>Ga0210040_10000471_pt1 | contig 67696 bp, 63 predicted proteins | sample CryGeyCG12114_NA_FD_185462 | JGI IMG/M metagenome (GOLD analysis project Ga0210040, IMG submission 185462) | Groundwater microbial communities from aquifer - Crystal Geyser CG19_WC_8/21/14_NA (SPAdes) (version 2) | ecosystem: Environmental > Aquatic > Deep subsurface > Groundwater | place: USA...
AACCCTAGACAGTTCGTCCTTAATCTCTTCCTTTAGTCCTACGTAGAACGCGGCCGTAAGGGCCGAATCGTTCTAAGTAATACGGGACTTCAGTTATTAGAATTAAGACGCATAGTAAGAGACTAAGCTGTATTAGCGTAGCGCCCTAATTTTCAACTCGGCTTCTCGTTTCTCGTTGATATCCCCGTAGATCTTACCGATAATGACTTTAAAGTTTAAATAAAGAGAGAAGATCTATATAGTCTCTCCTTTTATTCCCTATAGTCCGGGGTTTATAAAATCCCTTAGGTAGGGTTTAAACTAGTCTACTACGTTATCTCTTAAGTAGGTAGACGCGTACACTATCTTCTATTCCTCTAATTAAAAGTTCTTTGCATAGAAAAGAAGATTAAGATCGACTTAGTTTAAGAATTATCGGAGTTTCTTTCTATCCCTATAAAAAAGGTCTGGCGCGGCTACTTTAAACCTAGAAGGTGTAAAGAAGACCGTCGACGGTAGGGCCTCTATTATTACTCCTAATAAGGAAGTACCTTCCTCGGCTATACTAGCTCGGCTTAGTGCTCTTAAACCTATCGTAAGATTAGTAAGTTAGTTAGTTAATTCCTAGGTAGAAGTTTATCGTAACTAGAGTCTGCTTATACGTACCTATACTTGCTAAAAGCGGTAGTTAAAGTATTAGAGGTACTCCTTAAGACTAACTATATAAGAATAGTTAGAGCCTTAGGGTACTTTAGGTAGATATTAGCTATTATAAGGTATAAAGTAGTGTATAGTAGGGGGTATTAATATAGGTTTAGAAACTAGCTAGGACTAGTAAGGGTAAGTATATAATATAAGTTAACTACGGAGAGTCTATCTAAAGGAGTAGCCCTACTTAAAGTAGTATATATCTTTTACGTACTTTACCTACTCCGTCTACTCTACTACTAGAGCAAGTAGATCTAATAGAGTAGTCCTACCTCGTTAGGCCTAGTTTAGGGAATATTCCTTCTAATTGGTTTATGAGTCGTACTAGCCGCTCGGCGGCCGTATTTATCGAGTTTGCCTATCCGTAATCAGGCTAGCGTGTAATATCTAGCTATTACAATTATTCTCTATCCTATTAGTACCTTGCTAATAGTCTTAAATAAGTAGGTATATATAATAGTCTATACCGTACACTACCCTACTTTCGTATCCCCTTATACTTAGGGGTATATGGACTTATTACGATTTAAGAGATATAATCGAGCGGCTAGCGGGTTACCCGTATATTATAGTGTAGGTAATATATATATAGGTAGGTTAAACGAGGAAGCCTAGTACGTAATAATAAAATAAGGGATTACGTAATAAGAGGTGATTAGTAGGATTACTAGGGATTAGTATAATTAGTACTAAGGGGGACTAATTATACTAATTACGACTAAGTATACTAAGTAAGTACCTTATTTAGGACTATAGATATAAGTATATAGATATGACTCTCCTTTATATAGTTCTATAGTTCCGTAGTTAACCTAAGTTATACTAGAACCCTACTTATATATAATAGACCTTACCTCGACTTATCTATATACTATCTCGCCTAGCTTACTTAAGTAGAATAAGAGGTTCTACTCGTACCCTTACTAGTTACGTAGAGGACGACGCCTTATAATAGGACTAAACCTACTTATAGCCTATTATTGTTTAGCTAGCGTTCTATTATAGCATCTATCTCATCTTTAGTAATTAGTATATCGTAAAGGTTAGCGACCGACTCCACATGCAAGAACTCGTGCAGAAGGATGGTCAATCTAGATTCGCGGGCTAGAGCATCAACTGTAGTGTGGCCAGCAGTGATTAACGCAGTACTCATACTGCCGGCACGCGGGGCGCTGAAAAAGAGTGGCCCTAAGGTTATAATGTTGTTCCAGGAAAGAGCGACGCCACGGTCATTTTCTAGCAACGTTGCGGCACGAATAATAACCATATCGCCTGTCTATTTAACCACGTCAACGACATGCTCTTTGCTAAACAATGATAGGTCAGAAGACTCAAGAAACTGCCGTATTTTGGCCTCATCTTCAGGAGAAAGGGCTGCTCTTAAAGTCATCCCTAGGTCGACTTGGGCTTCAGCGTGCTAGCGGATGCGCATTTCCTCAATGCGCTCAAGTCTAGGGTAATTCTGCGTCAGATCGTAGAAATCTCGCCATGTAGTCATGCAGTCACGCCCAGACTTCCACAACGGAAAGCTCTTGCGATGTGGCTCGCCAATGGAATCCGTATGTGGTGATCTTGATAGCGATCTAATAGATACTCGGTGGAGATGGCTTTTGCAGACGAGCTTAGAGGTGCGTTGTGGAGAGTGCGTCGAAGCACATCTTGGCCGAGCTTTCGGAAGACACGTCTCATCCTCTGAGTGTCGAACCATGGCGCGATGAAATTCATCTCAATTCTGCGGAATTCTACATTCAGTTCGTCGCTGCTTGAGAAAGTACTCGCATCCAGAGTCATGGTGAGTGCCATAATTTGAAGCTCATCTAGGAGACCCTCTATCTCCTGCTGCCAGTTACGGATTGCGCTCGTCGAGCGGCTGGCTGCGTTCGTGACATCGTTCTCTTGCTGCCAATCAAGGGGTGCGCAATAGCAGGAAGCTTGAACTCCTACTCCCATTTTTGGGTGTACGGTGACGAAGACCGCTCTGATCGTACTCGTAAAGGCTGCTTAGCATTGCTGATATGTATGATATGGAGTCCGCGACCGCTATACTATTCTTTGTATGCTGCGCAAGATGTCACGAAACAATTGGGAAGAGTGACTGCTTTGAAGTTGTGACTACACTTTCACTGACCAGTGACTGTTATTTGCTGTAATGGGTCTGTCTAGCAGTGACTTTCACTCCAGCCGAGGAGTCATGTTGCAACACTTTAACCAACCTCAGTCACCGGCGCTCTCCGAAATTGTGAATGCACGATCAGCACAAAGAAGCTCTGCCCATTTTGGTTCCTGTGGAGTTCATGTCGCCCTGGTGACTACTCTCTGTGAGACTAGCAGCCTCTATAACTCTTTACTGCTAATAGATATGTTAGCAATGCAGCTTCTCTTTCAACGCATCTGCAAGGTCCCCCTTCCCCAGTCTCAATCCTGCTTCCTCCAGCATAACGTCCATACTCGGGCCATGCATGTTGTACATAGCAATCAACTGGTTCAGCAGGGCCTTGACCGTCTTTGGCGTCCGTTCCCCCTTCTTCTGAAGCCACAGATCCTTCTCCGCATCGTAATCCGGCAGATCTTGGATAAGGGTCGAGTTTGGATGTCTCAAAACATTGAAGGCGGAGAAATGATGGAGCAGTGTCTTCCTGCACCCTACCACCGGCCCGGAAAGGAAATCTAATTCCGGGTATGCGTAAATCAGGAGTCTGATGGTGGCATGGATGGCCCAGGTCTCTGCGTTGCCTTCCGCTCGCAAGGTATCGTTCTGTTCATCAACGACTCGTAAAGCTAAGCACTTGACCCAGCCATAAGTCTTGCCTGAGACTTCTATGCGTGACTCTGGCTCGAGCATGGTGCTGGGGCAGCGCTTTTGCCTTTCCGCCTCGACAGGATCTTGGTACGCACAGGATCGCAATATCTCATCCTCGTACATGACTGCATCCACTGCATTCAACACTGTCTCCACGTGGCAAATCTCATGCATAAAGGTGGTGACTCTACTCACCACCACGAGGTCAGCAACCTTCGTCACTTCTGGTTCGATCGGATGGGCCAGAAGCGAGGTTGATTCTCGGAAGAATTTTTCTTTGAGGGAGATCAAGCCCTCGCCTTTGTAGCAATATGCTAAGAGGCGAGAATCAGATTCCGTATAGTCTACTCGTACAGTGACTAGGTCTCGTAGCAATTTTTTAGCCTCGGTGTGATACGGCATTCATGAAAAGATAAGTCGAATTTTAATGCATGCTTCTCGAGCTCAGCTGCATTATGGGAGTTGACGCCAGACAGTGAAGGTAGACCCAAATCAATGAGCCCTTGTATTAGCCTGAACTTGCGTATGCAACCTTTGAACCGGGTAGGTGCTGAACATTCTTCTGACATAGCATCCAGATCCACCCATGTTCGTGCATGATGGACCCTTCCCATCAACGCTGCGCAGTGGTGTTCGAATCGTTGCGGTACCCATATTGGTACGCGACAGTGCTCAGCATACTCTATCACGCATTGGTCCGTGATGCTAGGGCTAGAGGTTCCTCGAGACTGGTTTCTTATACCACGCACGAGGGTGTTCTCGGCGATCTTTCTGAAAGTTCGACCAATCCTTCTCCAGTCGAAGCTTGGCGGGAAGAGACGTTCTGTCAAAGTCTCCACCGTGGCTGTCAGTTCTTGATCGTGCGTGAACAGCGCTGGTTTGAGAATGGAGACATATGCCATGACTCGTGCAAGGTCGACCAGTTCATCGATCTCTTGCCTCCTTTGCGGCATGTCTTGTGCTGCCAATCGGCCTTGACCCTTTGTAGTGTCTTTTGAAGCGTATGCTAGCGTTGGGGGTGCATTGAAGCACGTACGCTGGGAAATGATACCCATTTTGCAATAGGCTTCGAATGATAATTCCTGGCTGTTCCCGGCAGACTCCAATAGATGGGAGGGGGAAGAAGGGGAGTTGCTTTGATGGAGTTTTATCCTCAGCGGCGTGCATGCGGCTTCAATCGCCAGTCAACGACTACATCGTGACAAGATTCATGCAAGCCATCTTGCACTTCAGCTGCGTCGTCTGATCTCCATAGTGCAAGATTCGCTTGCTATGTACCCCATGCCTTGCCACCAAACGGCTGCAGCGACGTATCTCGAAGGTGAGCATAACCTAGATGGCTGCACATTGGAGGGCGCGCTGCTGGAATGACGAACATCATATATATATATGCGTGAACGATCACGGAAAGCTCGAAATCAGAATGAGCAGCTTCTGCATTCAAAGATGTGTTTCGTTTTGTCAATCACCTCTCTTGGACCATAGGTGCAGCTTTGTCTCTTGCTTTTCGGTTTAGTCTTTCTGTCGTAACGCCCTGGTAGTGCGCATATGACTCAACTGGTTCCGTACAGAGTGATACAGGGGGTTACAGAAACGTTAGTACAGAATATAGACCTTATAGGCCCTCGCCTTGGGTGATTGCTCATCCCTATCAGTAGCAATCTCATCGTGACTTGTTGTTTGAGCGTTCTTCTTCTTTCCTTTGTCCTTAGCCCGTTCGAATGGCTTTATTGCCAAGTCCTGGACAATGGCCTTAGGGCTCAGCCCGTATCTTTCGTCCATGGTCGTTACAAACAGGTGCAATTTCGGCGTCACCCTTCATGCACAGCAACTGTTTTTGAGCCGCACAACCCGATTCGACCACATCTGACGCTGTTGTTCTGACAGAATAAACTTCCTACGCTGGTACTGACCAATCAAACATCCCTGCTCTTGCCGTCGAAATCTTGCCGTATCGGATGATGTACTTATAAGTTGTAATGCAAACATGTAGGTTGCTTAAAAAGACAGTCGGACGGCTTAATCTTCGGGTCCCGGATAGGTAAGGATACTGACCGACAACTCTACGAGTTATGTATATTAGCACGCCCACCTACAAAGTTGTGGGTGAATGTATTGTACTGTATACAGCGATCATTAACATGCTTCGTGTACACTGTAGTTAACTTCGATCTTCACTGTCCAGCTTCACAAAGCGGCCAGAGCGAAAAAGCTTTTACCTCGGGCCTTGAACGCCGGTCTTAAGATGCTGGGCTGCGATGATCGAAGACAAGCTTGTTCCATCCCCGTCGGCATACCTTAAGAAATATTTAATGACGAATAGAACGCCGACAACCATCCGAAAGAAATGCACCGAAGCATACTAAGACTTGTCATAAGTTAAAGAACGCTGCGACAGCTACAGCTCTGCCAGTCAACTACCGCCACAACAATTCTTAGAAGCGCGGAGAACCCTGCACCGGTCGATGAGAACAAAAGTTGACTTTATAACAGATCTATCTTAGACATGCTTTTTCTTCATGACAGCCTCTATATCCATCACCTAATCAGTTTCATTCAACCAATCCGTCAGATTCTGATGGAAAATATCTGGATCGGAGATTTGTGGTGCATGGCCGAGGTTTGGGTAATGGATCAATGTGCAGTTGCCGCCGATAGCTTGCGCAGCTTCTCGTCCGAGGACGTCGTAGTGGCCCAAAGTTGCCGCCACATCAGGAGGCGACCACTGCTTTCCTATCGCTGTGTTGTCCTTATCGCCAACGATCAACAACGAGTTGGGGATGTCGCCTAGTAGAGGGAGTTCGTAGACAATTGGCTGCGTGTACACCATATCGGTCACGAGAGCTTGGTTGAAAGCATAGGTGTCGGCAAGGGATCCGTCGTACACCTTCAGGAGCATATTGACCCAGACATCGTATTCGGGTTTCCAATTGTTGATGTAGTACGTCGCGTTTTCGTAGCCTGAAATTGAAGTGTAGTTCGAAGCAGCTTCTTGCCGGTAAATGTCGTCGATTGGCAGATATGGAACGCCCTTAGCTTTCCAATCTTCAAGACCGATAGGGTCAACCATTACCAGACGATCCACCATCTCAGGATACATAAGTGCAAAACGTGCCGAGAGCATTCCCCCCATAGAATGACCCATGACGGTGAGTCTCTTGACGCCCAAGGTGTCGAGAATGGTCTTGGTATTGAGAGCAAGTTGATGAAGGGAGAACTGGTAGCTGTCTGGTTTGTCGGACTTGCAGAAGCCAATCTGGTCAGGCAAGATGACCCGGTAGCCTTGGTCGAGCATGACCTTGGCTGTGGCATTCCACGTCTGACTGCAGAAATTTTTACCGTGCAGCATCATTATGACCTTCTGGTCGCCGCTGGTCTCTTTCGGGGCGACATCCATGTAGGCTTGACATAGCGACTGATGTTGCGTGTCGAGCTGTTGATAGTGAATTGGCCAGTCGTAGGTGTAGTCGAAGCCACCGCTGAAGGTGTTGACCATCGCAGGACCCGATGGACATTTGGATCCTTGAGCTATAGCTGCCAGGGCAGCGCAGATAGCGAACAACTTGAAGCCAGCCATTGCTTACACGGTCGTCTTGTAGTAATCAGTATGGTTGAGATCGAGGATTTTGGGGGGCCATGGCAACTAGTCTTTTATCCAGAGGATCAGCCACTTACGGTTCGATCGGCATATTGCCAAAACGTGGACCCTAAGTTAGTGGAGGGAGTTCTTTGCTTAGTGGTCTCACTAAAACAGCTGCCCTTGCAGTCCGTAAGTACCGAAAGTGCTTAAGTTGTTGAGCACTTGTGCATTAGTCCCCAGTGTTCACTCCTCCATCGCTTGGCTACCCCGGTCCGTTGATCCCCCCGCGCGACACGGCAATAATTTCTACCACCAACTAATGCGCTGCCACTACAATTATCGTATTTTCTCACAATTAGCGCTTATATAAGACTATCACTGCTCTAAATGCTGGTTCCGAGCTGTTCGAAGATGTCTAAGTTGTGTCGACCTCGTTATGACAAGAACTGATTGAAGACGCTCGACACTACGTACCGTATAAAAGAGGGCACTGCACAGGCAACTGCCGACGAGATGCATTATGTTTAGCGTTCTGAATGTCAATTCCTTCGACTTATCACTCATGGCTAATCTTGGTGACAACAGGTGACGGGGACGAGTACAGTAGCTAACTCGACTACGCTGGAGTTCAATGCTGCGGTATATTTGATCAAGATATGGATAATTAGGTCGTGACAGTAGTTGTAAGGTCAGGGCAAGAAGGGGGGAAGCATATTTTGGTAAAGACACCACTATACTTACAGAAAATCGTTGCCATGTCGCGCGATGGTGTTAATGGACCGCGGTACTAGTAATTGGCGAAATGTCTCGGGGGGCTCTCGATTCGAGAGTTTGGTCTCCATGAAACCTGTGGACGTCCTGTAGTACAGTACTTGACTGCGCCTAAACATCATGCATACATTACTATCCAGGGTAGTATACAGGATTCCTCTGGCCGTTCCCTATGCTTGTTTCAACCATAATCTCAGTAGTCCTAGTTATGTCCTTCCGACCATCCATTCGATTGTAGCTCCTGCTGTTCTTCAAGATGTGATGATCACTTCCTTGATCCCCGTCGCTAACATTACCCGTGTCTTCACCATCATATGCTTCCAGAGGCTTACTAAAACTCTCAGTGTTGTTTCGTGGGGTATTTGCTGAGCGGAGCTTCTCTTCATCGAGCCACAGTCCGCTTCGGGTGGAAATTGCATCCTCAGAGTAGTGCAATCTCTTTTTGGGCGTTTCAAGCTCCAGCGACGGGCTTGCATGAGTCGGGTATCCGCTGTGCTGCTTTTCAGAGCGACGTCCAATAGTGTGTCCCATTTTACCCAAAAGCACAGGGAAGAACATCGCGATTGGACGACGCAGAGCAGGCATGCATGCGACGACGATGCCCAAGTTGAACTCAATCACTGTCCACATGCTACTACCGATGGACTGCCACATAATATCGGTGTGGGCAGTTGACAGGTTGAGTGTGGTCACACGAAGGATCGAGGTCGTGCAGACGCTGTATGCTTGTTAATCTGTGCTCGACGTCGGAAGAAGGTGCATGCTTACAATAGACCAAGCGCAAACACACCGCAGAGCGCAAGCTTTGTCCTCTTGGGAAGCTGGAGTGTCTTGATTACGAGAAGTGGCATGACAATGATGATCCCATCGGTGCTGATATTATATCCTGCATTGGCAAACCAGAACTTCCCTAGGTCGATGCAGGTGCCCTCTCCGCTTTTATCAAAGGCGAAATGGACAGGGGAGCATTGGAAGATAGAGGTCATCACGCTGGCGATGGTGAAGGCGACGACAATCACCGTCACAACCAAGCAGGATCTTCGGAACCAGGGAAGGATTCCAAATATCTTATAGTAAAGGGCCAGGATAGATACCTTTGTGAGACCAATGCCGATTTTGTACAGGATCTGTGCAAACCAGTAAAGTTTGAGGGTCCTGCTGACGATGTGCTGACTGAGTAGCTCCGTATGCTTTCCAAACCCCCATTTGCAACAAATGATCATCTGGATGTTGACCGTCAGTGCGAAGACCCCGGATGCCAGGATGGTCCAGTCATCTGCTCCAAGTTTACCGCCATGTATAGACCGTGCAATTAAGCGGCAAATGACAACCAGGGGAGTAACAACACTCAACACTAACGCCGGTATCGAAAGTCGCGTTGAGATGTCGGCGAGTGGCTCGTAATGGCTGAAGATCGGCATCTTCAAGACATACTCAGGTGAACTGGTGTATGTGAGAGGACTGATCATACAGATCACAAAAACTGGGAGAGGGACCTCGATATCATGACGCCTACAGTGAAGGTTTTTTGGCATGCAGGAACAAGAGGGCTCATCAAGGATACACCTTTCTCTGGCTCCTCCGGCGTTCGCCCGGCAGGGACCGGGATATCAGCACGAGAGCCTTTGTGTGGGCAAGAAGAAGCTCCTTACTCTTTCAATAACCGATGAGAGCTCTCGGAGTATTTTCACCGGAAGCACCCACACAACATACGGGTCGAGCAGAATCAAGATGGAATAATGCATCTGCAAACCTACGATTTCCATTCAACTGATCCAAGAACCCATTTGGTTGTACAAGGATCTACCCCACGTGTTGCGCCGCGCTCGTCATCTCATGCACCTAAAAGGGTGTTCATCAGGTATGGAGCATACAGAAGTCGCCATAGCGTGTCACACTTGGACCGCTCGGCGAGGGGTCGGCTTCCGACCGGCCTCCCATGCCTGTTTCAGCTCGACTTCCATCCTTCCCCGAAGCCTCGATCCACTACAGATATGAACCACCAAGCTGACCCCCACCAAGTATGACGCCTTCCTGCCGACTACTGTAAAGGTTGTCGGACGAGTTCGTCTTCAAACTCAAAATAGGCAAGGATCTACCGTAAGCCGTGGCCCCACATTCTGCGTAGGTGACATGTTGTGGATGCTGTGGATGTTACTCCGTATTCCTGTCAGGCAGATCCCAGTCCGTAACGTCGGTTATGCACGTGCTAGAACAATCACCCAATGATGGGACTGTGCATCACGTCGCGTGGACGGGACGACAGTTCAGAACGGACCGCCTCCAGATTTACGCGCGAGCGCATTCGATCTGTAACTATCCGACATGATCGTGACGGGCGAAGCTCTTGCCTAGAACCTCGTACCTTGATCTCGCGTCGACGAAACCAATTCTACTGTTACATACCGATTAGTCGATAGAAACAAGCTTGCAAATGTTCTACGTTTACGGATTATAGTAGGTTACCGGTTTATATCATTCTGAAACAAGAGGTTTTACTGGTTTCATGACCACTGAAGGCTCAAGTGGAATAGCTTTACGCCTCGAGGACGCGCGACGATTCATCTTAGTCAACCGCCATGTTGGTGGAATAGCACCACTTCAGCTATACTCGTCGACAATAGCCTGGGCCCCTGAGCAGCATTGTTCGAAATGTCCGTGGTCGTATCACGCGTTGGATTTGGGAGGCCCCTCAGCGCCGCTGTCATGGAGTCTTGAATTACAGAAGCTCGAAGGCCGCAACACCTCGGTCAACGTGGTGGCCCTCTCGCGTCATGGCAGCATGCTATCATGGGATCCGGCAATGCAATCGCGATTGGATGGGATGATGGTGTGGTCAGCTTTCTGAAGACTAAGGCCCCGTAACTACGAGTTGATGTGCCTGAGATAGCCGCACAACGAAGTTCCTCAGCAGACAGCAATACAGATCTCCACCAACCTGATCAAAGGTGAAGGTAGATCCTGCATGTCCTTACCAGGTCGTCAGCGGTACTTCGGCCTTCTTTGTCCCTAGCGCCCTTCCTTTGTTTCTCATTTCGTTCTCCATCTCTAGCCTCTTCGAACGGCTTTATCACCAAATTCTGAATAATGTGCTCTGCGCTTGGCCCGCACTTGCCGTACATGGCAGTTAGAGAAGCTAGTAGCACTTTCACAGTTAGGTGGGCTTGACTCCTGGTGGAACTCCTCGACAAATCTTTTTTTGGCTCATAGCCATCCAACTCCTCAATACCAGGCTCGTCTTTGTGCCTCAAGCAATTGAAAGCCGAAAAGTGGTGTACAAGGGCTTTCCGCTTGGTGATTCGGGGTCTAGATAGAAAGTCGTACTCGGGATATGCGAGGATCAGTGCTAGGGTATGACCACAGCACGCCCAAGTATCGGCATTTTCTTCGGATCTAGTCGTGCCAAGAATGCGGTCGATCTTCTGGAGGAAACGACAATTCATAGTGCCGTACGCACGCTTTATGACTCGCTTCTTCGGCGGAGACAAGAGGTGTTCTTTCGAGAATCCATCTTTTGTCCCGCGTGAAGCAATGCATACGTCGACTTCGTCTTGATATATGATCGAGTCGGTAGCTATCCATGGTTAGCAATGCCATACGTTATCGTTATGGGTTCTTTCCTGACTCACCATCAACTGTAGAGATGCAATGCATGACCTCATGCAGCAGAATACAAAATCTGCTGGTTCTTGCCACATCGTCTCCAAAGGTGACCCCAGGAATTATCTTCTGATGTAGAAGGTTATTTGTAAAACGATCCGTGAAGTAAAGTGGCCGAAGCGTAATGATATTGAAATACGCAGTGGCAACAGCGAGTGGGTCTGGCGCATACTCATCAGCTGCACGGATGATGACTAGGTCGTTGAACCAAGGTGCACGCGGTGAAGATGTACGCGATGATCCCTTGAGACAATATTCATCTAACTCATGTTGATCAGAAGAATGCAGCTTTTGCTCGATCCGCGTCTCTTCAGCCAGGCCAACGTTCAACGTAGCTGGCAGGCCCAGGTCCTGTGCAGCCTGTATGATCTCATAAAAGTGAACACATGCGCGCGTCACCCTGCTGTCTTCTAGGGTGCTCGCAACAGCATTGTAGTCCCTCCAAGTCCAATCAACAATGGTTTCTGGTCGTAACTGAGGAAATCTTCTAATCAAAAATGTCTGCCCACTTCTGCAGATTCGCTGGTCTTGGACATAGAATGTCAGCTGCTCGTCCGACACAGAAGGATTGAGAGCGGAATGTGGCAGGTTGCGTATGCCACGAAGCAGGATGTTCTGAGCGACTTTTCGGAAGGCACCTGTATTCAGCTTAGCAGTTAGTCCAGAAGAGGATCGCATAACTCACGGCTCACTCTACCCTTGTCAAACGTGGGAGGGAAGAAGGTGTCGATGGCTGCGTTGAGGGTCTTCCTGAGCTCATTGTCTTCGGAAAAACAACTCGCATCTAATGCAATCGCGAAAGATACGGCTTGTACCAGGTCGAGAACATTTGTGAGTTCTTGCTCACGCAACTGTATGAACTTTTCGTCCGGATACGTACTTGCTGAGGAAGACCTGATCGGTTGCTCATTAGAGGCAGCTTTGTCCTTGGTACCGCCCTTGGGGTAGTCTTTGCTCGCTGGTGCTGTGTAGCACGATTTCTGGACCAGAATCCCCATTTTGTCTAGTGTCGAAGACTAAGATGGGTTTGATGTTCTCTCGACGAAAAGTATTGCGAGAGACTATTGTCGTAGATATGTATATAACAGCTTCTGCAGGCCATGAGTACACACGAGCTGTGACATAAAAAGCAAACAGCCAAGTGAACCACTGTAACTGAGCTCTGACAGTACAAGCTTGCACTCCGGACATCCAAGTATTCGTTGCTCGCGACCTGTTGCCAATCAGTTTCACTTGGCCCGCTCACGGCTGCGGAGCTGCACAAATCGACTGGCAGAATGTCGTATACAGCTTGGTTTGACCAGGGTAGGCATAGAGATGAATAGGGAGTACGTTTGGGAAGAATGGACATGATCATTCATCAAGTCTCTGATTCCAGCTGTTCGAGCGAAGACCAAATCCAGTGGGCACATATTGTTCGCAGTCCAATGGAAGCGAAGGACGGGAGAAGTACACTTCTGCTTGTAACCCTCTGACGCGGTCGTTGAGTTGGTTGAGGAGTCCAATTACTTGATGGTTGTTAACATTGTTACTTGAGTCGTTGTTAGAGATTGAATGGATCGACAATTGGTTGATCGGATCGCCTTTGTCCTTCCTGCCAGACAGATATCGAGTGATGGTGCTATGTGAACGGTACTATCATTATATAGTGCCTTCGCAAATCAGCAGGGTATGATGGCCGTGGCCGCTGCGCTGTGGCTAGCATCCCGTGAGCGTCAGCACCAGCACATCCGTAACGAGACTTCTTCAGCAGTCGGCCGCAAAGCGCGAATGACTAAAACTCCGGAAGGTCATTGGCATAATTGATTGCTACAAGACATCTAATTGTGAAATCACGCAAGGATAATTGTATTGTAACTAACTAGAAAGTGAAGTACGAACACGCCGCTCTCAATAACAGCTAGCGCCAAGATTACATAATCTAGCCCCTGTTGCATTCGTTGCCTTACAAAGCACAATACCATTCGATCATTCTATCGACTCCGCTAAGGCAGCATACAACACTATATTGCGCAAAACACAAGTTGCAACATGGGTCATTTAGCGCTGCTGGGTATATCATACCATATCATATCACATCACTGTACATCGTTCGTTCTGTTCGCATACCGTACCGTACCGTACCGTTCGTAAACCATCTCAAGCCCTGCTTCGGCAACCTTACAAGTTTGCACAAATCAAATCAAGCCAGCTCAACTCAATTCAACCCCATCCCGCAAAAGGACGAACAAAGGCTAAGTGAGTCGCGCCAAAAAGATTTATATCCGAATCTCGGAGACCTGAGGAAGATCCCTGTCCTTATCCCATCTCTATCTGTCATCTCACGAATTCTTTTGAGGAACTGGTAATATGCTTGCTCAACCTGGTTCCCTCCTGCATCACTGGACGAAGACGGTCGAGCCAAGCATTTATTGCGTGGAGAGTGGTCAGTGGCACGATAGGGGGAATACGACATTGATACTGAAGCGAGCATACGGCTAGAACTAACATACTCATCTCATGGGTTGGATGAATCATTGACTGCACGTTGAAGGTCTTTTTATATCCATGCGTTGCTGCTACAACACATGTTGCTAATAGTACTATGCGCTCAATCACGACCTCAACCGCCTTATAGTCCACTCCATTTAAAACTCCGTGTCGTTCGTTTTTTCAGATATTACCCAAAAGTCTATCATCGTTCGTGCGTGCGTGCGTGCTAGTGCTGAGGAGGCGGTGGGCACTGCATTGTTGCTTTTTGCCGTTTATGTTTTCTTCAGAGCAGATTGACGGTGGTGGATGACTCTTATAGGACTTTTTGCTTTGGAAGGGGCGGCAAAGGCTTGTTTGGGGGCGGCCCCGGGCAAGGCGGGATTGCAGGCATGTTGTGTCAATGGCTTGATGGAGAATGTACTGCGTACCAAAAGTCTTTGTTTCCAGATATTGATTGATTGATTGAGGATTTTTGTATGGTGCTGATTGATGCCTTGCTAGATACTGACTGAACTGATGCAAGCAAGGATGGAAATTTTGGTCAGGAGATTAACAGCACAGGAGCGAACCATATCTATGAGATGAGATTGGTATCTCGTTATGGCTCATCCGTAAAGCTTCAGCACCTGCTTGCAGAGTCACGCTCTTTGTCTTAGCTCGAGTCGGGCGGGATGCAACGATGGAGCCAACCCCGGGACGTTCTTTGTCTCACTGCAGGCCCGTGACCACCTTTGTCCTCCTCGAGCTCTTTCCAATGCTACCCAATCAGTATCACCCTCGTCTACAGCACCTCGTCCTCGCTATCATTGTCATCGTTCAGATCCACTTCCACCATTTTCGCCTTCCGCTTCGCCATCCTTTGAGCCTCGCGGTGGCTCTTGCGCAAATTCTCGATCCCGATTTCAGCCTTTGATATCTTCCGAGCCCAGTACTGTTCCTTTGAAGGATAACCACTCATGGAATGACGTTTGCGCCGCGAAGACTCCCATCGAACCTGTGCTTCTACCTGGAAACGGCGGTTAGCTTCTGTGGATGAAAGACCCGGGACTAGGTCTGGGCTCACACTTTCTGACAATGATGGCAAGCTTGGGCCTGCGTCTGATGCTGGACTGTTGTCGGGTCTCGTTGAGCCGAGCCATTGTCGTCTTAAACGTGCCGAGTCGCGCTGGCCTGCAAGGCCGTTGATGCGATATGTTCGGTTGCGTGCTGAAAGAGTCTCTAAGCTCGAGCGCCGGCGAATCAATGGGACACGCTCGGTGTGAACTTCATTGTCTTTCTCGGCAAAGAGTCGGAGAGTAGCGAACTTGGCGGATAAGTCTGGGCACTGGAGATCGGGCTGAAAAGCATGACTTTTGACTGACGTCCGAGATAGACGTGCGCTCCCATTCGAAGCAGCTCTCGGACCATCCCCTTGATCCGTCTGTTGTGGCTTACCGATACCCAGGCGACTGAACCTCTGCAGCAGAGCGTGTTGATCCTCCATTTTAGATGAGGTATTGGTGATATCTTCGAGATGTGTCGGTAGAGATGGTGCCGATGGTAAGAGCATAGTGAGCTTCTGTGATGGAGTTCCGTCAAACTGTGAAGATATCGAAGATGCGAGAGTGCTTCATCCCGGCTTCTGCATTGAGCGGCGCAACACACTGTGAAGCACTAGAGCCGTCACTAGTGCAAGTGCGACCGAGCTTCACAAGGCAGTACGTGACTGCCATCCATTGACATCAAGCATGCACGACGTCAGTCACGCTTCAGTCATGCACTGTAGTGAAATTGCATCCTGGAGGCCACACAGTGGTCCACGGGTTGGCGTGTGACGTGCCATTTTGTGGCCTTGCTGATCTAGCATTCGCTAGCTGGAACGGATTTTGCTAAAGCATATTCAGCAAGTTATTTGAGGGCTACTGTGCTCTTTGCAAGGCCAGTCCATCTGCGGCGCCCTATTAGACCCGACTTAAATTAGATACTGAGACGGACAGACCCCTTGTCGCTACAATGCCCGATATGACGAGTTCAACTCGACCGCGGCCATACATCTGCGTATGCGCTCAGAGCGCTTTGTCCGCCAGTGTGGATGAACAGCGCGTTCGTAAGACTTGATTGATTAGCATCTTCCTCGCTTTGGGGGTGTTTGTGACTTTGGCTCCAGTGGAGCATCCCACGCATCACTTTGGCTGTGTAGACTGGATCTAACAGCAGTGAATCTGTTCGAGCTACCAGGTCTATCGTTTCAGCGGTATCAGCATCGAGGATACCATAGCCATCTCCGACAAATCGGTCATCAAGATGTACATCCGCTTCAGTTATGTCAGCCTCAGGGTTCAGTCCGATGAGCTCTCCCGCCGTTCTGGCGAGACGCAGTATCCGCTCCTCCTGGTAAGCTCGAGACTTTGTAGGAGAGGTCATGATGCCAATGATCTTGCGGCTGGGCACAAGGACACTCCCAGGCCCTTTCATCTTCTCGTGCAACTTGAATCCTGCGATTAGTCCTGCCAAAGTACTTCCACTGCCACAGGCGACGAAGATGTAGTCGAATTGCTTGCCGTTAGCAAGCTCTTGATTCGCAGCGAGGTATTGTTCTTGAGATGTAATCTCAAACGCGCAGCGTGCATAGCCTAAACCGCCGAGAGGATGTAGGCTTGCACCTGAGGAGATCCAGTAGGGTACATCACCATGGGCTTTCAGCTCATCAAGGAGTGGGAGAAGAGGACCATTCTCATCGCCAGTATCGCTCTCGCCTGTGATTCGCACATCTGCACCGAGCAGTCTATTCAATTGCACATTGCCAACTCGTGCAAAAGCATCCTTGTCGTCAGCCACACGCAAGCCACCAATGCCACGATGTAGCAGGACGGTGCATTTGAGACCGAGCGTCCTTGCCATACTTGCCACTTGCACAGTATGGTTGCTCTGCATTGCTCCCTCCGTCACGATCATGGTAACGTTCTTCTGAGCCAGAATGTCAGGGATGATGTACTCGAACTTTCGGTACTTGTTGCCATAACAGGTCAACGGTCCAGCTTGGTCTTCACGCTTTGTCCATAATTGTACCGATTGGCGAGCTTGGTTCGGGTGTGCATTGGTCACATGCTGTGTGAGGTTGGGTAACAAATGGATAGGCGAAGGTTGAGGGTAGCTCAGGCGATGTAGTGGGAAGTTGCAGAAAGGTGCCGGCAGATTCACCATGGTGGTCTATGTCCATACAGACGACCAGGACGTGGATTGACTGGATGTCTTAACTATCGGCGACTATGTAATAGTTGTAAGAGCACTGTCTGGCTATGCCAGATGTAAGATCATCGTCGAGCATTCTGCCCAGTCAGAAAGTGACTGCTGTCACATTTCCACGTTGTTAAACAGCTCGACCGTTAAGAGCTTCCGTTCGCACCATTTAATTTCTATTGGTAGAAGTAATTTCAGGCGCTTTGTCGTTTGTCCCGCTTTCAGCCTCGTGTGACGCAGGCAAGCAAGGCAATCTGCGGCGCCGTTCAAGTTTGTTGATGTGGGATGCGACCAGTTCAATTGTTGTCTGTCCAGCCTTCTTCACCACCCACGCTCTCAACATTCTTCCACCTTCAATCGCTGAATCCTGGCATATCTGTATCTATAAACTTTCGATCCGCACGCAACCATGGCCAATTTCCAGGACATCGCTCAACAATTCGTTGACTTCTACTACAAGACCTTCGATGGAGACCGAACACAGCTTGTGGCGCTATATGTGAGAGGATTACAGGCAGGTTGCAAAGGCAATGGCAGCTGATGCGAGGGCAGAGACCGAACTCGATGTTGACATTTGAGAAAGAGCCATTTCAGGGCGCGCAGAATATCGTGGAGAAGCTTACAGTGAGTGGTGTACATGTTGCAGTGGTGGGTGGCAGAGGCTAACGACGGGTCAGAACTTGCCGTTCGAGAAGGTGCAACACCGAGTCGATACAATGGACGCACAGCCTGCATCGCAGGAGGGTGGTATTGTGGTGCTGGTGACGGGAGCATTGATGGTCGACGATCAGCCGCAGCCCATGTCCTATGTCCAGAATTTTACCATACTGCCAGCCGAAGGCTCCTACTACGTCTTCAACGACATGTTCAGACTGGTGTATCCAGCGCACGGTTAGGGCAGGCACACTAATGAATTGAGCGTTTTCGCGTCGTGCACAGGCAGCAGGAATAAAAGACGATTGCATGATAGTTGAGGTCAAACAGATTAGCTGCCTGCCGCCCAAGCTGGCAAGCATGCGCAGTTAAGGCAGGCTCCATCATTTGCATGAGCCCTGCGTTGCCAGTGTTGCCGAATCAAAATTATTTCTCCAAGCTGACGCGGCTCGCTCGTGCAAGTTCCATACAAGCACAGGCCGTGCGCAGACTTAAATGTCATCCAAGCGTTGGGCTGTTCAAGAAAGGACATACAATAAGTTGATCGTAAGCACGTCGACGCGGAATTGAAATTGCGCCTCAAAGCCTTGTGCAACCAGCCATCAGCCTGGTCACTGCCAGGGACCCGGGCCGCCTGTTCAGCACCAGCTTTGTTTCCATCCAGTAGACGTGTGGTAAACAGCACCACCATCACGTTCTTCCCTGATTCAGTAGAGCTCCAGCACCGGCATTGGGAAAGGCCACTATCCTATGCTTTCACGTATCCCGAACGCGACCCCGTTGAAGGAATTATTGGGGAGCCTGTAATCCTCAGCCGCAACTTCCTCCTACAACCGACTTGAGCGCGACCTTTGTCTACACGAGCATCTGCTGCATCTCGCTTCTACTGTACCTGCCCCATCACTTTCCACAACACGCTCCCAAGACAGACTTCATTATTCGGCAGCGCATCCTCGGAAGCATAAATCACGAATCACCAACACAATGGGCTTTCAAGAAGAGCTGAGGTCGCGGAACTTCTCGTTATATGCACAGGTCAGCAAGCCCACACTGGCTACTGGGCCACTCGTCAACTGACTGTGAATAGTGGTTGGGCGTACTGAGCATAGTACTCGGCCTGGCATTGGGCATCGCAAACATCTTCCACTTCAACCTGCTCATTCTATGGAGTATTATCTTACTGTAAGTCCCGCACAGAAGGTCGCGGAACAAGTCGCTGATCCTACAGATTCTGCTCCCTCGTCCTCGTCTTTGTCGAGATCCCTCTCCTCCTCCGAATATGTCCTACATCAGCCAAATTTGACGCCATCATCCGCAAGATCACCACCAACTACATGCGAGCTGGAATGTACGCCGTCATGGGCGTCTTCCAGATCCTCAGTGTCATTTACGATTCCAGCAGCTTGATTGCTGCAGGCGTCATCATGCTGCTGACGGCAACTTGCTACGCCATAGCGGGCTTCAAGAACCAAGACTTCGTCGCAAGCAAAGCTCTGGGCGGGCAAGGCGTTGCTCAGATGATCGTGTAAGCGTAGCCCTGGTGTGTTGCGTGTGGGGGATTCTGGTGTTATCAATTTGAGATCAAGCGCTAGTATGAGCGCAAGAACAACGACTTTTAAGGGACGAGCGGGTGTTGGACAGGAAATTGACTTGTATTAGCATGGGACTCCATGCTGTTTTTTCAGCTAGCTGAGGTTGCAGTACAGCTTTCCCCAGATTCACGATGGTATTATTGCGGGGATCGACCAACAATGACACATGAGATAGTCCTTCCACGCGGACGCGAGGAGAAGTATATCCGCAGTATGGAAATAATTGCTTGAACAAGCTGAACAAATATCCTATGCAGGAATCCGTGCTAGGGTGGATGTTTGGTTGCATTTTGCATGCCACGTGAGGCACGGCTAGGCGGTCCATGATCGCCAGACTCAAAGTGGTTGGACAGGAAGCATGAAGCAGAAGTTTCAAGAAATGTATGACAAGGAATGTCGAAGTACCGACCATTAACATTGAACATCAAAAGAATCTTCACACCGCTCAATGCTGTCTTTGGCACCGATGTTTCGTGGACCACTAGTGCTATGTAAATGCCTCAAATTGAAGCTCGTCAGTGGCCCCCCCAAGCCTTCTCGAGCTGTGAGCAAGCAGAGGCCAGCAGGCAACGATGAGGCGTCGACGATGCAAAGAATTATGAGTACACGGCAATGGCCACAGTCTCGGGATCGTCATCCACGCTTTACACCGAGGAAAAGAACATGATGCTTGGTATGGTGAATTCTGCACAAAGGCAATCGACCAATAATCGAGAAGGCAATAGTTGAAAGGCTTGGTTCTGGGCTAAGCTGATGCCTCGTTGGCTCAGGCGCTTTGGACCTGCATGGCATCGAGTCCCACGGCCAAGCGCGTTAGCCGAGCTATGCCGCAAGCACGATTTGAGTCGTCATGCCGGGTCCGTGTTGATGGTCACCAGGACCTTGTATCGTGCATCTTCAAGTCCATACTTACACATACAGTTTTTGACATCCCACCCTGACTCTTAGTGTCACAAATACTGTACATCTGGTGCTTCAATATTCCTCGTTTCCTTTGTTGAGCTCAACCTGTGATATCTGTAAGTCCTGCCACGCATGTTTCCCCACGGCTACATCTCAGACCGCCAGATAGTCGGCGTTGATCTGTAGATGGTGCTTTTCTAGCTCCGCGGTCCGATCAACACTTTTACTTCAACTTGATCTAACAACTTGCAGGACTTTTGAACCAGCATTCTCTATATACGAACATGTCAGCCCCAGCCCCTCCATCGATCCCTCCCCGACCTGTGAAGCAACAGGCGGCGGCACAAGGAGTCTCGAACCTGCCAGAGCTACCCCCACGACCTGTACCCAAACATGTCGAGCGTTCTGTCTCACCCTCGGCCTATCCTCAGTCCCCTCTGAATGAGCCTTACGGTCTTAGCAGAACGAAAACTCAAGAGCTGCCTGCTCGGCCACCGAGCGTCCATCACATGCCGACTCCGGGTGAGGAGGGCATGGAATATGCAAACATCCAGTACAAGCCTGAAAACCCCTCCTCAGCGCTTGCTCAAGATGCTGGCGCACAAACTCGTACTATCGGCGAGGATCTACCCATGCATGCCCCGAAGCCATCACTCCCCAAAGCAAGCGCGACTGCCCAAGTCCAGACTGTCACCAAGACCGACCTCGCGAGACCATCCCATGACGACTTTAGCCTCACGAGGACGAGATCCGGCCATAGCTTCTCGAGACCCGATTCTGCTGCGTCAGAGGAGAGACGTCGATCAGTTGTCTATGGCGACGAGCAGGCGCCTGCGCCGGTTGGTCTACGAGTCCCCATCAATCCCCTTCTTGGTGAAGTGCAAGCTCCCACACCCCAAGGAATGTCTCCTCAAGCTACTGGCGAGTCACCCCGTCGACATAGTAGAAGAAAGAGTGGTGTCGAGGATTTCCGGCCCCCTGACAGCTACGGTCTCCACGGCCACGGCATGATTGCGAACAACAAATTTGAGCGCGATTGGTATGCCAAACACCCCGAACAACTCGAGCACGAGGAAGGCCAGGGCCACGGTGTTTACGAGGGCATTGGCAGCGGTCGTGGCGGTTATGCCATGAGCAGTGATGAGCTCAACAAGATCGTCCGCGACACAGCCTCGCGTGGTGCAGGCTTTGGTAAGTAGCACACTGATAATGAAGATGAGGTACTGACTTACCACAGGCACCAAAAAGGATGTCATGTCCTACCCGGATGAGCAGATTGGATACATGGCTTCGGAGACGTATCAACGATCACAGCAGAACACTCCCCAGCCCGAGGGCTTGCAACGACTACAAACCCACAACAGCTCGCAACCTGCGATCGAGTCTCCTCTCAGACGAACAAGCTTTGCGGCCGAAGATGCTCCCTCGCCTGAAGTCCGCAGATCTCGCCTCTCCCTGTCTCAGGGCTCTGATAAAGTTGACAGCGATGGTCCCGAAGAGACTGTTCACGTCGACGCGCCTCAACGCCGCTTCAACAAGATTACGGGAGGACAAGAGAAAACAAATGAGACTTCAGGGGGGCAGAAGTTCATCCAGCGTGTTGATGACGAAGGCAACGAATACACTGTGCCCATCCTTGCTGAGGACGAGGTTGCAAAGGACATTGGCGGTGAATACTTGCACCCAGCAGTTTCGCCCAAGTACGAACGCCGTCAAAGCCAGCAGTTCGACGACCAGGATCGTAGTGGAGCCATCACTCCTACCTCCAGACCGGCTAGTAGACCTGGAAGCATTTACCAGTTGCACAGTGCATCTCATTCCCTGTCACGCTTTCTTTCGCACCAAGATGAGCGGGAACACATGCATACGCCCCTGGAAGATGTGGCAGAACATGAACCTCTTTTCGAAGATGATGACGATGAGAAGAAGGCTATCTCACATGCTGAGAGATTCAAGAGAAGGCCCGACGCTCTGCAAAAGCGTTTTCCAAGTCAAGATATTTGGGAAGATACTCCAAGCAGTCACATGTATGTGGCAGAGGTGTCGACCCCTGACTTGCCATCACAAGGCGATCCGCAAGAAGGTGACAAACAACTCCAAGCGTCGTCCACGTTCGAGCCTCCGGAGGCGGAACACGCTCGTAAAGGAGAAGTCCCAGAAGAAGAGAAGAGGACATTGGAGGGCAAAGACGAGAGGCTAGCGAGATCGAAATGGGTACCGCATCTGAGAGACGATATGCCCACGAAAGCTCGACCGACACTGGCCAACAGGTTTCCCAGTCGAGACGTTTGGGAAGATTCTCCAGATAGCAGTCAACTTGTCACAACTGTCGGTACTCCACAGCCAGAAGAGGAGGCAAGTCCTGTTGAATCAAAGCCACCAGTGCCAGCAAGGCCGGCCAAGAGTCGTCTGGGTGAGGGTGCGTCTCCTCAACAGGTCGAACCTAGCGTCGCACCAAACATTCCAGCTCGTCCACCAAAGAGACTGCACCAGGTACCATCAGCTGATGCTAAGTTGACCGAACCACAGACATTGTCTAGGGAGACGTCGCCTACTGAAACGAAGAAGCAGCCAAGCATGCCGGATAGGCCGAAACCTCAAATTCCTCCACGACCGGGGAAGAAGAATGCTGACGACGAGCTGACGAAGACTACCTCGGCTGGCTCAGCAGGTAGCGCCGAGACCACAGGAAGGTCGAAGCCTCAAGTACCTGCTCGACCAATGGGCGGCAATATTGCTAGTCTGAAAGGAAACTTCATGAGCGATTTGAACAAGAAACTTGGCCTTGGACCTCCCAAAGAGAAGGAGAAGGAGCCGGAACCAGATGTCGAAGCTAAGCCTCTTGAGGATGCTCGAAAAGGACGTGCTAGAGGCCCGCAGCGAAGAGCGCCGGCTAAATCTCCAGCAGCGGAGCCCAAACCAAGCATGTCTTTTGGCATATTTGCGCCTAGGCCGATGTGGCAGATCAACGAGGCAGATGAGCTGAGAACAGAACCAGAATCCAAGCAGCCGCAGCCTACCTCGGCCAATAATCAGTCTGCCGATGCCGACACGACAACAACAGCTCAACCAGAGGTGGAGAAGGGCGCCCCAGAAATACCTGAAGATACACTCGCACCTATACCGGGTGGTTTCACGACGAACGCATCTGGGGAGTCGGCCGACCCAATGCCAATGACTGATGACGAGAACCCAGAAGGTGAGCTCACGCGCAAGACAACCGCAAGCTCAATGTCCGGTGAACCCATCGAGCGCGAAGAGTCCAATACTCAGACACACACGCTCCCAGCGAGCCGTATGACCACTGCAAACGATTTGGACGAAGTGAAGGACCGTCTAGAAAAAGTCGCAACCAGGGAGTCCGAGGCGAAAGCCGAAGATGAGCCGATCAAGGTACGAAACGAACAAGTATCTGCACCTGCGCCTGCAGTTACTCATTCTGTCTCAGGCACAGTCGACTCTCCAAGAGACAACATAAGCGATCAGGGTGCAGCACGGGAGGCTAGCCAGGGTGCGAGAGGCAGCGATAAGCCTCAGGAGCCCATGAATGAGAACGACATCGACTATGGCAAGCTTGAAGAGATGACTGCTAAGGCGGATGGGAAGATGACTGCTGAGCAAGATCCACAGGCTGCGTTGTCTAGTAGGAAGGTAGTGGATTAGATGGTTGGGGCCGTGCTCCATCATCCTCCAGTTTGGCCTTCCGGGGCGATCTGCTCCCAGCCATATTGCGACGTACATTACATGTGATGGGCTGACTCAGAGACAGCGCTGATCACTTGTGCAAAATCCAGAAAAGCTTGAGTGGTATTTTCATTTACTTGTTGGCCTTTTTATCAAGATTCCGCGCGGATCTCGGACAACCGTAGTCTTCAGCTTCGATATCGCTTTTCACATTCATGATTCATAGTAACAGTATCACAGCTTTGCCAGTACCGCACAATCCCTAATCACGAGCACGCCGGTGCCGGTGCCGTCCTGACTCCTTCACAATTGGAAAGCTACTGTAAGTATAAGTTCTTGCCCGGTCCCTCTTCTCTCTTCTCTCTCTTGTTGAAGAGCGCCGGGGATGTGGATTGTGAAGCTTACGCACGACGCACGCACGGGGATATCGTTGGGGTTTGGGGACTATACTGCAGTGCAGTGCAGTGTGCGGTGCAAAGCGAGCAGGGTGCCAGTGGGGAGGATTGTAAGGTTAACCCAGTGCCATATATATGTACGTATATATATATGTAAGCATAAGCTTTGCATGCGCCGTTTCGCTCAACGTACGGTACTTCGTGCCTGAAGCTTTCGCTCATCGACGATGGCCGGGTGGATTGGATCTCCTGCCGACGTCCATCGTGAGTGATGGTTCAGTAATTTTAAATACTTGTATTTGCCGCTCAGGAGTAGAGGGAGGGGCTTCAATGTCGCAAGGTTATGTATGGTAAGCCATGACGAACACGGCGAACATGTCGGCACAATATCGCATGTGATATGATACATTATCTCATTCAATCCAAGGCCTCAGTCGTGCCAGCACTCAAATGCTCCTTTCCTCCCACATACAGCACGGGCGGCCCGCTATACGGCAACCCACTCAACTCTGCAACAACAGTGCCAACCAGATTTCTCGACCACGCAAGATGCCACTGCAACTCCTCGGGCACCTTACTCGCCACGCTCTCCATCCAATCCGCCATGCCCAACAGACTCTGGGAGCCCGCACTATTGATGCCCAACGTCGGCTCGATTGTCTCAGCTGGACTCCCGGACCGCTCACTAACCCTTCCACCTGTACCCGTCCGCTCCGGCCACTCATGCGCTGTCAACGGCGCCATGACCATCTGAATTCCAATGAAGAATCCCAGTAGGATCTGAATCGTACTGTTTCCGCTATCAAGGAAGACCTTGAACGCGTCGTGGTCAAGCTCGTACCACACGCGGTACAGGTTCATGAAGCAGAGGTAGCCAGCCGCGGGACTCTGTTGCAACGCCACGAAGACGTCGCGGAGGGAGGTGAAGAATTTCTGCTCGGCGCTGTTGTGGAGGTAGACTTGAACTCGGTCGAGCGCGGAGAGGCCGGCGTCGACGTGTATGTGGTCGAGTTGTGGGAGAGATTGCAGACGCGGGCGGATGACGCTGTGGTGGCGGTTGGGCGCCAGGTTGAACGCGGTGGGGGCGTTTTCTTCTCGGATCTTGCCGGTTGCAAGGGCGCAGCCGCGGACGAAGATGACGAAGTCGGAGAGGCCGTCGGCCATGTAGCTGGCTTGGAAGGTGAGGGCGTAGCAGGTTGCGAGCATGGCGTCTGCTTCGCCGTAGGTGCTGGCGTGGTGGGAGAGGGATTTGGCCATGCAGGTGTTTAAGCCGTTAATGGCGTGGCCGCGGTGCGTGAGGGCTTCTTTTTCGTAGCCGTTTCCTGGGGTCAGGCGGTTGAGGTGGCTGGCGCCTAGGGCGAGGATGGCGTGCATGAGGTAGGTGTAGGATTGGGCGAATTGGGGAATGTCGCGGAGCCAGACGTCTTCGTTGCCCAGGGGGAGGTGCGGGAAGCTGATGGTGAGGAAGTGGTGGAAAAATTGCATGTCATTGAGAGTGAATTGTGCAGTCATAGGGGAGGAGGCGAGGGGTTGATTAGGTCGGCGGATGTTGTTGGATAATTCTCGCCGTGGTGGGTTTGCTGGGTATTGGCAGTCGACTGACTTCAGTTTGCATTGTGTACATAGCGGTTTGGCCTCGTCGCATTTGATCTTCCGGGTCTTGCATGAGAAGCAGCCATTTCTTGACTTCTTATGCGAACGCCGGGTAAGGTTCGGTGTCAGTGTTCTCGGTGGTTTCTTGTTGTCGAGGAAGTGTTCTTCGGGAGAGGTGCTGCCGTCTAGCCAGTCATGTCCTGACCACGAGGCTCCTGGGGTGAATTCATCATCAGGTGTCAGTATTGATATGTCCATAGTCAGCATGAGTAGGGAGGTAGAGTAAGGACAGAAACACAGCAGTGTGGATCATGGTGCTCCGGGGATGCTCATATTGAGCCTTGATACCTCGGTGCAGCTCTCCAGCACACGTGCTTTATTGCGCCATGTTGCTTGAGAGGTATCAAAGTGAGTTCTAATTTCGTCACATTTGCTTGCAGGGTGGTAGTCACGATTCCGCCCTATGGCACAGGCCAAGTCAGCTAGGTCGATGGCGTCCTATGGCGAGCTAGTGCTGCTGCAAGGTCCCAGCATTGTTCAGGCTACTGCCATTCATGGAACGAAGACTGGCCATTAGCTCGTGTTAGCCCTGACACCAACATGCATTGTCGGTGCGTTGTTTTCTGCAGATGCGAAAAGCATAGACAGTCATGGCGTCTGATTGACCATTGATCACCCTGCTTGCCTGGGGCATCCCAGGTGGGAGATTGGAGGTAGTCGAGGATGAGTCGTGGTTGACAAGCGACATGAGCCATTTTCCGAGACTGGCCAGTCATGGGTTCTGACTCACTGCGTTGTTGTTCTTCAAGGCATAACGTAGGCAATGCTTAGGTTGGCACGCTTAGCCCTCCAGAGCATGGTTAAGCGAGGTAGGTCCGTCATAGTGAGCACGTTCTTTGTATATCAGTCCCAGCCAGGCAGACGCGTTTGCCTTGCGCTAGCTACATCCACATTACCGGGAAAGTGGTGCTACTGCGAGCTGGACGTGGCAGTACGTGCGTAGCGATGCAGAGAGCAGAATGGCGGAGTTCCCAGATATCGCTTCCAAGCTAAGCGCACCTACCAAAGTATCGCAGTTCGAGAAACAGAAAGCGGAGGCAGAAGCGAAAAGAGCAAGGGAAAAGGCTGAGACTGCAGCCGCTCTAGCTGAGTTCGAGAAGAGCTTCGATGATGAAGATGGGAGACCTGCGCCTCTTCCTTCGCAGAGGGGTGCATTCGCCTCTGCACCCGCTCCCGGCAAGAGACACTTTACGAGTACGGGTCTGAAGAGTGGTCCTGGTTCCTTACCGAGGAGTGGTCCAGGCTCGTTGGGCTCGGCATACAACAAGAAGAGACCCTTCGACGACTACACAGAACGAAAGGACAGAGGGTCATTTGGCTACCAGCCTGACCAGAGGACGAGCCGCGATGAAGAAGAGAGGGAGGAGGAGAAGGCTGCAAAGCCCACGGTACATCTAGCATCAATGCCACCGGGCACATCTCCCACATTCATCAAAGCCTTGTTTGCCCATACGCCCTTGAATGTGGACAATGTGCGCATATTGCCTCCTGCCGCTCCAGCAGGGCCTCAGACCGATCGCAAGTCATCTTCAGCTATCGTCACTCTGGCTGCAGAAACCCCCGCCAGCGATATCGACACCGTCGTTTCCCATTTGCAGAACAAGTACCTGGGCTTTGGTTTCAAGCTATCCATATCTCGACACTTATCATCTGCTGCTATAGCCAATGCTGCCCTCGCCTCGACCAACGCCAACACTCTTCCTTTCGGCGCAAGGCCGCTCCAACAACACACTTCGCTGGCTCGCGCACCGCCACCAAATCAACGTTTTGCTCCACCCCAATCCTACACTTCTTCCACACCCTACAGTAGGGGTCCGCCTACACAAGTAACAGTACAATCTCCTCCAGATCTCAAGCAGCTCAAGCTCATACACAAGACCCTCGAAGCAGTACTCACATATGGCCCAGAGTTCGAGGCACTGTTGATGTCACGTGCAGAGATTCAGAGAGACGAAAAGTGGGCATGGCTTTGGGACTCTGCCTCAGTTGGAGGCGTATACTATCGCTGGCGCCTATGGGAAATTGTAAGCGGGGCTTCGACCCGGCCTAGCGGTCGCAATCCTGGTCAAATACTGTTTGAAGGACAATCATCGTGGCAACCACCAGAAGGGTCTCTAAGATTTGAGTATACTACCCAGCTAGAAGAGTTTGTAAGCGACGACGACTACAACTCGTCGGACGAAGAAAGCGACGATGGAGCTCGAGGCGGCGATCTTGCACGACGCTACAACGACCACAACGCGCTCGCCACGACGAACTTAGATGATGCCAATGATGGAATGGGCTACCTTGACCCATTAGCGAAAGCCAAGCTAACCCACCTACTATCGCGCCTTCCAGATTCAAGCTCAAAACTGCGTCGAGGCGATGTGGCACGTCTGACCGCATTTGCAATCGAACATGCAGGTGCCGGCGGCGACGAAGTTGCCATGCTGATAACAAGAAATGTCGTCCGACCCCTGTGCAAGCCAGACACCGAAGACTGGACGTCAGCCGGCATGGTGGGTCTGTATGTCATATCCGACATCCTCTCTTCCTCTGCCAGTGCTGGCGTACGGCACGCCTGGCGATACAGGACACTGTTCGAACAAGCCTTACGGCGACAAAGAGTCTTTGAAAGACTCGGACGTGCAGAGAAAGACCTGAAATGGGGCAAGTTGAAGGGCGAAAAATGGAAAAGGAGTGTGCAGAATTTGCTCAGTCTCTGGGAAGGCTGGAGTGTCTTTCCACAGGCGACGCAAGAAGAGTTCACCAAGACGTTCTTGGAGCCGCCGCTGACGGATGAGGAGAAGAAGGCTGTAGCAGAAGAGGAGGCGAGGAAACAGGTCGAAGAGCACAATGACAAGACAAAGACCATGAATCGGTGGAGAAGTGTCGATGACGAAGTTGCTTCGGATGTGAAGATGGAGGATCTTGATGGCACGCCTATGCCCGATGATGATGATGAGGACATGATGAGCGGCTTGGAAAATATCGATGGCGTATCTATGGCTGACAGTAGCGATGAAGAAGCGGATGTCAAGCTAGGGAATCGTGTTGAAATCGTGGAAAAGCCAGCGCAAGAAGAGTACAAAGGACAGACCACAGCGGCACCGCCTGCAGTAGCCCCTGCGCCGCTGTCGATACCGAAGCCAGTAGGGCGAAGGCAGAGGCCAAAAGCAGCAGACATGTTCGCGGATGACTTGGACTGAACGACAGTGTATCTTGAGATAGATCAACTGCGGAATGCAACCACAAAGTTACTGGAAGCTTCATACAGGATCAACTTCATACCCGGTCCCATAACTCGAGCTGAGCTCCTGGTCTCGCTGCTGAAGCTCGCAGCCACGAACACAATACAGATAAGACGCGCGATTCCTACAGCATTATCTGGAGTCTGGAAGCGTAGCCATGCATGGTTCTATCGCAGCCCCCCACCTTTAACTCAAGCAGCACCGTCGCCTCTCCACCTTTCTCCCCCGTGCCTGCCTCCCTTGCCTTCACACACGAGCCAACCCTCGCCACCCAACCTCGATAGACATGGCCTGGCCCTTCCCTTCCCTTCCTTCAATCCATCAACAACCTACCGCACCTGCCTTGACATCGCTGCAATGCGAGGTCACGCCTCACCTTACACAGTGCATCTCCATTGTCCCGCCCTCCACAGCACAACGCTTCCGAATTCCCGTGCGGCCCGCAGAATACCGTCTATGTATCGTACGTGGGCCGCCATAATGCCACAATGAGCTCGATTCCATCACCATCATTCCACCCCTGAGAGCTCGCATCTAGTCTACTCTAGCAAAGTCACTCCCGTCATTTCATTGGCTGTAGCGCTACCGTGATGTGATTGCGTCGAAGAACGTTGCGGCTACCTACCTACCTACCTACCTTCATCTCGCCTATGCCATGGCATAGCGAGCGATCTGACCTTCCGTCCCACTAGCTACTGTCAGCCGCATTACCCCCTGATCTTCACTGGGCGCACCTACTTCCAGGTCAGATATGCATGACGGTCGAGGGTGTGGCAGTCGTGAACTCCCTGACGGAGTTCGATGCCATGGGTCACCGCTCTGCTCCTCCCACTGCGCTCGCGCTTGGCGTTATGGGTTGGGTGGGTGGTCGACGATCATAGGGGGGTTGCTGGTTGGAGTGATGTGCGATGTGCGATGTGCTGTACTGTGGTCGATGTGTTGTAGAAGATGCGGATGTCAGGAGTGCGCTTACTTGAGGTAACTTACAGTCAGCCATACCCGTGTGACACAACTGTCTTGGCTCAAGGAGGTTCAGTGGTAGCTGATCGGAGTACGGCATTGTATTCGAGGATAGACAGAGTCACAACACTGTTCGATCTGGGTGAATCGTGCAGGCTGATGCTGGGACGAATGTATGTGTACGTGCTTGGGAACGACAGTGGGATATCAAGGCGAACGTAGTAAAGGATGGTGGAAGTAGGCATTGAATTCGAGAAAAACTGATAAGAGCGGCATGTGTCTGGAGCATTGCAATATGGTGAGCATTGCTTAGCATGGCTGACAATGTCTACACTTGAAGAGAGTTGCGGCCTCATTCCAGTGCTGCCCTGATGTCGACGGTAGCCTGTGTCAATGCATGCCAGCTGGCATTAGAGAGACGGTTGAACTCGAGCACCCACAGAGGCAGAGCGAAGCGAGCAGAGTTCGGCTGATACTACGTCGTGGTCTTGCCGGAAATTGTCATCGCAAACTTGGTCCCAAATTCTCAAGCTTATTCAATGTGTGCGCAGTTTCCCTGAGCGCTGAGTGTGAACGTGAAGATGCAGCCCTTGAATTAGACGTCTTCGTGGGGGGTTGTAAGCCCAGGCTGCACGTAGACTCATTTAGCCCCGTTTTCACCAACCCCCTTCACTGTCGCCCGGTTACCTTTCACTCATTCACAAGGCTTTATCGATTATCAGACAAATTTCTCTCAACAATGGCACACAACGACCAGCCAAATGGTTTAATTGGAAACACCGCAAGAGAATACCATCAGGTGAGTGGTGCCTAAAGCCCTCTCTGTGGCGGTGGCACTCTGCTCACTAAGTCGAACTGCACGACGAGTCAAGCTGGACTTCTGGGAAGCAGGTTGATGAGGAGTTTGACTTAGTGAGTAGGGTGTTGTCGTTGCAGGGCTACTCACTTAGTAGACGCATCAGTCGGTAGATTAGAAGGTGATGTTGACAACTTGGTCGGGGGACCCGGGGTCGCGGCATGTTCCCTCTTCGATGATGTCTTCTGGAAGGTGTTGATGCTAACAGGGTTGATTGCTTCTAGGTTCGATTCGAGTTCGACAGGATCGAAGGTTTCTTTTTTCCCCTTTGACTCGTAATCACTTAACCATTGCTATTTTAAGCAGGCGGTTGCACTCTTTTTTGGAGCGTAGTATTATACGATACGAGGCTGTGACAAAGTGACCTTTCACTGCGGGAATTAAGGCACTGAAGTGTGAGTGCTTTTGTCCGCGACTCATAGCTTAGCGCGGTTATCCTTCTCGTACTCACGCACCTTCTCGGCCTCTCTCTCAACTGCATGACCCTTCATCTCATTCATCCTCTTCCGTACCAACTCATCATCAACGCCCATCTCACCCAGCTTAACCGGTCGCCACTTCAGCGGGTCAGACTTAGCAATACACCACTGCCCTTCGTCCTTTCTCTCGACATTACCCCCCACAGCACTCTTCGCAAACGCAGCCCATCGGCCAAAACAATCAATACCCATAGGAGTCGTCGGAAAGATCATCCCAAAACAATGCGGCTGTCCTTCATAACCCACAAACTCAACAGCAGCTCCAGCTTGGTACAATCGTCTCGCAAGCACCACGTCCTCATCCTCAAGGCCCTCATTTCCTGTACATATGAATATAGGTGGTGCACCCTGCCACAATTCCGGAGAAGCAGCAAGCGGTGAACCAAGCGGATGCGTCATCGTGCTGGCTCGACAAAAGATCTCTGCTCGTGGTGGTTTAGTAGGCCAAATCTCATCATCGGGCAACGAACGTGCAGGCAAGCCAGTCGCAGATGGAGGATCGAGGTAATCGTACTTGGCGTTACGATGGACTGATGGTAGAGAGCGACAAATATCGACCCAGGGGCTATTGCCTGTCACACCGCCAGGAAGCTCGAGGGGTACATCGCGGCCGTGGTAAGGGATCGACGTCACGCCTGCGCGGCGGAGGGTGAGGATGAGGAGTAGCAGGCCGAAGGAGAGATGACCACCGGCTGAATCACCCGCAAAGACGATATCGGACGCCTTGACGGGCTCGTGGAAAGACCCTGGCGGTGGATATTGCAGGTAGAGATATGTCGTGAGGGCGTCGATAAGCTGGCCCGGGAAGGCGGTTTGCGGTGCTAGTCTGTAGCGGACGGAGAAGCAACGGCCGCCCGTCTTCTTTGCTAGTGCTGATGTCACTGCTCGATGGGAGATGGGATCCATGACGAAGTACGCACCGCCGTGGAAATAGAGGATGGTGACAGGAGATGTGACTTCTTTCATCAAATTGTCATAGTGCTCCTTCTCGGTGGAGAGATGAGGGCGAAGTGCCTTCTTGTCTACACCTGCTCTGTGGCCTGTCCATTCTCCTTCCACGTCTGCGACTGAAGGCAGATCGTACGTTTCGGTGCCATCACCTAGCTCTTTGATTCCTCGTATTACTGCGTCTCGAACAGCGTTGTCGGAAGCTGGACATTTGGCAGTCGCGACCCAAAGTTGTCCTTTTACACCCGGGTCTCTCAGGCCAGGAGCTTGTATCTCGCCAAGCGGTTTTGAGACATCCAAACTGCTCCTAATGATGGCGACAACGATCTCCGTCCGTGGGTCTTGTCTGTCTGAGCATGGTGACAGTCCTAACCTGTTTGTGATCATCAACCTGAAAATGAGAGGCAGCTTAGGTATGATGAGCTTCGCTAAGGTCCACGGCGTGATGTCCATCTTGATATGGTGACTAGTGATGGTTGTGGGTGAAATTCAGAGCCAGAATAAGAGAAAACTCGAACGGAAGCGAACGAGGTCCTGCCTACGTCCACTGAGCTGAAGGTGAGCCCACCACTGCAGGTCATCTTGCTGTTCGCATGTCCGGTACTGGCCGGTACTGGACAAATTACTGACGAACATCTTGTCGTCACCGGTTCCATACGCTCACGAGGTCACATGCTAGCTCACGCGACCAGAGTTGCCTCGGCTCGCATCGCGTTCGTTCGTAGGTTGTACCTTCTTTGAAAGCTCGTGAACGATGCCCAGATCAATAATGAGTAGTGTGCATCGAAGAGAACGAGTCGGTTAACCGGAGCAGACTGCCACGATTCACAGCTATGAGTGTTGGTCAAAAGGCTTGTTACTATGTATGTGGCTCCTACTATTGAGCACGTCTCCAGACCCAAGACACATCTATTGTACACTGTGCAGCATGACGGGCTACACAGACCAGGTTAATGTCATAACAACATCTTCGCCCCACCGCTCGTGCCTCCCACAAAACTGTTCTGCCCTTCGCTATCCGGAAAGAAGTAAGCTCCGAGAGCTATAATAATATATGCTGCGCATAAAAGCGTTCCCTCCAGGTAATTGCTTCTTCCATCAAGACAGAGGAAGCACACAACGAAGACACTGGTGAACAATGCCACGGTCTCGAACAACGTGAAGTACAAACTCATCCCCTTGTCCGCGATCCATCCAATGATCACAATAAGCGGCGTGATGAAAAGTGCAATTTGAATGGACGAACCCAATGCCACGCCTAAGGCGAGATCGAGCTTGTTCTTGCTTGCGACAACAACGGCTGTGACGTGTTCTGCTGCGTTTCCCACAATGGGAAGGATGATCAGGCCAACGAACGCTTCGGAGAGTGGACTACTCTCGACGAGATGCTCGATTGAGCTCACCATGAATTCAGCGCAGACAGCAACGAGGGCTGTGGAGGCTAGGAGAAGGATGATCGCGGTTGTGAGACTTATCGGTGGCTCACTGTCTTCTGTCGGAGCTGCTCGGGTGCTGGCTGACGTAGAGAGCCCCGAGGCCGTATGAACCGGTGCAGAGTATTGATTTTCAAGTCCGGGTTGAGCGGCCATTGTAGACATATTCGGAGTCGAGTTGAAGCGACGGATTTGGTTGGCGGGATATCGAACTCTGCTTTGCGCGCTGCTGTCGGTGCGAAAGACAGGTGGCGCACGGATAGCTGATGTGATGCCTCTAGCGATCGGGAATGGTCGCCTGCCAACTGCAGAGGCGGCTTTGTCAACTGCTGGCGTAGCCGGCGTAGGCCGCTGAGAACTGACTGCTTCCATCTCAGCCGGTTCAGTCAGTACGACCCTTCTGTCCTGGTGGTCTCCATTTCCTTCAGATGCCTCTCCTATATCGTTGGGAAGCGGTGCTGGTCCCTCAGGAGACATGTCCTTCTCTTCTTCTATAGCAGCCTCCTCTTCTACCTTAGTATGGCGTCGACGGCCGAGCTTCGCTTTTGCTTTCCGTTTGAACCGTCTTTTGAAGCTTCCTGAGCCAACTGTAGATGTTGTAGATACGGATGTACTCCGCGTGGTACTGCTGCTGCTTGACGAGCTGGTACTGTTCATTCGGTGCAAGATACCTGGTTGGGTCTGCTCGTCGATCACATGTTGAGGTGTACCCTCGTAGAGGTAGGCATGTGATTTGAGCTGAAAGGTCAAGTAAAGGCAGTAGACGAGCAGCAGGATGATAGCTGTGCCCCTGGAGATCTTGATGACTGCTTCATCGGCAAGAGTCTGGTTGCTGAAAGAGACGTGGAAGACGGTCTAGGTAGGTCAGCAACGGAAGTCCACTCATTACTGAATGGGGGGACTCACGGGCATCAATAAGCTGAGCGATGACAGCACCAACAACGAAGATGACATCTGCGTCACTAAGCTATCATAGATCTGCTCTTGGTACTTCAGCCCGCCTAAAGTCATGCTCATGCCGAGAATAAGCAGTAGATTTGCCAGAACAGAGCCGATTAGGGATGCTTGAACAATCCTGATCTGATTTTGCATAAGAGCGATAATAAAGATAATCAGTTCGACCGAATTGCCGAAGCTAACATTCATCAAGGCGGCTATTGTAGGACTGGTGCGATGTGCAATGCTCTCTGTTGCGAAGGTAAGCAGGCCTGCAAGAGGTATAACTGCAATCGCATTCAGAGCGAAATCGACATTCTGATTGATGCCTGCAGCGTGGACTGCAATACCAGCCGGCACAAAGATAAGGAAAGCATTCAGCCACGATCGTAGAAAGATGACTTTGAGGTTATCGACCACTCGTTTAACGAGTGGCTTCTTCGGCTTCTTCTGTTCAGCGCCTCCATTCCTGTTTTGCTGTTCTTCGTCGTTAACGGGGAGTGCGTCTTCTTCCGACTTCGTCTTCTCATCTGCCCATGGATTGAAGTTGCTTTTATGCGCAGTATCGTGTGCCCATGCTCGAACCTTGTACATTGGAGGAAGCTGACACCGAGATGTCCGTGGATGTGGTGCCTGTGGTAGCACGCAGGGTTGATGCGCGAGCAGTTGAATGCAACGATCAGAATGCGTGTCTCTAGTTTCGTTAAGGATATTTTTGAGGTGTTGTAGTGAGCACGTGAGGAGGTTGTGTTCTGAACTTCGTCACAGAATCAGGAATTAGCATTTATGGTCGATGGCTGTGTAAGTAATGATTGTAGCGAAAGTCTGCGAGACTGATTAGACGCTCGTAACCAAAGAGTGGAAGAATTAAGTGCTTTCATTAATTAATGAAGTGTTTAGAAACAGACGGCTCCCGCAAACAAGTGATGCAACAACGGCTCCAGAAAGTGGTAAAATCCCCGTTCTTTGCAGACAAGCGACTGGCTCGTTTGGTAGGAGCCGCATCTCGCGCGGGATTAGTGGACTACATGACTCGTTCCTGCCAATCATATTCTTGCGACTGATGTAAGAGAAGCCGGTGTTGTGGCTGGTGCTCGTCGGACCTCAACTGAGCCGTCTGGGCCTGATGTTAGAAGCAAGGAAATGAACAGAGCTAGAGGACCCGGATATCTGTCAATTACGCGTCCTGGCATTAGCATGCAGTCAAGCCACACTCGCGATTTCCTGCTCAAACATGCTCTCTCCACGAGAGGCTCATACCTACTAAACAGTAATGTTACAGGCCTTAAGGCGTGACGATGAAAAGTACTGTGCAACAGCTCCATGCTGCAGAGTAAGTCAAGCTAAGACTTTCGAAGGAGCACACTCAGAAAGGCTTATGAGTAGAAGCCTCGCTTGGGACTTGGCTACCATTCCATCACTTCGCTCGATACCTTGGCATCTTTCCCAAAATCTAAGTCATAACCAACACGCCTACAAGCCAACGCTGCAAAGACATTCACTAGAATATATCATCGTCTACCTCCCACTTCCTCGTCGTCAACTTTCGCGTCTTCTTTTTGCCCGTACCTGGAGTCTGCGGTGGTAACATCTCCTCCTGGGATGACGAGGTCATCGCTGACGTCCTCACCGCTGAGCCTCGGAGTGTCAGCTTCCTAGGACTGATTTCTGAAAGTCTAGCGGGTTCCTCGTCCACGTTCGACGGAGGCTGCAGGACGATAGCCTGCTTCTCCATTTCTTTCAGGCTGACGAGAAACGGGTTCTGCAGGATGTTTGTGCTGTGTGTTTCCTCGAGCACCACCTTCGATACCTTCTTCGCTGGGGTCTTGGCCACTGTCTTCTTTTTCGTCGGACTCCTGGTTTGCATCTCCTGCTCCATGGCTGCCAGCTTAGCGCGGAGGACCTCGTTTTCTCGCTCTAGATCCTCGACACGACCATCTGGATCCTTGTCTTCGTGGATGTCGAAACTGACGTTCTTCTCTAGTATTTCGAGTTTCTCGTCCATATACTCCTGGCTGTTGAATCTTTCGTTCTCAAAGGCTGCACGCCACCTCTCTTTCTCTCTCTCGAGCATCGTCTCCATTTCTTGCCAGCACTCTTCCCGCACTTCTTGTTCCTGCACTATCGTCTTCTCTTCCGAAGCTTGGAGTCTGAGCTCTGCTTCTGTGCGTTTGATCTCCTCCTCAGTCAACCTAACGACAAGAGCGTTGCATTCTTCAGCAAGTCGATCAATCTCGTGCCGGGCTTGGTCGAGCTCTTGTGCTGAGAAATAGTTTGGCGGCATGTCCATGGGTGTGTTTCGTCCGCTGTGACCAGCCGGCTTAAGTGCACCCATCGCCTCGGTAACGCTGGGTATTCGAGGAACTGTCACCTCTCGGGCCAGTGCTGAATATCGAAGAATCTGACTAGTAGCATTAAAGTCGCCAGACGGGTCTGCGGTAACGACCATCACCGCTTTCTGAGGTGGTCTGTAATGGGATGGATCGCTAGATGAAGGGAACGAATTCGAGAACAGCAGCTCAGTGAGTTTGCATTGTCGAAACGGCACAATAGGTTTTGTGCCATGTTGCTGACAGTCGCTTTGAACCTGCAGGCATTGTCCAAGGTACATCAGACTTTCGTTGATCTTTCCAGCTTCGGCCAGAGTCGAGCCTGTCGTCTTCGCGTTCCTCGCTCTCTCGGACCCGGCCAAGTCCACAATGGAGAGTGTGCCTCCGGACCATGGATTGAGATGGTGCCCAGCGTAGTCGTTCCCTCTGATCTTCTTCTTGACCTCGATGCAGAAGAATCCATGACTTCTCGAACTTACGCTATTGCTGCCTGTGCCTGCGACACGTCGTTCAGTAAGGCCAGTTTCCAGTACCATCATAGCTTCGTCATAGGTACTGCAAACAATCTTTTTGAGGCCAGCCACTACTTTCCGGTCCGGCGACATTTCTGTGTTTTTGAAGAGCAAGGGGCGTCTCATCAACCCTTTCTGCAGAGCCACGCCCTGTCTTGTTGACATAGCAGGACCGCCGGAGGGAGTACTTGAAAGCAAGTCAAAGATGCGATCGTTATATACCTCGTACATCGAAACAAGAACGACATAGTCATATTGATGGTCGATATTGGTCGCATAGGAGGCCATGTCTGGCTCGTGGGCGAAAGCGCTCGGTCGCGGCATAGGTGGTCTGCGAGTATTATGCATAGGGTAGGCATCCTGCATCAAACTTTTCTTAGCATGCTTTTTCTTAGGACTGAGACGTTCCCAGACAATAGCTTTCGAGGCTTGGTGCAAAGGTTCCTTCTGGGACACATTTTCCTCGACTGTGGACAGGGACTGCTTATGGATGGTAGTCACGGTATTCTCGGTTGCCCTGCATAGTCTACGGGGTCGAGGGAGACGTGTACTTCCTGGTGATTTGACTGTGGCGTCAGAAGCGAACGAACTTCGAGCAGTCGCGAATGAATCCCTCGGGGTACTTAGAAATGGAAGACCAGGGGACATGGGGAAAGAGCCTGGGACGGCGGAAGGAGGGCCTACCATCAACGGGGTCTGAGCTCTCGAGCCAATACCAGCCATGGGTGTTTGAGCTCTTGAGAATCTGGCTCGGTCGCCATCTGAGTAGACGTTCTCCAGGAACGTGGTTGCGGGAATGATGTTGGCATCGGAAGGATCGCAGGCTTGAAGACTTTCAAGAAGCTGAACGTCTGTAGGCAGTTCTGGATGACATGGTCGCCGTATATTGGAGCCGATCGATCGGTACAGTACATCCAGCGACATCTGCGTTAAACCTCTCTGTGACTTTGTGCCTAGGATCGTGTGACTCTGTCTCTTCATCAGCAAGTGGTCCCAGTCTCAGACTGTATACTTAACTAACCTTTCCACTTCCTGTGACACCCAATGTAGCAATAAGCCCGTCTCTTCCATTCTTAAGCACATTTTGTATGTTCTCGACGGCTGCAATTTCTTCGAAAACATCGAGCTGCGAGGCTTCTTCGTGGAACACTTTGGTGAACCCAAATCGTTCTATTGCTCGCTTGCGGGAGTCGTTCGGTGGCTGTAAGGTTACGTGTGTAGGGTGAGACTTCTGTATATCGTCTTCATTGTCCTGTAACCTTGGTGTCGGCTGTTCTACCAGTAGCCATGGCTCAGTAGGTGCCTTGGCTGCATTCTGATTCTGCTGCATCGGTGGACGTAGCCTGAGAAAGACCTGGAATAACGAGGTCTGGGGTGCCATTTTGCCATTTGAAGAATCCATGGTGCCGGGGGACGCCGATGCTGTTATTGTGCTAAGTGAACTTGTGGTGGTGGCCTGCTACACGTCGCCAGATGTAACGCGCAGCTGCAGTATTCCAGTTTGTGTTGTAAGGTTTAGCTCCCGGTTGGCAAGCCAACGTAATTGTGCTGCCACCTCCTCGCATCACCAACGAGCACGAACACTCTTAAAAATGCTCTACGAACGTGTTACTAGGCGGCGCTGGGTTCTACCACCAGGTCGCTGGGCATGCTGCAATGTAGCACCCTCCACACCCTTGCGTTGACACGAATGAAGACTTTTTGTCTTGCATTCGTATAAGCAGGCATGCCTCGAGATCTCGTGTTTTGGGTCTAGCCAGGGCCGCTGCAATACCTAAAAGCTCAGCCGCTCCCTCATGCACATGGTGCTCATGACCATCTGAAAGGCGGCACAGGTCAGCAAAGGTATTGAGGCTGTGCCTATATCGTCCGCTGTTGCAATGCCACAAACTGATGCGAGATTCTGTTACTAATCTTTCAGTGTTAAAGCAATTGCAGACCATCCCTCAGCAAAGCTTGCATCAGATCTTTCCCCGTGCTGTTAGTGTGCTGATATTAGCGATTCTGCGAGTTTGTTAGCTATAATTCTTACGCACTTCCTGGCTTGCATTGGAATGCTTTCAGGAGCTACATAAGGCTTTGGACCGATCACTCAGCCTAGCCGGCATGCGCTTGCTCAACACCAGTACGCTCGAGTTTTCCGAGTTTTTCGACGAAAACATACCTGGATATGCCATCCTATCTCACCGGTGGGAAAGCGGAGATGATGGCAGATCCGAGGAAGTCTCCTACGAGGACTTTGTCGCTCGCAGACGGCCGAGTAGTCGTGGTACGCAGAAAATCAAAAACTTCTGTCACCAAGCAACGACCGCTGGGTATAATTGGGGTTGGGTGGATACTTGCTGTATTGACAAGAGAAGCAGCGCCAAGCTATCCGAGGCCATCAATTCCATGTTCAAGTGGTATCAACGGTCAGCAATTTGCTATGTTTATCTGTCAGATGTGATTGGAATGCAAGACATTGAGCAAAGCCAGTGGTTTACCAGAGGTTGGACGCTGCAAGAGCTTCTTGCTCCTGGCCATGAGGAGTTCCTGAATCGCAACTGGGACCCTTTGGGTACCCGCGAATCGCTTGGACAGCAGATCCTCCATGTTACGGGCATTGACCGTGTATTTCTTGCAAACTCGGATAACAGTTATACCCAACGAGGGCGAGTATACAGAGTGCGAACAGCACCTATTGCTCTGCGGATGTCGTGGGCCTCCAAGCGTCGAACAAGCAGAGCAGAAGACATGGCTTATTGCCTACTCGGCCTGTTCGGCATCAACATGTCCTTGCTTTACGGAGAGGGCAGGTCTGCCGCTTTTCGGCGACTTCAATTAGAGATCATAACCAGATCAGACGACGTGTCAATCTTTGCATGGACAGAAGGAAATAGGTGGACTTCTGGAATCCTGGCTTCGTCGCCAAGATATTTTGATGCATGTACCGAGTTCAAGCCCCTTACCAATGAAAATCCTGACCACGAAGTTCTGAAGAAAAGGGAACCATATCAGTTCACGAACAAAGGGTTGCGCATGCAGGTTCACCTGCTGAAGTTGCGTGGGCTCTTCGAAGTCTTGGATCAAGTTTACGGAATACCCATTAACTGCGAGAAGTACGACTGCGTTCAACCCAGTCGTCCAGTTGTGGTGCCAGTCCATACGTACAATGAGCGAATGTGGCACAGAGTAGGAAGCGTGATCGAGCTGACAGATTCACAGTGGCAAGAACTCTTAGTAAACCATGCAGAAGGCCACCACGAACCAGTCGACCAGTGTGTGAAATGCAGATTGAGAGAACACCCTTCTCCTATGAATTCTGCTCACCCTTTATCGAGACATGCTCTGCGGTTAGAAGACTGTCCGCTTCGAAACATATACGTGGACATATATGGTTTGGCCTAGGGGTGGTAGCACAACCGACCTGGGATGAAAGTGTCGACCGGCCTATGTTGCAAAACGGCGCTTTGTCGACTGCATGCTGGCTTTGGTAGATTGATATTCCGAGTGTTATACTTCTGACTCGACTGCAAAGTCGGGTACAGCCAAGAGGATGGATACTCGCACGTCTGATACTTCCATACGCCAATTGGCACGTTCAAACCATAATAGAGTATGAGCAGGATAGGTTCAGTCCACGCCCTGCGAATTGCACGATCTCACCTGGGGCTGTGTCACGACAGGACCAACTGATTAGAGGAGAGACCGTCCCCCAAGCTGAGTGTCTTTGTGTCGTAGACTGTGGCCACCGCTCACGGTTAGCACAAGAGGTTAACTGAAGTATATGATCAGGCTAATGACCATGTACTGCACAGCTCTTCATCATTGGCGTCGACACTGGCCTGAGTTGACAACTGCCAGGCAACAGGTAAAAGTCAACTTGAGGTTGCGGAAACATTTGTGGTTTATGGAAAATGGAGGTATCATTGGGTGGAAGATTGGTAAGTTGGGAACGCGTTGAGGCAACAGTTGATACGAGCCGCCTAGATCTTGTGAAAATGGAACTTATCTGACTGACGGAGTTTGGAGGTACCGAAATTACGAGAAAAGCAGGCCGCAGGAAAAGAGTTTGAGTTATCACGTATTGAATTATCTCGTTCTATTCATGGGTATCTTGAGTTTGACCCTCGAGTCTCCTCCTCATTGCACAGACAGTATCAGAAGCTGTCTAGTGCTTGGCAGCCTGGTTGTGCACATCAGCCTTTCGGTTGTGTTGCTGCTCATCGGCCTTGTCGGAGATGGCATCACCGGCGGCCTGGGCTCGGGTGCTGAGGCCGGCGTTGGAATCCTTTGCAACGTTCTTGTTGGCCTCCTTGGAAGCAGTGGCACCGGAGCCCTGGACGGTCTCGGACACGTAGTTGGCGGCGTTCCTGATCGTCTGTTAGTATGCAGTCTTGCGAGGGAGGGATAGCGTAGGAGCAAGAGACTTACTTGATGGTCTCCATTGTGATTGACGTTTGTTGTCTTTCGACTGTATAGTTTGAAAGTTTGATATGTGGATGTTTGATTGAGAGTTGGATTGCTGATTGAAAGTAAGAACAACCCTGCCAGGATGTCGCATTATATGTTCAAAACAAACCCCCTCAGCCCCTCCTCGTTTGCAACGGTTCCTGAATGATCTTCCAAACGCATCTGGCCTAGCCTCCATGTGAACGTGAAGCACTACGTAATGTTTCAAACGGACACGCACGATTCTTTGGTGGCTGCAGGTCAGCTGAGCAGCGCCACAGCCCGAAGCAGAGAGGATTGGACCTGAACTCAACCCAAGGCCTGTCCATTCAAGATGGGATCTTAGATCGTACTACTGCAAGTCCGATGGGCACACATTGGCTGAGAACAAACCGTGCTTTGTGCCTGTTGACGCATTTCTCAGAACGAGCTATGATACGTCATACTATGATGTCATCGGGGACTAACGAGACGCACTGACTGAAGCCTGGATGTGGCCTTTGCGCTTATACATGGCTAAAGCTGCAGACACTACCAAGGCGACGAAGGCGAGTTGGCGTTACGGGGCCGTCCGCGTGCAAAAAAGCTACGGATGATTCGCGTTTGCAAAGGTCAACATGTGCTCTCGGCGTAATCAAGTTAGCAGCCGAGGTAGCATACTGCACAGAAGAGCAATAGCACCACGACAGTAGTCGTGACTACGAGTGACCAAAGAAGGGATCAAACTTGAACTTAAGTGTTTATCTCTGGAACGACATCGTGTTACCCATCAAACCAACGAGCCGCTCACGCTCCAGAGGGTGGACGTTGCTGACCCTTTCCCCTTCCAGAGCCCCCCGTTCGCGCTTCGGTGAGATATATAGAGGTGGCTGGTACCCAACGGCAGCCTGGACATCGTTCACAGCTTCTTCGTACGTTGGAGTTGTTGGTGAAGGTGTCTGCTCATGCCAGAACACCAGCTCGGGGTTCATTCTCTGGAATTTATGAGAATCGGCAAGCTGGTAATTGTGGTGAAGTACTAACCTTGCTTTCCCTAAAGTTGCCATACACAGGTGGCGGTTGCCTCACCACTCTTTTGTTCTTGCCGCGAGGTGTTGATTCAACCACTTCTACTGGGCCCTCGAGAATCTGTATGGGCTTTTCTGAGATAGGATCGGCGAACGGGTTCACCGATGTTATCGTGGCGCTCCTCGAGGACGCTGAGCTTGCAGACCTGCTGGAAGTTCCGTGCCAATCCCGATGTTGAGCTAACCGAGCTTTCCGACGCCTTTGCAGCATCAGAAGTCGAATACAGCTATGCAGGAAGACACCTGCTAGAGCAAGGATGAACAACACTGAGAGTATGTGGAACATGAGTCCACGTGCCGTGCCGGTCACTGCTAGGACAAGGTCTGGTGCAAGGTCAGTCGACGAGAGTCACATTCGTCGTCCGGCGAGACTTACATGTGATGAGAGCAGCAAGGACCGTGACACCAAACGCCATGCTCAGCCGCTTCTTAGACTCGATCCTTTGGCGCGTCGACTCGGACACCCTCTTCCTCTTTCTACGTCTCTCTCGTGCAATTGGCGTCTCTGAGGTAGCATAGGACAAGCTTGAAGTACCCTCTTCAAGGTCTCGTATCGAATCTGGTGACGCTGCCGGCAGCTCTTCAATTTGCTCCGTGTATTGCGTTTGGTGCTGTTGCGCAGGCAATTCGCTGTATACAGACGAAGCCGGTATGGTAAAACGCTGAGGAGGGCTTGGTGTGCCGGTCTCACGTCGAAACGCGCTTTGAGGTAAGAGTCTCTCATGATGATATTCATCGACTCGCTCTGATGATGGCGATAAGAATATCGGGACTGAGCAAGCTGCTGATGTTCTGTGCGATTGATCCGTTGTGGCAGTTTCCCGCCTTGCCCCGAATAGCCTCGAAACCCTGCTCGCCATGCTTCCTCGTGCACTATACTGTCTATCTTGCGATTCAACGTTGCGGGAGTTTGAACTCTGCATGTTCAAGTTGCTAGTTAAATGATGCTGTCCCTAGAGGCAAGTGTAAGGGAGAACGATGACTGACGACAGGACGATGAAGGAAGAGAGCTGACGAAGACTGTTCGCATTCTTGCACATGTTGACACAACAAAAACGCGTCTGGTTGTCTGTTCGATCAATTCCTCCGCACCTTCGCCGTATGGCTCGGACTCCGTGCATACAGTGCCCCTTTCGGCATGGCACGTTACAGGAGTCCACATATTGGCCAGTCGAGTGTGCTCAACTTCCTGAGACCAGACAGGAGCTTTCTCATGCAGGTCGAAATCGTAATTCTCCAGTAGCCTTGTCGATAAAAGAATGGTTGTCGACGAATCGGATTGTAGATGCAGTGAAACGCTGCTTGGCATCGAACCACAGCCAATCATTGGTTTTCTCCGAATAGGGCTTGAAGCTTGCCGAACAGCCTACCCGGCAGCATATCACCTACACTGTTGCATGCGTATTTTGCATAAGCGTGTTAACCTGCATCTGGCTCAAGCTAGTATCGAGCACTGTGCAAGCACCTTTGCGGACCTGGTAGTCGCTTTTCGCTACACAGCAGGGATCTTTCTCCCCGAATCCTGAGACGCGTTACTTGTTTTAAACAAAAACAAACAAAACGTGCGGAGTGCCCAGCACAATTCTCACGGCCTCGACCGAGCTGACAGAAACCGATCTTCGTTATTCTGTGATCTACTTGTACTTGGTAGACGTACCCAAACAAGATACACAATCTATCAAGTAGACCAACTCCCTCTCATTTTTATCTCACGTTAGCCAACCACCAGCCCAGCTCGACACCTAGCCTCGCTTGCTGATCATACATCACCAGATGACCCGCTCCCTCAATCACCACGACGTCCCTAGCATTCAGCTTCTCCTTCAACCTCTCCGCTGTCTCTACAGGAATCCACTTGTCTTCTTTGCCCCAAATCACCCTCACTGGCATTTTCTTCCCTACCTCATGATACATCCCCTCAACGTCCTCTGTACTGCGACTATTAGCCTGCACCATCTGCCTCACGAATCCTTTCCTCCCCTCTTCACTCTCAATCCACGGTCCCTTCAGCATCTCCATTGTTTCTCTGTCGAGTTCTCTGTGTGCCGCATCCCGAATATACGCCTCCACAACGCCCTCAAACACCGGCCCTGTCAATGCCGTAAACACCCCCTCATTCTCCGCCACTAACTTAAACAGAGGCTGCCCGAACGGCCCCACCGCAACAACATCAATCAGACATAGACTCCGATATTCACAACCATGCAGTAGATGTGCCCGCAGGCTCATCAATCCTCCATGGTCATGCGCCACGACATGTGCCTTGCTCCCCGCCCAGTCCTGTGCCCAAAACTTGTAGAGCGCGGCGAACACCTCCGATTGCTGCGCGAGATTTGCGTCTAGTGCGACTGACGTGCTAATGGTATCCTTTACTTCGGGAAGAGGCGCGCCAAGGGGACTCACGCCGAAACCGGGGTTGTCGAAAAGGTAGACGTGGAAGTACTGGGCGAGGGACTGGGCGTAGACGTGCCAGACGCGTGAGGACCAGGGCGTGCCGTGCACGAAGATTAACGGTGGTAAAGTAGGGTTGCCGAGGGATGTCCAGCGGATGTGGTAGTCGAAGATATTAGTGCTGTGGTGGAAGGTTTGTGTAAGTGAGATAGTGGACGACGATGATGAGGGAACCATGTTGTCCGATATGATGTTAGTAGCTGTGTCTCCGAGCTGGTATACTCGATGGGCAGGACACTTGTTTTGACACATTTCAGCTGGTTGTTTCAGGGCGTACAGGCTTACTAAGCCAAGGGGTCATCGTAACTTAGTTGCTGCGCTCATCAAGTTCTGTGACGATTCGCGCACTAATTACTCCTAGGCTCAACTCTGTGTCGTGCCGGACTCCGTGTGGAGACTCAAGTAGGCGTACGCATAACTTAGCACAAGCACTTTCCTCACACTGGAGCGGAAGTCAGCCAAGAAGTGCTTAGTGCTTTCGCCACGTTGAGTCTCAGGAAGGTGCCCGAGCACTGAAGAAGGGTTTACATAGACACGATTTGCTGGTAGAGCTTCTGGATTGCTTGAGATAGGACAATAAACGTTGGGTTTGTGTATGATTTGGCACCATTAGACACAGAATGAGGAAAGCTGTGTCAAGACAAGTTGGCCTAAGCTAGGAAGGTGATGTAGACCGTAACTGAGCTACTCAATTTACAGTGTGCGGAAGTCAGCCGCTAACCGGTATACTCTCCTCTATTCTTGTCAGCATACCTTATCTTCCTCATTTGGTCAAATCTGCTGTCGTTGTTCACAGGCCATACCGCTGTGTCAGTTGGTAACACATGCTTGTTGCTGCTTGTATATGTATCGCATTAATTGAGGCACCTTTCGCTCCGTGCCCGGCGCCAGTCACTACTTCCGTAAAGTACATAACATCCAAGCCGCACGATGGAGTGATGATCCAGTAATGTGTCCGGCCGCACTAGCTCAAAAGCAAGTAATCGTGAACGTGCTGGATCTAGGCGCAGATGAGATATTACTCGGAATACATGCTGTGTGACTGGATCATCGAGACTGTCGACGGCGAGTCGGCGTTAACACTCCTAGTTGGTCTGTTGATAACAGCCATGCGATGTTCAGCTCTGCTTCGCCATTGCAACCTGCTCCTTGACCCAGTCTCCAGTGGTGGTGGCTTTCCTGCCTAAGATCATCTCGAGGATTGACGGGTTGCCAACAATGCCATGACGATTGTAATACAATATCATGCGCTCGGCAGTATCAACAGTTACGAAATGCGGCTCCTCGCTAGAAGAGCCGAGCAGTGCCTTGATGAAACCAGGGACGACCTGTTGTAGAGGCTGTACATTGACTTTAATGTTGCAGCCTAGCTCCGCTGCCAAGAGATCGATCTTCTTTCCCCACGGCTGTGGCATGGTAGAGGCTAGGTCATAGGAAGCAAAATAGTGCTTCTCACGCTCTGTTATCACGTTGAATGAGGCATCACCTAGGTCTCGCCTGGCAAGTTCAGAGAAGAGGACGTCCGGGTTCCAGGCAGCTTTGTACTCAAGTTCGCGCTTGCCGCCCGCCGCCTCCTTCACGAGACCTTTCAGAGCAGGCGTGAAGTTGTCGAGGAATGTGGTAGGCTTGAGAATCGTGTAATTTAGTCCCGATTCCATGAGGTACTCCTCAACATATCGCTTGACATCATGGTTCATAAGCTTTCGCAGTTGCGTCTGGATGACCGACGAGAAGATGAAGTGCTTGAAGCCATTTCCTGAACGTTGAGACTCTGCTAAGGCAGCATCAACCATGTTCTTGCCGAGTTCTGCCTCTGCTGGGTGAAAGGAAGGATTGACGTGGTAGATGGTGACTGCGTCGCGGACGACGCGGGCGCACTCAATGGGTTGCGCTAGGTCAGCACGTATCACTTGAGCTGAAGGATATGCGCTATGCAGGCGTTCCTCCGAGGAAGCACTATGAACCACAAGGCGGAGCGGCTCCAGAGAGTTGGAAAGGAGGTGCGGAATGAAGCTTGAAGCTTGTCGGCCAGAGGCACCGGTGATAACGATCATCTTTGTAGGGATCGATTGAGATGGCTCACATATGGACACGGTCGTAGAATATGGCCGGTTCTTATATCATTCTGAAGATGTGAAATTACTGCTAGAGCTTACCTAAATTTGGTGAATAAGTAAGGCCTCTCACATATCCGAGTCCGAATTTGGGGGGCCGCATGATGACGTTCCAAGTACGTGTATCCGGCCTCACACAGAGCGGCGCGTAATGTCTGGGTGCTACCTTGCGACTCATGGCTGAGATTTGCGATAGCTAACTATGACAGCCGAGCCAGCATCCGTGCAAGACAATTCGACTGTCGTAGAGCACGGCGTTAAGCCACAGCGACCAGAAGCAAAGAATTGGAGCCAACTTTTCCGCCAAATGCTCTGGTTTGCGCGCAGTTTTGGTGTTCTGCACAAAGCCTTCAAGGCACTGTAAAGAGGTGTGTTGACAGGACTCATTTACCAAGCTCACCCAGAAGCAAATTGCGGTCGGTTGAGCCCGAAAGGATGACTGGTTCCTCCGTCGGCGAGAAACGCACGTCGTTGACAACCCCTTTATGCCCAGGAAGCTTGTACAGAAGTTTCGCAGTCCTGGTATCCCAGACAACCACTGTTCGGTCCCCAGCACCAGCACAAATCTTATCACCTCGTGGACTCCAGCTTGCTCTTATCAAGTTTTTCTCGAAACCTGCGGGTGCGCCATCGTATGTTTGTATTGATCTGTCTTTTGGCGCGAAAGGTCTGATATCCCACGTCCTTACGGTCGAATCCATCGAGTTCGAAAGGAGAGTCTGACCGTCCGGTGATACTTCGAGCGACGTGAGAATGTCGTTGTGGCCTGGCATACTATAGGAGACCTGCATCTTTCGGGCGTCCCACACCTTGATGCTGTTGTCTATGCCACCTGAATAGAGCTCATTTCCCGCTTCAGCAAGTGCGACGGCAGTCACAGGATAGTCAGTCTCGAGGTAGTCGACCGCTGCTTTCTGTCTTGGATCCCAGATGCCAATTGTGCCATCGTCACTGCCACTTACCAACAACTCCTGCCCTCTCCTGCTTAGATCTATGCAGTTGACCACATTTTCATGCCCAGTATGCCTTCGGATTCGCATCCCCGTCTCGACGTCCCAGCTAGCCATAGTCATATCTGCGGATGCGGAGAAGATGAAAGTCGAGTCGCGCGACCACTGCAAATCTAGGACCGCACCTTTATGGCCTGTCATCATGCCGTAATTTTCACATTGACCATACGTGTTCCATAGCATAATTGACCTGTCCATAGAGCCAGATGCAATGTGCGCGCCAGATGGGTCAAACCGTGTCGCAAAGATCTCGCCGGAGTGGCCAGTCAATTCCATGATGGGCGCCTGTAGGCCACTAGTCCTAGGGACCTGCTTGTGACGAATTAGCCGACCTTGTTCACTGAACTTAGCATCAGATCCTCGTTCTGGAGAGGTGAAACTGCTTACCGACTGTACTAGTGCCCCAGATTGACCGCCAGAGCCACGGCCGATGACCAGAGCCTGGTCATTGTGTAGGTCACTGCTCGACTTTTGTCTCTTCACAAGAGTTCCATTACCGCTGAACGAGTCGGATGCCTGTCGCTTGACAGGTGGTGGCATATTTGCGTCTTACGAAAGGTCCTCAGGAAGATGCAGTTACCGATCAGCAAGTCCTCGAGTCACAGCGTCCTAGATCGCGACGTAGCTACGTGCAATAATACTGTCGAACGTGAAATGCGCAAGTACGAAAGACAATTTTGTTTGAACATGATGCGCAACCGCGCTGCGTTGAGTCATGTTAGGATCTGAGGCCCAGTATATCGAGTCATTCATGGTTGCCTAGCGTGTCCGGTGTGCCTGGCTCCAAAAGAAAGGCATTGACGGCCACTTCACTATCGGGAATGAATCTTGTCTACCAGCCAAGCTGATGTGAGAACCTATCCACAATCAGTGAATCTCATCAGACCCAAATGAGGGTCGACCTAGCAGATTTCTGTCTCTCAAGAAGTTCGCTTCTGCTGCTTCAGTATGGCAGCGAATAAAAGTACAAGACAAGGTGAAGAGTGTGTTCAATTACCCCATGGAACGCGGATATCGCTGACATCGCCACAGCTTGTGGAAGTGAGTGCAACAGCATGGATGACAAACAACTCTGACGAGGATAAAGGACACGAGTCGAGAAGGTTAACGCAGAGCTGGTCACGCTGACATATGGCACCATTGTGGCCCAGCTATGCGCGGACTATGAGAATGACTACACTCAAGTCAACCAACAGCTCGAGAAGATGGGCTACAATATCGGCGTCCGTTTGATCGAGGACTTCCTCGCAAAGACTAGCATGGCCCGATGCGGCAACTTCAGAGATACAGCAGACATGATATCTAAGGTGAGTGACCCAAAAAGTCGGCAGCGGCTGTGCTCACATCCACCAAGGTGGGTTTCAAGATCTTTCTTAACGTTACCCCTACCGTCACCAACTGGACTGCGGACAGCAAGTCCTTTTCGCTTCTGTTCGACGAAAATCCCTTGGCAGACTTCGTGGAATTACCCGATGATGGACGGGCCCAGGACGAGCTGTGGTTCTCAAACATCCTGTGCGGTGTACTCCGAGGAGCACTCGAGATGGTACGCTCCATGCATTGTTTTTGTGCTAAATATTACGTCTAACTTGAAGCAGGTGCAAATGTCGATAGAGGCACATTTCGTCAGTGACATATTGCGTGGCAACGATACTACGGAAATGCGTGTGACTCTGCTGCGCATGATCGAGGATGAGATGCCACCGGAGGATGACTAGTCGAAGTATCATCATGTCTCATCGTTACAGCTCTGTTTCACTGTTGGTTGGAGGCTCTCTTCCACTTCTGCCGTGCCGACATTGATGCACGACAAATTTGGGGAAAAGGGGTAGAAACCCCTGAGATGCCGTCTCGTTGCAGCTTCCGCACCAATGATACATTTTCTCACTCAGAGCGTCTTTGAACAGAGATAAGGGACAATAATGTAGATGGAATTTCAATAAGCATGTCGGCCCCAATCCCTTTATCCAAATCATCCCCTTTACCTACCTTATCCTTGCCGCTGCTCGAGTCCGGTGTCTGGAGATGCGACTTGCGGTTGCGGATCATTGCCAAGCCCTCCCCACTTCATATTAGCGTGCTAGACTATTCGCAACCGCAGCTCGCCTCACGCGGTCTCTGCGTTGCTAGAGTGCGAAGTCGTGAGACCAGAAACCCTTTTGTGCCCAACTCTCTGGCCCTCAGGCACTCAGCTTGCAGACTTCTGGTTCCTCCCAGCCTGCGCTTGATCGCCAGAAATCAGATCGAGCGCCCGTCGCCTTCTCCATCATTCACTTGAAAGCACTCTGGGCTGCATCGGACTCGCCACGGTTTCGACACATCGAACAGTATCGTTATAGATTGAAAGAGCTCATCAGCATCGATATAGACTTGCTGATTCAACTACCGCACGCCACTCCGCATATCGCATCGCATCTTCGGCTTGGACGGTGCCAATATCGCTCACGATCGACCGAGCCGCAGCCTACTTCTCTAGTCCGCTTGCGATTTGCCTGACCGTGCCTGGCATATACACTACTGTCCAGTCTGCGAGTTGAGTCTCGCAACAGCCTCTTGCTGCCTGCCGCTTGAATATCGCATCAACGACTTTCGCCAGACCCCAGGCCAGCATGCAGCTGGCCTCGCTCACCTGATACCTTCGCGATTTGGCGCGCTAATTACTCCTCGAGGTGAATACTGCCATCACCACAATACTCCAAAACCTTCGATTGCTCTCTGCCCAACGAACATAGACACTGCCGACGATTCCACGTCGACTGGCGCGCCTCGCAACAGCTAGCCAGGATGAGCATGGCCACGATGAATCCCGCTGCAGGCGGACCTGTGGGTGGTGGCATGATGTTGATGAACAACGGCAGCCCAGCTGTCAATGCTGGCATGAATTCCTCGGATCCCATGCGGGTGTCGCTCAACACATACATCTATGATTACCTTCTGAAGAATGGGCACTACGAGATTGCCCGGAGTATAACAAGAGACGATAAGTTCGAGTTTCAGCACGGACCGAAAACCAGCCCTGGACGTCGCAAGGATGGCGAGATGAACGGTGACGGGGGAGATGGGATGGACATGGACCAGAAAGATGACGTTCCGGATGAGCTGCCTCGCCCTCGTGGTTGGGAGGGGAGTCAAGGAAATGGCTTCCTCTTCGAGTGGTTCAGCATTTTCAGTGATCTGTTTGCCGCCCACAGGCACCAAGGGAAAGCGAACGGTGGTGTCATCACCCCGGCAGCTCAATACCTTATGCATGAGAAGGTGAGCCTCCTCGGAGGTAGACGTGGGTAGACGTGGGACTCCACTAACGTCGAAACATAGAACAACCAGCGGCTACGCGAAACCATACAAAGCCAAAACATGAACCGGCCAGGCGTGAACCAGGCTATGATGCAGCGCATGAACGGTACAATGAATGGAAACATGCAAAAGATGTACGTGGGGCTTGCACAATACTCGAAGAGGGAAGGTACTAACAAGAGTTATAGGAACCCACAACAATTAGCAACGATGCAGCAAAGGAAACAAATGGCAATGCAGCAACAACAGCAGATGAACCGCGATGGCGCTGAAGGAGAGATGAACGGCGTTCGACCCGGCACACCTGCTGCTGGCGATGATGGCGGTTCACCATCCAAGAGGCCTCGAATTGACAGCGGCCAACCATTCAACAATGGCATGATGCAGAATGGTCGGCCGGGAGGCGTACCTGGTGCACAACAACAGGGCATGATGATACAGGCTGGTTTCAACCCTGGCATGAATCCCCAGTTCCAGCGGAACGGTGCCATGCCGCCGAAGGGCATGCAGGTAAGTGGCGCCCACCCTCCATCCGGAAGAGATGCTAAATGTGACCAGGGCGGCATGCCTAATGGTATGATGAATATGGGCAATGCTGGCTCACCCATGATGCAAGGCATGAACCAATTTCCAGAAGGCATGCAGATGGACTATATGAACCAACGAAACATTGCGGCTGGCCAACAGAACATGCAGCAAGGAGGCGGCGCTCAAAGTGGCAATCATGCTTTGCAGGACTATCAGATGCAACTCATGCTGCTAGAACAACAGAACAAGAAACGCCTTATGATGGCTCGACAAGAACAACACGAAAACAATCCCGGTGCTGGAGGTCCAATGCCTGGTGTGAACATGCCGCCTGGTGGTATGTCTCCGACAGGTAGTCGAACGGGCGCTTCGCCCAATCCTGGTGAGATTAAAAGAACCCCCGCTATTGGTGGTTTACCGAGCTCACCATCAGCAGGAGAAGCTATGGCTGGCCGTTCGCCAGCACAAATGAATTTTATGAATAACATCCCCGCACAAGACTTCAATCCTGGGATGTTTATGGGTAAAGACGGGCAGATGATGGGCGGCCCGCAGGGTATGCGTCCTCCGACTTCAGATATGGGAGCCATGCGCCAACCAGGCGGCCGGCCTGGTCCATTCCCTGGTGGTCAACCAATGCAACAACAAGGATCACAAGCAGGACAACCAATGGGCACACCCGGTCAACGCGAGATGCCGCCTCCGCAAGCACCTGCTGGCGGCAACAACACTCGAGGGAACCAAGGTGCATCACCGTCTGCCAATGCCCCCCCAACTCCCTCTCAGTCGAACAAACCTAATCCGAAGAACAAGAAAGCAGCAGCTAAGGAAGACAACAATAGAAAGGTAAGTTGTTATGAGACGCTGAGTGTTCTTGATGCTGATACAATACAGCGACCCGCTAAGAAGGGCTCGGCCGCTAACGCCCCAGCATCGGATGAAAATCCGCCTGCCACACCGACACCTTCCACTCCTCTCACTCCGAACAATCCTGGCGCCATGAACCAAGCCAACAAGGGGCAGCCTGGCATGCAGCCTGGTAACCAGGTTCAACCCAGTCAAGGCATGCAAATGCCCCAGCAAATGCAACAAAACGACTTTGGGCAGCTCAATTTCGAGTCCGCTGGCGGGACTGAACAGGGCTTCAACCTCGATTTCAGCACTTTAGAGAATGCTGATGTCCTAGAGAACTTTGATTTCGACAGTTTTCTAAACACATCAGCTGACGACACGTTTAATGTCGACATTGGCGGAGACTTTGGAGAATTTGGCATGGGTCAAGATCAATAGCGTTGATCCTGTCCATCGCATGATCCGAACTTTGGTGATACCCCGGTGTTGCAGCGTCAACAAGAGTTGTTCCGAGCTTTGAAATGGTAATGGAGGCATTGTGCATATTCGTCTGATGTTTGAACTTCGGACCTGGCCAACCTTAAGGATGAGTCGGCGAGCATGAACCGTATACTTATGTTAATATTCTGACACGCTATTTATACCCTGACAAGAGCTGGACTGGCAAGGCGCAATTGAATAGCATGTGGTTGAGAAAGAACTGTGCTTTCGCAGGTAATCGCATGTCGTGCAATTTGTGGGAGATAGGGCCCTCCAGGATGTTTACTTAAAAGATAAAGTACGCTGCAAATTATTCTTTCGAGTTCTTACAGACAGTCAGTCCTGCCAACTGAGCGCGGTTGCTATTTATGCTGTTGCATCGCAATTGCCCGACGCCACGGACAAGCAAATACAAACTCTTGAAGAAAGCACGATGGACCAATTTCGACGCGTCTGCAAGGCAGCCCGCATCTATGCACTTTCCGCCCAACACCACTCCATCTACCCTGCTTCGACAATCGCATGCCTCTCCTGTCGACACCGCTTCCTGCTGAAACCAGCTACCGACATTCGCTCTCAGCCGATGAAGCCGCTACAAGGGTGAGGAGGCAAGATGCGCTACCTCCACTGGGATGTACTTCTCTTCCCAGACGAGTCACGAATACCAATCCAGGAGTTCGATGTTAAGTGCCATGCTCTTAGCATTCCTCATAGTGAACAATCAGACATCCAATGCTAGTATCTAGGCTAACATGTGCCAGACCACTTGTTGCACAACAGACTTACTGCGGCAGCCGCGGATCCTCACCAATCGTCTCTTTCTCATGTGCCGAACGTTGCGGGCTTCGTGTCCAGCCTAGAAGCAGGCCATGCCTTCCGTGTCTCAATCCACAGCTGGGAAAAGCCAAAAGCATCTGACCTTCTCCTGAGTTACAAGCCGCCTTCAGACCGGATCGTCTTTGAGACGAAGCTCTTCATCGATGGTCAGCTGAAGGCACAGCGATACCTTGGGGAACAGAATGGATGGCCTGAAGTCATAGGTACGTCAAACACAGTAAGCAACAACGGCTGAAACCTGACTTTGCATAGACAGGAGTGGCGGCCCGACCACCGACTTCTCGAAGCAGCTGCAGTTCCCACCTTTCCACGCTGAAATCTTGCAGCAGTCACACTGGGACGCTGGAGATGGCCTGGGCCGCATTCGCGTTGTGATTGCCGAGGGGATCTCACGAGGAGCTGGACACCATCGTGGCTTTGAGAAACTGCGAGACATCGTCGCATTCTCATTTCAGCATGCACCAAGGAACATATTGGAGCACTCAGGCATCGCTTGGCCCAACGCTCGCATGTTCCAGAGAGCTGCGACGCCCGCCTCAACAACACCAACAACAACAGATTACGACGCTCATGCTCATTCACCTCAACGACCGAACACTGCTGGCGCCATGCACCAAAGCAGGCCAGTCCACCAAAAAGCGAACCTGATCTCAATGCATTCTGCGGGTACATGGTCACGCAAACCAACACCAAGCGAAGACCCGTTTATTGATTCTGCTCAGGGTAAAGTGTTACACCCAAAGAAGAAGACAAACACCGATATATCTATGACAGATGCCAAACCAAGCAGGGATCAGAGTGAAATGTCAGGAGTGGCAATGCAAGAGCCGGATTTCCAGCAGCAGGTCAATCAAGCCGCAGTCGAGGAACTCATACGAGCTTTGACACCAACAAAGAGGAATGCTCTGCTCAACGCACTCTCACCATCGAAGCAGCCTGATCAAGCAATAGCAGGTATCAGAGGTGGCAGGGTCAAGCCTGCACCGCACAACCGAGTGCAATCGATGATGAGCTTTGAGCCAAGACTCCGACCACCATCAGTCAACGGCTCCAGGAAGTCGTCGTCTGACAGCCGCCGATCAGTCTCGGGTCAATCGACCACCATGTCGTGGGACGAGACACCAACACTCGGTGACTTGTGGTCTGGAAACAGTAACAACGACTTTCCCGGTCTACTCCCCAGCATTCAAAGCTCCGAGGTGACGGGGAGATCGAGTTCAGGCGGTTCGAAACGCAAGAGGAGCCTCTCACCTGTCACTCTCGATTCGACGGTCGGTGACACACTGGCCAACATGAAAGGGATGTCGACTTCTCCATGCAAAAAGACACCGTCACCAGCCAAGAGGGACACAGTCGAGGTCAATGATGGAAGTAAGACAGTGAGGAATAAGCAAGCGCCGGTAATTGAGGTCAGCACCTAAGCAGCATGTACTCAGCATGATCCCGTGCACGACGCACCAGCATGATCACACCTGTCAGTTTGAGCACCCAACAGATCCGAAGCATGAGCATGTGGAGGCAGTAGTAAAGCATCCTGTACGTTCCATGTATTACTTGTCTTGCAGGGTTAGAGGTCACTACTATATTACCACGACGATGTTATGCAAGCGGTTTGTTATGAAGGAATATATGCCACGAATAGCCATCAGGAAAGGGAGAAGCAAACAGGGCTCAATCCTCAACGAATTATTGGACAATGGATCCGATCGCCGGAGGTCATTAGCGTGTTTTCAAACATTTTTTGTGACTTGCAGCCCCACACTTTTGATCTGCACACTGAGGTGCCTCGCTGAGGGGATGCCGAACGAAGAACTTAAAGAGCTGGCACAAAAGAGGGTCACTTTCATGTACACTTTTGGCATGATGAATGTTTCATCTGCGCCTCCGTGTTAGCACAAGCTCTGACGTGACTCACGAAACAGCCCAAGCATATCTTTAAGCTCTCGTGTGCTCTCTGACCCACCTCGTGCTTGCTTGATATACTAGTAGTCGTACCTCGGACCATCTCCGATTCTGAAGTCCTCACCCGATTCTCAGTGCCTCGAGCACCCATACAACCGAAATGCCTATGTACTTTCCACGCCGGCTAGGTGATCACTCTGCATAGCACCACTAACACATGGCAGGCTCAAAGATCCCAGCAAGAAATACCGCAAATTCAAGCCTCTTGACCTCCCAAACAGACAATGGCCCTCGCAAACCAATGACAAGCCACCGAGATGGCTAGCTACAGATTTGCGAGATGGCAACCAGTCCCTCGTGGACCCCATGGACGGCGCACAGAAACTCCGCTACTTCAAGATGCTGGTCGAGATCGGATACAAGGAGATCGAGGTCTCGTTCCCCAGCGCATCTCAGACCGATTTTGACTTTACCCGCATGCTCGCCGAGGACCAGAGGGATGGTGGGAAGCTGATACCTGGCATCGAGGATGTATACCTGCAAGTTCTCACTCCGTGTCGAGAGGAACTCATCAAACGCACCGTGGAGAGCCTGCGAGGTTGTAAGAGGGGGATACTGCACATGTACCTCGCCACCAGCGAGTGCTTCCGGCGCATCGTGTTCGGGATGAGCGAGGAGCAGAGCATCGAGCTGGCGGTGAAGTGCACCAAGTACGCCCGGTCCATAACGAAGGAAAGCGATGACGCCGAAATACGGAGTACGCACTGGCAGTATGAGTTCTCGCCCGAGACGTTCTCGGACACGAGTCCTGAGTTTGCGGTGCGCATCTGCGAGGCGGTGAAGGGCGCGTGGGAGCCAAGTGAGGAGAACCCGATTATCTTCAATTTGCCGGCGACGGTTGAGATGAGTACGCCGAATGTGTATGCGGATCAGATCGAGTATTTCTGCACGAATATGACGGAGCGTAAGAAGTTTTGCGTCAGTTTGCATCCGCACAATGATCGGGGGTGTGCGGTTGCGGCGTCGGAGTTGGCGCAGATGGCGGGGGCGGAGAGGGTGGAGGGGACGTTATTTGGAAATGGGGAGAGGACGGGGAATGTGGATCTTGTAACCTTGGCGCTTAATCTGTATACGCAGGGGATACATCCAGGGGTGGATTTTAGTGATATCAACAGTATCATCAAGGTTGTGGAGGAGAGCAATAAGATTCCGATCAACGAGCGGTGGCCGTATGGCGGGAACTTGGTGGTGTGTGCTTTCTCGGGATCGCATCAGGATGCGATCAAGAAGGGGTTCCAGACTCGGAAGACGGAAGGCAGCAAGCCCGAGGATCCTTGGGTTATGCCGTATCTTCCACTCGACCCGCAGGATATCGGACGGACGTACGAGGCTGTGATCCGTGTCAACTCACAGTCCGGCAAGGGTGGCGTGGCCTGGATCATCCAGAACTCACTTGGTCTCGACCTACCACGCGGTCTTCAGGTCTCATTCTCGAAAATCGTGCAGAAAGAAGCAGACGCCAAGGGGCGAGAACTGCTCCCTCGAGAAATCGCAGGCTTATTCGAGGATGCATACCATCTCAAGCGAAACCCGCGATTCACACTCATCGACTACAACATCAGCGCCGTCCGAGCCGAAACAAAGCAAGACAAAACATCCGTCGGCCAACCACCCCAAGCCCAAGACACCACCGCCACGAAATCCACAGCCCCAGTCCAAAACACAAGCAGCAACAAACGCCAATTCGCCGGCGTCATCGCCATCGACGGCGCCCAACACCCCCTCATCGGCGTCGGCACCGGCGCCATCTCCTCCCTCGCCAACGCCCTCCACTCCCTCGGCATCGACCTCGACGTCGCCGACTACAAAGAACACGCGCTCGCCTCAGGCAAGGACGTCAAAGCCGCGACCTACATCGAGTGCATGGTCAGCGGCAACCCGCACGAAAAAGTCTGGGGCGTCGGCATCCACGAGGACGTGGTGCAGGCGTCGCTGATCGCGCTGTTGAGCGCCGCGTCCGGCTTCCTGACCAGTCGCGTGAGCACGCCGAAGCCGTTCCGGCCAAAGCACATGCGCGACTTTAGCGCGAGTGAGATCCAGGCCTTGGAGCAGTTGAATGTGGGCAGTGGGGGCCAGAGTCCGTTCAGGGGCAGTATGTCGCCGGGTGCGGGTGCGGGCGGTGGGTTGAACGGGAGTCCGTTGAGTGCGAGGGCCGACCGGGTTGATATTTCGAAGTTGGAGCATGATGCGTGGAAGGAGGAGGAGAGTCGGAATGGGTCGTGAGCAGCTAGCTGGGTGGTGCCACCGGGTGGAAATTGGTTTTGTTGTGAAAACTTGAAGTTATGACTGTGATGAGGATGTGACTTGATGGTCTATCTATAAGATGTGATGTACTGTACAAGTGTTGATCGGGGCAGAGTTGGTTTCAACAGTGCATCTAGAAGCAGAACCGAAATTGATTATGTTCAACTCCACCGTCCTGCGCTTCGTCGACTGACCATTCTGTGGTGGACCATCCGTGTGAGCAGTGTAATAGTGCGCAATGTCCTGCCGCATCAGAACCCGCAACGAGCTAAGCAATCTTGGGCGCATCATGCAATGAACTTCGTTCTCGGTAGGTAGCATATCTTGCGAAGGTTAGAAATCTGTTCATTCAATAGGAAATCATCATCATGCATACACAAGCGCATAACCAAATCCAACACAAATAATGGTATCCGTCAGGCTCATCTCCGACATACCTCCCGTGACCTCACTATAGCGCCTGTTGTCAAACGCTGTAACCGGTTCCTCACTGTCTGCCTCATAATCATCTGTTATCGTACCGTGGTCGTCATCATCGCTCTTGATCTCGGCGCCGACCTCACCGGCGACAATGCCAAGATCTGCAACATCTCTTGTCGTGCGAACCTCCTCGCTGGTCCCATGTTCCACACTACCGCTGTTCCCCTGCTCCGTGTCTGAAGAATGCTCAGCCTCGGTCAAGTCAATGTGCACGCCTCTTTCTACCACTGCCTCCACTTCTGTGTCGCTATCTTTCTCTTCCCCTTCACCCTCGCCATACGCTAACGCGTCGTCCACGTCGACATCATTCCGACCATCTATTCATTCCTCACCATAAGCCAAACCATCATCATCATTCGATGCTTTGCCGGCAGGTCCCTGATAATCATATACCAACCTCACTCTTTCACTCTTGTCTCCCTTAGCATTCTTCACGACCACCCGCCTGGTGTAATATCTCTTCCCGTTCACGACCTCAAACCCCCAAAGCTGTTCCGCGGTCCAGCCGTAGCCAGAGTCCTGGTTCTTGACGTAGCTTTGTACTAGTTCTTTGTTGTCCTCGAATTTAGACGGTGTCTTCCCGTCTTTAAGGTATTTCGCTTGGAGGAATTGTAATTCGGCCTCTGAGTATGATACGCATGGCTCGAAGGTGCCAGTGCTCAAATCGATCATGCGCGTGCGGCCAGCGACATTGCCGAAGATTTTGTCTTTGTGCGGGCGATCTGCCCAGTCTAAGATGCGATCTTCTTGTGTTGAGCTTAAGCCGGAGGCGTTGGAAGTGATATCAATGTGGACCGCGCCTTTGTCGTCGGTGTATTCCTTGATGGTAAGGACGACAGTTGCGAGGGCAATTGCTTTGCGGGTGAGCCAGGAGATTCCTTGCAGGGCAAGAAGGTTGTTTGTGTCGTCGGAGAGAGATTTGTTCTGAGAGGCATCAGTCGTGTTCAGGGTTGGAGTGGAAGGATTTCGAAGGACTATGCTTGTTTACATACCATGACAAACTTGCCAGAGAGCTTCTTGATCGTTACTTCCCGAGGAGCTGCCATCTTTGTTGCGCTGCTTGATAAGATCACTCTGGAGAAGTGGAGTGAGCCCTGCTTCAACTTGAAGTTCAAGTTGAGGGTTGCGATTGCTTAAGTGGTGGTAGAGGTCAAGGGGACGAGCATGTGCTCCCAGACTCAGACGCGCCTGCAGTGACAACAAACTGAACCGCGGCTCTTGCCGATCTGCGAGCTTGCGTCATGTCTGTACAAGGATAAGACTACGGACCTTCAAGGCCTCTAGAGTCTATCGCTATCCAGATACAGTATCATAGTTCGAAAGAGCACATTCCGATCGTTAACAAGCTTTGGACCTACCTCGCAACAGCAAGCAGTAGCTTCACCAGTCTTTGCAGGCCGAGGCAGCTACCGTCTCGCAAGAAATGCACGAATCAGGCAAGGTGTGGGCCCGCGAGGAGGAAGGGGAGCTCTTGCTCCTCGCAATTACTCATTGAACATGAACAAGGCTCATACATGCCACAAATGATCATCAGCACAAGGCACTGTACCTAGCTATGCATTCTGCTCCTGAAGGACCCGGTCCTTGTCAATACCGACATTTACTGATATCAGTGCCAGTACCGAGGCTTGCCGATGAAGAGACACCATACTAGCCTTTCTGACGAACCAGATTATCTGGCCTCTTGCATACCTCTTATCATCCACCGGATCGAGGTATACCTCCTGGTTCACATGGTTTTGAGCGTTGTAGAGACGGTCGCACTACACGCCCAAGGAGAACCGACTTATCCTCTCCTTTGGAATCGATTCACCAGTCGTTTGCTTATTCAAGCGATCGTGTAACAGGCCTTGGACAGGAGCAGCTTGCCTATCTCAACATCAGAAAGTGATAGCACCGCTATCGCGATACTCACCGGTGCCTCGACCTGATGATTTGCATATCTGTAGCATTTTGATGTGTCGTTCGCCGATCGGTGATGTATCTCTCAACGAGTTTCTTTCTGACGTATTCAGAGCTTCCTAGACCGCCAGAGAGCACCATATAATCCTGTATCTGTCAGCTTGGTGCGGACAAGCAAGACTTGCGTTTCGAGACCTATAATCTCGCTGTTGGGAGCCAGCTGGCCCATCTTGTCCATTTGGTGGTCGATCAGCTTGAACATTCTATTCAGTTGGCTGTCGAAGATGCTTCGAATTTCATCGTTGAAGTGTGCAAGACGTGTTCCAACGACATGAAGTGGCCTTTGGGGTACAGAGAGAGCGCTCACGCACAGCTGTGCAGCAGTCGCGAAGAGGAGACAGTCCAAGGCACTCACTTCGTAATCATCAGTCCACTTCGGATGCCTACATGAGGTATGCTCACACTATCCGACATACCTGGGATGTCGAATCTCTTCATCGATTGACGGTCGCTCATATCGCTACCGAAGTTCTCTTTATGCGGTCTGAAGTTCTGTCTGGCCATCGTCCGAACGACTTTCTCGCACTTTTGCTTCGACAGACCGAGCTCCGGTGCCGATCGCTCTAGTCTCTCAAGAGCCATATTCTCGAACGCAAGGTCGATCTCGACACTTCCAAGCTCGAGACCTCGAACCTTGTCTATTGCCTTCAGCACTAAATTACCGTTAGGCTGTTTCTGTGCCTTCAGTAGGGTCAATCTATTTGAACCAAGAAGATTGATTTCGCGCTAAGGACCTGAAACGTAAATAAGCCGGATCTTCACTGGTTGATATGCTGTGTTTGCTGCCTTGCAATAGGGTACAAAAGGTTTTTTTACGATCGTCCCATACACAAAACAACCTTGCAATTAGCGAAAAAGCGACTGTGCCTTGACAGTCCTCCAGTATGTATATTCATCCACTTGGTCTCTATCGTGCCTCCACTGACTTGCTATAGCTACGGGCGTACACAACGCGAAGATATTGGCCGTATAAGCTGCCCGAAGCCTCGAACTCCACTCCGAGTGGTTGGTCTATCTCGTGAGAAAGTTTCAGGTCGTATTTTGGAGGGGAGTCTCTGACGCCTCTGCCGGAGAAGACGCTGACGCAGAGGGTGAGGGTGGCAAAGCAACTCACAACCGCCAAGTCGCCATGGCCGAACATCCAGCTCCAGATGGTTCGAATGCCGCACCAATTCTGATTCTCGACTTCTCGCCGGCCAAAAAGCCTCTCAAGAAAGAACGACATCCGTCACCATCTCTTACGCTTACAGAGTCAGGCTCCCCATGCAACTGGGACAAGGTTGAAGTACATGTTGACCTTGACATACCAGGCAAACCTCTGATATCATTCTTAATGGCGGAAGTCAAGCCCAATGACAACGACTGGACGAAGAAAGAGCTGCAGCCTATAGACTTCAAGCTCCGCACATTCGTCGAAGTCTTCATCAAGGAAGCAAAGGATATCATGGAGTTTGATGAGAAGGTTCAATTCGCCTATGTGGATGATCTGGGACCAGTCACAACATCCAATCCGGGATCTTGGCCCCTCATCCTTCAGAGATTCATGGACTGTTACGAACGCAAAGGGAAGATATTGCACTTGAAAGTGGACCACATGATACCCCCTGGCAGACAGGCGCCAATCACTATGCTTCCACACACCCATATGCAGTCTTTGGCAGAAATGGATAGTGCCTCCAGCAATCAGACGCGTGTCCGCCAGGAGAATCGTGGCATATCTTCTGCAGACACTAGCTCTTCTGTGCGAGATGCTGTTGCTACCCAACCTCGATCCCAAGCCACAAAGGGCGGAGGACTGAACACATTACCATCCATTCGAGGACTGTCCATATATGAGACTCCAGAACCTGACGACACGGTCATGCAACAAGACATCGCTGCACCTGTACCAGTAATAATTCCCGTTGCCCCACGACCCGCAGCTGCCTCCAAAGTCGTAGTTCTACGCTCGCAGAAGCTTAGCCAGATCCGAGTACCTTCTCAACGTCCATCCTCACCACAGCAAGGTACACGACCTCAACCTCAAATCACCAGCACAGACGTACAGCAAGATGCCGAACCTCAACCAGAAAACACCAACGATTACGTCCAGCGATGGTTCGCCGCAGCTCGGCACCGCCGAGACACCAACGAAGCCACGCAGGAATGGACCGACACAGACACCGACACGAGCAGCGATCGTAGTAGCAGTACAGAGTCAGACTCGTCCCAGGACTCGACTTACGAAGAGCCTGCAAGCGCCAATGTCACATCACTGTCAGCCGGTGCCGACCGACGCTCATCCATGCGGATCGCAAAGAAGCAATGCAAGCGGAAGGCCACTGGCACACCATCACCTATCAAAGCATCACCGTTCGGCCGACCCGCTAAGATGCCGCGGCGGTAGCTTCCTTGTCGCTAAGGAACCAGCAATGGGAATTTTGTCCACGACTAGTGTCGAGGAACCTGTAACTTACGCGACAGCTGTGGCTTGCAGCTGCTCTTTTGACATCTCCGCTGCCGAGGTACCCGCGGCGCTTCTTGTGAGGACGGCACTGGTATGCAGGAGATCGATCGGTCAGGTGATCCCATGCTTTCCGACCTGTTGCTGATCCGATGCCTTCATCTGCGGCAATGGATGTTTCGATGGGGATATGTCTGATGCAGGGACGGAAAGGCATACCGCTCTGTGGGCGCAGGAAGGCAGAGTCGTTTCAGGGTGGAAAGGCGATGCTCCGACCAGTTGCAAACCTGAGAAGCAGATCTACAGCTCTCGCATAGATAGTTGCGCCGATACGATCCAGAAAGACATGACCTGCCCTCACCCAATCGTCCCCTGTCTGTCATCGCTGATCCTCCCCACCCCTCCCCTCAAAATACCGCGATCTCAACGCCTGACTGATCCCACTCACACGATTCGCCACATTCCCCACAGTACCGGCCGCACTCGGTCCACCTCCCCCACCCATCGTCATGGTCGTATTCCCCATTCCACTCAACAAGGCCTCTTCTAGCGCCGACTGCGTGACACTCGCGTCGTCGAGGTCGCTGAAGCTACTGCCCATGCTGGGTGATGTGTCGGAGCCGTGGCCGCCTGTGCCTGGTTGGCGGCGGAGACGTGGGGAGAGGCCTGCTGCGGCGGCTAGGGCTGCTTGTTGGCGAGGAGAGAGGGGGTTCGGGAGGTGGCCGCGGCCGATGCCGGGTTGGCGGGCGATGGTGTTGTTGGTATTGGTGGTGTCACCCGTTCTGGGACGAGCGGATGCTGGGTCTGGTGGGACCTCGGAGGCCGAGCTGTTGGAGGATGTTAGGTGGCCATTGTTAGTGCTCTTGGTTTGTTGCGGGGTGATTCGTTCTGATGTGCTTCGGCGGTGGGTTGATGGGCGAGGAGCCTGTCCAAGGCCAATTCTGATGGTAGCGCTTGGATCTCGAACGGCAGCTGCGTCAACTCTGGCGGTGGTGGTGGCGGTGGCGGTCTCGCTTGAATTGTTCGAGAAGGGCAGAAATGCTGGCGAATCTTCTTCGTCTTCCTCGTCTAGCTGCGGGGCAGATGGTCTACGGGCATGCTGTGATTTCCTGTTCGGGACCATGCGTCGGGATGCTGCAGGGTTTGGTCGGCGATGTAGCATGCGCGATTGAGTCATCTCCTCTTCCGACGAAGAATCGATCTCATGGACGACTTCTTGTTTGGGTGACCTCGTGAGTTGGTGCTGTACGCTGCCTCGGCGTGAATGCGTCCTGCTTGCAATTTCGCTGTCCTTCGATGTCTTTCGCGACAGTGGTCTAGATGATGCAGACTCGTTCTTAGCAGGTCCTGTGCCAGCCTGTGACGATGCCCGGGCGGGAAACGATGATCGTCCTTTGTTTGGCGTGCCAGGTGCGTCGGTGGCGGCAACTGGTACTTGTGCTGATAAGCGGGAAGGCACTCTAGATCCTCCGCTTTCGGTTCGCTTCATCGGTTGTGCTCCGACTAAACTTGCAGCGTTTGACTGTGGCAGTGGTGAAGATGTATTCGATGATCTGTTGCCCATTCGCCGCATTTGTGCTCGGACCTGTGATAATTGGCGTTCGTACAGCCATGCTGCTTGCTGCAAGAGAAACGCTTGCGTGACTCTGAACCGTGCCGAGAGGTCACGCCAGTCGATTTCATGGCCCTTTGATGATTTTGAGAGGACTTCCCAGAGTTCTCGCTCTTTAGCAGCTGACCAGGCTACTGGCGGTGGATCAATGAACTCGCCCCTGGCGAAAGGCAGCCTGATGAAGATCGTGAAGTGGTCTTCGTAGTCCGCCATCGGTATCGGCTTGGCACAACACTTCTCCAAGAAGCACTCCGAGGATGAGCGATACGCGATAGATGATGAGGAGATGTGTTGAAGCGAGGCATGTCGTCGCTATCGAGATGTGGCTGCCTTGGCTTTGGTTCCACTACATGTACTAGCCAGTCACGAGGAGTGGCTGACGGCCAGCTTGAGGACGGAGCCGCTACTGCAGTATGCCGTGGTTTCAAGCTTCACTCCTTGTATTCTATTACTACACTTCACATTCATCAATTCTGCATCGAGTGACCATCTCATCTGTACAGAGTCTGCATGATGAGCCCTAGCCCATCAAAATAGATTGAGGTGCTACACCAGGCTCAGTATGCTATTACGGGCTCTAAGTGAACAAGATGCTCGCAGCGTCGGGGACATCTACCCAGACTCTCTTGGCAACGACAACCTAGACCACCGACTTGGTCACAGCCACACGTTGTGAGTACAAGATGAATCACGAGATCGATAGTTCCGCCGTTGCTTAACATGACCGGCTTCTCTTGTATCGTCAACATGGGTGGCCCCTAACAACGGCATTTGCGGTAGCATGTGTTGGGGCAGTTGCAGTTCCCACATTTGAGCTCCCGGCAGCGACACTCATGCTTGCCAGTTGACAAAATCACCCAATAGCTTCCCGGAGATCTCATCTTCATCGTTTCTTCACGGACAAACTTTAGACCTATGTTCTCCCTTGCCGCTTAATGTACCTCGGTAACAGATGTATGTTCGCTCGCAAGTCACTGCCCTGGCCCTGTTACGGAACATACTCTCTACATTCTAACGACGCAGGCCTCGAGTACGAACTGGCTCGAGGCAGTCGCTAGGCATTTTGGTGGAGTGGTTTGGTTGCAGACTGAGGACCTGCCAGTACCAAATGCCTCATGAGATAAGTAGTGCAAAGTCTGTTGAGCCATACGTGCTGATTTATATAACGCTTATATATCCCTAGAACTTCAGCTCTCATCACAAAGCACATGTCATGAGAAAGCTTTGTACTGTTTGACATTCACGAAAGTGCTAGGTATCGTCACCACAACAGCCACAAAAGCACGTCTGCACACAACAAGCGGGATCTGTCCTTGCGCTATTCTCAGACCCCTAGCTCTTTTGGTATTTGTCAGCTGTGGTTGAAGTCCTACAGTAGTTGACTCAGTTCACTGGCGACCTTCCGAAAGTGTTGCTCCGATCACAACTCGTATCTGCCGGAGGTATGTCATAAGAGCTGCCAGGACCTCTAGTCGAGAATCAGCTGATTGTGAACTAGCCTTCACCTTGATCCTTGTCGGCAACATCAGCATTCCCACGCTGCGTACCATGTGTAAAACTTTCACCTGCCCCTGCTGTCTCAACACTTTCTTCGACCGATGCGCAGAAGCTGAGTTCGAATCGGAATCACAATGCGACAGGACCACACCTCTCGCCTATGATAAACGATGCGACGCCTGCAAAACCGTCATTGGCGCGATCGAGAAGCTCGAATCACTTGTTTACCAAGCACCTTTCCTTGAAACAGCTGGCATGGCTGGCATGGAAGACCTTCAGGACTGGGAGCGCAACGAATATGCGGCCATGTTACTCAAGGATGGGAAGGGAAATAGCAGGGGCTGGGAGAGCCGGGCAGAGTCACGAGCGGGAAGACAGGCTTTGCGTGAGAAAGTGCGGAATATGGGTCTCGCGGGAGTTGAAGACAGTCGCAAGGAATGCCAGGCTTTCGATATCAGTCTGACACCGCACACTGTCGAGCAGGTGTGTACGAGTATTGGTAGTAACAAGGAAAACGAGAAGCCGGGACAGAACAGTCAATGGTGATAGAAAAGCTGCGGGAGGGATCCCTTTTCAAGCAAATTCACAATGTGTTGAGGTACTGTTGAATACAGAAGCCGACCGGGAAGCGAGCAAGCAACACGCAAATGAATGTCGTTATCATGCGGGTCAAGA
>Ga0210040_10000472_pt1 | contig 67642 bp, 62 predicted proteins | sample CryGeyCG12114_NA_FD_185462 | JGI IMG/M metagenome (GOLD analysis project Ga0210040, IMG submission 185462) | Groundwater microbial communities from aquifer - Crystal Geyser CG19_WC_8/21/14_NA (SPAdes) (version 2) | ecosystem: Environmental > Aquatic > Deep subsurface > Groundwater | place: USA...
GGCGAGGCGGGCGCGGTCGGCCTCGAGCCGGCCGGCCAGCTCCGCCTCCTGCACGCGGACGGCCTGCGCCTCCCGCTCCACCTGCTCGGGGTCGCGGCCGGGTCGCAGCGACTCGGACAGCGCGGCGGTCAGGTGGCGCCGGCGCTCACCCGCGAGGGCCGCCGTGCCGCGCAGGCGCTCGTCGAGGGCCGACAGGCGGTACCACGTCTCCTGCGCCCGGGCGAGGGCCGGCGCCTGCGCCGCCACCGCCTGCTCCAGCTCGGCCTCGCGGGCCGAGGCGCGGCTGAGCTCGGCCTCGGCGAGGGCGCGCCGCTCCCGGACGGCCGTCTCGTCGCGCACCTCGGCCTCGAGCGCGGCGCGCAGCCCGACGAGGTCGTCGGCCAGCAGGCGCAGCCGGGCGTCGCGCAGGTCGGCCTGCACCTGGGCGGCGCGGCGCGCCACCTCCGCCTGACGGCCGAGGGGCCCGAGCTGGCGGCGCAGCTCTGCCGTGAGGTCCTGCAACCGCGCGAGGTTGGCCGACATCGCCTCGAGCTTGCGCAGGGCCCTCTCCTTGCGCTTGCGGTGCTTGAGGACGCCCGCCGCCTCCTCGACGAAGCCGCGCCGGTCCTCGGGACGTGCCTGCAGCACGGCGTCGAGCTGGCCCTGCCCGACGACGACGTGCAGCTCGCGGCCGATGCCGCTGTCGCTCATCAGCTCCTGCACGTCGACGAGCCGGCACCGGCTGCCGTTGATGGCGTACTCCGACGCGCCGTCCCGGAACATGAGCCGGGTGACGCTGACCTCCGCGTAGTCGATCGGCAGGACGCCGTCGGTGTTGTCGATGGTGAGCGTCACCTCGGCACGGCCGAGCGGCGGGCGCGAGGGCGTCCCGGCGAAGATGACGTCCTCCATCTTGCCGCCCCGCAGCGCCTTGGCGCCCTGCTCGCCGAGCACCCAGGCGATGGCGTCGACGACGTTGCTCTTGCCCGAGCCGTTGGGGCCGACGACGCAGGTGATGCCCGGCTCGAAGCGCAGGGTCGTCGCAGACGCGAAGGACTTGAAGCCCTTGAGCGTGAGGCTCTTGAGGTGCACGCGGTCGCTCTCGGTCCGGCGGTCCGGGGGTCCGCTCGCGACAGTAGCGACTCCGGACAGCACGACGGGCGCCCCCGCGGTGGGAGGCGCCCGTGTCGGCGACGGCGCGGTGAGGGGTGGCTAGGTGAGCGCCGGCTCGTCCTCGAGGGTGAGCATGCGCAGGTCGTCGTCGACCGTCACCGAGGCGAGCAGGCCGTCGTGCGAGGCCTGCAGCCGGGCGAGCTCGGCCTCGAGGTGGGTCACGCGGGACCTCAGGCGGCGCACCTCGTCGACGAGTCGCAGGTCGTTGCCGACATGACCGAGCAGGGCCTTGGCCATGACTGTGAGCCTCCACGTCGAGGGTCGTACGGGCTCCTCGGCAGACGGCCAGAGGAGTGCGAGGACAGTCTGCCAGCGAGCCCGGTCGCGGTCAAGGAGAAGGTCACGGCGAGGTCACGGCCGGATCGGGCTCAGGGACGCGTGACGCCGACAGGCCGGTGCGGTGTGCCCCGCCCGCAGGCGTGCCGGCCGGCGGTGCAGGGGTACGGCAGGGGTCACGCCCGTCCCCTGACCCCGGAGCTCCCGTGTCCCGTCGCCTGCGCACCGCCGCCCCCGCCGCACTGCTGGCCGCCGTCCTCGCCCTGAGCGGGTGCACGTCGCAGCCGCAGGAGGCGAACGACAACGGCCCGCAGCCGGACCCGACCCAGCCGAGCGACGTCGTCCGGACACCCGAGCCGGTCGAGACGGCGCCCTCGACGGTGCCGCTGCCCGGGCCGACCAACAGCCCGAACGTCGAGGCGGACGTCAGCGCGTCCGCCAGCGCCGGCTAGCCGGTCCGGGCCGGCGCCGCGCGGCTCAGCGCCGCGCGGCTCGCGGGCGGGGCTGGCAGCGCGGGCAGCTCGCGGACGAGCGGTTCATGAACGACTCCCGCCGGATCGGCGTGCCGCAGCGCCGGCACGGCAGCCCCTCCTGCCCGTACGCGTCGAGGGAGTGCTCGAACAGCCCGCTGACGCCCTCGGCCGAGACGTAGAGCGCGTCGAAGCTCGTCCCGCCGGCGGTGATCGCCTCTGCCAGCACGTCCCGCGCGTGACCGAGCAGCCGCCGCGCCGCCGGTCGGGTCAGCACGTCGGTCGGCCGCTCGCCGTGCAGACCGGCGCGCCACAGGGTCTCGTCGGCGTAGATGTTGCCGATCCCGCTGACGAGCGTCTGGTCGAGCAGCGCCCGCTTGACGCCCGTGTGCCGGCGGCGCAGCCCGGCGACGAACGCCTCGTCGTCGAAGTCGGGGTCGATCGGGTCGCGCGCGATGTGGGCGAGCAGCGGCGGCACGGGATCGCCGTCCGGGACGACCAGCAGCCCGCCGAAGGTGCGCTGGTCGACGAAGCGCAGCTCGCGCCCGCCGTCGGCGAAGCGCAGGCGCACGTGCAGGTGCTTCTGCACCGGGGCGTCCGCGGGCACCACCAGCAGCTGGCCGCTCATGCCGAGGTGGCCGGTGAGCGCCTCGCCCGAGTCGAGCGGCAGCCAGAGGTACTTGCCGCGCCGGCGCACGGCGGTGACCGTCCGGCCGGCCAGGCGGGCGGCGAAGTCGGCCGGACCGGCCTCGTGCCGGCGCACGGCACGGGGGTGCGTCACCGTGACGTCGCGCACGGTGCGTCCGGCGACGCCCCGGTCGAGCCCGCGGCGGACGGTCTCGACCTCGGGCAGCTCAGGCACCGGCGGAGACGTCCTCCTCGGGCTGCGCGGCGGACAGCGCGCCGAACGCCGCCTCGGCGGCCCGCTGCTCGGCCTCCTTCTTGCTGCGCCCGGCGCCGTCGCCGCGGGCCTGCCCGCCGACGTGGACGACGGCGGAGAAGTGCTTGGCGTGGTCGGGACCGCTCTCGGTGAGGCGGTAGTCGGGCGCGCCGAGCACGAGCGCCGCCGACAGCTCCTGCAGCGCGGTCTTCCAGTCGAGCGCGGCGCCGTCCTGGGCGGCGGCGAGCATCAGCGGGCCGAACAGCCGCTGCACCAGCGCCACGGCGGCGTCGACCCCGCGGTCGAGGTAGACGGCACCGAGCAGCGCCTCGGTGGTGTCGGCGAGGATCGAGTTCTTGTCCCGGCCGCCGGTCGTCTCCTCACCGCGGCCGAGCCGCAGCCAGCTGCCGAGGCCCAGCTCGCGGGCCACGCCGGCGAGCGCCCGCGTGTTGACGACGCTCGCCCGCAGCTTGGCCAGCTGTCCCTCGGGCAGGTCCGGGTGCGTCCGGTACAGCGTGTCCGTGACGGCGAGCCCGAGCACGGCGTCGCCGAGGAACTCGAGCCGCTCGTTGGTCGGCAGGCCGCCGTGCTCGTACGCGTAGGACCGGTGGGTGAGCGCCCGCTGCATGAGGGACGGCTCGACAGCGGTGCCGAGGGCGGCCTCGAGCCGGGTGTAGGGCGGGCCGGCCTCGCCGACGGTCCTGCTCACGCGTGCAGCACTGCCGCCGGCGAGGGTGCGGGCGGAGCTCAGACCGTGATGACGGTGCGCTTGTCGTAGCGACCGCACTCCGGGCAGACGGTGTGCGGCAGCGTCACGTGACCGCGGTCGCAGGTCGTGAGCGCGGGGGCAGTGGTCTTCCACTGCGCACGGCGCGAGCGGGTGTTGCTGCGCGACATCTTGCGCTTCGGGACGGCCATCGCTGCTACTCCTGGTTCTCGGTGGTCCTGATGGTGGTGCTGGTCCCGGTCGGGACGTCGAACGCGGACTGCAGCGCTGCCCACCGGGGGTCCGGTGCGTCGTGCGCGTGGTCCTCCGGGAGGTCGTCGAGCCGCTCGCCGCACTCGGCGCACAGCCCGGCGCAGTCCTCCCGGCACAGCGGGGTGAGCGGCAGCGCGAGCACCACCGCGTCCCGCAGGGCCGGCTCCAGGTCGAGCAGGTCGCCAGACAGCAGGCTGACGTCCTCGTCCTGGTCCTCGCTGTCCGCGTAGGCGAACAGCTCCTGCAGGTCGACCGTCGACGTGGTGTCGACGGGCTCGAGGCACCGGCCGCACTCCCCGGACAGGGGTGCGGTCGCCGTGCCGCTGACCAGCACGCCCTCCATCACCGACTCCAGCCTGAGGTCCAGGTCGAGGTCGGCGCCGGCGGGGACGCCGATCAGCTCGCCCCCGAGGCCCTCCGGCGCCGGGACCGTCAGCCGCAGCGTGCGCATCGACCCCGGACGGCGCCCGAGCTCGCGCGTGTCGAGGACGAGGGGCTGGCGGGGGTCGAGGCGGGTCTGCGGCTTCCTGTTCTCGGGCACGGTGGTCTCTCGGGGTCGACCGCCCGCAAGCGTAGCGGACGGGATGTCGGGTGTGCGGCCGTCAGCCGCGGGCCGGCGCCGGTTCGTCGAGGCCGACGCCGCGCGGCTGCTCGTCGAGCGGCCGGCCAGACAGGCGCTCGCGCCCCCGCTGCACCGTCGTGAGCGTGCTGGTCAGCACGTTCTCGAAGTTCGCGAGCTTGGCGTCGACGTAGTCCTCGGTCTGCAGCCGCATCGCCTCGGCCTCGGCGGAGGCGGCGTCGAGCACGCGGTCGGCCTCGGCCTGCGCACGGGTGTAGACGGCGGTCGCCTCGACGAGCCGGGCCTGCTCCTCCCGGCCCGACTGCACGAGCCGCTCGGCCTCGGCGCGGGCCTGCTCGAGCAGCCGGTCGCGGTCGGCGAGCACCCGGCGGGCCTGGTCGAGCTCGGCGGGCAGCACGCGGCGGGCCTCGTCGACGAGGTCGAGCACCTCCCCGCGGTGCACGACGCAGGACGACGACATGGGCAGCGCCCTGGCGTCCTCGACCAGCGCGGTGAGGTGGTCGAGCACCTCCTCGAGGTCGGCGCTGGAGCTCCTGCTCACGACGCGGTCGCCGGGGAAGTCGCGAGGCGCTCGGTGAGCGTGCTGAGCACCAGTGGCGGCACCAGCCCGGCGACGTCGCCGCCGTAGGTCGCGACCTCCTTGACCAGGCTCGACGACAGGAACGAGAACAGCGGGTTGGTGGTCATGAACAGCGTCTCGACGCCGGCCAGGCCGTGGTTCATCTGCGCCATCTGCAGCTCGTAGTCGAAGTCGCTGATCGCCCGCAGCCCCTTGACGATCACGGGGATCTGCTGGGTGCGGCAGTAGTCGACGAGCAGGCCGTGGAAGCTGTCGACGCGCACGTTGCCGTACGACGCGGTCACCTGCCGGAGCAGGTCCATGCGCTCCTCGACGGTGAACAGCGAGGACTTCTTCTTGTTGACGAGGACGGCGACGGTGACCTCGTCGTAGATGGCCGAGGCCCGTTCGACGATGTCGAGGTGACCGAGGGTCACAGGGTCGAAGGAACCGGGACACACTGCCCGTCTCATGGTCACGAGCCTAGCGGAGCCGTCTGGCGTACCACAGCGTCGCGGCACCGTAACGCCGCTCACGCACCGGCTCGAGCCCGAGCGGCCAGTCGAGGTCCGGACCGCGCGTCGAGCGCTCGACGACGACGACGGCGTCGTCCACCAGCCACGGCAGGAGCAGCTCCAGGACGGGCTCCACCGCCAGCTCGTACGGCGGGTCGAGCAGCGCCAGGTCGTACCTCGCCTCCGGGTCGACGGCGAGCCAGCGCTCGACGGCCACGGCGACGACGTGGGCGCCCGGGAGCCCCAGCTGCGCGACGTTGTCGCGCAGCACCGCGACGGCGGCGGGGTCGTCCTCGACGAGCGTGGCGCTGCCCGCGCCTCGCGACAGCGCCTCGAGGCCGAGCGCCCCCGAGCCGGCGTACAGGTCCAGCACGCGCGCCTGCTCGAGGTCGAGCAGGGAGAGCAGGCTGGAGAACAGCCCCTCGCGGGCCCGGTCGGACGTCGGCCGCGTGGTGCTGCCCTCGGGGACGGCGAGCCGGCGACCGCGCGCGCTGCCGGAGATGACCCGTGTCATCGGCCCATCGTGCCGGGTCGCTCACGCGCTGCTGACCAGGGGGTGGAGCTCGGGACCGCCGGGGTCGAGCAGCTCACGGGGGGTGGCACTCCTCCGTCACCGATCATCGCCCCGACCGACGGAGGACCCCCGTCCACACCTGGACCGTCGCCATCGCCGCGCTCGTCATCGCCGTCGTCCTGGTGCTTGCTGCTCGTCCTCTCGCGCGCAGGCTCAGGCCTTCTCCAGGAAGTCGGCCTGCTCGGCGTCGAGCAGGTCGACGACGGCCTGGCGCAGCGCCGGGTGCTCGGCGAGCAGCAGGTCGCGCTCGACCAGCCCCGCGGCCTCGGCGCGTGCGTCGGCGATGACGTCCTCGTGCGAGAGCAGGCGCAGCAGGCGCAGGGAGCTGCGCCGTCCCGACTGGTCGGCGCCGAGCACGTCGCCTTCTCGACGGTGCTCGAGGTCGACCCGCGACAGCTCGAAGCCGTCGGACGTCGCCGCCACCGCGTCGAGGCGCGTGCGCGACGGGGAGCCCTCCTCGGCGTCGGTCACCAGCAGGCACAGCCCCGGGTGGCGGCCCCGGCCGATGCGGCCGCGCAGCTGGTGCAGCTGGCTCACGCCGAAGCGCTCCGCGTCCATCACCACCATCACGCTGGCGTTCGGCACGTCGACGCCGACCTCGATGACGGTGGTGGCGACCAGCACGTCGACCTCGCCCGCGGCGAAGCGCGACATGACGGCGTCCTTGTCGTCGGGCGGCATGCGCCCGTGGAGCACCTCGACCCGCAGCCCCGACAGCGCGCCGTGCGCGAGCACCAGGTGGACGTCGAGCACCGCGACCGCCGGCCGGCGCCCGTCGGTCGAGCGCTCCTCCGGCTCGTCGCCGCCGATCCGCGGGCACACCACGAACGCCTGCCGGCCCTCCGCGACGTGCTCGCGGATCCGCTGCCAGGCGGCGTCGAGCCAGGCCGGCTTCTCGCTCGCGGGCACGACGGCCGTGCGCACGGGCGCCCGACCCTCCGGCAGCTCGGCGAGGGTCGCGACCTCCAGGTCGCCGTAGACGGTCATGGCGATCGTGCGCGGGATCGGTGTCGCGGTCATGACCAGCACGTGCGGGCTGGTGCCCTTGGCGCGCAGCGCGTCGCGCTGCTCCACGCCGAAGCGGTGCTGCTCGTCGACGACGACCAGCCCGAGGTCGGCGAACGAGACGCCCTCCGACAGCAGCGCGTGGGTGCCGACGACGATGCCCGCGTCGCCGCTCGCCGCCTCGGCGAGGGCCGAGCGGCGGGCCGCGGCGCCCTGCGATCCGGTGAGCAGCGCCGTCCGGGTCGCGGTCTCCGGCGCCCCCAGCTGGCCGGCCGTGGCCAGCGGACCGAGCAGGGCGGCCAGGGAGCGGGCGTGCTGCTGGGCGAGCACCTCGGTGGGGGCGAGCAGCGCCGCCTGCCCGCCGCTGTCGACGACCTGCAGCATGGCGCGCAGCGCCACGACGGTCTTGCCGGAGCCGACCTCGCCCTGCAGCAGCCGGTGCATCGGCGCGTCGCTCGACAGGTCGTCGGCGAGGACGGCACCGACCTCGGCCTGCCCCCGGGTCAGCGTGAACGGCAGCGCCGCGTCGAAGGCCGCGAGCAGGCCGCCCGGACGCCCGGCGCGGGGCACGCCCGGCAGGGCGCGGGTCGCCGCCCGCCGCTGGGCGAGCACGACCTGCAGGACGAAGGCCTCCTCGAAGGTGAGCCGCTCCTTCGCGCGCGCGACGTCCTCGCGCCGGAAGGGGGTGTGGATGTCGCGCAGCGCCTGCTCGAGCGCCACGAAGCCGTGCCGGCGCCGCAGGTCCTCGGGCAGCGGGTCGGCGCCGAGGTCGACCACGTCGAGCGCCATCCGGACGGCACGCGTGACGAGCAGGCTGGAGGCCTTGGCCGAGGCGGGGTAGATCGGCACCATCGAGCCGGCGAACTCGTCGGTGACGACGCCCCGCTCGTCGTCGACGAGCTGGTACTCCGGGTTGGCCAGCTGCACCCTGCCGTTGAAGCGCTCGACCTTGCCGGAGAAGAAGGCCTTGCGGCCGGGCCGCAGCTCGGTCTCGGCCCAGCGCCGGTTGAACAGCGCGATCTTCATCCTGCGGCCGTCCGCGTCCTTGAGCGTCACGTCCGTCTTGTGCAGCGGCTTGCGGCTGCTGCGCCCCGTCAGGGTGCGTCCGGAGCAGGCGTCGACCTCGGCGAAGACGGTGGCGAACTCGTCGAGCACCAGCTCGTCGAACGGCGTGAGCGCCCCCCGCTCGACGTAGCGGCGGGGGTAGTGGCGCAGCAGGTCGCCGACCGTGTGCAGGCCGAGGTGGGTGGCGAGGGGCTTGGCCGTCCGGTCCCCCACGGCCGCCGACAGGCGGGCGCTCATCGCGACCACCGCCTACTCCACGCCCAGCAGGAGCGGGTAGTGGGGCTGCCCGCCGGCGTAGACGACGACCTCGACGGCCGGGTGGCCGTGCTCGACGCTCGCCTGCAGCCGCTCGCCGACGCCGTCCGGGGCGTCGGCCCCCGTCACGACCGTCACGAGCTCCCCACCTCCGGCGAGCATGCGGTCGAGCAGGTCGTACGCCACCGTCTCGAGGTCGGTGCCCAGCAGCGCGACGTCGCCCTCGAGCAGTCCCAGCACGTCGCCCGGCCGGCAGATGCCGGCCATCGTCACGGCCTCCCGCACGGCGAGCGTCACCTCGCCGAAGCGGGTCGACCCGGCGGCCTCGGCCATGGCGGCGACGTCGTCCTCGAACGGCCGTGCCGCGTCGGCCACCGCGAGCGCCGCGAGGCCCTGCACGGCCGACCGGGTCGGGACGACCGCGACGGAGCAGCCCTCCTCGCGCGCGGCGGAGGCGGCGGCCGACGCGACGGCGAGGGTGTTGGCGTCGTTCGGCAGCAGGACGACCTCGGCGGCGCCGGCCGCCCGCACCGCGGCCAGCAGCTCGGCGGTCGAGGGCCCGCGGGCCGGCCCGCCGTCGACGACGACGGCGCCGGAGCCGGCCAGCAGCCCGTGCAGGCCCGCGCCGGGAGCCACGGCGACGACCGCGCGGCCCGTGCGACCGGGGGCGGGCGGGTGCTGGCCGGCCACCTGGTCGACGAAGCGGGTGACGGTGATGCGGAACGGCCGGCCGGCGTCCAGACCGGCCTCCACGGCGGCGCCCACGTCGTTGACGTGGACGTGCACGTTGAACAGGCCAGGCGCGGCAGGCGACCCGCCCACGACCACGAGACAGTCGCCGAGCGCGGCCAGCTCGCCCTTCAGCCGCTCGACGGCGTCGTCCGCGGCGTCGCGCAGGAGGTACTGCACCTCGTAGGCGAACGCGTCGGCGCCGGCCTCGCGCACGGCGGCGAGCCCGGAGCGGTCGCGGGGCACCAGCACCTGCGCGACTCGGCCGTCGTCGCCCTGACCGGTGACCACCTTCTCGAGCGCCTCGAGCAGCACGCACAGCCCGCGTCCGCCGGCGTCGACGACCCCGGCGGCGGCCAGCGCCGGCAGCAGGTCGGGCGTGCGCCGCAGCGACGCCGCCGCAGCCGTCCGCGCCGCCCGCACCACCTCGGCCAGGTCGCCGTCCAGCGCGGCGACCGCCTCGGCGCACTCCCGGGCGACCGTCAGCAGCGTGCCCTCCACCGGGCGGGCGACCGCGGCGTACGCCAGCTCGGCGGCCCGGGCGAGCGCGCGGCGCACCCCGGCCGGCGAGCCGTCGACCTCGAGCACCTCGGCGAGCCCGCGCAGCAGCTGCGACAGGATGACGCCGGAGTTGCCGCGGGCACCCATGAGGGCGCCGTGCGCCATCGCCCGCACGGTGGCCGCGGTGTCGTCGCCCGCCGCCCGGACGGCGTCGTCGACGGCCTCCATCGTGAGCAGCAGGTTGGTGCCGGTGTCGCCGTCGGGCACCGGGTAGACGTTGAGGTCGTCGATCTCGTCGCGCGCCGCCGCGAGGTCCTGTCGGCCGGTCGAGCACCAGCGCCGCACCGCGACGGCGTCGAGCACCTCCAGCACGCAGGACCTCCTCGGGGGCGACGGCGGGGCGGATCCGGACCAGCCGCCCACGCTATCGGCCCTGCTACGCTCTGCCTTCGCCTGGACGAGGTCGGGCTGCGCGTGCGCACCCGAGCGGGTGCCCGTGGTCCTGCCACGGACCGGCGCCCCCTCGACGGACCTGCCTTCGACCGACCTGCCTTCGACCGACACCGGATCGACCGACACCCCCTGGAGAGACCGTGGCTGCGACCTGCGACGTGTGCGGCAAGGGCCCCGGCTTCGGCATGTCCGTCAGCTTCTCCCACCGGCGCACGCGCCGTCGCTGGAACCCCAACATCCAGACGGTGCGCGCGCTGACCGGCCCCTCGGGCAAGACGCCGAAGAAGCTCGGCGTCTGCACCTCCTGCATCAAGGCCGGCAAGGTCCTGCGCGCCTAGCCCGCAGCCCGACCCGCACCGACAGACCTCTCCGAGACTTCTCGGGAGAGGTCTGTTGCGTCGCGCCCGTGATGTGTACGCTCGCGGCGGTCGCAGTCCTGCACGATCCTCCCGCAAGGACCTGCGCCGTCCGGCCGGACGGCACGACTCGGTCCCGCGGAGTGCGGAGCCGTACCAGCAAGAGAGAGACAGGCAACATGGCTCAGGGTGCAGTCAAGTGGTTCAACGCCGAGAAGGGCTTCGGCTTCATCGCCGTCGACGGCGGCGGCGCTGACGTCTTCGTCCACTACTCCGCGATCCAGTCCGACGGCTACCGCTCGCTCGACGAGGGTCAGCGCGTGGAGTTCGAGATCACCCAGGGCCAGAAGGGCCCGCAGGCGGACGCGGTGCGCCCGCTGTAGGTCCCGAGCACTCCCGACGGCCCCGGTCCCTGGCGGACCGGGGCCGTCGACGGTCCGGGACCTGCCCGTGGCGCCGGGGTACGGTCCGGTCTCCCGGACGATCGGAGAGGCCATGAGCTTCTGGTGGTGCCTGACCCACGGCGCGGTCGAGGGGTCGGCGACCGACGACTCCGGCTGCGCCAACATGGACCGCCTGGGCCCCTACTCCTCGTCGGAGCAGGCGGCCTCGGCGCTCGACCGCACGCGGGCGCGGACGGCGGAGAACGACGCGCGTGACGACGCCGAGGACGACTGGGGCAAGCGCTAGCCGAAGTGGTCCCACGAGGTGGTCGACGGCTTCCACCCGATCACCCGCACGCCCGTGCCGGGGCGCACGAGACCGATGCGGGTCACGCCGTCGGGCAGCGGCACCCCCGACGGCACGGTGGCGACCAGCGCGTGGTCCTCACCGCCGGTCAGGACGAAGTCGAGCGGGTGCCCGCCGACCACGCGCGCGGCCCGGCCGAGCAGCGGCTCGCGGGCGAAGCGCCGTGTCTCCACGTCGACGTGCACGCCGCTGGCCCTCGCGAGGTGGCCGAGGTCGGCGACCAGGCCGTCGCTGACGTCGCACATCGCGGTCGCACCGAGCCGGGCCAGCTCGGGCCCCAGGGCGTACGGCGGCGTCGGCTGCAGGTGGGCCTGCACCAGGACCTCGATCGGCAGCCCGCCGGAGGCGTCGACGTGCCGGAGCAGCGCGAGGCCGGCGGCCGACCAGCCGAGCCGGCCGGCCAGCACCACCCGGTCCCCCGGCTGGGCGCCGGAGCGCAGGACCGGTGGGCGGCCGCCGAGGTCGCCCAGCGCCGTGACGCTGACCACGACCCGGTCGGACGAGACGGTGTCGCCGCCGACGACCACCGCGCCGACGACGGCGGCCTCGTCGCGCAGGCCGTCCGCGAGCTCGCGCGCCCAGTCCACGGGCACGTCCGGCGGGACCGCGAGCCCGACGAGCAGCGCCGTGCCCGTCCCGCCCATCGCCGCCACGTCGGCGAGGTTCGCAGCCGCGGCCTTGCGGCCCACGTCGTACGGCGAGGACCAGTCGAGCCGGAAGTGGACCCCCTCGACGAGCACGTCGGTGGTGGCGACCACCCGGCCGTCCGGGGCGAGGACCACGGCGGCGTCGTCGCCGGGGCCGACCTCGACGGACGCCGACGTGCCGAGCCGCTCCACGACCGCCGCGATCAACCCGAACTCGCCGACGTCCCTTGCTGTAGCGTCCGGCACGCTCGTCAGCCAACCAGAAGGGCGCATCTCCGTGGCGGTCCAGGCCTACATCCTCATCCAGACCGAGGTCGGCAAGGCCGCGGCGGTCGCTGCGGCCATCGCGGGTCTCGACGGCGTCGCGCAGGCCGAGGACGTGACCGGCCCGTACGACGTGATCGTGCGTGCCGAGGCGCAGTCCGTCGACGAGCTCGGCAAGCTCGTCGTCGCGCGGATCCAGGGCGTCGACGGCATCACCCGCACGCTCACCTGCCCGGTCGTCCACCTCTGACCCGGCGACTCCTGGTCGCCGCGCTCGCGCTCGCGCTCGCGCTGTCGGCCTGCACCTCCTCCGACGAGCCCGCGCCGGCGGCCACCGGTCCGGTGCCGGCGCCGTCCGCTGCGGGTCCGGCGCTGTCGGCGTCCGACGCCCAGGCGTGCCGTGCGCTGCTCGACGCGCTGCCCGACGAGATCGACCCGGGCGTGCGCCGGCGCCCCGTCGACGGCGCGGACGGGCGGGCCGCCGCCTGGGGGGACCCGCCGGTCGTGCTGCAGTGCGGCGTCGCGGCGTCCGACCGGCCGGAGGAGCCGGCGCAGGTCAACGGCGTCCTGTGGTCGGTGCGCGACATCGGCGCCGGCTACCGGTGGACGACGCAGGACCGGGTCCCCGCCGTCGCCGTCGACGTCCCGGACGCGTACCCGAACGTCGCCGAGCTGGTCGTCCCCCTCGCCGATCCGGTCTCGCAGACCGTGCCCCTGGCCACCCCGACCCCGTAGCGTCCGAACCCGCGGCCGACGTGGCCGCGGCGCAGGACGCAGCACCGGTCAGCGCAGGCCGGTGCCCCGCCGCAGCGCCGCCTGCACCAGGCGGTCGACCAGCTCGCGGTAGTCGACGCCGGAGGCCGCCCACATGCGGGGGAACATCGACGTCGGCGTGAAGCCCGGCATCGTGTTGACCTCGTTGACGGTCAGCGTGCCGTCGGCGCCGACGAAGAAGTCGACACGGGCGAGCCCCTCGCAGTCGAGCGCGTCGTACGCCCGCCGGGCCACCGCCTGCAGCTCGGCGGTCAGCGCCTCCGGCAGGTCGGCCGGGACGTCGAGCTCGGTGGCCGCGTCGAGGTACTTGGCCTCGAAGTCGTAGAACTCGCGGTCGCCGACGACCCGGACCTCCGCGGGCAGGCTCGCCTGCGGGCGGCCGTGCTCGTCCTCGAGCACACCGCACTCGACCTCGCGGCCGACGACGGCGGCCTCGACGAGCACCTTCGGGTCGCACCGCAGGGCGTCCTCGACCGCGCGGGACAGGTCGGCGAGCTCGCCCACCCTGCTGATGCCGATGCTGGACCCGCCGCGGGCGGGCTTGACGAAGACCGGCAGCCCGAGCGCCCGGACGTCGGAGCGGACCCCATCGGGGTCGGCCGCCCAGCGGGCCGCGCGGACGGCGACCGCGGGGGTCACGGCGAGGCCGGCGGCCGACAGCAGCACCCGTGCCACCGACTTGTCCATGGCGGCGGCGCTCGCGAGCACCCCGCTGCCGACGTACGGCACGCCGGCCAGCTCGAGCAGCCCCTGCACGGTGCCGTCCTCGCCGTACGGCCCGTGCAGCACGGGGAACACGACGTCGACCCGGCCGAGCAGCTCGGGGCCGTCCTCGAGGGGCACGAGCCCGCCGACCGTCGGGTCGCCGGGCAGCGCGAGCGCCTGGCCGTCCTTCACCGACGGCAGCTCGCGGCCCGACAGCGCGAGCCGGGCGGGGTCGTCGGGCGCGAGCACCCACCGGCCGTCCGGCGTGATGCCGACGGCCACGACGTCGTAGCGGTCGCGGTCGACGGCCGCGAGGATGCTGCCCGCGCTGATGCAGGAGATGGCGTGCTCGGTGCTGCGGCCGCCGAACACGACGGCCAGGCGGGTGCGCTCCACGCGGCGCACCCTACTGGCGTCAGACGTGCAGGCCGGCGAGCTCGCGCACCGGCGGTTCGTACGCCTCGCCGAACGTCGGGAACGCGTGCACGACGTCGGCGAGCACCTCGAGCGGCACGCGGGCGCGGACGGCGAGCGTCGCCTCGGCGAGCCACTCGTCGGCGCGCGGGCCGATCGCCGCTGCACCGACGAGCACGCCGCCGACGGCCGTGAGCACCAGCCGCCCGCCGCCGGCGCCCTCGGTCGCGGCCCGCGCGGTCTCGCCGACGTCCATGACGGCGGTCCGCGCCTCGAGCCCCTGCTCGGCGGCCGTGGCGGCGTCCATCCCGACGCTCGCGACGGCCGGCTCGGTGTAGACGGCGCGCGGGATCGCGCGGTAGTCGGCCGTGCGGTGCTCGCCGAGCAGGTTCGCCGCGACGACGCGCGCCTGGTAGCTGGCGGTGTGCGTGTAGGGCCCGCGCTGGGTCACGTCGCCGGCGGCCCAGACGTGCTGCTGCCCCTCGACCCGGCAGCGGTCGTCGACCTCGAGCTCACCCCGCTCACCGGGCTCGATCCCGAGGACGTCGAGGCCGAGGTCGTCGGTCGTGGGCCGGCGGCCGGTGGCGACCAGCACGCGCTCCACCTCGACGGTGGTGCCGTCCGACAGCGACAGCCGGGCACCTGCACCGGCCGCCTCGGCGCGCTCGACGCCCACGCCCAGCCGCACGTCGACCCCGTCGGCGCGCAGCACGTCGGCGAGCCGCCCGGCGATGCTCGGCTCCTCCCGGCCGAGCAGCTGGTCGCCCTCGTCGACGAGCAGCACGCGGGTGCCGAAGCGGGCGTGCACCTGCGACAGCTCGCACCCGACGGCGCCGCCGCCGAGCACGAGCAGCGACCCCGGGCGCTCCTGCGCCGACAGCGCCTCGTCGCTGGTCCAGGTCGGCACCCCGTCGAGCCCGTCGACCGGCGGGACCACGGGCGACGAGCCGGTCGCGACGACGAGGTCGGTCCAGCCGAGCTCGCGGCCGTCCACCGAGACGACGCCCGGTGCGGTGATCCGGCCGTGCCCGCGGACGAGCACGACGCCGGCCTCCTCGAGCTCGCCGGCGGCGCCGGCGTCGTCGCGGTGCTCGGCGACCTCGTCGCGGCGGGCGACGGCGGCGCGGAACGCCTCGTCGTCGTGGTCGAGCGACGGGGCCGACGACGCCCCGGCGAGCTCGGCGAGCCGGCGCGTGTCGTCACGGGCCTGCTCGCTGCGCAGCATCGCCTTGCTGGGCATGCACGCGACGTACGGGCACTCGCCGCCGACGCGCAGCGACTCCACCAGGGCGACGGAGCGGCCGTTCGCGGCCAGCGTCGAGGCGGTGCTCTCCCCCGCCGAGCCGGCGCCGAGGACGACGACGTCGAAGGTCTGCATGCCGACCAGCCTCACCCGGCGGCCCCGGCCGCACACCTGCGGCAGGGTCAGTACTGCTCCGGCTTGGCCTCCCGCGCCATGAACGACCGCAGCATGTCCGCCGGGGTGCGGCCCCCGTGGACGACGGCGACGACCTGCTCGGTGATCGGCATGTCGACGTCGGACTTGCGGGCGAGGTCGAGGATCGAGCGGCACGACCCGACGCCCTCGGCCGTCTGGTGCTGCTGCGCGAGCAGCTCCGGCAGCGTGGCACCGCGGCCCAGGCGCTCGCCGAAGGTGCGGTTGCGCGACAGCGGCGACGAGCAGGTGGCGACGAGGTCGCCCAGGCCGGCCAGCCCGGCGAAGGTCATCGGGTCGGCGCCCAGGGCCGCCCCGAGCCGGCCGGTCTCGGCCAGCCCGCGGGTGATGAGCGAGGCCTTGGTGTTGTCGCCGAAGCCCATGCCCTCGGCCATGCCGGTCGCCAGGGCGATGACGTTCTTCACCGCTCCACCGAGCTCGCAGCCGACGACGTCGGGGTTGGTGTAGGGCCGGAAGTACGACGTGGTGCAGGCGGTCTGCAGCAGCCGGGCCACCTCCGGGTCGCTCGACGCGACGACGGTGGCGGCGGGCTGGCCGGCGGCGATCTCCTTGGCCAGGTTGGGACCGGACACGACAGCCACCCGCCCGTCGGGCACGTCGGCGACCTCGGCGATGACCTCGCTCATCCGCTTGCTCGTGCCGAGCTCCACGCCCTTCATGAGGCTGACCAGCACCGCCCCGCGCGGCAGGGCCGGCGCCACCGCCGCGAGGTTGTCGCGCAGGCTCTGCGAGGGGACCGCGAGCACCACCACGTCGGCCCCGGCCACCGCCTCGCGCGCGTCGGCGGTGGCGGTCAGCCGGTCGGGCAGGCGCACGCCCGGCAGGTACTCGGCGTTCTCGGCGGTGTCGCGGATGGCGACGGCGAGCTCCGGCCGGCGGGCCCACAGCACGACGTCGGTGCCCGCGTCGGCCAGCACCTTGGCGAAGGTGGTGCCCCACGAACCCGCTCCCAGCACCGCAGCGCGCGTCACGCCGTCCTCCTCTCGCCGCCGCTGCGGCGCGGGTCGTACCTCGAGGCCGGTGCGCGCTCGCCGCGCAGGACCTCGAGCTCGGCGGTGACGGCGTCCAGCACCGCACCGGTCGCCGCACGCAGGACGGCGGCGGTCGGCTCCTGCCCCGTCCACGCCGACAGGTCCACGGGCGGCCCCACGCGGAAGCAGACGCGGCGTCTCGGCCGCAGGACGGTGCGGGGGCTGCGCGCGGTGTCCAGGACGTCCTGCGTGCCCCACTGCGCCACCGGCACGACCGGCGCGCCCGACAGCAGGGCGAGCCGGGCGACGCCCGTGCGGGCCTGCATCGGCCACCTGCCCGGGTCCTTCGTGACCGTGCCCTCCGGGTAGATGACGACGGTCTCGCCGCGACGCAGGGCCGCCACCGCCGCGTCGAGGGCGCGCGGAGCGTCGGCGTGGTCGCGGTCGACCGGGATCTGCCCGGCCCCGCGCATGATCCGTGGCACCAGCCCGCCGCCGACGAACAGCTCGCGCTTGGCGAGGAAGCGCGGCACCCGGTGCAGGTCGTACAGCACGAAGTCGCAGAGCACGACCGGGTCGGCCAGCGAGATGTGGTTGGCCGCGAGGATCACGCCGCCGGGCGGGACGAGGTGCACCCCGCTCGCGACCCGGCGTGACAGCAGCACGGTCGGCGGCTTGAGCAGTCCGACGCCGAGCACGAACCAGAAGCCCATCCGGTGCCGCCGCATGCCGCTCCCTGCCCGCCCTGCCCGGCCGCTGCTCTGGTGTCCGGGGCTGCGAGACTCCCACGTCGTGCCCACCTCCGACGCCACCCCGTGGGGCGTCGTCGTGCCGGTGAAGCGCCTGTCGCAGGCCAAGACGCGGCTGGCGGCGTACGGCGACGTCCTGCGCCAGGAGCTCGCCCTCGCCTTCGCCGCCGACGTCGTGGCCGCCGCGCTGCGGTGCGAGGCGGTGCAGCGGGTGCTCGTCGTGAGCGACGACCCGCTCGCTGCGCAGGTGCTGCACGCGCTCGGCGCGACGGTCGTGGCCGACGCGCCGGACGCCGGCCTCAACCCGGCGCTGCAGCACGGGGCCGACCTGCTGCGGGCCGAGCGGGCGGACTGCGGGATCGCGACGGTCTCGGCCGATCTGCCGTCGTTGCGCCCGCAGGACCTCGCCGTCGTGCTGCGGCGGGTGAGGGCGGGCCGCGCCTTCGTCGCCGACGCCGACGGCCGCGGCACGACGCTGCTCGCGGCGGGTCCGGGGGCCGACCTGGCGCCGGCGTACGGCAGCGGCTCGCGGCAGCGCCACCTCGCCTCCGGCGCGGTCGAGCTGCCCGGTGCGCCCGCGCTGCGCCGCGACGTCGACACCCCCGAGGACCTGCGCCGTGCGGCGGCGCTGGGGCTCGGACCCCGGACGGCGCAGGTCGTGGCCCGTCTGCCCTGAGACCCGTTCACGTGCACGGTGCACGATGGTCGGGTGAGCATCGAGCTGCAGGACACGAGGACCGCGCCCGAGACCGTCGAGCAGTCGTCGGTCGACCGCCTGGCCGCCGCCGCCGACGTCCCGGTGGACCGACTCCCGGAGGACCGCTTCCTCAACCGCGAGGTGAGCTGGCTCGACTTCAACCGGCGCGTGCTGGCGCTCGCCGCGGACCGGTCGGCGCCGCTGCTGGAGCGCGCGAAGTTCCTCGCCATCTTCGCGAGCAACCTCGACGAGTTCTACATGGTCCGCGTCGCGGGCCTCAAGCGCCGCCAGAGCATGGGCCTCGGCGTGCGCAGCGCCGACGGCCTCGGCGTGCGCGAGCAGCTCGAGCGCATCGCCGCCCGTGCCCAGGAGCTGGCCTCCGAGCACGCCCGGCTGTTCCTGCAGGAGGTGCGGCCGGCGCTGGACGAGCGCGGCATCCGGCTCGTGCTGTGGAAGGACCTGGCGCCGGAGCAGCAGGCGCTGCTGCACGACGACTTCCGCTCGCAGGTGTTCCCGGTGCTGACGCCGCTCGCCGTCGACCCGGCGCACCCGTTCCCGTACATCAGCGGGCTCTCGCTCAACCTGGCCGTGCTCGTCCGCGACCCGGTCACCGGCGTCGAGCACTTCGCCCGCGTGAAGGTGCCGAACAACGTCAAGCGGTTCGTGCGGGTGCCCGGCAAGGGCGTGCACGAGTGGCTGCCGCTCGAGGAGCTCATCGGCATCCACCTGCCGCAGCTGTTCCCCGGGCTCGAGGTGACCGCCCACCACGTCTTCCGGGTCACCCGCAACGCCGACGTCGAGGTCGAGGAGGACCGCGACGAGGACCTCCTGCAGGCACTCGAGCGCGAGCTGGCCCGTCGCCGGTTCGGTCCCGCGGTGCGGCTCGAGGTCGGCGACGACATCGACGAGCACGTGCTCGACCTGCTCGTGCGCGAGCTCGAGATCGAGCCCGAGGACGTCGTGCAGGTGCCGGGACTGCTCGACCTGGCCTCGCTGTGGCAGATCTACGCCGAGGACCGGCCCGACCTCAAGGAGGACCCGTTCGTCCCCGCCACCCACCCGCGGCTGGTGGAGGGCGAGAAGGCGACCGACGTGTTCGCCGCGCTGCGCGAGGGCGACGTGCTGGTGCACCACCCCTACGAGTCGTTCGCGACGAGCGTGCAGCGCTTCATCGAGCAGGCGGCGGCCGACCCCCACGTGCTGGCGATCAAGCAGACGCTCTACCGCACGTCCGGCGACTCGCCCATCGTCGACGCGCTCGTCGACGCGGCGCAGGCCGGCAAGCAGGTCGTCGTGCTCGTGGAGATCACGGCGCGCTTCGACGAGCAGGCCAACATCCGCTGGGCCCGTGCGCTGGAGAAGGCCGGCTGCCACGTCGTCTACGGCCTCGTGGGCCTGAAGACCCACTGCAAGACGTCACTGGTCGTGCGGCAGGAGAAGGGCTCGCTGCGGCGCTACGCCCACATCGGGACCGGCAACTACAACCCCAAGACGGCGCGGATCTACGAGGACCTCGGACTGCTCACGGCAGATGCCGAGGTCGGCGCCGACCTCACCGACCTGTTCAACACGCTCACCGGCTACAGCCGCCAGACGCGCTTCCGGACGCTCATGGTCGCGCCCCACGGCGTGCGCGCCGGCATCGTCGAGCGCATCGGCCAGCAGGCCGAGCTGGCCCGCCAGGGCAAGCCGTCGCGCGTCCGGCTCAAGGCCAACAGCATCGTCGACGAGGCGGTCATCGACGCGCTGTACGGCGCCAGCCGCGCCGGCGTGCCGGTCGAGCTGGTCGTGCGCGGCATCTGCGCGCTGCGTCCGGGGGTGCCCGGGCTGTCGGAGACGATCTCGGTGCGCTCGATCGTCGGGCAGTTCCTCGAGCACTCCCGGGTGCTCGCCTTCGGCGACCCGGCCGGCGGCGAGGTCGAGCACTGGCTGGGCAGCGCCGACCTCATGCACCGCAACCTCGACCGGCGGGTCGAGACGCTCGTGCGCCTCAAGGACCCGGTGGTGCGGCGGCAGGTCGACGCGCTGCTCGACCGCGCGATGGCCCCGGACACCCGGCACTGGGCGCTCGGGCCCGACGGCTGCTGGGAGCAGCGGCCGACGTCCGGCCCCTCCCGCGACATGCAGTCCGACCTCATCCGCCGCGGCAGCGAGCGCAGCACCGGCTGAGCGGGCGGACCTGGGAGGCGAGTGGTGGCGAAGGTCAGGGCAGCCGGCGGCGTGCTGTGGCGCGAGGTCGACGGCCGGGTGCTGGTGGCGGTCGTCCACCGGCCGCGCTACGACGACTGGTCGCTGCCCAAGGGCAAGCTCGACCCGGGCGAGCTCGAGGCGGCGGCAGCGGTCCGCGAGGTCGAGGAGGAGACCGGCTTCTCCTGCGTCGTCGGTCGGGGGCTCGGCGTCACGCGCTACCGCGTGCTGCACCACGGGCGTGACGTCCCCAAGCGCGTGCGCTGGTGGGCGCTCGAGGCCCGCGACGGCGCCTTCGTGCCCGACGAGGAGGTGGACCGGCTCGACTGGCTGACCGTGCCGCAGGCGGTGCGCCGGGTGACCGCGGGCACCGACGACGGGACGCTGCAGCGGTTCGCGGCGTGCTCGCCCCGGACGTCGACCGTCCTGCTCGTGCGCCACGGGCTGGCGGGGCGGCGGGACGCGTGGGCGGGGGACGACGCCGTCCGGCCCCTCGACGACGAGGGCGGCGCGCAGGCCAGGGCTCTGGGTGAGCTGCTCCCGCTGTGGGCGCCGACGGCCGTGCTGTCGGCGCCGGCCCTGCGCTGCCGGGCCACCGTGGCACCCGCGGCCGAGCGGCTCGGGCTGGCCGTCGAGGTCGACGGCGACCTGGCCGAGCAGGCCGCGCACCACCTGCCGGACCGCCTGCGCGCGCTCGGCGCCACCGGCGAGACGGTGGTCGCCTGCAGCCAGGGCGGCGCGATCGGGGCGGCGGTCGCCGCGCTCACCGCCGAGGCCGGGCTCGAGGTGTCCGAGACGACCGCGCCGAAGGGCAGCGTGTGGGCGCTGTCGTTCGACGACGGGCGGCTGGTGGACGCCGACCGCACCACCCTGCCCGACCTGGACGCTCGGGTGCCGGCCGGCTGAGGTCGCCGCGCGACCCCGTCCCACGGCATCCCGCGGCACCGTCCCGCGGCGATCATGCAGTTGTTGCCCACCCCGTGAGCGTGGGGGCGAGCAACAACTGCATGATCGCCGTCTGGGGGCGGGCCCGTGCTAGCTGGAGCCGCGCTTCGCGGGGGGCTTGGCGGCCGTGCGGCCGGGCGCCTTGGCCGCGGCCGCGGACCGCGCTCCGGGGGCGGCGACGGTGCGCCCGCCGGCCTTGACGGCAGCCCTCGCGGGCGCCTTGGCGGCGGCCGGGCTGGCCGGTGCCGGGTTCTTGGCAGGGGCCTTGGTGGCGGTCCTGGTCGCGGTCTTGGCGGCCGCCTTGCTGGCGGCCCTGGCCGGAGCCTTGACCGCCTGAGCCGCCTTGGCCGGTGTCCTGGCCGGCCCGGTGCCCCGAGCGGCGCCCCCGGCCGGGGCCGTCCCGTCCGGCGCGGCCACCTCGGCCGACAGCTCGTCGATGAGCTTGCGGGACGCGCGCGGCACGCCGGCGCGCGCCGTCACGGCGCGGGGGCCCGTGTTGGGGTCGACCTCCTTGGCGCCGCTGACGATGTCCTTGAAGCCCTGCCCGGGGCGGAACTTCGGGACGCGGGTGCGCTCGAGGCGCACGGCCTCCCCGGTGGTCGGGTTGCGTGCGGTGCGGGCCGCGCGGTCGACGGGCTCGAAGACGCCGAAGCCGGAGATGCCGACCTTCTCGCCCTTCGCGACCGCCCGCGTGATCGCGTCGACGACCGCCTCGACCGCTGTGCTCGCCGTCCTGCGGTCACCCAGCCGCGCCGTGACGACCTCGATCAGGTCGGACTTGTTCACGCTCTGTCCCTTCGCCGGACGGCGAGGCCCTGTGCCTCCCGCGCAGACGGTAGGGCCGACGGACGCTCTCCACAACGAGTTCGCAGCACCGAGTTCGGGGCGTCGGCAGGCGTTCTCAGCGTCCGAGCCGGTCGTCCTCCGTCGCGGCCGCCAGCCGGCCGGCGTCGAGGTCCGCGAGGAAGCGGTCGAGCCGGGCCGAGGCGCGTCCGAGGTCGTGCTTCGAGGCGTCGGTCAGGGCGATGAGACGCCTTGCTGCGCGGACCTTCTGGTCCTCGGGGGCGTCCAGCGCGGCGAGCCTGCGGTGGGCGTCGCGCAGCCGGGTCGCGAGCTGCGCCTCGAGCGCCTCGCTCATCTCCGCGCGGTCGTGGTGGGCAGGAAGGACGGTCGACCGGTCTCGTACGCCGCGATGTCGGCCTCGGCGCGCAGGGTCAGGCCGATGTCGTCCAGTCCCTCCATGAGCCGCCAGCGGGTGAAGTCGTCGAGCGGGAAGCTCGCGACCAGCTCGCCCGCGCGCAGCTCGCGCGCCGCCAGGTCGACGGTGAGCTCGACGGACGGGTCGGCCTCGACCATCGCCCAGAGCGCCTCGACCTCCGGCACGGTGAGCTGCACGGGGACGAGCCCGCCCTTGAGGGCGTTGTTGCGGAAGATGTCGCCGAAGCGCGGGCTGACGACGGCGGCGAAGCCGTAGTCCTGCAACGCCCAGACAGCGTGCTCGCGCGACGATCCCGTGCCGAAGTCCACGCCGGTGACGAGCACGCTGGCCCCGGCGTACTGCGGCTGCTCGAGCACGAACGTCGGGTCGGTGCGCCACTCGCTGAACAGGCCCGCTCCGAAGCCGGTGCGCTCGACCCGCTTGAGCCAGTCGCTCGGGATGATCTGGTCGGTGTCGACGTCGCTGCGGCGCAGCGGGACGGCGCGGCCGGTGTGGGTGGTGATCGCCTGCACGTCAGGCCTCCTGCAGGTCGGCGGGCGCCGTCAGGCGACCGGTGAGGGCGGTGGCGGCGGCGACCTCGGGGCTGACGAGGTGCGTGCGCCCGCCGCGTCCCTGGCGCCCCTCGAAGTTGCGGTTGGACGTGGAGGCGCAGCGCTCGCCCGGCGACAGGACGTCGGGGTTCATGCCGAGGCACATCGAGCAGCCGGCGTTGCGCCAGTCGAACCCTGCGGCCCGGAAGACCTCGTCGAGGCCCTCCTGCTCGGCCTGCAGCTTGACGAGCATGGAGCCCGGGACGACGAGCGCCCGCATCCCCTCGGCGACGTGGCGTCCGCGCACGACGTCGGCGGCGGCGCGCAGGTCCTCCATGCGCCCGTTGGTGCACGAGCCGAGGAAGACCGTGTCGACGGCGATCTCGCGCATCGGGGTGCCGGCGGTCAGGTCCATGTACTGCAGCGCGCGCTCGGCGGCGTCGCGCTCCGGACCGGCCGGCAGCGTCGCGGGGTCGGGCACGGTGTCGCCGAGCGACACGCCCTGGCCCGGGTTGGTGCCCCAGGTGACGAACGGCGTGACGGTGCTCGCGTCGAGGAACACCTCCTTGTCGTACGTCGCGTCGTCGTCCGTGCGCAGTGCGTCCCAGGCGGCGACGGCGGCGTCCCAGTCGGCGCCCGTCGGCGCGTGGTCGCGCCCGGCCAGGTAGGCGTACGTCGTCTCGTCCGGCGCGATCATGCCGGCCTTGGCGCCCCACTCGATGCTCATGTTGCAGACCGTCATGCGGCCCTCCATGGACAGCGCGCGGACCGCCTCGCCGCGGTACTCGACCACGTGGCCCTGGCCGCCACCCGTGCCGACCTGGGCGATGAGGGCCAGCACGAGGTCCTTGGCGGTGACGCCCGGCTGCAGCTGCCCCTCCACGGTGACGGCCATGGTCCTCGGCCGCACGGCCGGCAGCGTCTGGGTGGCGAGGACGTGCTCCACCTCGCTGGTGCCGATGCCGAAGGCGAGGGCGCCGAACGCGCCGTGGGTGCTGGTGTGGCTGTCGCCGCAGACGATCGTCATGCCGGGCTGGGTGACCCCGAGCTGCGGACCGATGACGTGGACGATGCCCTGTCCGGCGTCGCCCATGGCGTGCAGGCGGACGCCGAACTCGGCGCAGTTGGCCCGCAGCGTCTCGACCTGCCTGCGGCTGACCGGGTCCTCGATCACGAGGGACTGCGTCGGGACGTTGTGGTCCTCGGTGGCGATCGTCAGGTCGGGACGGCGGACGGGCCGTCCGGCCAGCCGCAGGCCGTCGAAGGCCTGCGGGCTCGTCACCTCGTGCACGAGGTGGAGGTCGATGTAGAGCAGGTCGGGCTCGCCCTCCGCGCGACGGACGACGTGCGCGTCCCAGACCTTCTCGGCAAGTGTGCGGCCCATGGTCGACATCCCAATCAGTGAGACGCTAGTGTCAGTACGTGGAACACAGTAGCGGAGTGGGCGTCCTCGACAAGTCGGTCCTGGTGCTCGAGGCCGTGGAGCACGGGGCGACCACCCTGGCGGCGCTGGTCGAGCGGACCGGCCTGTCGCGGGCGACCGCGCACCGCCTGGCCGTGGCGCTCGAGGTGCACCGGCTGCTGGGCCGGGACCGGGAGGGCCGCTGGCGGCTCGGTCCCCGGCTCGCGGAGCTGGCCGGCGGACCGACCGGCGACGCGCTGCTCGAGCGGGCGGCTGCCGTGCTCGCCCGGCTGCGCGACGTCACGGGCGAGAGCGCGCAGCTCTACCGGCGCCAGGGCGACCGGCGGATCTGCGTGGCCGCGGCCGAGCGTGGCAGCGGGCTGCGCGACACGGTCCCCGTCGGCAGCAGCCTCCCGCTGTCGGCCGGCTCGGCGGCGCAGGTCCTGCTCGCCTGGACGCCGGAGGACCCGCTGGTGCGCACCGCCGCCTTCTCACCCCGCACGCTCGCCGACGTGCGCCGCCGCGGCTGGGCGCACTCGGTGGCGGAGCGCGAGACCGGTGTCGCGTCGGTGTCAGCAGCCGTGCGCGGTCGTGACGGCCGGGTGCTGGCCGCGGTCAGCGTCTCGGGGCCGCTCGAACGGCTCACCCGCTCCCCCGGCCGGCTGCACGCCGAGGCGGTCTGCTCGGCCGCCGCCGACCTCACCCGCCACTGAGGCGCAGGGCCGACTAGTCCGGCCCACCGGTGCGAACCGTCCGGACGAGCCATGGCACGTCAGCGCAGCGCAGCGCACGCTGAGGGTCCCCCTCCCAGACACAAGGACCTCCGCTGTGCTCCTGACCGCCCTGCCGACCTGCGCACCCGCTGAGCAGGACCGCGTCGTCGACCTCGCGACGCGCAGAGCCGCCGCGGCCGCCGCCGTTCGAGCGGTGGCCGAGGCCCCGGTGCGCCACCTGCCGGCCGCGTTCCTCGACGCGCTGCACGGGTCGTGGGGGACGCCGGAGGAGCTGCTGGGCACGGGCGTGCGGCCGGTGCGGCTGGAGGTCGCACGGTAGGTGGCGGTGCCTGTGGACACGTCTCCGGACTGTCGGACCTGCGGCGGACGCTGTTCGCAGGGAGGTGAGGCACGGTGTCGGACGGGCTGTGCACAGCAGGCGACTGCGACCGGGTGGTCTACGCCCGCGACCTGTGCGGACGGCACTACAAGCAGCACCAGCGCCGGGGTCTCGTCCTGCCGGACCCGGCGCCGGTCGCGTGCGCGGTACCGGGCTGCACACGACGAGCGGTGACCCGCGGATGGTGCCAGGGCCACTACGTGCGCTGGTCACGCACCGGCGACGTGCGCGCCGACGTCCCCCTGCGACGCCCGGTCCGCGACACCTGCTCCGTGCCGGGGTGCGAGCGAGGTCACAACAGCGGTGGCTACTGCCGCACGCACGCGAACCGGCTCCGGGTCCACGGTGACGTCGACGCCGGCGGTCCTGTGCGGGAGCACGCCGGGCGCGGCTCGGTGAGCCACGGCTACTGGTACGTCGCCGTGCCGCAGGAGCGGCGACACCTCGTGCCGCCGGGGCGCAGGAAGGAGTTCGAGCACCGACTCGTGATGGCCGAGCTGCTCGGGCGTCCGCTGACCGCCGACGAGACCGTGCACCACAGGAACGGCGACAGGCTGGACAACCGCCCCGAGAACCTCGAGCTGTGGAGCACGGCCCAACCGAAGGGTCAGCGGGTGAGCGACAAGCTCGAGTGGGCTCGGGCCTTCATCGCCCGCTACGCCAAGCTCGCACCCGCGGAGGCAGGGGCCCCACAGCCGGCGTCGGAGCAACGACGCAGCCCGCTGTCATGATCGGACAGCGGGCTCTTCGCAAGTGGTACTGGTAGCCCCGATGGGATTCGAACCCACGCTACCGCCGTGAGAGGGCGGCGTCCTAGGCCGCTAGACGACGGGGCCCTAGGCGTGCATGTGCAGTTGTCGAGCTGGTCGTGCGCTGGGGTACCTGGACTCGAACCAAGACTAACGGAACCAGAAACCGTCGGGCTGCCAATTACCCCATACCCCATGGGAGCCGCAGAAGGGTCGCCCCTGCGGTCCGCCGGAGAGCCTACCGGACGTCCGGGCCCGCCCCCAGCGCCTCGGCCGCAGCGCGCAGGCGGCGCAGGACCCGTTCACGACCGAGCAGCGCCATCGACTCCGGCAGCGGCGGCGAGATGCTGGCACCGGAGACGGCCGCGCGCAGCGGCAGGTAGGCCTTGCCCCGCTTGAGGCCGAGCCCCCCCTCGAGCAGGGCGCCGTCGACCGCGGCCTGGACCGCCTCGGACGTCCACTCGTCGACCTGCTCCAGCGCGTCGACGGCAGCGAGCAGCACGGGCGCGTTGGTCGGCACCAGCGCCTTGGCCGCCGCCGACGGCTCGACGGTGAAGTCCTCCTCGGGCACGAACGCGAAGCGCACCAGCGCCGGCAGCTCCGACAGCAGCGACACCCGCGTCTGCACGAGCGGCACGAGCCCGCGCAGCACCTCGCGCTGCTCGGGCGTCGCCGGCTCGGCGACGAGCCCAGCCCGCTGCAGGAACGGCAGCGCCCTCGACGCGAAGTCCTCCTCCGACAGCTCGCGCACGTAGTGCCCGTTCAGCCAGCCGAGCTTGTCGAGGTCGAACACCGGCCCGACCGTGTTGACGCGCGCCCAGTCGAAGCTGCGCGACATCTGCTCGAAGTCGAAGACCTCCTGCCCGTCGGGCAGCGAGTAGCCGAGCAGGCCGAGGAAGTTGAGCAGCGCCTCGGGCAGGTAGCCCTGCTCGACGAACCAGGTCAGCCGCGCCGCCGGGTTCTTGCGCTTGCTGATCTTGCTCTTGTCGGTGTTGCGCAGCAGCGGCATGTGGGCGAACGCCGGCCGCTCCCAGCCCAGCCAGTCGAACAGCAGCAGGTGCTTGGGCGTGGAGCTGATCCACTCCTCGCCGCGGACGACGTGGGTGATGCCCATGAGGTGGTCGTCGACGACGACGGCGAGGTGGTAGGTCGGGAAGCCGTCGGCCTTGAGCAGCACCTGGTCGTCGGGCCGCGGCGCCGACACCTCGCCGCGCACCAGGTCGACGAACGACAGCGGCGGGTCGTCCGGCACCAGCATCCGCACGACGGGGTCCGGCGAGAAGCCCGGCAGCGCGGCGCGCTCGGCCTCGGTCCTGCCGACGCACAGCCGGTCGTACCCGGTCGGCACCTTGCGCTTCTGCTGGTCCTCCCGCATCGCGGTCAGCCGCTCGCCCGAGCACCAGCACAGGTAGGCGTGCCCGTCGGCGAGCAGCCGGTCGACGTGCGGCCGGTAGCTGTCGAGCCGCTCGCTCTGGCGGTACGGCGCGTACGGGCCGCCCTTGTCGGGCCCCTCGTCCCAGTCGAGCCCGAGCCAGCGCAGCGTGTCGTACACCTGCTGCTCGCTGTCGGCACGGAAGCGCGCCCGGTCGGTGTCCTCCACCCGCAGCAGGAACTGCCCGCCCTGCTGGCGTGCGAAGGCGAGGTTGAACAGCGACATGTACGCCGTGCCGACGTGGGGGTCGCCGGTCGGGGACGGCGCGACGCGCACCCGCACGCTCATCTCGCGACGACCGGGTTGGTGAGCGTGCCGACGCCCTCCACCTCGACGGACACCGTCATGCCGGGCTCCAGCGCCCCCACGCCGGCCGGCGTGCCGGTCAGCACCACGTCGCCCGGCAGCAGGGTCATGAACGAGGTGATGAACGCCAGCACCGACGGCACGTCGTGGATCAGGTCGCGGGTACGGCCGTCCTGGCGCAGCACCTCGTCGACCTCGCAGCGCACCCGCAGGTCGGCCGGGTCGAGCTCGGTCTCGATCCACGGACCGATGGGGCAGAACGTGTCGTGGCCCTTGCCGCGGGTCCACTGGCCGTCGCTCTTCTGCTGCTCGCGCGCCGTCACGTCGTTGGCGGCGGTGTAGCCCCACACGTGGGCGAGCGCGTTCCCGGGCGTGAGGTCGCGGGCCGGCTTGCCGATCACGACGGCCAGCTCGCCCTCGTGGTCGACCCGGCCGACCCCGGCAGGCAGCCGCACCGCCTCGCCGGGCCCGACGACGGACGTCGCCGGCTTGAGGAACACCGTCGGCACGCCGGCCTGGCTCGGACCTCCGGTCAGCCCGGCCATCTCCTTGACGTGGTCGGCGTAGTTCTTGCCGATGCAGACGACGTTGATCGGCTGCACGGGGGCGAGCAGGCGCACCTGCGACAGCTCCAGCACCTCGCCCGTCGGCGTGGGGTCGAACAGCGGATGCCCCTGCAGCGGGGCGATCGCGAGCTGCGCCGGGTCGTCGCCGCCGCCCTGCACGAGGCCGTAGGAGATGTCCCCGGATCGGGCGAAGCGGGCGATGCGCACGCGGCAGGACCTCTCGTCGGACAGCGGGACCGGGACCGGCCCGAGGCTACCGGCGTGCCTCAGCCCGCCCGGGCGGCGTCCGCCACCCAGGCGCCGACCAGGCCGCGGTAGTGGGCGACGAACTGCTCGTGCTCGTGCGCCGGGAACGTCGCCTGCACCGTCTCGACGAGCAACCGGTCGAAGTCGGCGCTGGAGAAGTAGTCGTGCGCGACGGCGTCCAGGTCGCCCAGCTGGCTCGCGACGAAGGACTGGTAGCGCTCGGTGTCGAAGTAGTCGTCGGCCATCCGCCGGTAGGCGGCCAGCTTGTCCTCGTACGACCCGCCGCCGTCGGCGACGTCGTACCAGCGGCGGGTGTCGAGGTCGACCCGCGGCCGGCGTCCGGTGGCGGTGCAGAACAGCGACCACTTCACCAGCGACGTCATCGCCCACGGGAAGTAGTAGTGCAGCGACGTCAGCGACACGTCGGGGCAGGCGTTCGCGTAGTCGATCGGGTGCACCTGACCGCCGCGCACGAGCGTCTCGCAGGAGTTGAACTCCCACGTGAAGAAGGCGTTCACGACCTTGCCGATCGTCACGACCTCCTCGCCGGTCGCCGCGTCGAGGAAGTCGTGGCGGACGCTGTAGCGGTCGTGCTGCGGCCGGTCCGGCGAGAAGCGCATGACCATCGTCTCGGCGCCGATCGACAGCGACCGCGCGAAGACGTCGAAGCCCTCGACGCTCTCCTGCAGGTGCATGAGCCGTTGGCCGGACTCGTCGTACGCCCGCTGCAGGTCGTCCTCGTCCGAGATCCGGCTGACGCCGACCCACGCCCCGCCGTCGTAGGGCTTCATCCACAGCGGGTAGCCGACCTTCGCCGCGACCTCGCGCAGGTCGAACGGCCGGTTGTACTTGGCGGCGGTGTACGGGAAGCGGGGGTTGTCCGGCGGCTGCTTGGTGGGCACCAGCCACGTCTCGGGCACCTTCAGCCCCAGCCGGATCATCGCGCAGTACGCCGCGTGCTTCTCCATCGACTGGAACGTGAAGGGGTTGTTGAGCAGGTAGACGTCGTCCATCAGCGCGACCTTCTTCAGCCACTCGCGCGGGACGGAGTACCAGTACGCCAGGCGGTCGACGACCAGGCTGTAGCGGCTGGGCTGGCGCAGGTCGAACGGCTCGATGGTGATGCGCTCGACGTCGTAGCGGTGGGTGTCGGCGCCGACCCGCAGCGCCGGGTCGAGGCGGCGCACGAGGGCCTCGAAGGCGCTCGGCCAGTCCTCCTCCGTCCCGAGCAGCAGGCCCAGCGAGTGCGTGCGGTCGGCCATGGTCCCCCTCCCGATCGATGTCGTGCGTCAGACGGAGCGCGGCAGGTGGTGGGCCGGCTGAGGCCGCCAGGACGGCCAGGACGGCCAGGACCACGGCCCGGCGGCGTCGCGCCTCACGGCGTCGGCTCCTCGGCGGGCCCGTCGACGACGCGGCGGACGAGGTCCACCAGGTCGGGGTCGAACGTGTCGCGCCAGCCGGTGTAGGTGTGCACGTCGCGGTTCTCGACCAGCCGGGTGTCGTAGCCCTGCGCCTGCAGCGCCCGGGTCATCCGGCGGTTGTTCTCGACGTTCTCCTCGAGCAGGCCGCAGGACATGACCACCGGCACGGGGTCCTCGGCCGGTCCCGCGCGCAGCACGCCGTCGACGAACGACGTGATGCGCGAGAAGCGCTCGAAGCCGCTCTCCTGCTCGTCGAGGGCGCGGGAGAAGAAGCTGCTCGACTGCAGGTAGAGGCCGGCGAAGACGCCGGGGTGGGACCGCTGCGCCTGCAGCATGGCGAGCCCGCCGAGGCTCGCGCCCATCCCCAGGACGAGCGAGGTGGGCACCCTGCGGGTCAGCCCGGGGACGAGCCCCAGCGCGAGCGCCCGGCCGTACGTCGGCGACGCGCTGTAGGTCTCGTTCCGGTCGACCGGCGCCAGCAGGGCGGCGCGCGCCGCCGGCAGGCGTCCGTCCTCCACCATCGCGTCGAGGAAGAGCGTCAGCGCGGCGAGGGTGTCGTACTCCGGGCCGTCGTGGACGACGAGCAGCGGCGCCTCGACGTCGTCGGCCAGCCCGGCGCTGCTCCACAGGACGGCGGGCACGTCGTGCGGCAGGCCCCTGCTCGGCAGCGACAGGCTCGTGCGCGTGCCCTGCGGCGGGGTGGCGCCGGTCCAGGTGGGCGGGGCGTACTCCGGCAGGAGCAGCACCGACTTGTCGCCGAACGCGCCGCTGACCCGCTCCCCGTTGCCCGGGTCGGTGACCCGCTCGCTGCCGCCGTCCGCGTGCTGCAGCTCGAAGGCGTACTCCATCCGGTCGACGTCGGGGCGCGGGACGGTCAGCACCCAGTCGTCCTGGGAGCGCACGAAGTCGAGGCGGTCGCCGGGCAGCCGGACGTCCTGCTGCAGGCGCACCCCGCGCAGCCGCCGACCCGGGTCGGGGAGGCGGAAGGCGATCGTGTCGCCGTCGACGGAGGCGGTCATGCGCTGCGCGGACGGACCTGTCGGGTCAGGCGTCGACCCGGTGCATCCAGCCGTGCGGGTCCTCGCGCCGGCCGTACTGCAGGTCGAGCAGCGCCGACCGCAGGCGCAGGGTGACCTCCCCCGCACCGCCGTCCCCGATCGTCCAGTCGCCGGAGGCGCTGCGGGCGTGGCCGACCGGAGCGATGACGGCGGCCGTGCCGCAGGCGAAGACCTCGGTGAGCGAGCCGTCCTCGGCCCGCTTGCGCCACTCGTCGACCGAGATGCGCCCCTGCTCGACGGGCACGCCGAGCTCGGGGGCGAGCGCCAGCAGCGAGTCGCGGACGACGCCCGGCAGCAGCGTGCCGGTCAGCGCGGGGGTGAGCAGGCGGGCCGTCCCGTCCTCCGACTGCAGCACGAAGAACAGGTTCATGCCGCCCATCTCCTCGACCCAGCGGCGCTCGACCGCGTCGAGCCAGACGACCTGGTCGCAGCCCTGCTCGGCGGCCTGGCGCTGGGCCAGCAGGCTGCCGGCGTAGTTGCCGGCGCACTTGGCCTCGCCGGTGCCGCCGACGGCCGCGCGGACGTACTCGTCGGACAGCCAGACCGTCACGGGCTTGACCTCGCCCGGGAAGAACGGCGTCACGGGGAAGGCGATGAGCAGGAACAGGTACTCGTGCGCCGGCCGCATGCCGACCTGCGCCTCGGTGGCGATCATGAACGGCCGCAGGTAGAGGCTCTGCCCCTCGGCGGTCGGCACCCAGGCCCGGTCGGTGTCGACGAGCGCGTCGACCGCCTCGAGGAACAGCTCGACGGGCAGCTCCGGCATCGCCAGCCGCGCGGCCGAGCGGTTGAAGCGCCGGGCGTTCTCCTCCGGGCGGAAGACGGCCACCCCGCCGTCGGGCTGCCGGTAGGCCTTGAGCCCCTCGAAGATCGCCTGTCCGTAGTGGAGCACCATCGCGGACGGGTCGAGCTGCAGCGGCTCGTACGCCGTCAGCTCCGCGTCGTGCCAGCCCCGCTCGGCGTTCCAGCGGATGGCGACCATGTGGTCGGTGTGGATGCGGCCGAAGCCCGGGTCGGCCATGAGCGCCTCGCGCTCGGCGTCGCTGCGGCGGGCGGTGCTCAGCACCCTCTCGATCGTCGGGCGCTCGATCTCGGTGGCCGTCATGCGCTTCTCCGTCCGTACGGGGTGTGCCGCGAGGCTAGCCGCTCAGCGGGGCAGGATGGAGGTCCCTCACGCACCTCGCACACCTCCAGGAGCGCTCGTTGACCGCCAGCCCGTCCGACCACCTCGACGTCGTCATCGTGGGCGCCGGGCTGTCCGGGATCGGCGCCGCGGTGCACCTGCAGACCGCCCTTCCGGACGCGACGTACGCCCTGCTCGAGGCCCGGGAGGTGTCCGGCGGCACCTGGGACCTGTTCCGCTACCCGGGCGTGCGGTCCGACTCCGACATGCACACCCTGGGCTACCGGTTCCGCCCGTGGCCCGGCGCGAAGGCCATCGCCGACGGCCCGTCGATCCTCGAGTACGTCCGCGACACCGCCCGTGACCACGGCGTCGAGGAACGGATCCGCTACCGGTCCCGGCTGGTCAGCGCCGACTGGTCGTCACCGGACGCCCGCTGGACGCTCACGGTCGAGGACCCGACCACGGGTGCGACGACGACGCTGACCTGCGGCTTCCTGCTGGTCTGCGCCGGCTACTACCGCTACGACGCGGGTTGGACGCCGGCCTTCCCCGGCGTCGAGTCCTACGAGGGGCGCCTGGTCCACCCGCAGCACTGGCCCGAGGACCTCGACCACGCCGGGAAGCGCGTCGTGGTCATCGGCAGCGGCGCGACGGCCGTCACGCTCGTCCCGGCCCTGGCCGAGACGGCCGCCTCCGTCACCATGCTGCAGCGCACGCCGACGTACATCGCCTCACGGCCGTCCGTCGACCGCGTCGCCGACGCCCTGCGCGCGCGGCTGCCGGAGCTGGCGGCGTACCGCGTCGTGCGTGCCAAGAACGTGCTGCTGTCGCGCTTCAACTACCGGCTCAGCCAGCGCCGGCCCGAGGTCATGAAGGCGCTCGTGCGCAAGGGGCTGACGGCGCAGCTGCCGCCCGACTACGACGTCGCGACCCACTTCACGCCGCCGTACGACCCCTGGGACCAGCGGTTCTGCCTCGTGCCGGACGGCGACCTGTTCCGGGCGATCCGCTCGGGCCGGGCCGGCGTCGTCACCGGGCAGATCGAGACCTTCACGCCGACCGGGGTGCGGCTGACGACCGGCGAGGAGCTCGAGGCCGACGTCGTCGTGACGGCGACCGGGCTGCAGCTGCAGGCGCTCGGCGGCGTGCGCCTGGTCGTCGACGGCGCCGAGGTCGACCTGCCCGACACCGTGTCCTACAAGGGCGCGATGTTCAGCGGCGTGCCCAACCTCGCGGCGGTGTTCGGCTACACCAACGCCTCGTGGACGCTGCGCGCCGACCTCATCTGCGACTGGGTCTGCCGGCTGCTCGTGCGCATGCGGACGACCGGGGCCGACCAGGTCGTCGCCGAGTGGAGCGGCGACCTGCCGGACCGGCCGTTCCTCGAGCTGACGTCCGGCTACGTCCGTCGGTCGCTGAGCTCGCTGCCGCGCCAGGGCGAGTCGGCGCCGTGGCGCTTCACCCAGGACTACCTGCGCGACCGGCGGCTGATGGGGCGCGGACCGCGGGCGTTCGAGGGGCTGCGGTTCTCCCGCGCCGCGCGGCGGGTCGGCGCCGACGCCGGGTAGCCGCTGCCCGGCGGATCCCGCGCGATCATGCAGTTGGTGCCCGGCCCCCACGCTCACGCGGGTCCGAGCAGCGGCACGAACTGCATGATCGGCGAGGAAGGGGCGGGATCAGAGGCGGGCGAGCAGCGCCTCTGCGACCTCGGCAGTCGACCGCTGCGCCGTGCCGCGGCTCGCCAGGTCGGCCGCGACGGCCCGCTCCACGCGCCGCGCCTCGTCGGCATGGCCGAGGTGCTCGAGCAGCAGGGCGACCGACAGCACCGTCGCGGTCGGGTCGGCCGTGCCCTGACCGGCGATGTCGGGGGCGCTGCCGTGCACCGGCTCGAACATCGACGGGTGCGTGCGGGTGGCGTCGATGTTGCCGCTGGCCGCCAGCCCGATGCCGCCGCCGATGGCCGCGCCGATGTCGGTGAGGATGTCGCCGAACAGGTTGTCGGTCACCACGACGTCGAAGCGCTCGGGCGAGGTCACGAAGAACATCGAGGCCGCGTCGACGTGCGAGTAGTCGGTCGCGACGTCGGGGAACTGCGCCGCCACCTCGTCGAAGACGCGCTTCCAGAGCCCGCCCGCGTGCACGAGCACGTTGGTCTTGTGCACCAGCGTCAGGTGCTTGCGCTCGCGGGCCTGCGCGCGGGCGAACGCGTCGCGCACGACGCGCTCGACGCCGTACGCCGTGTTGAGGCTGACCTCCGTCGCCACCTCGTGCGGCGTACCGGTGCGGAAGCGCCCGCCGTTGCCGACGTACGGCCCCTCCGTGCCCTCGCGCACGACCACCATGTCGACGGTGCGGTCGCCGAGCGGCCCGGCGACGCCGGGGAACAGCCGCACCGGCCGCAGGTTGACGAAGTGGTCGAGCTCGAAGCGCAGCCGCAGCAGCAGGCCGCGCTCGAGCACGCCCGGCGGCACGCTGGGGTCGCCGATGGCACCGAGCAGGATCGCGTCGTGGCCGCGCAGCTCGTCGAGGACCGTGTCGGGCAGCGCCTCACCGGTCCGGGCGTACGCGCGCGCGCCGAGGTCGTACTCGGTGCGCTCGACGCCCGGCAGCACGGCGTCGAGCACCTGCAGCCCGACCGCGACCACCTCCGGCCCGATGCCGTCGCCGCCGATGACCGCCAGCCGGGTGCTCATGGGCGGCGAGGCTAGCGCGGTGGGACGGCCGTCTCAGGTCATGAGACGCGGTTGACCGCGCTGACGATCGCCCGGAGCGACGACGTGACGATGCTCGGGTGGACGCCGCAGCCCCACAGGACCCGTCCGCCGACAGCCACCTCGAGGTAGGACGCTGCCTGCGCCTCCTCACCGGCGCCGGTGGCGTGCTCGGCGTAGTCGAGGACCCGTGCGTCGACGTCGAGCTCCTGCAGCGCGTGGACGAACGCCGCGATGGGGCCGTTGCCCGTCCCGCGGACGGTCCGGCGCTCGCCGCGCCACTCCACGACGGCTTCGAGCCGGTCGCTGTCAGCCGTCGCCGAGGTGGAGGACACCAGCCGCAGCGGCGCGTCGTGCTGCAGGTAGGTGGAGGTGAACAGCTCCCAGATGCGCTGGGGGGCGATCTCGCCCCCGGCGTCGTCCGCGACCTCCTGGACGACCCGGCTGAACTCGATCTGCATGCGCCGCGGCAGGTCGAGGTGGTGCTCGTTCTTGAGCACGTAGGCGACGCCGCCCTTGCCGGACTGGCTGTTGACGCGGATGACGGCTTCGTACGACCGGCCGACGTCGAGCGGGTCGATGGGCAGGTACGGGACCCCCCACGCGTGCTCGCGGACAGGCACGCCGGCGTCCTGCGCGTCGCGCTCGAGGGCCTCGAAGCCCTTCTTGATGGCGTCCTGGTGGGAGCCGGAGAAGGCGGTGTAGACGAGGTCGCCGGCGTACGGGTGACGCGGGTGCACGGGCAGCTGGTTGCAGTGCTCGACGGTGCGGCGCACCTCGTCGATGTCGCTGAAGTCGATGCACGGGTCGACGCCCTGGCTGAACAGGTTGAGCCCGAGGGTGACCAGGCAGACGTTGCCGGTGCGCTCGCCGTTGCCGAACAGGCACCCCTCGACGCGGTCGGCGCCCGCCTGGACGCCGAGCTCGGCGGCGGCGACCGCCGTGCCGCGGTCGTTGTGGGGGTGCAGGCTCAGCAGCACGCTCGAGCGGCGGTCGCCGAGCGCCCGGCCGAACCACTCGATCTGGTCGGCGTACGTGCTCGGCACCGACATCTCCACCGTCGCCGGCAGGTTCAGCACGACCGGGTTGCTCGGCGTCGGCGACCAGACGTCCATCACCGCCTCGCAGACCTCGAGCGCGTAGTCGAGCTCGGTGCCGGTGAACGACTCGGGGCTGTACTGCCAGCGGACGGTCGTCCCTGACCGCGGCTCGCCGACCCCGCTGTGGCCGAGCAGCTCCTCGGCGTACTTCGCGCACCACTGCGCACCGCGCACGGCGATGTCCTTGACGCCGTCCCGGTCGAGGCCGAACACGACCCTGCGCTGGAGCGTCGACGTGGAGTTGTAGAGGTGGATCAGCGCCGTGCCCTGCAGCCCGACCAGCGACTGCACGGTGCGCTCGATGAGCTCCTCGCGCGCCTGCGTCAGCACCTGGATGGTGACGTCGTCGGGCACGAGGTCCTGCTCGACGAGGGCGCGGATGAAGTCGAAGTCGGTGGCGCTCGCGGCCGGGAACCCGACCTCGATCTCCTTGTAGCCCATGGCGACGAGCAGCGAGAACATCCGCATCTTGCGGTCGGCGTCCATCGGGTCGATCAGGGCCTGGTTGCCGTCGCGCAGGTCGACGCTGCACCACTGCGGGGCGCGGTCGACCGTGCGGGTCGGCCAGGTGCGGTCGGCGAGCTCGACCGGCGGGAAGGCGGTGTAGCGCGAGTACGGCATGGGGCGAGGCGTCTGGCGGGTCATGCGGGGCTCCCCTGGAGCGAGGGCGGAAGGCGGCCAGCGCGAGCTCCCGCGGCAGGGAGCCGGCCTAGGAGAGGGCCCCGCCGCGGCAGATGAGGAGGAGGCTCAGCTGCAGCACGCTGAGCACTGTACTCGGCACCCGGGCAGGCTCCGGGCCGGGTCAGCGCGGCCGCGCCGAGCGGCATGATCACCGCCGACACGCCGGGCGTGGCTCGGTGATCGGCATGGTCACCGCCGACACGCCGGCGTGTCGCGGCGTGATCATGCCGATCGGCGACGCCGCCGGGCCGGTCACCCGCGCGAGAGGAACCCCGCCACCGTCTCGCGGAACGCCTCGGGCTCGTCGACCCACGGGAAGTGGCCCGCCCCCGGGACGACCGCCGTCTCGGCGCGCGGGAGGCAGGCGGCCACGGCGTCGACCGACGCGAGCCCGGTCGCGGCGTCGCGCTCGGCGCCGACGACCAGCACCGGCACGTCGAGGCGGCCCAGCGCGGCCAACAGCCCGGCGACGTCGACCTCCTCGCCGCGGGCGCCGAAGCCCAGCTCCGCCCGGCGGCTGCTCTGCCGGTCGGCGGACGCGGCGTGGGCCTGCGTGCGCTCGTCCCAGCGCCCGTAGAGGAAGGGGCGGGTCGCCCGGACGAGCGCCTGCCGCTGCGCGGGGGCGGCGTCGGCGAGCGCCGCCTGCGCCTCGGCGGCCTCGGCATACCACGGCTCGCCGGACCGCAACGCGCGGATCGCGGGGACGTCCGCACGCGTCCCGCCCTGCAGGACGTCGCTCGGCGTGACGAGCAGCAGCGAGCGCAGCCGCTCGGGGTGGGCGGCGGCGTACGCCTGCGCGACGATCGCGCCGGCGGAGTGGCCGAGCAGGTCGACCCGCTCCTCGCCCAGGTGGGCGCGCAGCGCCTCGACGTCCTCGGCGAGCCGGTCGAAGCGCAGCGTGGACGGGTCGTCCGGCACCTCGCTGGCGCCCGTGGCCCGGCCGTCGAGCAGCACGAGGGTGCGCTCGGCCGAGAGCCCGCCGAGGTCCTCGAGGTAGGCGCTGGCGCGACCGGGACCGCCGGGCACGCACAGCAGCCGCGGTCCTGTGCCGACCTCGGTGTACGCCAGGGACGTGCCGTCCGGAGCGGCGAACCGGCTCACGGGAGCGCCACCGAGCGGACCGAGGAGGCACCGACCGCCTGCGCGATCTGCTCGAGCAGCTCGTGCGGCGGCGGGCTGTCGACGGTGAGCGCCATGAGCGCCTGACCGCCCTGCTCGGTGCGGCTGACCTGCGCGCCGGCGATGTTGATGCCCGCCTCACCCAGGCGGGCGCCGACGAGGCCGACGACGCCCGGGCGGTCGTGGTAGCGGAAGAAGACGAGGTTGCGCTCGGCGACGAGCTCGAGGTCGAAGCCGTCGACCTCCGTGAGCTTCTCGACCTGCCGGGGGCCGGTGAGCGTGCCCGACACCGACACCGGCGTGCCGTCCGGCAGGACGCCCCGGACCGTGACGAGGTTGCGGTGGTCGGGGCTCTCGCGGTCGGTCGACAGCGACGTCTCGACCCCCCGCTCGGCAGCCAGCACGGGGGCGTTGACGAACGTCACCTGCTGCTCGACCACCTCGCTGAACACGCCCTTGAGCGCCGCGAGCTGCAGCACGGAGACGTCGAGCTCGGCGATCTCGCCCCGCACCAGCACCTCGAGGCTCGCCGCTGCGCCGCCCGCCAGCGCCGTGAAGACGCGGCCGAGCTTCTCGACGAGCGGCAGCGCCGGGCGCAGGTCCTCGGCGACCACACCGCCGGCCTGCACGTTGACGGCGTCGGGGACGAACTCGCCCGCGAGGGCCAGCCGGACGGAGCGCGCGACGGCCACCCCCGCCTTGTCCTGCGCCTCCACCGTGGACGCGCCGAGGTGCGGTGCGACGACCACCTGGTCGAAGCCGAACAGCGGCGAGTCGGTGCAGGGCTCGGTCGCGAACACGTCGAGGCCGGCGCCGGCCACCGTGCCCGCCGCGAGCGCCTCGGCCAGGGCGTCCTCGTCGAGCAGCCCGCCCCGCGCGGCGTTCACGATCCGCACCGTCGGCTTGCACAGCGCGAGCTGCTCCCGGCCGATCAGTCCGACGGTCTCGGGCGTCCTGGGCAGGTGGATCGAGATGAAGTCGCTCTCGCGCAGCAGGTCGTCGAGCGGCAGCAGCCGCACCCCGATCGAGGCGGCACGGGCCGGCGAGACGTACGGGTCGTAGGCGACCAGCGACGTGCCGAAGGCCGACATCCGCTGGGCGAACAGCACCCCGATGCGCCCCAGTCCGACGATGCCGACGACCTTGTCGGCCACCTCGACGCCCGTCCACCGGCTGCGCTCCCACCGGCCGGACTTCAGCGCGGCGTTCGCCGGCGCGAGGTTGCGGGCGCAGGCCAGCAGCAGCGCGACGGCCTGCTCGGCGGCGCTGACGACGTTGCTCGTGGGCGCGTTGACCACCATCACGCCGCGGGCGGTCGCGGCCGGCACGTCGACGTTGTCGAGACCGATGCCCGCACGGGCCACCACCTGCAGCCGGGGCGCGGCGGCCAGCGCCTCGGCGTCGATGCGCGTGGCGCTGCGGATCAGCACGGCGGCGGCGTCGGCGAGCGCGGGCAGCAGGGCTGCGCGGTCGGCGCCGTCGACGTGGCGGACCTCGACCTCGTCGCCGAGCACCGCCAGCACCGACGGCGCGAGCTCCTCGGCGATGAGCACGACGAGGGACGGGGTCGAGGTCCCTGCGGGAGTCCCTGGGGAGGTCACGGTCCCTCGCGAGGTCGGTGGGAAGCGGGCGCCCGGAGCCTAGCGAGCGCGCGGTGCCGGACATGTCACTGCACGGATGGTGGTGACGGCGGCACAGACGGTGGCCGACCTGCGAGGATGCTGCTGCCTCCCCCGCTGGCCCTCAAGGAGACCGCGTGCGCACCCCTCTCGTCCCGTCGCGACTGCTGCTGGTCGTACTCGCGACGGTCCTGCTCCCCGCTGCCCCGACTGCTCCAGCGGTGGCGGCCGAGCCGGCCGGCGGCCGGCTGACGGCGAGCCTGCGCACCGCGGTGGCTGCCGGGGAGGTCGACGCGCTCCCCCGCGGTGTGACGTTCCGCGACCCCGTCCGCACCGCCGCCCTGCGCTCGTCCGCAGCCCAGGAGGCGCCGCCGGTCCGTGCCGCCCTGACCGCGAGCCGGGTGTCGCGCATCAACATCACCTTCGTCGACACGCCGGGCAACGCCTGGTCGGCGCAGGCCAAGGCGGCGTTCCGTGCCGCGGCTGACGTCTGGGAGCGCGCGGTCGAGTCGCGGGTGCCGATCGAGATCGAGGCGACGGCGCGCAACCTCGGGCCGAGCGTGCTCGGCGGCGCCGGGCCGTTCGACTTCCTGCGCAACGAGGGCGCGACCGTCACCCGGGAGGACCGGGCGCCGACCGCCGCCGAGGTCCGTGACGACGTCTTCGAGCCGGTGGCGCTCTACAACGCCCGCACCGGGCGCGACGCCCTGCCTCCGGAGGGCGGCGAGCGCAACCCCGACATCGAAGCCGAGTTCAACCCGAACGCCGCCGGCCTGTACCTCGGCACCGACGCCCGTCCACCGGCCAACTCGATCGACTTCCGGACGGTCGTCCTGCACGAGATCGCCCACGGCCTCGGCTTCACCGGCATGGCGTCGGTGACGGACGGCCGAGCCTCGATCGGCTTCTCGGGCGTCAACGGCAGCACCGGCGTGCGCAGCGGCGTGTCGTTCGACCAGCACACCTACGCGACCACTGCCGCGCAGGCCGGCACCGGCGGCGCTGCGCTGCTGACGCTGCCCGACGGCTCGGCGGCCCTGCGCACGGCCCTCACGGGCGACTCGCTGTACTGGTCCGGCCAGCAGGCGCTGACCGCGGCCGGCGGCAAGGTGCGCCTGCACGCCCCGCCGCAGTGCGGTGAGCAGGGACCGCCACGCGCGTGCGTCCGCGGTGAGAGCCCCTTCGTCGAGGGCAGCTCCTACAGCCACCTCGACGAGCGCCGCTACACCAGAGGAACGCCGCCCGGCCTCATGACGCCCTACCTGGAGGCCGGCGAGGCGTACGTCGACCCGGGCCAGATCACGCTCGGCATGCTCGCCGACATGGGCTGGGCGGTGCCGGCGCTCACGGGTCAGCGCTACACGGCAGCCGACCCGGTGCGGGTGCTCGACACCCGCTCCGGGCTGGGTGCGAGCGCCGGCCGGCTCGGCGCCGGCCAGACCCTCGACCTCCAGGTGACCGGTACGGCCGGCGTGCCGGCGGGGGCCAAGGCCGTGGTGCTCAACGTGACCGGCGTCGGCGCGACGGCCCGCACCGACCTGCGCGCCTACCCGACGCCGGTGACGTACGGCCCCGCACCGTCGGTCTCCAGCCTCAACCTCGACCCGGGCTCGACGCGCGCCAACCTGGTGACCGTGGCGATCGGCAACCTCGGCAAGGTGCGGCTGCGCAACACCGGCGGCTCGGTGCACGTCGTCGCCGACCTCGCCGGGTGGTACGCACCCGCCACCGGCTCGACCTTCCGGGCCGTCGACCCCGTGCGCCTGCTGGACACCCGCCGCACGGCAGCGGTCGGCCCCGGTGGCCGGCTCGACCTGCGCGTCGGCGGCACCGGTCCGGTCCCGGCGGGAGCCACCGCCGTCGCCCTGACCGTGACGGCGGTGGGCGCCACAGCCCCCACCGACGTGCGCGTCTACCCGACGGGCGCCGACGCCGCCGCCGTGCCGCAGGTGAGCAACATCAACGTCCCGTCGGCCGCGCCGGTGCCCAACCTGGTGGTCGTGCGCCTGGGCGCTGACGGCACGGTCCGGCTGCGCAACGCCAGCGGCCGGGTGCACCTGCTCGCCGACCTCGCCGGCTACTACAGCGCCGACCCCGCCGGCGAGCTGTTCCGCCCGGTGACGCCGCGGCGGGTGCTCGACACGCGCGTGCGCCTGGGCACCGCGGCGGGCAGTCCCACCCGGCTCGGCCCCGGTGGGACGACGACGCTCACCGTCGGCGGGGCGACGACGGTGCCGCGCGTCGCCACGGCCGCCGTCCTCAACCTGACCGGCGTCGCGGCGACGGCCCGCACCGACCTGCGGGTCTACCCGGGCACCGCCGGCACGCCGCCGGGAGTGTCCAACCTCAACCTCGAGCGCGGGTCGACGGCTGCGGACCTCGCCGTCGTCAAGCTCGGGGACGCCTCGGTCCGCATCCGCAACTCGAGCGGGACGGTCGGCGTCGTCGTGGACGCCGCAGGCTGGTTCGGCCCGGCCGCCTGAGACGCCGACGGGCCGGTCCCCGCGAGGGGACCGGCCCGTCAGGCCAGGAGGGCTACTCGCCCGCGTCGTCGATCCAGGCCATCATCGGGCGCAGCTGCGCGCCGACCTTCTCGATCGGGTGGTCGGCGCCGGTCGCACGCAGCTCGGCGAGCTCCTTGCCGCCGTTCTCGTCGTCGTCGATGAGGCGCTTGGTGAAGGTGCCGTCCTTGATCTCGGCCAGGACGCGCTCCATCTCCTGCTTCACCGCGGGCGTGATGATGCGCGGACCGGAGACGTAGTCGCCGAACTCGGCCGTGTCGGAGACCGACCAGCGCATCTTGCCGATGCCGCCCTCGTACATCAGGTCGACGATGAGCTTGAGCTCGTGCAGGCACTCGAAGTAGGCCACCTCGGGCTGGTAGCCCGCCTCGGTGAGCACCTCGAAGCCGGCCATGACGAGCGCGGACGCGCCGCCGCAGAGGACCGCCTGCTCACCGAACAGGTCGGTCTCGGTCTCCTCGGTGAACGTCGTCCGCAGCACGCCCGCCTTGGTCCCGCCGATGGCCTTGGCGTACGACAGCGCCAGCTGCAGCGCCGACCCGGAGGCGTCCTGCTCCACCGCGACCAGGCACGGCACGCCGCGGCCGTCGACGAACTGGCGGCGCACGAGGTGGCCCGGGCCCTTCGGCGCCACCATCGCGACGTCGACGCCGGCCGGCGGGGTGATCAGGCCGAAGCGGATGTTCAGGCCGTGCCCGAAGAACAGGGCGTCGCCGTCCTGCAGGCTCGGGGCGACGTCGTTCTCGTAGAGCTTGCGCTGCACGGTGTCGGGCGCCAGGATCATGATCAGGTCGGCCTCGGCCGCCGCCTCGGCGGGGGTGACGACGCGCAGGCCCTCCTGCTCGGCCTTGGCGCGGCTCTTGGACCCCTCGGGCAGGCCGACGCGGACGTCGACGCCCGAGTCGCGCAGCGACAGCGCGTGGGCGTGGCCCTGGCTGCCGTAGCCCAGGACGGCCACCGTCCGGGACTGGATGAGGCCGAGGTCGGCGTCGTCGTCGTAGTAGATCTCGGCCATGGGGGTGGGGCTCTCCTCGGGTAGGGGTCTGGGCGGGACGGGGACGGGGCGGCTAGGACGCGCTGCGCAGGCGCTGCTCGGCGCCGGTCATCGAGCGGGAGCCGCGCGCCACGGCGACCATGCCGGACTGCACGAGCTCGCGGATGCCGAACGGCTCGAGCACCCGGATCAGTGCGGCGAGCTTGTCCGTGGTGCCGGTCGCCTCGATCGTCACGGCGTCGGTGGCGACGTCGACGACCTTGGCACGGAACAGCTGGACGGTCTCGAGCACGTGGCTGCGCGTCGACAGGTCGGCCTTGACCTTCACGAGCAGCAGCTCGCGCTGCACGCTGGCCGCCGGTTCGAGCTCGACGATCTTCAGGACGTTGACCAGCTTGTTCAGCTGCTTGGTGACCTGCTCGAGGGGTGAGTCCTCGACGGCGACCACGATCGTCATGCGACTGGTCGTGGCGTGCTCGGTGGGTCCGACGGCGAGCGACTCGATGTTGAAGCCGCGCCGGCTGAACAGCGACGCGACGCGGGCGAGCACACCGGGCTTGTCCTCGACGAGGACCGACAGGGTGTGGCGGGTGGTGGCCATGGTGGGTCCTGGAGGTCGAAGAGGTCGCTGGTCGGGGGCCGGAGGTCAGACGTCGTTCGCGTCCCACACCGGCCGCGTGTCACGGGCGGCGAGGATCTCGTCGTTGCTCGTGCCGGCGGGCACCATCGGCCACACCATCGCGTCGGTGCCGACGAGGAAGTCGACGACGACGGGCATGTCGTCCACGGCCATCGCCTTGTCGATCGTCGCGTCGACGTCAGCCGCGTTGTCGCAGCGCAGGCCGACGCAGCCCATGGCGTCGGCGAGCTTGACGAAGTCGGGGATGCGCTTGGACTGCAGGTTGGTGTTGCTGTAGCGGCCCTCGTAGAACAGGGTCTGCCACTGCCGCACCATGCCGAGGTTGCCGTTGTTGATGATGGCGACCTTGATCGGGATGCCCTCGATGGCGCAGGTGACGAGCTCCTGGTTGGTCATCTGGAAGCAGCCGTCGCCGTCGATGGCCCACACCGTCGCGTCCGGCCGGCCGACCTTCGCGCCCATGGCGGCGGGCACGGCGTAGCCCATGGTCCCGAGGCCGCCCGAGTTGAGCCAGGTGTAGGGCTGCTCGTAGGAGATGTACTGGCTGGCGAACATCTGGTGCTGCCCGACGCCGCTGACGTAGACCGCGTCCGGTCCGGCGATCGCCCCGATGCGCGAGATGACGTGCTGGGGGGCGAGCGAGCCGTCCTCGGGCTCCTCGAAGCCCAGCGGGTAGGTCGTGCGCCAGTCGTCGAGCGAGCGCCACCAGCCGGTGAGGTCGGCGCGCGTCCCAGCGCGGTGGAGCTCCTGGACGGCGAGGACCAGCTCGGCGATCGTCTCCCGGCAGTCGCCGACGATCGGCACGTCGGCGGTGCGGTTCTTGCCGATCTCGGCCGGGTCGATGTCGGCGTGGATGACCGTGGCGCCCGGCGCGAAGCTGTCGAGCTTGCCGGTGACGCGGTCGTCGAAGCGGGCGCCGAGGCAGATGAGCAGGTCGCTCTTCTGCAGGGCGGTGACCGCGGCGACCGTGCCGTGCATGCCCGGCATGCCGAGGTGCTGCGGGTGGCTGTCGGGGAACGCGCCGCGGGCCATCAGCGTGGTGACCACCGGGATGCCGGTGAGCTCGGCGAGCACCCGCAGCTCGGCGGCGGCGCGGGCCTTGAGCACGCCGCCGCCGACGTACAGCACCGGGCGCTTCGCGCTCGCGATGAGGCGGGCGGCCTCCCGGATCTGCTTGGCGTGCGGCCGGGTCGTCGGGTGGTAGCCCGGCAGGTCGAGCACCGGCGGCCAGCTGAACGTGCCCTGCGCCTGCAGGACGTCCTTCGGCAGGTCGACGAGGACCGGCCCGGGCCGCCCGGTGCTCGCCAGGTGGAACGCCTCGGCGATGGTGCGCGGGATGTCGTCGACCGACTGCACGAGGAAGTTGTGCTTGGTGATCGGCATCGTGATGCCGACGATGTCGGCCTCCTGGAAGGCGTCGGTGCCGATCGCCGCGCTCGCGACCTGCCCGGTGACGGCCACGAGGGGCACGCTGTCCATGTAGGCGTCGGCGATGGGCGTGACGAGGTTGGTCGCCCCGGGCCCGCTCGTCGCGATCGTCACGCCGACCTTGCCGGTGGCCTGGGCGTAGCCGGTGGCTGCGTGCCCCCCGCCCTGCTCGTGGCGGACGAGGATGTGGCGCAGGCGCCGGCTGTCGTACAGCGGGTCGTACGCCGGCAGGATCGCGCCGCCGGGGATGCCGAAGACGACCTCCGCGCCGACGCTCTCGAGCGAGCGCACGAGGGACTGGGCTCCGGTGAGGCTCTCGGGCATCTGGTCTTCCTCCGGGCGGTGCATGGGTGCGTCAGGGCAAAAAAGAACCCCTCGTGCAGTGCACGGAGGGGTGAGCGCGTCCGCCGGGTCACCGGCGGGCGCGCTAGGCGACTACGAGGCGGCTGAGCACAGGACCACAGTGCGTCAGCGCCGGGCCGGAAGTCAAGGAGTCTGGGACCGCTGTCCCAGTGCGTGGGACGGAGCGGACCGACGCGAGCGCGACGCCCAGCGCCCGGCTCGTCCGCCGGCAGCGACGTCCGGACGGGCCCCCGCTCGCGGTACGGGCGGACAAGCGCCCGAGCCCCGGGCCGGTCAGCCGGTGATGGCGCCCTGGGCCGCCGAGCCGACGAGCTTGGCGTACTTGCCCAGCACGCCGGTCGTGTAGCGCGGCTCGAGCGGCTTCCAGCCGGCGCGACGGCGGTCGAGCTCGTCGGCGTCGACGACGAGGTCGAGCCGGCGCGCGGCCAGGTCGAGCCGGACGGTGTCGCCCTCGGCGACCAGCGCGATGGGCCCGCCGTCGGTGGCCTCGGGGGCGACGTGGCCGACGCACAGGCCGGTCGTGCCGCCGGAGAAGCGCCCGTCGGTGAGCAGCAGGACGTCCTTGCCGAGCCCGGCGCCCTTGATGGCGCTCGTGACCATGAGCATCTCGCGCATGCCGGGCCCGCCCTTGGGCCCCTCGTAGCGGATGACCACGACGGAGCCCTTCCCGAGCGTGCCGGCCTCCAGGGCGTCCATGACGCCCTGCTCGCCGTCGAAGACGCGCGCCGGACCCTCGAACACCGAGCGGTCGAAGCCGGCGCTCTTCACGACCGCGCCGTCGGGCGCCAGCGATCCGCGCAGGATCGTGAGGCCGCCGGTGCGGTGGATGGGGTTGCCCAGCTCGCGGACCACCTCGCCGTCGAGCGGCGGGATCTCCATGTCGGCGAAGTTCTCCGCGACGGTGCGGCCGGTGCAGGTGAGGGCGTCGCCGTGCAGCAGCCCGGCGTCGAGCAGCGCCTTCATGACGACCGGGACGCCGCCGACGCGGTCGATGTCGGTCATGACGTACCTGCCGAACGGCTTCACGTCGGCCAGGTGCGGCACCCGGTCGCCGATCCGGTCGAAGTCGTCGAGGGTGAGCTCGACGCGCGCCTCGTGGGCGATGGCGAGCAGGTGCAGGACGGCGTTCGTCGAGCCGCCGAGCGCCATCACGACGGTGATGGCGTTCTCGAACGCCTCCTTCGTCATGATCTTGCGAGCGGTGATGCCGGCCTGAGCGAGGCGCACGACGGCCTCGCCGGAGCGGACGGCGATGTCGTCCCGGCGGCGGTCGGGGGCGGGCGGTGCGGCCGACCCGGGCAGCGCCATGCCGAGCGCCTCGGCGGCCGCGGCCATGGTGTTGGCGGTGTACATGCCGCCGCAGGCGCCCTCGCCGGGGCAGGCGGCCTTCTCGATCGCGGTCAGCTCGTCGCGGGTGATGAGCCCCCGCGCGCACGCGCCGACCCCCTCGAAGACGTCGATGATCGTGAGGTCGCGGTCCTCGCCGTCGAGCCCCTTGAGCTTGCCGGGCAGCGTCGAGCCGGCGTAGACGAAGACGCTGGCCAGGTCGAGGCGGGCGGCGGCCATGAGCATCCCCGGCAGCGACTTGTCGCAGCCGGCGAGGGTGACGGTGCCGTCGAGCCGCTCGGCGAACACGACGGTCTCGACCGAGTCGGCGATGACCTCCCGCGAGACGAGCGAGGCGCGCATGCCCTCGTGGCCCATCGAGATGCCGTCGGACACCGAGATCGTCCCGAACTCCATCGGGAAGCCGCCGGCCTGCCGCACACCGGTCTTCGCCGCCTTGGCGAGGCGGTCGAGCGAGAGGTTGCAGGGCGTGATCTCGTTCCACGAGGAGGCCACGCCGATCTGCGGCTTGTCGACGTCGTCGTCCGTCAGGCCGACCGCGCGCAGCATCGCGCGGGCCGGCGCCCTGCGGTCCCCCGACGTCACGTCGTGACTGCGGGGCTTGCCGTCGCTCGGAGTGCTCACGCTCCGAGGATAGGTGAGAGCATCGAAGCGTGACGGCCTCCGAGACGGTGCAGCGCCGCCGGTTCGGACCCGACCGGATCGCCCTGCTGCCGGTCCTGGTGCTGCTGCTCGGCAGCCTCCCGCTCGCGGCGTCCTCGGCCTGGCTGAACGTGCTCGTGCTCGTGCCCGTGGCCTGCGCGGTCTGGGTGCTGCGGGCCAGGGTCGTCGTGGCGCCCGTCGGCATCGAGGTCTGCAACGGCCTGGCGGCCACCCGCCTGCCCTGGTCGTCGGTCGAGGGCTTCGACGTGCCGCGCCGCGGACCGGTGCGGCTGCTGCGCACGGGCGCCCGACCCCTGCCGATGACGGCGCTCCCCCGGCGCCAGCTGCCGGACCTGCGCGCGGCGGCGCAGGAGCTCGGTCGCCCGGCGTCCTGAGGCCGACCTCCGTGTCGGCGACCTCCGGCACGGTCGCCGGGTCCGGACCGTTGGACGGTACGAACGCCCCCGTCGAGAGCGAGTCCCGCGTGCCCCCCGCGATCCGGCAGCACGTCCTGCACCGCACCGGCGCTGCCGCCCTGCTCCTCGCGGTCGCCGCGTGCGGCGGCGACGCAGCGAGCACCACCGCCGCACGCGGGACCCCGACGGCGGCGGCTCCCACGCCGACGTCGGCACCGTCCGTCGCGGCCAGCCCGCCGGCTCCCGCACGCGGCCCGCAGGTGCTCGTCACCGGACTCGAGGCGCCCTGGGGCATCGGCTTCCTCCCGGACGGCGATGCGCTCGTCACCGAGCGCGATCGCGCCCGGGTGCTGCGGGTCCCGAGGGCCGGCGGGCAGCCCACCGTCGTCACGACCGTCGAGCAGGCGGCGCCGGACGGCGAGGGCGGCCTGCTCGGCCTCGCCGTCAGCCCGGCCTACGAGCAGGACCGGCTCGTCTACCTCTACGTCACGACCGAGCAGGACAACCGCATCGTGCGGATGTCGACCGACGACCCGTCGACCCTCGAGCCGGTCCTGACCGGCATCCCCAAGGGCACCATCCACAACGGCGGGCGGCTGGCCTTCGGCCCGGACGGGCTGCTCTACGCCGGCACGGGCGACACCGGTGACACGTCCCTGGCGCAGGACCCGCAGTCGCTCGGCGGCAAGGTCCTGCGCATGACGCCGGACGGCCAGCCGGCGCAGGCGGCCGGCTCGCTGGTCTTCTCCCGCGGCCACCGCAACGTGCAGGGGCTGGCCTTCGACGACGCGGGCCGGCTGTACGCCGTGGAGTTCGGGCAGAACCGCTTCGACGAGGTCAACCAGGTCGTCGAGGGCAGCAACGGCGGCTGGCCGGAGGTGGAGGGCGCCGGCGACGGCGACGGGCGCTTCCTCGCACCGATCACCACCTGGGAGACCTCCGAGGCCTCGCCGAGCGGTGCGGCCGTCGTCGGCGACAGCCTCTACGTGGCCGCGCTCCGGGGCCAGCGCCTGTGGCGCGTCCCGCTCGACGGCAGCGGAGGCGCCGGTGAGCCGGAAGCGCTGCTGCAGGGCGAGTTCGGCCGGCTGCGCGCTGTCGCGGCGGCTCCCGACGGCTCCTTCTGGGTGCTGACGAGCAACCGCGACGGGCGCGGGTCGCCCACGGGCGACGACGACCGGGTGGTGCGACTCACCCCGTCCTGACAGCACCGGACCGGCGGATCGGCGACGATGGTCCGGTGAGAGTCCGCCCCGAGCCGCTGATCCCCACCAGCGTCACGAGCCACCAGGCGTCCCGGCTGCGGGCGGCGGTCACCGCGCAGGAGGCGGCGCGCACACCGGCGAGCAACCCGTACGACTGGGTGGTGCGGGTGGCGGTCGAGATCATCCACAAGGCCGACCGCGACCGCATGCTGGGCCTGGCCGCCGAGACGGCGTTCTTCGCGGTCCTCACGCTGTTCCCGGCACTGCTCGTCGCGACGTCCGTGCTCGGCCAGCTGCGCCTGATCATCGGCCAGGGCAACGCCCAGCGGGTCGAGGAGAGCGTGCTCGACTTCCTCGACACGGTCCTCACCGACGCCGCGAGTCCCGCGGTCGAGACCGTGCGCGGCCTGTTCGACAGCAGCGGCAGCACGCTGACCGTCGCCTCGGTGCTCGCGCTGTTCTCCCTCGCCACCGCCTTCGCGACGCTGGTCAACACCGTCAACATCACCTACGACGTCCCCGAGACGCGGGGCTGGTGGCGCCGGCGCCTGCTCGGCCTGCTGCTCGGCGCCGGCACCGTGCTCACCGGTGCGCTGGCCGTGACGCTGCTCGTCGTCGGACCGCTGTTCGGCCGCGCCGAGGAGGTGGTGTCCAACGTCGGGCTGTCCTCGACCTACGCGGTGGTGTGGTCCTGGACGCGGGGGCCGGTGGCGTTCCTGTCGCTGGTGGTGTGGGCGACCACCATGCAGCACTTCGCGCCGGCGCTGCGCTCGCGCTGGCGCTACCACCTGCCGGGTGGGCTGCTGACGACCGTGCTGTGGCTGGCGGCGTCGTACGGGCTGAACGTCTACGTCAACACGGCCGTCACCACGTCGCCCGTCTTCGGCGCGCTCGGTGGCGGTCTCATCCTGATGACCTGGTTCTACCTGCTGTGCGCGTCGCTGCTCATCGGCGCCGAGCTCAACGCCATCCTGCTCGCCCGGCGTCGCCACCGGGCGGCCCTGCAGGCACCGCAGGAGGACCCGCCGGCCGAGCCCGCGGGCTCCGGCTCGGTGCGGGTCGAGCAGCAGGCCGTGGTGCTCGACGTCGACCGCGCGGCCGAGCAGGAGCCGGTGCCGACCGCCGCGCCGCGCCGCCGACCGGCCGGCTGAGCGCCGGACGTCGAGCACGGCCGTCCGTCCGGACGGACGTCAGCCCTCGGCGCCCAGGCGCTCGAGCAGCAGGCGCCGCACGACCGAGGCGTCGGCTTGGCCGCGGGTCGCCTTCATGACCGCCCCGACGAGCGCGCCGACCGCCTGCACCTTGCCGGCGCGCACCTTGCCGGCCGCGTCCGGCTGCGCGGCGATCGCGGCGTCGACGGCCTCGCCGAGCGCGCCCTCGTCCGACACGACGGCCAGGCCACGCGCGGCGACGACCGCGTCGGGCTCGCCCTCTCCGGCCAGCACGCCGTCGGCGACCTGCCGCGCCAGACCCGCGGTGAGCGACCCGTCCGCGACGAGCTCGACGACCCGCGCGACCTGCGCCGGCGTGATGGGCAGGTCGGCGGCCTCGACCGCGCGCGCGTTGGCGGCCTGCGCCAGCGGTCCGAGCCACCAGTTGCGGGCCTCGGCGGCAGGCGCTCCTGCCTCGACGGTGGCGAGGACCAGGTCGAGCACCCCGGCGTTGACCATCGCCGTGCTGTCCAGCGCCGACAGCCCGAGCTCGGCGGTCAGCCGCTTGCGGCGCACCGACGGCGCGTCGGGCAGCGCGGCGCGCAGCCGCTCGACCTCGGCCGGGTCGGGAGCGACCGGCACCAGGTCGGGCTCGGGGAAGTAGCGGTAGTCGGTCGCCTCCTCCTTCGACCGGCCGGACGTCGACAGGCCGGTGTCCTCGGAGAAGTGCCGGGTCTCCTGGACGATCCGCTCGCCGCCGAGCAGCCGGGCCGACTGCCGCTCGACCTCCGAGCGCACGGCCCGCTCCACCGAGCGCAGCGAGTTGACGTTCTTGGTCTCCGACCGGGTGCCCCACGGCTGTCCGGGCAGGTTGAGCGAGACGTTGACGTCGCACCGCAGCGAGCCCTGCTCCATGCGCACGTCGGAGACGCCGAGCCCGCGCAGGACGTCGCGCAGCTCGGTGACGTACGCCCGTGCGACCTCGGCCGGGCGGGCACCGGTGCCGACGACCGGCTTCGTGACGATCTCGACCAGCGGGATGCCGGCGCGGTTGTAGTCGACCAGCGAGTGCGACGCGCCGTGGATGCGGCCGGTCGCGCCGCCGACGTGCAGCGACTTGCCGGTGTCCTCCTCGAGGTGCACCCGCTCGATCGGGACGCGCACGACCTCGGTCGAGCCGTCCTCGAGGGTGACGTCGACGTCGAGGTAGCCGTCGGTGCACAGCGGCTCGTCGTACTGCGAGGTCTGGAAGTTCTTCGGCATGTCCGGGTAGAAGTAGTTCTTGCGCGCGAAGCGGCACCACGAGGCGATGTCGCAGTGCAGCGCCAGCCCGATGCGGATCGTCGACTCGATCGCCTGCGCGTTCACCACCGGCAGCGCCCCCGGCAGCCCGAGGCAGACCGGGCAGGTGTGCGTGTTCGGCTCGGCGCCGAAGGTCGTGTCGCACCCGCAGAACATCTTCGAGGCCGTGCCGAGCTCGACGTGGGTCTCGAGGCCGATGACGGGCTCGAACCGCGTCAGCGCCTCGTCGTACGGGACGGTCACCGGAACCTCTCCTCGAGATGCGGGGGCGCCGGGACGACGCGCCCGACGCTCACGCTGACCAGGTCAGGCACCGGGCACCTCCAGCTCGGGGGCCGACGCCAGCAGCGACCCGCCCCAGCGGTCGTGCAGCGCCGCCTCGAGCGCTCCGCCCACCGCGTAGAGCAGGTCGTCGCGCATGGTCGGCGCCATGACCTGCAGCCCGACGGGCAGGCCCTCCGACAGGCCGACCGGCAGCGACATGGCCGGTCCGCCGTACAGGTTGGACGGGATCGTCGCGAGGTCCTGGCGGTACATCGCGAGCGGGTCGTCGAGCTTGGCGCCGAGCGGGAAGGCGACGCCCGGCGAGGCCGGCGACACGAGCACGTCGGCCTGCTCGAAGGCGGCGGTGAAGTCGCGGGTGATGAGCGTGCGGACCTTCTGCGCCTGCCCGTAGTAGGCGTCGTAGTAGCCGCTGGACAGGGCGTAGGTGCCGAGGACGATCCGCCGCTTGACCTCCGGGCCGAAGCCGGCGGCGCGGGTGGCCGACATGACCTCCTCCAGCGAGCGCTGGCCGTCGTCGCCGACCCGCAGGCCGTAGCGGACGCTGTCGAACCGGGCGAGGTTGGACGACGCCTCGGAGGGGGCGATGAGGTAGTACGCCGGCAGCGCGTAGGCGAAGTGCGGGCAGCTGACCTGCGTGACGGTGGCGCCGAGCTCGGTCAGCAGGGCCACCGCCTCGTCGAAGCGCTCCTGCACGCCCGGCTCGTAGCCCTCGCCGGTCAGCTCCTGCACGACCGCGACCCGCAGGCCCTGCACCGAGGCCCGGCGGGCGGCCTCGACGACCGGCGGCACGGGTGCGTCGATCGACGTGGAGTCGGCCGGGTCGTGGCCGGCCATCGCCTCGTGCAGCAGCGCGGCGTCGAGCACGGTGCGGGCGCACGGTCCGGCCTGGTCGAGCGAGCTGGAGAAAGCGACGAGGCCGTAGCGCGAGACGCCGCCGTAGGTCGGCTTGACGCCGACGGTGCCGGTGACCGACGCGGGCTGGCGGATCGACCCGCCGGTGTCGGTGCCGACGGCCAGCGGCGCCTCGTACGCCGCGACCGCCGCCGCGGAGCCGCCGCCGCTGCCGCCCGGGATGCGGGTGAGGTCCCACGGGTTGGACGTCGGCCCGTAGGCGCTGTGCTCGGTGGACGAGCCCATGGCGAACTCGTCCATGTTCGTCTTGCCGAGCACGACCACGCCCGCGTCGCGCAGACGGGTGCTGATCGTCGCGTCGTACGGCGGACGCCAGCCCTCGAGCATGCGCGAGCCGACGGTCGTCGGGACGCCCTTCGTGACGACGACGTCCTTCATGGCGAGCGGCACGCCGGCGAGCGGACCGGTGAGCTCCCCCGCGTCGACGCGGGCGGCCTGCGCGAGCGCGCCCTCGGTGTCGACGTGCAGGAAGGCGTGCACGTCGCCGTCCACGGCGGCGATGCGGTCGAGGTGGGCCTGCGTGACCTCGACGGCGCTGGCGTCCCCCGCGGCGATCGCGGCGGCCGTCTCGACCGCGGTCAGCCGGGTGAGGTCGGCCATCTCAGGCCTCCTCGTCCAGGATCCGCGGCACCCGGAACCGCCCGTCCTCGGCCGCCGGTGCACCGGCCAGGACGTCCTCGCGCGGCAGGGACGGCCGCACGACGTCGGGCCGGGTGACGTTCTCGACCGGCACCGCGTGGGTCGTCGGCGGCACGTCGGTCGCGTCGGTCACCTGCGAGATCGAGGCGACGGCGCCCAGGATGACGTCGAGCTGCGCGGCCAGGCCGTCGAGCTCGTCGTCGTCGAGGGCGAGCCGCGACAGCCGCGCGAGGTGCGCGACCTGCTCGCGGGAGATCTCGGGCATGCGGCTCCTGTCCGGGAGGCGGCGAAGGGGAACGCCGCGAGTGTAGGGAACCGGCAGGCGTGCCCGGACGTCATGGCAGAGCGACGTCACAGTGGGGCAACACGGTGGCAACCGGTGTCGGGCATCGTGGCGGTGCCGGAGGCAGACGTCCTCGAGGGGAGCGGTCGATGTCGTACCTGCTGCGGGTGGTCCTGCCGGACCGGCCGGGCATGCTCGGGGCGGTCGCCACGGCGCTGGGCGAGGCGGGCGGCGACATCGTCAGCCTCGACGTCGTCGAGCGCGGACCGGCCGGCGCGGTGGACGACCTGGTGGTGGCCATGCCGACCGGCGGGCTCGCCGACCGGCTCATCACCGCCGCCCAGCGGGTGCCGGGGGTGGTCGTGGAGTCCCTGCGGCCCTACTACGGCGCCGAGGACCTGCACCGCGACCTCGAGCTCGTCGACGTGCTGGCCGCCTCCCCCGCCGACGGGCTGGCCCTGCTGGTCGCCAACGCGCCCGGCGTGTTCCGCGCGGGCTGGGCGGTGCTGGTCGAAGCCGGCCCCACGGTGCTGGGCGCGAGCCCGGGAGCGCCCGACGTGGACGGGCTGGACCTGCCGTGGCTGCCGCTCGCGAGCGCGCGCCGCCTCGACCACCGCGAGCCGTGGGTGCCCGAGCGCTGGGAGGCGCTCGGCACGGAGCTGGCCGCCGCGCCGGTCGGCAGCCCCGACCGCGCCGTCCTGCTCGGCCGGCCCGGCGGGCCGCGCTTCCGCGCCTCGGAGGTGCTGCGACTGACCCACCTCGCCGGCATCGCCGCGACGGTCGCCCAGACGACGAGGGTCTGAGGCCGGGGCGGTCGGGGCTCAGCCGGCGGCGAAGGCCCCGGAGCGCTCGTGCAGCCACCGGGTGACGGCGTCGGCGGGCTGCGGCCGGCAGACGTACCAGCCCTGGGCGACGTCGCAGCCGATCTCGAGCAGGGCCTGCCAGGTGGCGAGGTCCTCCACGCCCTCGGCCACCACGCGCATGCCGAGTCCTTCGGCCAGGTCGACGACGCTGCGGACGATGGCGCGGTCGCGGGGGTCCTCACCCATCCGCTGCACGAACGAGCGGTCGATCTTGAGCTCCTGCACGGGCAGGCGGCGCAGGTGGCCCAGGCTCGAGTAGCCGGTCCCGAAGTCGTCGAGCGACAGCGCGACCCCGAGCTCGTCCAGCTCGCGCAGGGTCGTGGCGGCGGCCGGTGAGTCGGCGAACAGCGACCCCTCGGTGACCTCCAGCTGCAGCCAGCACGCGGCGACGCGGTGCCGTCGCAGGGAGGTCGTCACCCGGTCGACGAGGTGCCCGCCGGCGAGGTCGCGCACGCTGACGTTGACCGCCACCGACAGCTGCAGGCCCTGCGCGTGCCAGGCCGCGAGCTGCTCGACGGCCGCGTCGAGGACCCGTGCGGTCAGCAGCTCCACCAGGCCGCAGCTCTCGGCCAGCGGGACGAAGTGGTCGGGCGGCACCAGCCCGCGCTCGGGGTGGCGCCAGCGCACCAGCGCCTCGACGCCGTCCACCCGCCCGGTGCGCAGGTCGGCCTTGGGCTGGTAGTGCAGCTCGAGCTCGTCGCCGGTCAGGGCCCGCCGCAGCTCGCCCACCATCCCGAGGCGCTCGGTCGAGTTGCCGTCACGCCGGACGTCGTACCGCTCGACGCCGCCGCCCTGCTCCTTCGCCAGGTACATCGCGACGTCGGCGTGCTGCAGCAGCTCGTCGAGGTCGACGCCGTCCTGCGGGGCGACGGCGACCCCGACGCTGGCTCGGACGTCGACCAGCAGCCCCTCGAGGACGATCGGCGCCGCCAGCTCGGCGAGCAGCCGCTGGGCGGTCCGCTCGGCGTCCTGAGGACCGGTGTCGGGCAGCAGCACGGCGAACTCGTCGCCACCGAGCCGCGCGACGGTGTCGCCCGGACGGACCGAGTCGGTCAGCCGGCTGCCGATGAGCACCAGGAGCCGGTCGCCGACGTGGTGGCCGAGGGTGTCGTTGACCTCCTTGAAGCGGTCGAGGTCGAACAGCAGCAGCGCCGGGCCCGGCCCGTCCGCCTCGAAGCTCTCGCCGGTGCGCTCCACCAGGCGCTTGCGGTTCGGCAGCCCGGTGAGCGCGTCGGTCAGCGCCTGCCGCTCGCGCTCGAGGGCGACGGCACCGACCTTGTAGACGACGACCAGCGGCGGCACGAGCAGCGGCAGGAAGTACGGCCCCTCCTCCATCGCCAGCACGATGAGCGGCGACAGGGCCAGCAGCCCCGCGTTGCTCACGCCCTCGTACGCCAGGTCCTCGCGCAGCAGCACCCACAGCGGCCGGCCCACCTTCAGGGCCACCACGACCGTGACCAGGAGCTGGTTGACGACGAAGTAGGTCAGCCCCCCGACGGCCGCCGGCAGGAGCTGCGTCGCCTCGATGTCGACCGGCACCGCCGTCGGGCGGAGGTCGAGCAGCGCCATCGCCGCCGCGGCGGCCCACCACGACAGGGCGTACTGGCCGACGTTGAACGCGATCCGCCACGGGGCCTTGCGCCGCGACGCGTCCATGAGGGTCGTCGCGACCGCCTGCACGAGCACCGCGACGTCGAGGCCGTAGCGCAGCAGGACCGCGAAGACGAAGGCGGAGGTGAGCAGGTCGCCGTTGGGGTCGCGCGCTCCGGCGGTGAGCAGCGGCCGCAGCTCGACCCCGAGCAGCAACGCGCAGACCGCCCAGAAGGCGGGCTGCATGCCGAGCACGGTCGCGGTGTCGAGCTCGGCCGACGCGCAGGCCAGGACCACCGCCCCGGCCAGGACGATCGTGAGGACGCTGGCGCGGAAGGGCAGCTCGCGCCGCGCCGAGAAGCTGTTGCGGTCGTGATCGGGCGGCGCGACGCCGGCCGGCCGGGCGGCGGTCCCCCCGGACGGACGATCGCTGCCCACAGCTGCCCCCGCTCGTCAGGGGCAGGCACGGTGCACGCCCCGGCTCCGAGCATCGGCAGCCGCCGGCCGACCTTGAGAGGGCCGGGACCGGCTGGTCTGGTCCACCCGACCGGGTGTACGGACGGCGCCCGCGCGGGTCGACCGCTCCGAGGTGCGATGGCCCTGCCGTGTCCGCCGTCGGACCACCCAGCCGAGCGTGGGCTAGGAGGTCGCGGGTGTCGTCGCTGCGGCCCTCGCGGCGTCCGGTCCCTGCTCCAGCAGGACGCGCAGGCCGTCGTCGTCGAGGACCGGCACGCCGAGCTTGACGGCCTTGTCGTGCTTGCTCGCGCCCGGGTCGGTGCCGACGACGACGAAGTCGGTCTTCTTGCTGACGCTGCCGGTGACCTTGCCGCCGAGCGCCTGCACGGCCTCGGTGGCGCCGTCGCGGCTGTAGGTCGCCAGGGTGCCGGTGATGACGACCGTGACGCCCTCGAGCGGGCGCGGGCCCTCGTCGGAGCCCTCGTCGGCGAAGCGGGCGCCACCCTCGCGGATGCGCTCGACGATCTCGCGGTGCCGCGGGTCGGTGAACCAGGCGTGCAGCGACCGGGCGACCACCGGTCCGACGCCCTCGACGGCGGCCAGCTCGTCGGGAGTGGCCGCCATGACGGCGTCCATCGTGCGGAACTGCCGGGCGACGTCCTGGGCGGCGGTCGGACCGACGTGACGGATCGACAGGCCGACCAGCAGCCGCCAGATCGGCCGGTCGCGCGCGGCCTCGATCCCCCGCAGGATCTGCTCGACCTTCTTGGCGCCGAAGCCGCGCAGGCCCTCGAACGACTCCTCGGTCAGGGAGAAGACGCCGCCGACGTCGGTCAGCCGGCCCGCCTGCAGCAGCGCGATGGCGGTCTCGTAGCCCAGGCCGTCGATGTCCATCGCGCCGCGGCCGGCGAAGTGGAACACCGACTCCCGCAGCTGCGCGGGGCACGACACGGTGTTGGGGCAGCGGACGTCGACCTCGCCCTCGGGACGGCCCAGCTCGGTGCCGCACTCCGGGCAGGACGTCGGCATGACGAACTCGCGCACGGCCGCCTCGTCGCGCAGCGCGAGCACCGGCCCGACGACCTCGGGGATGACGTCACCGGCCCGGCGCACGACGACGGTGTCGCCGATCCGCACGTCCTTGCGCCTGACCTCGTCCTGGTTGTGCAGGGTCGCGAGCTTGACCATGACGCCGCCGACCTGCACCGGCTCCATGTAGGCGAACGGCGTGACCCGCCCGGTGCGACCGACGTTGACGCGGATGTCGTGCAGCCGGGTCGTCGCCTCCTCCGGCGGGTACTTGTGGGCGATCGCCCAGCGCGGGGCGCTGCTCGTGGCGCCGAGCCGGCGCTGCAGCGGCACCTGGTCGACCTTGACCACCACACCGTCGATGTCGTGCTCGACGTCGTGGCGGTGCTCGCCCCAGGAGGCGATGTAGCCGAGCGCCCCGTCGAGGTCGTCGAACACCTGCGCGTGGGACGACACCGGCAGCCCCCAGGCGGCGAGCTGCTCGTAGGCCCCGCTCTGCGTCTCGGGCTCCCAGCCCTCGCGGGCACCGATCCCGTGCACCGTCATCGACAGCGGCCGTGTCGCGGTCACCCGCGGGTCCTTCTGCCGCAGGCTGCCGGCCGCGGCGTTGCGCGGGTTGGCGAACGGCGTCCGCCCCTCGGCCGTCATCCGCTCGTTCACCTTCGCGAAGTCGGCGGTGGCGAGGAAGACCTCGCCGCGCACCTCGAGCAGCGGCGGCACGCCGCTCCCGGTCAGCACGGCCGGGACGCTGCGCAGCGTGCGGACGTTGGGGGTGATGTCCTCGCCCGTACGACCGTCGCCGCGGGTCGCCGCCCGCACCAGCCGTCCGTCGCGGTAGACGAGCGCGACGGCCAGCCCGTCGATCTTCAGCTCGCACAGCCAGCGGGCCGAGGGCGCCTCCTTGCGCGCCCGCGCCGCCCACTCGCGCAGCTCGTCGGCGGTGAAGACGTTGCCCAGCGACATCAGCCGCTCGAGGTGCTCCACCGGCGTGAAGTCGGTCGAGAAGGTGCCCATCACCTTCTGCGTCGGGCTGTCGGGGGTGCGCAGCGACGGGGAGGCATCCTCCAGCTCGCGCAGCTCGCGCAGGAGGGCGTCGTACTCCGCGTCGGTGGCCGTCGGCGCGTCGAGGACGTAGTAGCGGAACGCGTGCTCCTCGAGGGTGCGCGACAGCTCGGCGTGCCGCTCGCGGGCGACGGCCGGCACCCCGTCGACGACCTCCGCGTCCGCCCCGCTCACCGTGCGTCCTCCCCCGGCTCCCCCGACACCAGCTCCGGCAGCCGCCGGGCTCCCTCGACGCAGGCCTGCAGCGCGCGGCGCGCCCCCGCCGGGCTCGCACCGGACAGCCCGCAGGTGGGCGTCACCACTGCGGACGTGGACAGCACCTCGGCCGACAGGCCGAGCCGCCGCCACAGCGCCACCGCCGGGGCCATCGTGGCCGACACGTCCGACAGGACGGCGTCGCGCGAGGGCACGAGCCCCAGGAGCAGCCCGGTGCCCGCCTCGACGGCCTCGCCCACGGCGTCGTCGTCGCGCGGGGTGAGCAGCGTGGCGTCGAGGCTCACCGCCGACGCGCCGGCCCGGCGCAGCAGCTCGACCGGGGGCGAGGACGCGCAGCAGTGGACGACCGTCGTGCTCGCCGCGTCGAGCACCGTGCGCAGCACCTCGACCGCGCGGGGCGCATCCGGTGCCCGCAGGGTCGCGTAGCCGCTGGCAGTCGGCACGCGGGCGGCGAGCACCGCCGGCAGTCCCGGCTCGTCGAGCTGCAGGACCAGGCGGGTGTCCGGCAGGCGTCGGCCGAGATCGGCCAGGTGGTCGCGCAGCCCCTGGGCGAGCGCGGCCGCGAGGTCGTCGACGGCGCCGGGGTCGGCCAGCACCCGCTCCCCCCGGGTCAGCTCGAGCGTCGCGGCGAGGGTCCACGGCCCGGCGCACTGCACCTTCAGCGCGCTCGGCCGTACGGCGTCGGCCGCCTCCTCGAGGGCGTCGAGGTCGCGGGCCAGCAGGTCCCGCGCCCGTCGCCCGTCCTGCGACGGCCGGGCGACCAGGCGCCAGCCGCTCGGCTGCAGGTCGACGGGCAGGCCGGCCAGCAGCGCCGTGCTGCGGCCGGTGACGTCGGCGTGCGGCCCGCGGGCGGGCAGCTCCGGCAGGAACGGAAGGTCCGGCAGCAGGTCGAGCACCGTGCGCGCCGCCTCGAGCGGGTCGGTGCCGGGCCAGCTGCCGACGCCGCTGGCGCCGCCCCAGTGCTGCGCGTCCAGGGCCATGGACCAGACCCTAGTGGGGCGGGCGCAGCTCAGCCGCGCGTCGTCGCGCTGGCCAGCACGCGGTCGCCGGCGTACAGCACCGCCGCCTGGCCGGCCGCCGGGCGCGTCACCGGTGCGGCCAGCCCGATCCGCCAGCCGTCCCCGTCCGCGACGACGGTGCAGGGGTGGGCCCGGCCGTGGGCCTGCAGCTGCACCGCGCAGGTCAGCGGGAAGGCCAGCGGCGCCAGCTCCCGGGCCCGGTCCGCCCGCACCTCGATGACTTCCAGCGCCTCGCGCGGCCCGACGGTGACGGTCGACGTGACCGGCTCGAGGCCCAGCACGTAGCGCGGGCGGCCGTCGGGCGCCGGCGCCGTGAGGGCGAGCCCGCGCCGCTGCCCGACGGTGAACGCGTACGCCCCGTCGTGGCGGCCGACCACCGTGCCGGTGAGGGCGTCGACGACCGGCCCCGGCTGGGCGCCCAGGCGCTGTCGCAGGAACCCGGCGGTGTCGCCGTCGGCGATGAAGCAGACGTCATGGCTGTCGGGCTTGTCGGCCACGCCGAGGCCCCGCGCGGCGGCCTGCTCGCGCACCTGCGCCTTGGTCAGCTCGCCGAGCGGCAGGACGGTGCCCGCCAGCTGCTCCGGCGTCAGGACCGCGAGGACGTACGACTGGTCCTTCCCGGCGTCGACCGAGCGCCGCAGGACACCGTCGGCGAGGCGCGCGTGGTGGCCGGTCACGACCGCGTCGAAGCCCAGGGCCCGGGCGCGGTCGAGCACCGCCGTGAACTTGATCTTCTCGTTGCAGCGCAGGCACGGGTTGGGGGTGCGGCCGGCGGCGTACTCCGCGACGAAGTCGTCGACGACGTCCGAGCGGAACCGCTCGGCGAGGTCCCAGACGTAGTACGGGACGCCGAGCACGTCGGCGACGCGGCCGGCGTCGCGGGCGTCCTCCTTGGAGCAGCAGCCGCGTGAGCCGGTGCGCAGGGTGGCCGGAGCGCTCGACAGCGCGAGGTGGACGGCGGTGACGTCGTGACCGGCCTCGACGGCGAGGGCGGCGGCGACCGCCGAGTCGACGCCGCCGGACAGCGCGGCGAGCAGCCTCACCGCAGGACGGCCCGGCGGGCCCGCTCGACCACGGCCGGCAGCGCCTCGACGAGGGCGTCGACGTCGGCGGCGGTCGAGGTGTGGCCGAGGGAGAAGCGCAGCGAGCTGCGGGCGCGGTCCTCGTCGGCGCCCATGGCGAGCAGCACGTGGGAGGGCCGGGCGACACCTGCCGAGCAGGCCGAGCCGGTGGACACCTCGACGTCGCGGGCGTCGAGCAGCAGCAGCAGCGAGTCGCCCTCGCAGTCCGGGAACGAGAAGTGGGCGTTGCCCGGCAGCCGGTCGGCCGACGGCACCGGCACGCCGTTCAGCACGGCCCCCGGCACGAGCTCCTGCACCCGTCGCACCAGCTCGTCGCGCAGTCCGGAGAGCCGGGCGTGCAGCTCGGGCTGGCGCTCGACCGCGAGGCTCGCGGCCACGGCGAGGCCCGCCACGGCGGGGGTGTCGAGCGTGCCCGAGCGCAGGTCGCGCTCCTGCCCGCCGCCGTGCAGCAGCGGGGTGCAGGCGACGTCGCGCCCGAGGACGAGCGCGCCCACGCCGAGCGGGCCGCCGAGCTTGTGGCCGGTGAGCGTCAGGGCGTCGACCCCGCTGGCGGCGACGTCGACGGGCAGCTGCCCCACCGCCTGCACCGCGTCGCTGTGGAACGGGACGTCGAACTCCCGGCACACGTCGGCCAGCCGGCGCACCGGCTGCACCGTGCCGACCTCGTTGTTGGCCCACATGACGCTGACCAGGGCGACGTCGGACGGGTCGCGCTCGACCGCCTCCCGCAGGACGTCGGGGTGCACCCGTCCCTGGTCGTCGACCTCGAGCCACTCGACGCTCGCGCCCTCGTGGTCGGCGAGCCACTGGGCCGCGTCGAGCACCGCGTGGTGCTCGACCGCGCTGGCGAGGATGCGCGTGCGCCGGGGGTCGGCGTCGTGCCGCGACCACCAGATGCCCTTGACCGCGAGGTTGTCGCTCTCGGTCCCGCTGCCGGTGAACACCACCTCGGACGGGCGGGCGCCGACCGCTGCGGCGAGCCGTTCGCGCGACTCCTCGACGACCCGGCGCGCGGAGCGCCCCGCGGTGTGCAGGGACGACGCGTTGCCGGCCGCGGACAGCGCCGCGGTCACCGCCGCGGTCACCGTCTCGACGGCCTCGGGCAGCATGGGCGTGGAGGCCGCATGGTCGAGGTAGGCCACGCCGTCGAGCCTAGCCGCGGCCGGTCACGGCCGCCGTGCGACGCCGACCGCGGCTCGCGGGTGGCCCGGGACGCGCGACGTCCCGGCACCCTCGGCAGGGGCCGGGCCGTCGGACGGGCGAGGGGCTAGCCCTTGCGCTTGCCGACCTCGTCGGTGAGCTGCGGCACGACCGTGAACAGGTCGCCCACGAGACCGAAGTCGGCCAGCTCGAAGATGGGCGCCTCGGGGTCCTTGTTGATGGCCACGATGGTCTTGCTGGTCTGCATGCCGGCGCGGTGCTGGATCGCGCCGGAGATGCCGGCCGCGATGTAGAGCTGCGGCGACACGGTGCGGCCGGTCTGGCCGACCTGGTGCTGGTGGGGGTACCAGCCGGCGTCCGTGGCGGCGCGCGAGGCGCCCACGGCCGCGCCGAGCGCGTCGGCGAGCTGCTCGATGACGCCGAACCCCTCGGCCGCACCGACACCGCGACCACCGGACACGACGACGGAGGCGTCACCCAGGTCGGGGCGGCCGCCCTTGTCCTCGACGACCTTCTCGACGATCCGGGCCGCCTTGTCGGCGTCGGAGAAGGTGGCAGTGACCGGCTCGACGGTGCCGGCGCCCGGCGACTCGCTGGGCGCGGTGCTGTTGGCGCGCACCGTGATGATGGGCGTGCCGGTGGCCACCTTGGACTGGACGACGACGCTGCCACCGAAGATCGGCTGCTCGGCGGTCAGGTCGGCGGTCAGGCCGACCGCGTCGGTGATCAGGCCGCTGCCGGTCTTGACGGCCAGGCGCGCGGCGATCTCCTTGCCCTCGGCGTTGCTCGGCAGCAGCACCGCGGCGGGGCTGGTCGAGGAGACCAGCTCGGCCAGCACCGTCGCCTTGGGGCCGACGAGGTGGGCGTCGAGCTCCTCGGCCTCGCAGGTGTAGACCTTCTCGGCGCCGTAGGCGGCGACCTTCTCGGCGGCGGCCGACGCGCCGGCGCCCAGCACCACCGCGGACGGTGTGCCGAGCTCGCGGGCGAGCGTCAGCAGCTCGTACGAGACCTTCTTGGGCGTGCCGTCGACGTGGTCGACGAGGACGAGGACCTCAGCCATGGATGTTCAGACCTCTCTCAGACCAGCTTCTGGGACGCGAGGAACTCGACGATCTTCACGCCGCCGTCTCCCTCGTCCTTGACGACCTGACCCGCGCTGCGCGGCGGCTTGGTGGCGAACGACGTGACCTGCGACGGGGCGCTGGCCAGGCCGACCTGACCGGCGTCGATGCCGGCGTCGGCGATCGTCAGGGTGGTCAGCGGCTTCTTCTTCGCCGCCATGATCCCCTTGAACGACGGGTAACGGGGCTCGTTGATCTTCTCGACCACGGAGACGAGGGCCGGGGTGGACGCCTCGACGACGTCGTAGCCGTTCTCGGTCTGGCGCTCGATGCGCACCGTGCCCTCGCCCGCGGTGACCTTGCGGGCGCCGGTGAGCTGCGGCTGTCCGGTGCGCTCCGCGAGCAGGGCCGTCATGATCGACATCCGGGAGTCGGTGGCCTCGGAGCCGGCGATGACGAGGTCGTACTCGAGCGTGGACAGCACCTGCGCGAGCGCGTACGACGTCTGCACCGCGTCGGAGCCGGCGAGCGCGGGGTCGGTGAGGTGGACGGCCTTGTCGGCGCCCATCGACAGCGCCTTGCGGATCGTCTCGACCGCGCGCTCCGGCCCCATGGACAGGACGGTGACGTCGCCGCCGGAGGCCTCCTTGATGCGCAGCGCCTCCTCGACGGCGTACTCGTCGATCTCGTTCATGACCACGTCGACCGAGGCGCGGTCGAGGGTCTTGTCGCTGTCCGAGAGCTTGCGCTCGGCCCAGGTGTCCGGGACCTGCTTGACCAGTACGACGATGTTCACGTTGAGCGCCGACCTCCGGGAGAGTGGTGCGAGCGGGCAGGACCGGGACTCGTGCACAGGGGGGCCGCGTCGGCCCCGTGAGCGGTCTGCCGTCTCGAGGTTGGCGGCCACGGTAGTGGCGTGCAACTCGGCGACGGCCCCCGCCCCGGTCCCGCGAGTTTACCCGCGGGTAACAGGCCCGACCGCTCCCGTCGGGGCCGGCCGGCGTGCGATTGGTCACCGTCCGGCGAAGCGCGCCCTGCCCGGTCCGTGCTCGAGGAACGAGCGCATCCCGGTCCGCTGGTCCTCGGTCGCGAACAGGCCGGCGAACAGCGACGACTCGAGCCGCAGCGCGGCGTCGAGGTCGAGCTCGAGCCCGTCGTCGACCGCCTGCTTGGCGGCGCTCAGGGCGACCGCCGGTCCCTGCGCGAACTGCGCCGCCATCTCCCGGGCGGTCTCGTAGACCGCAGCGTCCGGGACGACGCGGTCGGCGATGCCGAGCGAGCGCGCCTCCTCCGCGGTGACGTGCCGCCCGGTGAAGACGAGGTCCTTGGCCCTGGCCGGACCCACCAGGCGCGTGAGCCGCTGGGTGCCGCCGGCCCCGGGGATGATGCCGAGCGTGATCTCCGGGACGCCGACCTTCGCCCGCTCGCCCAGGACGCGGAAGTCGGCGGTGAGGGCGAGCTCGAAGCCGCCGCCGAGCGCGTAGCCCGTCACCGCCGCCACCACCGGCTTCGGCAGCCGGGCGACGACCGTGAAGGCCTCCTGCAGCCGGGTGCCCCAGGTGGTCATCTCGGCGTAGGACATCGTCGACATCTCCGGAATGTCGGCGCCCGCGGCGAAGACCCGCTCGCCGCCGTACAGCACCACGGCGCGCACGTCGTCGCGGTCACGCGCCTCGACCGCCGCGGCGCGCAGCTCGGTGCGCAGCGCAGCGTCGATGGCGTTCATCTTGGGCCGGTCGAGCCGCAGCGTCGCGACCCCGTCCTCGACCTCGAGCCGTACGAACTCGCCCACGCGTCCTCCCGCACTCGATCCGGTGCCGGCGACCCTAGGTGGTCGGTCCGACAGTCCCGCGGTGCCCGTGCCTAGGGTGGCCGGATGTTCCGGGACTCGCGAGGCGTCGTCCACACCGTCTCCTCCGCCGATCCGGTCGAGGACCTGCCCCCCGGCGCCGTGGGGGCCCTGCAGGCGGCGCTGCTGCAGCCCGGGGCCACCGACCTCGGCAGCGTCCTCGAGCGCTGCGACGCCGTGCAGGAGCTGCTCGAGCGTTGGCAGGACGCCTTCTTCTCGGCGCTGCCCGACGAGGTCGACGTCGAGGAGGAGGCCCGCTGGGCCGCCGAGGCGGGCATGTCGTTCGAGGAGGTGGAGGCGCAGTACGACGACGACGACGAGGACGACGACGAGCTGCTGCTCGACCCCGACCTCGTCGGCACCGACGACCTGGACGGGCTCGTCGAGCTCGCCGTCCCCGACGAGGACGACCCCCGCCGCCTGCTCCCGGAGCAGCTGGTCACGGTCCTCGAGCGCGAGCTGCTGCTGCTCCCGCTGCGAGTGCGCCTGGAGGCCCTTGTCGCCGCCGCCGAGGTGGTCAGCAGCTGGGCGGAGCTCGTCGCCGACCAGGAGAAGCTGCTCGGCCACCTCGTGCTCGCGCACGCCGAGCCGCAGGCCGTCGTGGGGCACGAGGCGCTCGCCGACCGGCACGCCGTCCTGCACGCCGCGAGCGGTCCGGGGCACCGCACCTCCGGCTAGCGATCCGGTGGCGGTCGCGGCGCTCGCCCACCGACCCGGAGGGTGATCGGGCACGATCGTCGCGTGATCCCCTCGCGGCCGTGGCCGGGCAGCCCCTCGCCCCTGGGCGCCACCTGGGACGGCGAGGGCACGTCGTTCGCGCTGCACACCGGCGCCGCCGAGGCCGTCGACCTGTGCCTGTTCGACGACGCCGGGCATGAGCAGCGCATCCCGCTCGAGGAGCAGACGGGACCGGTCTGGCACGGCTACCTGCCGGGCGTCGGGCCGGGGCAGCGCTACGGCTACCGCGTCGACGGGCCGTACGACCCCGCCGCCGGCCACCGCTGCAACCCCAGCAAGCTGCTCGTCGACCCGTACGCCAGGGCGCTGCAGGGCGAGCTGGTGCTCGACGACGCCGTCTTCGGCGAGGTCCCCGGGCGGCCGGGGCTGCAGGACCACCGCGACAGCGCGCCGTTCGTGCCGCGCTCGGTCGTCGTCGACGGCGCCTTCCCCTGGGGCGACGACCGCCGGCCGCGCACGCCGTGGCCGGAGACGGTCGTGTACGAGCTGCACGTCAAGGGCTTCACCGCCCGCCACCCGGGCGTGCCGGAGCACCTGCGCGGGACGTACGCCGGGCTCGCGCACCCGGCCGCCGTGGAGCACCTGCTCGAGCTCGGGGTCACCGCCGTGGAGCTGCTGCCGGTGCAGCACTTCGTGAGCGAGCCGCACCTGCTGCGGCGGGGGCTCGTGAACTCCTGGGGCTACAACACGGTGGGCTTCTTCGCGCCGCACGCGGCGTACTCCTCCACCGGGACGCGGGGGGAGCAGGTCCGCGAGTGGAAGGCGATGGTGCGGGCGCTGCACGCGGCCGGGCTCGAGGTGCTGCTCGACGTCGTCTACAACCACTCGGGCGAGGGCGACGCCACCGGGCCGACGCTGTCGTTCCGGGGTCTCGACAACGCCGGCTGGTACCGCCTCGACCCGCACGACCGCTCCCGCTACCGCGACGTGACCGGCTGCGGCAACACCGTCGACCTGCGCTCGGCGCACGCGCTGCAGCTCGTCACCGACTCGCTGCGCTACTGGGTGCAGGAGATGCACGTCGACGGCTTCCGCTTCGACCTCGCCCCGGCGCTGGCGCGGGGCAGCGACGACGTCGACCCGCGATCGACGTTCCTGCAGGTGCTGCAGCAGGACCCGGTCCTGTCCGACGTCAAGCTCATCGCCGAGCCGTGGGACGTCGGTCCCGGCGGCTACCAGGTCGGGCGGTTCCCGTCGCCGTGGGCCGAGTGGAACGACCAGTACCGCGACACCGTGCGCGACGCCTGGCGCGGGCACGGCGGCGGTCTGCGGTCGCTGGCCTCCCGGCTCTCCGGCTCGTCCGACCTGTTCTTCGCGCGGGGCCGGCAGCCGTGGGCCTCGGTCAACTTCGTCACCGCCCACGACGGCTTCACCCTGCACGACCTCACGGCGTACGACCGCAAGCACAACGACGCCAACGGCGAGGACGGGCGGGACGGCTCGTCGGAGAACCGGTCCTGGAACTGCGGCGTCGAGGGCGACACCGACGACGTCGCCGTGCTGGCGCTGCGCCGGCGCCAGGCGCGCAACCTGCTGACGACGCTGCTGCTGTCGGCGGGCGTGCCCATGCTGACGATGGGCGACGAGGTCCGGCGCACGCAGTCGGGCAACAACAACGCCTACTGCCAGGACTCGCCGCTGTCGTGGCAGCCGTGGGACCTCGGGCAGGACGCGCTCGACCTGCGGGCGTTCACCGCCGAGCTGGTGCGGCTCCGCCGGGCGCACCCGGTGTTCCGGCAGGCGTCGTTCTTCCTGGGGCTGCCCGGCGTCGAGGGCAGGAAGGACGTCGCGTGGTTCACGGCCGGCGGGGTCGAGCTCACCGATGACGACTGGTTCGACGCGGGCCTGTGCACGCTCGGGATGCACCTCGACGGCCAGGGCATCCGGGTCCGCGGGCCTCGTGGCGAGCGGGTCGTCGACGACAGCTTCCTGCTGGTCCTGCACACCGGCGCGGCGGACGTGCGCTTCCGCCTCCCGGGCGCGCCGTACGCGGCGTCGTACGACGTCGTCCTCGACACCTGCGCCGAGCAGCCGCCCGCCGAGCCGGCGCGGCAGGGGCTGCCGGCCGGGACCGACCTGGCCGT
>Ga0210040_10000473_pt1 | contig 67571 bp, 57 predicted proteins | sample CryGeyCG12114_NA_FD_185462 | JGI IMG/M metagenome (GOLD analysis project Ga0210040, IMG submission 185462) | Groundwater microbial communities from aquifer - Crystal Geyser CG19_WC_8/21/14_NA (SPAdes) (version 2) | ecosystem: Environmental > Aquatic > Deep subsurface > Groundwater | place: USA...
GAGCCAGAAATAGAAGATTCGTAAGAAGAACTACCTGCTTCTCAAAGAAAAAAGAAAACCATATCGCCAGCTTAAATATCATGTTTACATACAGAAACAGCACCAAAGCTAAGCATCATACTTTTTACACCACAACCCAAATTATAATAGCAAATTAACCTGTTAAGCTATTTTTTACTGTTTATTTGGCTTTACACTATCAAATCATGAAGAAATCACGCAGCAGCAACCTTCTCACTACTTTGTGCTATGACTTGCTGTAAAGCGTCCTACCAACTATAATCTGCACCAATCCAGGCAAAGTTGCCCTTGCAAAGGTGTTATCTCACTAACAAATCATATTACTTTGATGATTTTTACAATCTTTTAAGTAAATACATAGTATGGAAGCTTATACCTGATTCGCACACATATTCTGAGATCTTGTTATGATAGACAAGGCGAACTAATTCTTGTAAATGCCCTGTCCTGAAGTATGAGAACCCATTATCAAGTATAGATCAATTGGAGCATCATTATTTAAATGTCTTGGTATTTGTATCTTTCTGCTATGAGCAATAAAAAATATTTTAAACAGGCCAAACCTTTCCGGGTGCCTACCACCGATGGCAAGCTGATTGAAGAGCATTTTGGCCATGCCTCCACCCGCACCCCGGAACTCAGCATTGCCCACATGATTGCCCCGCCGCATTGGAGCGAGCCACACCAGAAGCCGGAGTTTGACGAAGTAACCATCATACTACGCGGTCGCCAGCTAATTGAAGTTGATGGTGAGAAAGTGGAAGTATCGGCAGGCGAAACAATACTTATCAAAGCAGGAGCGCGCGTTCAATATTCCAATCCGTATGAGGAGGAAACCGAATACTGGTCGGTTTGCGTGCCTGCTTTCGATATTAACACAGTACACCGGGAAGATGAGTAAAAAGCTGACTTAAAAAAGAGATCAGCTTCTTCCCTGTTAGTAACAAACCCCAATCTGCTAACAGCTCGCCGGTTAAAAGACACCGAAAAGGCAGAATTGCGTATGCCCTACAAGCACTAATATTTTAATCTAATTATGAAGCACACTTATACACTCCTGCTTTTTGCTGCCTCGCTGGCTACCGCATGCAGCACCACAAAAGCACCCGTTGCATCCACTTCGGAAGTTACTAACAACGCGCCGGCATTTTCTTTTATAAAAGAGAATGAACTGCGAGCAGACCTGTTTTACCTGGCCAGCGACGATATGCGCGGGCGCCGGGCCGGATCAGCAGACGAGTTGCGTGCCGCCGCCTGGGTGGCTGAACAGGCCCGCAAAGCAGGGCTACAGCCCGCCGGAGAAGACAGTACCTATTTTCAGTTCTTCCCCATTCGCCGTGTGCGGGTGGCAGACAACAGCCACCTTAAAGTAAACAATGAATTATTGGCTTTATGGAAAGACGCCTGGGTTACATCGCCCGTGCAGGCACACGTAGATGCACCGGTTGTGTGGCTGAATTCTCTGGCGGATACCGCAAAGTATAACCTGAAAGGGAAAGTTATCGCTATGCCGCTGCAGGCGCCAAATCCTTTGCCTGCGCCTGGCATCAGCCTCAGAGGATACCGGTATACGCTTTCGGCACTGCGCCAGCAAAGCAACGCGCTCAAAAATCAGCAAGCCGCTGCTGTAGTATTGGTTGCCGACGAGATGGCGGAAGCCAGCCTTGCCTTTGCCGGACATGGTTTTGAAGAAGGCCAGTTTATACTGGAGGATGCTGCTGCAACGCAACCTCGCAGCAATACGCCACTCATATTGGTAAAGCAGAACAGCGCTGCCAGCTTAAAACAGGCAAAAGCAAACCTTATCGCTGATCTCCATGTGAATAGCTACATTTATCCGTCTATAAACGTAGTGGCAGTGGCGCCTGGCACAGATCCTGAACTTGGCGATGAGTATGTGCTCTTTAGCGGCCACCACGACCACGATGGCATTGGCACACCAATAGCCGGGGATTCTATCTGGAACGGGGCCGACGATAACGCCAGCGTAAGTGTGGCACTGCTGGCAATCGGCCGGGCTTGGGTACAAAATCCCGGCAAACGCGCGGGGTTGTTTGTGTGGCATGGCGCCGAAGAACGCGGCCTGCTGGGCTCCCGCTGGTTTGCTGAACATCCTACTGTAGATAAAGAATCTATTGTGGCAGTGCTGAACGCTGATATGATTGGTCGGAATGCACCTGATTCTGCTGCCCTGCTTGGCGCTACGCCCCCACATCGCAACTCTACTGCTTTAGTGGATATGGCGATGCAGGCAAACTCGCAATACACAAAGTTCACAGTTGATACGTCCTGGGATGATCCGAAACACCCGGAAGGCTGGTATTTCAGAAGTGACCACCTGCCGTACGCCCGCGCCGGCATTCCGGCTATCTTCTTTACCACTTTGCTCCACCCCGATTATCACACTCCTAAGGATGAAGCCGAAGGTATAAATATTGAAAAGCTGGCCCGGATGACACGCTGGATGTACGCAACAGGATGGGCTGTATCACAAGCGCCGCAACGCCCTGCCGTCGATCCCGGATTTAAGCTGGAGCGGTAAGTATAAAAGTTGTTCTTCTGTGGCAAGTTTGAGCGCAGCGATTTCACTTCAACTTGAGTGGATTTATATTTATAAGAATAACCCACACAAGTTGAAAACTTGCCTCATACTTTACCACAAGTTACGCTGTCGCTAAACTCGCGGCATATTTAAAACTAAAAGCAGGAAGGCCGCCGATAAATTTGGAGGCCTTCCTGCTTTTATACTTGATCAGCACATTAGATCATTAGCACATTATCTATTTATTAATCATTTCGATTATGTCTTCCGAAATACCCATGCTGCTGAAGCCACCGTCGTGCATCAGGTTTTGCATGGTTACTTTGCGGGTCAGGTCAGAGAAGAGAGTGACGCAGTAGTTGGCGCAATCCTCGGCGGTAGCGTTGCCCAGCGGCGACATTTTATCTGCATACTCATAAAACACATCAAAACCACCCACACCGGTGCCGGCTGTTGTTTTGGTTGGCGATTGCGATACGGTATTTACACGCACGTTTTTTAGCTTGCCATAGCGGTAGCCATAGTTGCGGGCGATAGATTCCAGCACAGCTTTGGCCTGGGACATATCGGTATAATCCGGGAACACACGTTGCGCGGCAACGTAAGAAAGCGCCACCACAGAGCCCCATTCGTTAATGGCATCCAGTTTTTCGGCCACCTGCAGCATTTTGTGGAAAGAAAGCGCCGATACGTCAAGCGTTTTTTGGAACCAGTCGTAGTTCATGTCGCCATAGGATTTGCCTTTGCGAATGTTCGGGCTCATACCAATCGAGTGCAGCACAAAATCAACTTTGCCGCCTAAAATCTCCTGCGCTTTGGTGAATAGGTTTTCCAAATCTTCAACTGATGTAGCATCAGCCGGAATAATCTGTGCGTTAGTCTCCTCGGCCAGTTTATTGATTTCGCCCATGCGCATGGCCAGCGGCGCGTTTGTCAGCACAAATTCAGCGCCTTCTTCTTTGGCATGCTTGGCTACCTTCCAGGCAATAGATTTCTCGTCCAGAGCGCCGAAGATGATTCCTTTCTTTCCTTTAAGCAGATTGTAGGACATGTTTTTATTGTTGATTGTTAGTTGCTAATTGTTCCAGTTTCTTTTTACAATAATATTTGGTTGTGGTTCACAATGTATGATGATTCAAGAGGTGCCTATAAAATTCAGAAAGAATGAATTAATGATATGTCAATGCTCTTTTATCTCCTATTAAGGCAATCTTGTTTGCTTAAGAATTGCCTGCTTCAGGCTTAAATCTGCTGTTTAAATTATTATACTTGATAAGAATAAGCATACAACATGCTAAAAATTAGTTCCTTACACCATTATACATTGTAAACCACAACCTAATATTTTATTATTGATGCGGCAATATAGCAATTACAATTATAAGGAAAGCAACTCTTTCGCACTTTGATAGGCGTTCGCGCTAGGGTTGGCGCCAGCAATCATGTGCGCAATCTCATTCACGCGTTCTTCCTCGTTCAGTCTTTTCACGCGGCTGATGGTGCGGTCTTCGCGATCTTCCTTGTACACAAAGTAATGCGCGTTACCTTGCGCAGCAATCTGGGGCAAATGCGAGATAGCAATAATCTGGTGCTTCTGCGCCATTTGCTGCATCATCCTGCCCACTTTCACGGCTACTTCGCCGGAAATACCGGTATCAATTTCATCAAACACGATAGTCGGCAGGGCAGTTTTATCGGCCAGCATATACTTCACGCTCAGCATTAGGCGCGAGAATTCACCACCCGAAGCCGCTTTTACCAGCGTCTGTGGCTGGGCACCTTTGTTGGCACTGAAAAGTATACTTATCTCATCAGTGCCTGTGGCCGACGGCGCGGCATCCGTATGTTGAATTACAATTCGCGCATTTGGCATCCCCAGTTCGGCCAGCAAAGAATACAACTCCTGCTCAAACTTATCAAACGACGATTTACGGCGATCCGAAAGTATAGCCGCCTTTTCGAGCATTTCTTTCTCGGCAGCCTGCATGGCTTTCTCTGTATTTGCAATAGCGTTATCCAAGTTCAGCACACTACCTACCTTGCTCTCCAGGTCGCGCTGAATTTCCAGCAGGCCGGCTATACTTTGTACCTGGTGTTTGCGCTGCAAAGTATAAATCAGGTTCAGCCGCTCCTGCACTTCCGAAGCGCGTTCCGGATCGGCCTCAGTTTTGCGCTCGGCATCTTCCAGCTCTCCGGCTACGTCATTCAGCTCAATCATGCAGCTTTCGGTGCGGGTGCGCAACTCCTCATACTTGGGCGAGAAGGTAGCCAGCTGGCCCAGCAGGTATGCCGTGTCTTTAAGCGCGGAGGTAATGTTAAATTCGGATTCAGAAAGGTACTGCACCGCCTGCGTCAGCTTCAATTTGATGTCCTCGGCATTTTCCAGCTGCTTCAGCTCGTTTTCCATTTGCTCCTGCTCTTCTTCCTGCAAGTTCGCTTCGTCCAGTTCGTTTAGCAGAAAAGTATGATAGTCCAGTTCCTTCTGCGCCTGCGCCAGCTGGCCGGTCAGCTTTTTATAGTCTGCTTCCAGCTTTTTATAGGTGCGGTAGGTATCGTTGTAATCTTTCAGGTACGACAGGTTACCAGCATAAATATCCAGTGAGGTATTGCCTGCATATACGTCCAGGATGTTGAGCTGATAGCTCGTATCGCCGAGCTGCAGCGTATCGTGCTGCGAGTGAATGTCCATCAGGTTGTCGCCAAGCTTGCGGAGCACATCCAGCGTAACGGGCGTATCGTTTACAAAAGCACGCGATTTGCCGCTCGGACTTATCTCGCGGCGCAGAATGCACTGGTTATCAAAATCCAGATCTTCCGATGCAAAAAGCTCGTGCAGGTTATACGAGGTAATATCGAATACCCCTTCTATCACACATTTCTCCTCCTGTTTAAAGAGCAGCTTTGAATCCGCCCGGTTGCCCATCAGCAGGCCAATAGCGCCTAACATAATGGATTTTCCGGCTCCGGTTTCGCCCGTAATAATATTAAGCACCGGCGAAGGGTTCATCTCCAGCTGCTCAATCAGGGCATAATTTTTTATTTTAAGATCTATCAGCATATATCAAGACACAAGACTATAGACACAAGATACAAGACTTTTGGCCTATGCTAAGTTTGGTAATTTTGTTGTTTTTGAAGTTGAGATTTATGCAATTATACTCTGGGCTTTATACTTCCCCTGTTTTAATATTTATGATTGAAAGCCTTCTAAAACTATATTTGTATCATTATACTCCTGCTTCAAGCTTTCAGCCTGGAGCACAAACGAGGCAAGCTTGCAGCTTGCGCAAGTATAAAACATGGCTCTCATAATATTTCTAATACGGCGCCTCCACATCATAAATAATTTCCTCTACCTGCTCCACGGGCACCATGTGTTTGCCAAAGCGCTGATCCTGCAGTTGCAGTTGCTCGGGCGTTAGCTTCAGCAGTACACCGTGTAGCACTACCCTGCTGCGCAGCACCACCTGCACCGCTTTTTGCAGCAGTTCCGGCAAGTGTTCCGAAATGTCTGTTCTGAAGATCCTAATCTGGCGTTTTCCCATGTAGGCAAGTATAAATCCGGCAGCAATTTTTGCCTCCGTGAAGATACGTGCTTTTTGTGAAATCAGAAAAGGTGATTAGCGCGCGATGAGCAGCTCGTACTTGCTGCTGTTGGTGGGGTCTGCCTGCGTGAGGATGGCATAAGCCTGCTGCTTTTCGGCGGGGGCAGCAGTTTTAAACATATTTACCAGTTCATCAGATTTGGCATCGAAGAATGAGCGAAGTATGGCCGAACCCGGTTTCTGCTGCTGTAGCTTCTGGATGTCCTGCAACACGCCCAGCATAGATTTGCGTGCCTGCTCCGGCTTCTCTACCATCAAATCCAAACCTTGTCGGTGCATGGTGTACAGGCCTTCGCGGAACGGCAGAAACTGCGGGTCCTGCAGGTTATCCAGCAGCCAGTAACGGTTGCGGTTGTTTTCGAATGCTTTCCAGCCGGGGTAAGCAGTACCTTGCGAGGCCGCCATGTTTACAATGCTACGGGCCCTGTCGTAAGCGGGCGCGCCGCCCAGCTTGGCAAAGCTGTCGTTGTCCATGCCGATGATTATGTTAGCGTAAAAAGCCAGCAGCGACGATAAATTAGATGTATAGTTGTTTTCGGCATAATCCAGCGGCTGCGCATCGCTGAACTGGAAAGTCCAGTCTTTGTCTACGAACGAGAAGAGCACCGACTCATAGCCGGTGCCATAAGCTGGCCGCACCGATACCACCTGTACGTTGGCTGTAAAAGTACCAATTTCCGGCATTTCCGTCAGGCTGATGAGCAAACGGCATTTGATACGCTCATCCGGGCTGTAAGGCTGATCAGTCCAGCGGCGGTTGTTCATAAACTCGAAGATGCGCGTTTGCATGTCGGTAAATAACTGCTGGTCTGTAGATTGTATCTGTTCGCTGTTTACCACTACATCGCACTGCAGCTCCTGCGCTCGGACACTCCAGGCGGTAAAGCACAACAGCAGCAAAACAAGTATCTTCTTAACCATATAGTCGCTCCCAAATTAAACTGACAATATCCTGCGCCACTTCGCTTTTCGGTTTCAGTGCAAAGGCAGTGGTCGCACCTTCTTCTATCACTGTAATTTTATTTGTATCGTGCCTGAAACCTGCCCCCGGATCGTTGAGGGAGTTCAGCACAATCATATTCAGATTCTTTTTGTGCAGCTTCTCGCGGGCGTGAGCACTTTCGTTGTCTGTTTCCAGCGCAAAGCCTACCGAAAACTGACCCGGCTGTTTCTGTTTGCCCAGCTCTGCTGCTATGTCAACGTTCTTAACCAGTGCTATCGTCAGCTCGTTCCCTGATTTCTTTATTTTTTTGTCGGATGCGGTTTTCGGTTTGTAATCGGCCACGGCAGCGGCAAAAACAAGTATGTCGGCTTTGGGTGCCAGCACTTTTGCGGCGGCATACATTTCATCAGCCGTGGTAACGGGCGTAACGGTAATATCAAGGTGTTGCGCAATTTGATTAGTAGGCCCGGAAACCAACTGCACCTGCGCGCCCTGCTGTGCAAAGCATTCGGCCAGCGCAAAGCCCATTTTGCCCGTAGAGTGGTTGCCGATAAACCGTACCGGGTCAATCGGCTCGTAGGTAGGCCCAGCCGTAAGTAATATTACTTTGCCCTTAAACGATTTTTTTGTCACCTGAAAAATAATGCTGCAGCACCTGTATGATTTCTTCCGGCTCGGCCATTCGCCCCTGCCCTGTCAGGCCACTGGCCAGTTCGCCGTAACCTGCCTCGATGATGTGGTTGCCGTAGCCTTGCAGCTTCCGGAAATTGGCCTGAACAGCCGGATGCCGGTACATATCTAAATCCATGGCCGGGGCCACAAATACCGGACAGCGTGCTGAAAGATAAGTAGCTGTTAGCAGGTTATCGCATAAGCCGCCGGCCATTTTGGCAACGGTGTTGGCACTGGCCGGCGCTATCACCAGGGCATCGGCCCAAAGCCCGAGTTCCACATGGTTGTTCCAAACACCAGTTTCATCTCTTGTAAACCGGCTGAACACAGGCCTTTTGGAGAGCGTGGCCAAAGTAAGCGGGGTTATAAAGCCAGAAGCAGAAGCTGTCAGGATTACCTGCACTTCTGCTTCTGCTTTTATAAGTTGGCGTACCAGCAATGCCGCTTTATATGCGGCTATACTTCCGCAAACGCCCAGTATGATTTTCTTCTGCCGGAGCATCCGCCGGAATTACAGATTAATTTCTTCCGGCTGTTCTTCGTCCGGTGTGCGCAAATAAATTTCGCCTTCCAGAAACTCCTCTATAGCCAGATTAGTAGGCTTGGGCAGGCGCTCGTAGTATTTAGAAATCTCTATCTGCTCGCGGTTTTCAAACACTTCCTCCAGGTTATCTACGGTGGTGGCAAACTCAGCCAGCTTAGAGTTCAATTCCTCTTTCAGTTTCACAGAAATCTGGTTTGCTCTTTTAGAAATCACAGACACAGACTTATACACGTTGCCGGTTTGCTTTGCAAAGTCGGCCATGTTGCGGGTAACGATAGATGATGAAACGATTGCCATATATGCTTATACTTATAAATTTGCTTGAATTTGTTTTTTTACTTTCTCCAGTTCAGCCAAGGCATTATCGTATACCTGTTCTGCATCGCGCTTATACTTGCTGTCCGGATACTGCTCTATAAAGCTTTGGTAATAAGCGATTGCCTCCATAAACCGTTCCTCCTGTTTGCTGGTTACGCTCTCTAGTGCATATCTGTACTGCGCGTCCAGCCGCAGGTAAGCTGCTTCCTCACTGTAAGGAGACGAAGCATGCTCTTTTATAAAATTATTGAAGGCTACCACAGCGGAGTGATAGTAGCGGATCTGGTAATACAGCTTCGCGTTATCGTATGCTTTTCTGTCGAGCTTCATGTTAAGGGCATCGATCATTGTATTTGCCTCTGGGTTCAGCGTACTGCTCGGGTAACGCACCTGGAACTCCTGCAGTGCCCCGAGGGCTGTTAAGGTGCTGGTCTGGTCCTGCTCATACGTTGGTGCCTGGTTATAAAGCGACTTGGCCTGCATAAACAAAGCTTCCTCAGCCAGCGGGCTGCGCTGATAGGTGTCGTAAAAGCTCTTGAAATGGAATGCGCTCAGCAGATAATCGCCTTGTTGAAAGTATGTGTTGGCGAAGTAAAACTTAGCCTGCTCTGCCTCTTGCCTGCCTGTCATCAAAGGTAATACCTGCTCCAGCAGCTGGTTTGCGCGGTAATAGTCGCCCTTTTCGTAGTACTGCAGGGCAGCCTTATACTTCTCGTCAACGTTGTTGCTTTTCAAAAGCTTCTGGAAGTTGCTGCAACCAGCCGCAATGATCAGCATGCCGATCAGGGCAATAGTATGGATTAAGCCTCTAGTCATGAACGGGCAAAATTATAGAATATCTGTGTGATTTACAAGCCATAAATTTATACTTCCTGCTATGGCTGCAACAGGCTACTTTTGATTCTCTTTCAATGCCTTAGATTTCACGGCCGCTCCGCCCTTTGCCGGGGCCGGACCGGTAACGGCTGCCGCAGATTTAACTTTGGCGGGTGCTCTTTTGCCAAGCACCATTTCTTTGGTGGGCCGAAGTTCTGCCATCCAGCTAAACCCTTCCAGTTGCTTTTGCTCCTCCTTAAGTTCGTGCGGCGGAATAAAGCTGGCATCAGGCTGTACCAGAAACGAGATTGTCTTCAACTTATTATCCCCGAACTTGAGCACCATGTCACTGCAAATAGTTTTGTTCATGCCAGTGACCGCAGTATCGCCCTCCAGCGCAAAATAGATACTTTCTCCGTTGCCATTCACGTCCACGCGCCGGATATCGCCTTCCTGGAAGCTGGCCACCATGTCGCGCCCTTTCACCTGGTTATAGTTTTGTATGGTGTCTTCGGAAGTAATAAAAGCATTGCTGAACAGGTACATCTTATCGATAGTTTTGTTGCGCAGGTGCATCCGGATGGTATCGCCCACGAGTTGGCTTTGGTCCGTCCAGAGCACAGGCTTCTGGTTCATATACATTACCGAGTCTGTGCGGTTGTAGCTCAGCGAATCACATTTGCCCTGTAAATCTTTCTTAAAAATCCGGACATCATGGTAAGCATACACCATACTTGCCATGTCAGGAGTTTTCGCCTCGCGCGATACCAACGTATCGGCTGCCATGTAAAGCGTGTCGTTGTCCATAATGGTTTCCATAACCGGGCTGCCGTATACTTTAGCCACACCCTGCTCACGCCAATAGCGCCCCTCCTGCCCGCGAACTGTAATATTATCCTTCAATGATTTGAGGGTTACGTTCTGCTGCGCAAAACCATAGCCAAGGTTCTGGTCATAGTATAGCTTGTCACCGCCCAGGCGGTATTCCGGTGTAAGAATGTAGGCGTTGCGCCCGAAGTTCGAGATCTTGGTCAGTGTATTGTAGGTTCCCTCCTCGGCATACAAATCGCCCTGCTCTCCTTTAATTACGGTAGGCCCCTGGAAGTACACAATCTTGCTGCCCGTGTTATACTGCATGTTCTCGGCAGTGATGTTATAGTCTTTGGTAAACACCTGCACATCCTGTTGAAAAGTGAACATTTTAGACTGCGTATTATAGGAGCCACGGCGGCTCTGTAGGCGGTTTTCAGGATCTACGATGGTGCCGCCTTCGGTATAAACGGCTGTGCGGGTGTTCATGTCATAATCCAGACTGGGCGTGGTAAGCGTCATGCGTGGATCTTTCATCACCACATTGCCAATCATTTTGGCATTGCGGGTAGTGCCGTTGTAGGTACCCTGGTTACCAGTAATCGTCACGGTATCTGCCTGATTGTTGATGCGCACATTGCCGTAAGCCTCCAGCACTTCACGGTCGCGGTACTGGTACACAGAGTCGGCATACAAGTAGGTTTCCTTCTGCTTAAACGACACCTTGCCATATATTTTATTTACCTTTTCGCCATTAAGAACATCGCCCACAATCGAGTCGCTGCCCGGCAAAAGCATTACCTGATTTGTTTGCAGTTGTGGCTGCCCGGGCGTCTGCTGCCCGAAAACCGACAGCGAAATCAGGGTAAAGACAAGAGAAAACAGTAGTTTTGTGATGTTCATTTATTTCTGGATGTTAGAAGCTAGATATTAGATTTTAGATATTTCTGAAGAAGTTGTATCGATTTGCTTGTCAAAATGATAGTTGCCAACCCTCCTGCAGATTAAGGTTAATCTAATGTCTAACTTCCAGTATCTAACGTCTTTTAAACTTTCAAAATTACGAAAAAATACCAGCCGCCGCTCATGCTACAGAAAGTTTCAGATTTTATACAAGTACATCAACTCTGCCAGCCCGGCAGCAAAATACTGGCAGCCGTAAGCGGCGGCATCGACTCTGTGGTGTTGTGCGAAGTGCTGCACCAACTTAAGTATAACTTTGCTATCGTGCACTGCAACTTCGGGCTGCGGACCGAAGACGCCGAGGCTGACCAGTTATTTGTCAAAAAGCTGGCCAAAAAGTATGACGTGCCTTTCTTTACCGAAAACTTTAACACCCGCGCCTTCGCCGCACAGGAAAAACTATCGATACAAATGGCTGCCCGCACGCTGCGCTATACCTGGTTCGAGCAGGTGCGCCGGCAGGAAGGCTACGACTATATCGCCACCGCCCACCATAGCAACGACACGACCGAGACCATATTGCTGCACCTCACCAAAGGCACCGGCATTGCAGGCCTGCACGGCATTCCAGTTAAAAATGGCTACATCATCCGGCCGATGCTGTCTGTTACCAAAGATGATATTTATGAGCTGGTAACCTCGCAGAAACTCATCTGGCGCGAAGACAGCTCCAACGAAACCACCAAATACCAGCGCAACAAAATCCGGCACGAGGTGATTCCGGTGCTGAAGGAGATAAACCCCAGCCTGGAGGAAACGATGCTGCACACGGCCGAACGCGTTAGCCACGCAGAAGCTATTGTGGCCGCTTACATCGAGAACCTGCGGGAGCAAAGTATAAAAGAGGCTGAAAACGCAGTTTACATTTCGCTGCAGCCGCTGCACAATGCCACCGGTTTGCCGGTGGTGCTGCACGAGTTACTGCGGCCGTTTGATTTTAGCTATACCGTGGTGCTAGAGCTCGTTGAGGCGCTCGATGGCCTTTCCGGTAAGGAGTTTCTCTCGCCTACCCATACTTTGGTAAAAGACCGCGATCAGCTCGTGATCACGCCCCGCAACCTGAGCAGCTTTGGAAGTATACTTATACAAGAAGGCGACACAGAAGCCGAAGCAGGTAATTTATACTTTACGATAAAGTATGTGGCCGCTGATGCGTATAAGCTCAACACCAAACCCCACGTGGCGGCGCTGGATGCGGAGCAACTGAAATTTCCGCTGAAGCTGCGCACCTGGCAGGAAGGCGACTGGTTTGTGCCGCTGGGCATGAACGGCAAAAAGAAAATCAGCGATTTTCTGATCGACAGAAAAGTGCCTGCCAACCTCAAGCCCCAAACGCTGGTGCTTGTATCCGACCAATCTATTGTGTGGGTAGTGGGCCAGCGCCTGGATAACCGCTACAAGGTAACCGACAAAACGCAGCAGGTGTTGGAGATAAGTATAACACGTATTACGTAGCTCGTATCAGGTATCACGAATAAAGCCATCTCTCGTCTCTTCCTGTAGAGCACGTTTAAAAGATAAATAAATACATCGTAATACGTGTGTCGTGATACTTGATACGAAAAGACAACTTTACCGCTTTTGGCAATAGAATTTTCCTAAATTTACCGCAGTTAACCGAATCTCAAACCAAAATAAAGCATATCCGACAATGAAAGTAACTGTAGTTGGAGCAGGTAATGTTGGCGCAACTTGCGCTGATGTGCTGGCTTACCGCGAAATCGCGAACGAAGTAGTTTTAGTGGATATTAAAGAAGGTTTTGCTGAGGGCAAAGCGCTTGATATCTGGCAGAAAGCACCTATCAACCTATACGATACCCGCACCACTGGCGTCACAAACGATTATTCCCGCACGGCCGGTTCTGATGTGGTGGTGATTACATCCGGCCTGCCCCGCAAGCCAGGTATGAGCCGCGACGACCTTATTTCGACCAACGCAGGCATCGTGAAGTCTGTAACCAAAAACGTGGTAAAACACTCGCCCAATGCCATCATCATCGTGGTTTCTAACCCGCTGGATGTGATGACGTACCAGGCGCACATAGCATCTAAACTGCCGCGCAACAAGGTGATAGGCATGGCCGGCATCCTGGACACTGCCCGCTACAGAGCTTTTCTGGCGGAGGCGCTGGATGTGTCTCCAAAAGATATTCAGGCCGTATTGATGGGTGGCCATGGCGACACGATGGTGCCGCTGCCACGCTATACTACAGTGGGCGGCATTCCGGTAACAGAGCTGATCGAGGAAGATAAACTGAACGCCATTATCGAGCGCACCAAAACAGGCGGCGGCGAGTTGGTAAAACTGATGGGGACTTCGGCTTGGTATGCACCGGGTGCTGCGGCGGCCCAGATGGTGGAAGCCATTGTGCGTAATCAGCGCCGTGTGTTCCCGGTTTGCGTGAAGCTGGAAGGCGAGTATGGCATGGATGGCGTATACTTAGGCGTGCCGGTTATACTTGGCAAAAACGGTATCGAGAAAGTTATCGAACTGCAGCTGAACGACGAGGAAAAGCAACTGCTTGAAACCTCGCGTGGCCACGTGAAAGAAGTAATGGATGCGCTCGACAACATTAATGCCAGCAAAGCCTAGTTTATACTTATAGATAAAGCAGCAGCGGCGCTCCTTATCAGGAGCGCTGCTGCTGCTTTATCTAAGACTTCACGGCGTGCGCAGCTCCCGCGAGCGCCTGAACCAAGATTTACAGGTTTCGGGATGAGCAGGATACATGAAGTATAGATCTTTGAAATGCTAAAGCTGAACTGATTCTAAAGTATAGCTATTCTGATAATCAGACGCTTGCAGGAGCTGCGCACGCTGCAAGGTCTTCTATACTTATGCTCCAGGTGGCTTTAATAACTCATACCTGTTCCAGATTACAGGCGTAGCGCCAACAGCTTTATACTTCGCCTGCGCATCATCAACCTGAACTAACGTAATAATTCTTTCCGCGAGCAGCAGGTGGAAACGGGCATTTTCAGCAAGTATATCAAGTATAACCTGCGCCGTTTTCTTTTCAACCGCATCGAAGTGGTGCAGCACGACAACCAGGCCAGCGCCCAGAACCGTTACATCAGCCAGGCTACCTTTTAAAGCATCGAAATTGTTGCTGTAGGTGTCCGGGAACCGGAACCTGCGCTTGAGATCTGCGTGCATTGCCTCATCATCTTTCCAGGTGCTGCAATCAAACTCTATCACCCTGTACCTTTCTTTCCGGAACCAGCTTATATCGATCAGCAAAAAATCAGGCTTGGAGTAGAGGCAGGCCCAACTGTTGCTAAGTATCATCCAGTCCAGCCGTTGCCATTCTTCAGGCTCGTTTTTGAAAGCAGCCATACTTGTTAGTCTTTCTGGCTGGCTTGAAACAGCTTCTGTTTTTCTTCTTTGGAGAGACTTTCGTAGCCGGAGGTAGAGATTTTATCGAGAATGCGGTCTATTTCGTTCTGGCTGGGTTTGCCGGGATAACTGGCGGCCGAAGAGGCGCTGCCGTTGCCACCTGCTTTTGAATAAGCCGTTTGCCGATGAGTAACTTTCAGCCTGGGACGGCGCGTAAACAACCTGCTGAAAAAGCCTGTTACGGCATGTACCGGCCGCCCTATGTCGTTGCCACGCTGCAGTTGCTTCACAAAAATCCAACCCACCAACGCGCCGCCCAAGTGCGCCAGGTTACCGCCTGCATTGTCGCCCACCGCACCGGATATAGAGAGCAGCACAAGAAAGGCAGCAATATATTTTATTTTAACCGGCCCGATTAAAATGAGGTTGAAGGAGAAGTTCGGCAGCAACGTAGCCGCGCCTACCACAATTGCCAGCACACTGGCCGAGGCGCCAATCATCAGCGAGGCGGCAGCCCTGTCGGCAAAGTATGGTATAAAATTATAACTCAGCATGTATAGCACCCCCCCGGCAATACCACCCAGTATGTATAGGCTCAGCAGTTTCTTATCGCCCAGATACTCGCGTACCAGTTGCCCGAACCAGTACAGGTTCAGCATGTTGAAGAGGATGTGCAGAAAGCCCTCGTGCGTAAAAAAGTAAGTAAGCAGCGTCCAGGGATGTGTGAAAAAGTAGGTGGGTTCCGAGTTCAGGGCCAGGTAGCGCATCAGCACATTGTACAGGCCGGAGTTCTCAGAAATAAACAGGATCGTCCGCAGCACAATAAGTACCACAAACACGATCACGTTGATCAGTATAAGCTGTTTAAGGGTATTATTGGGTTGCCGGAAAGAATCCTTGATATCGTCAAAAATGCTCATGGTGATCTGCTGTAGGGAGATAAATTAAAATGATGTTCCTGTATTTAGCAATGTCCTGAACACCGGTGCATCATCTTCAAATTTATACATTTTCAAATCTACTTAATGTTCCTGGAAATTATTTCGTTGCCACGCTTTCACAAGTATATACGCAAACAACATGCCGCCGAGGTGTGCAAAGTGTGCTACGTTGTCGCCGGGCATGCGGTTAAAACCGGAGTATAACTCAAAACCGCCGTATAGCAGCACAAAGTATTTGGCTTTAATCGGAATGGGCAGAAACAGCAGCATCAGTTCCAGGTTCGGAAACAGCATGCCAAAGGCCATCAGAATAGCAAACACTGCTCCCGAAGCGCCCAGCATCGGACTGTTAAAAACGGCATCATATACTTGGCTTACTTCTTCTTTGGTTGTCTGTTCGTATTGCGGGTTGTCTTCGTTGCGCTGGAAAGCAACGGCCAGATCACGGCGATAACCCGGCTGCACGTGCTCATCCATATAATTACTGAAAGCAGCCGGTGAAGGATTGGCCATGTATTGTACCGTCTCCTGTTTCAGGTCATGCAGTTCGTAGGCACGCACGCCGGAGTACAACACGCTCGCGCCCAAACCGCAAATCAGGTAAAACATCAGAAATTTTTCAGCTCCCCAGTAGCGCTCCAGCAAGGGCCCGAATATAAAAAAGCTGAACATGTTGCTGAACAGGTGCCCCCAGCTGCCGTGCATAAACATGTGGGTCAGGAACTGGTATGGTCTAAAGTATTCGGAACCGAAATGGTACAGCGCAAACTGCCCCACCGGTATCAGCGAACCTTGCAATAGAAAAACAACTACGTTTATGATCAGGATATTCCGGACCATCGGAGTAATGTTGAACATACTTTTTTATGTTTCGTGTATCGTTTTTAGTTTTTTGGGAAGTCAGCCAAAACTATACGTAAAAGGTCAAAATTAATCATGTATTATGTAGCAGATGTAATCCAACCACCCCTAACATCTCCTTTTATGGCTACGATTCGGACACCTCATTATTTCTGCTTCAAGTTTTCAACTTGGTGCTTATTTTGTGGCCAGTTTTCAACTGGCGAAAGTCATTCTGTACAGCTTCGCCAGTTGAAAACTAGTCCCATATGTACGCCATATTGAAAATTTGCTTTTCTACTTACAATGCCTACTAAAAACAACCAGTCAACAATTAAAACCCTCCTTTCAAGAAAAGCTCATGCAGCTGGCTTAGCTCCAGAATTACAAGTGTTTTCTGTCCGCCGGGGGTATAGTTGGGCACTTGGCATGCAAAGAGTTTGTCTACCAGCGCGTTCATCTCCAGATCTGTCATGCGGGGTTGCAGGCGCGAAGACAGGCGCCTGGCCATGGCCCGCGCCAGGTTCTCGCGTTTATCAAGTTTTAACGTAACCGCATTGTTTTTGTACTGCTCCATCAGTTCTTCCAGCAGTTCTTTCTCGTTGGCCGCATGTATATCTGCAGGTATGCCGTTCAGTATGATGGTGTTGCCGCCAAAGTCCTCGAACTGAAAGCCCATATCCCGGAACTCCGGCCCCAGTTCTTTCACCAGCGCCGCATCGCCCGCGGAGAGGTGAAGGGTTTGCGGAAAAAGCAGCGCCTGTGAAATCACATTTTTCTTTTGCAGCGAGACGGCATATTGCTCATACAGGATGCGCTCCTGCGCCGCTTGCTGGTCAATCATCATTACTCCCGACTTTACCTGTACCAGTAAGTACTTCTGGTGTATCTGGATGGCTTTTTTAGAGGCAGCTGCCGTTTCTGCGGCAAAGGCTTCGTCCAGCAGGCCCATCCCCGACGAGGCGGAAGTATAGTGCTCCTCCTGCCCGGCCTGTTCCCGCATGGGCTCGTACAATTGCTCCCACCCCTTGGATGTAGCACGCCTTGGTGCTGCGGCAGGGGCTGTAAATCCTGCAAAGCTGTTTCCGCCCCTGTGCCTTTCCTCGTCGAATTCGTTGTAGCCGCCCTGTACGCGGATAGGCTGCAGCGGAGCGAAATTAACGTCTCCCTCAAAGTCGAGCGAGGGTGCTATGTTGTGTGTACCCAGCGCTTTTTTAACGGCGGCGTGCACTATGGCATACACCGTTTTCTCGTCCTCAAACTTAACTTCAGTTTTGGTCGGATGCACATTAATGTCAATCTTCTCCGGCTCCAGCTCGATAAAGAGCACATAAAACGGATGACTCTCCTTGGGTAAAAGGCCTTCAAAAGCAGTAATGACGGCATGATTCAGGTAGCCGCTCTTCACAAAGCGGTTGTTCACGAAAAAGAACTGCTCGCCGCGCGTTTTGCGGGCAAATTCCGGCTTGCCTATGTAGCCGTGTACTGTCAGGAAAGTAGTATCTTCATCGCACGAGGCCATCTGCTCTTTATAGTTGCTGCCAAACAGATTTACAATGCGCTGGCTCAGTTTCGTAGCCGGCAGGTTAAACACTTCCAGTTCGTTGTGGTGCAGCGTAAAGGCAACCTCGGGGTTGGCCAGCGCCACCCGCTGAAACTCATCCAAAATATGGCGCATCTCCACGGCATTTGTTTTAAGGAAGTTACGCCGGGCAGGCACGTTAAAAAACAGGTTCTTTACACAGACAGATGTGCCGGCAGGCATTGCGGCAGGCTCCTGAAGTATGATGGATGAGCCTTCCACAATCAACTTTGTACCCACTTCAGCCTGGTGCGGTTTGGTTTTCATTTCCACCTGCGCCACAGCTGCAATAGAGGCCATCGCCTCTCCCCGGAAGCCCATCGTCCGGATGCGGAACAGGTCTTCGGTAGTACTGATTTTGGAAGTGGCGTGGCGCTCGAAACACATGCGGGCATCAGTTTCTGACATGCCGACACCATTATCCACGACCTGTAGCAGTTGCTTGCCCGCTTCTTTCACGATGAGTTGCACACTGGTAGCCCTGGCGTCGACAGCGTTTTCCAGCAGTTCCTTCACCACCGAAGCTGGGCGCTGCACCACCTCACCGGCGGCTATCTGGTTAGCCAGGAAATCAGGCAATAAATGTATGATGTCGGGCATCCGATTTTAAAACTCTTTTTAAATATAATTTACTTTATGATATAGCCTTTTTATACTTGAAGTGGCTAAATATTTGCTTTTGCTAATTTTAATTTATCAAAACAGAACTCTTTCAGAATTAAATTTATTGTTAATTTACAGACCTGTTCTGAAAATAGGCTGGACTCTAAGGTGAAGTATGCGTTTGACTGCTTCACCAAACAGGTACGAAAAAGCGTGCAGGATGCTGATTTTTGTGGCGGAAGCTACAAAAATCTTTATTTTGGGCCACATTCGTTTCCGGACAGGTGTCAGGATAATCCAGCTTTCTTTCCGGTCTGCTGAGGTTATATACACGGCAGCGCGACAGAAACCGGGCTGCTTTGCCATATTGCCTTTCACAAAAATAGACTTAATTTCGGGTTGTTCCAATTATAAATACCAGTGCCAGGATGTTGAAGCGTTTTACTTTAGGGTTGTTGCTAATCGTGCTTTTCTCGATGGGGCCACTGATGTCGTTAAAGTCATCAGATGAAGTGGTCGTAAATGAAAAGGAGAAAAGCTGGGTCGATAGTGTGTATGCTTCCCTTAGCCCGGACCAGCGCCTGGGCCAGCTGTTTATGGTGGCTGCCTATTCTAACAAAGACGAAAATCATTATCAGGAAATTGATACGCTTGTGATGCGCTATGGTATTGGCGGCCTGATGTTTATGCAGGGCGGGCCGGTGCGCCAGGCAAAACTCACAAACCGTTATCAGGGAGAATCCAAAGTACCCATGCTTATTGCCATGGATGCTGAGTGGGGCCTGGATATGCGCCTGGACAGCAGCATGCACTTTGCCCGACAGATGACGCTGGGTGCACTCGATGACGAAAAATATATTTACCTGATGGGCCGTGAGATAGCCCTGAAAATGAAGCGCCTGGGCATCGGTGTCAGCTTTTCTCCGGTGATGGACGTGAACGTAAACCCCGCCAACCCCGTTATCGGCAGCCGTTCTTTTGGCGAGTCGAAAGAGGAAGTAACGAAGCGCGGCATCGCCTACATCAAAGGTTTGCAGGACCACGGTATTATCGCGGTGGCCAAGCACTTTCCAGGCCACGGCGACACTGATACCGACTCGCACCTGGCCCTGCCCGTGGTGCAGCACAGCATCAAGCGCCTGACAGATGTAGAACTATACCCTTTTAAAAAAGCGTTTGATGCAGGCGTGATGGGCGTTATAGTTGCGCATTTATACATGCCGACCATCGACACGACAAAAAACCTTGCTACTACCTTATCCCGCCCGCTGGTAACCGGCCTCCTCAAAGAAAAAATGAAATTCAAGGGACTCATATTTACCGATGCCCTGAACATGAAAAGCGTTACCAGTTTCTTTCCTAAGGGAGAAGCAGACAAGCTTGCGCTGATGGCTGGCAACGACGTGCTGCTTTTTCCAGAAGATGTGCCGACAGCCATCATCAAAATAAAACAAGGCATTGCCAAGGGGCAGGTGAGTAAGGAGGAAGTGGAGCAGCATGTGCGCAAAATCCTGCACGCCAAATACTGGGCAGGCCTCAGCATGTATAAGCCGGTGGAACTGGCAAACCTGAAGGAGGATATGGACAGGCCCATCAGCAATGTGATACAAGAAGAATTGTACGAGCACTCCATTACAGTAGTAGAGAACAGCAACAATTTGCTGCCGTTCCGCAACCTCGATACGCTGAGCATTGCCTCTGTCGCCGTTGGTGTTCCGGCTAATAATACATTTCAGGAGACACTCGGCAGTTATGCGCCTGTAGATAAATTCACTATTCCGGACCGCTATGCTCAGGACTCAGCATTTTTCAAAATCATCCCACAACTGAAAAATAACGATGTGGTAGTGGTGAGCATCCACAACATGAACCTGACTCCATCCAAAGATTTTGGTGTGGGCGTGGGTGCGCGGGCTTTTATTCAGTACCTGCAGGAGCGCACGGATAAAAAAGTGGTGGTGGTGGTGATGGGCAACGCCTACAGCCTGAAGTTTTTCGAGAACAGCAAATGGCTTGTATGCGGATACGAAGACAACCCTGTGTCGCAGGAGTCGGTGCCGCAAGTGCTTTTTGGTGCCCGCGCCGCCAAAGGCAAGTTGCCCGTAACTGCTTCTGCCAGGTATAAAGTCGGTATGGGCTTGAAAACGCCGTCGCTTAACCGCCTGAAGTATGGCACCCCTGAAAGTGTGGGGATGGACTCTAAAACATTAAAGCAAATTGATAACATTGCGCTGGAAGCCATTGCTTATGCCGCCACTCCCGGCTGCCAGGTACTGGTGGTAAAGGATGGCACCGTAATTCTTGATAAGTCGTACGGCTATTATACTTACGACCAAGTAAAGCCTGTAACCAGTAGCACCATCTACGATATAGCGTCTATTACCAAAGTAGCAGCCACACTACAAGCCATCATGTTCCTGAAGGATCAGGGCAAGATTAACCTTGACGCCAAGGTAGTTACTTATCTGCCGGAGCTGAAAGGCACCAACAAGGCAGGGATCGTAATGCGCGATGTGCTGACACACCAGGCAGGCCTACTGGCCGGCCTGCCGAACTGGCAGAAAACGCTTGCCTCGGTGAAGCTAAAGGATGTATACTACGCCAGCAGCCAAACCGATTATTATCCGAATGAGGTAACGCCAAAAATCTATTCTATAAAAACAATTGAGGATTCGGTGTGGGCCTGGACGGTAAACTCCCGTATGCTGCCACGCAGCAAAAATGGCAAAGGCTACCCTTATACTTACAGCGACCTTGATTTTTATGTACTGAAACGGGTGGCGGAAAAACTGCTGAACCAGCCGCTGGATGAGTTTATGGACCAGAACTTTTATGAGCCGCTTGGCCTGAGCACACTGGGCTACAAGCCGCTTCTAAAGCACCCGCTCAGCATCATCGCTCCAACGGAAGACGACACCTACTTCCGCCATAACCTGATTTGGGGCACAGTACACGATCCGGGAGCTGCCATGCTGGGCGGCGTGGCAGGCCATGCAGGTTTGTTCTCTAATGCTAACGACTTGGCCATACTTTTGCAAATGAACCTGCAGAATGGCAACTACGGCGGCCACGACTATTTTAATACGGACGTAGTAACAGAATTTTCGAAGAAGCAGTTTAAAGGCAGCCGCCGCGGCCTGGGCTGGGACAAACCAGAACCGGAAGAAGGCGGACCAACTTCAGCGATGGCACCGAAGAGTACTTTCGGCCACAGCGGCTTTACCGGCACCGGCGCCTGGGTAGATCCCGACAACAACCTCATCTATATCTTCCTGTCTAACAGGGTATATCCGGATGCAGGCAACAACAAGCTTGTCAAGTATAACATCCGTACCCGCATACATGATGTTGTTTATAAAGCCATCATTCCTAAAACATAAAAGATAATTAGTAGTTTAGCAGGTGCAGCCGCCACATTGGGCTGCATTTGTTGTTTACACAGACCCATAAAATGAGAATCGGTATAGTTTGTTATCCTACTTTCGGGGGAAGCGGCGTAGTGGCTACAGAACTTGGCAAGGCCTTGGCGCTAAAAGGCCATCAAGTGCATTTTATTACTTACAGCCAACCCGCCCGCCTCGATTTTTTTAACGAGAATCTTTTTTACCACGAAGTATACATTCCCTCTTATCCGCTGTTTCAGTACCCGCCTTATGAGTTAGCGCTGGCCAGCAAAATGGTAGATATTGTGCGGTTCGAAAAGCTGGATGTGCTGCACGTGCACTATGCCATTCCGCACGCTTCGGCGGCCTATATGGCCAAGCAGATTCTGCGCACCAAGGGCATCAATATTCCCATCATCACGACGCTGCACGGCACTGATATTACGCTGGTGGGCAAAGATGCTTCTTTTGAGCCGGTAGTTACGTTCAGCATCAACCAGTCGGACGGCGTAACGGCGGTATCGGAGAGCCTGCGGCAGGAAACATACGAGTACTTTCAGATAGAGAAGGACATTGAAGTTATCCCTAACTTCATCAATCTTGAAAAGTTTAAACGGCAGAAAAAGGAGCACTTCCGGATGGCCATCAGCCCCAACAACGAAAAACTGCTGGTGCATACCTCTAATTTCCGGACTGTGAAGCGCGTGGAAGACGTGATCCAGATATTTGCCAAAGTGCGCGAGAGCATACCAAGCAAGTTGCTGCTGGTTGGCGACGGGCCCGAGCGGCCTAAAATGGAGAAACTGTGCCGCCAGTTGGAGATTTGCCAGGATGTGCGCTTCTTGGGTAAAATGGAAGCCGTGGAAGAGGTACTTTCTATTGCCGATCTGTTCCTGATGCCATCCGAGAAAGAAAGCTTTGGCTTGGCTGCTCTGGAAGCAATGGCTTGCGAAGTGCCTGTTATTTCTACTAACGCCGGCGGTATACCTGAGCTTAACATCGATGGCGTAACCGGCTTTGTAAGCCCGATAGGTGCTGTGGATGAAATGGTAAAAAATGCCTTATTTGTGCTGGATGATGCCAACCTTCCCATCTTTAAAGAAAATGCCCTAAAGCGCGCTCACGAGTTTGATGTAGAGAAAATCGTACCGCGCTACGAAGCATTTTATATAAAAACAATCGATGCGCAACCTGTTGTCCTGTAGCAGGTATTCAGACAAAAGTATTAAGCCATTAAATTTTTTAGATATTTATACTTGATAATCAGCATTTATACTTAAGATAAAATATTGAGAATCTATAATTTTATTTATCATGCTACTTAATTGCTGTTTTAAAATTTACGGACATTGCCATTCAAAAACTGCTTCCAACTACATCAAAATAATATAATGAAGCATAGTTTTTCTTATCCTGATGGCTTTGGCAGATGCATTATAAGCTTGTCTTATAAAAGTATAATAGTATTTAACCCAAAAGCCTCATCTGTTGCCAGATTTCTATATTTTTAACTACCAATTTACAAATTATACTTTGTAGTCATTTTTTTCCGGCTGGTTTGTAAAGAGTTGCGTATAGCTTTCGCGATATTTCATTAATTTTAGCACATGAGCAAAGACAAATACTTCATCATTGATTTTGACAGTACATTTACACAGGTAGAGGCCCTGGACGAACTGGGGGATATTTCATTACAGGGTGACCCTGGCAAAGCGCAGATATTACAGCAGGTTAAACAACTGACAGATAGCGCCATGGCCGGTGAAAGCTCCTTCTCCGAAGGGCTTGCAGAACGTCTGCGCCTGCTCAAAGCGCACCAGCATCACCTGCCGCAACTCATCAGCCATCTCCATACCAGAGTATCCGATTCTATCCGCCGTAACAAAGATTTTTTAACAGAATTCTCCGATCAGATTTTTATCGTGTCCAGCGGTTTTAAAGAATTTATTACGCCTATTGTAACAGCGTATGGCATTAAGGAGGAAAACGTGTATGCCAACACTTTTCGGTTTGATGCGCAGGGCAACATTGTTGGGTTTGATGAGGAGAACGTGCTGAGCCTGGACAAAGGAAAAATAAAACTACTGGAGCAGTTAGCCCTGTCTGGCGACGTATACGTGCTGGGCGATGGTTATACCGACTATGAAATTAAAGAAGCCGGTCTGGCCAACAAGTTCTATGCTTTTACAGAAAATATTTCCCGTGAAAAAGTAATTGCCAAAGCCGAGCACATAGCGCCGAGCTTAGATGAATTTTTATACCAGAACAAATTGCCCATGTCTATCTCCTATCCTAAAAACCGCATCAGCGTGCTGCTGCTGGAAAATATACACCCCAAAGCCGTTGAGTTGTTCCAGCGTGAAGGTTACCAGGTAACTGCTTTGCCGGGCGCGCTAAGCGAAGACGAATTGTGCGAGCAGATTCAGAAGGTGTCTATACTTGGCATCCGCAGCAAGACGCACGTTACGCGCAAAGTGCTGGCGCACGCTACCCGCCTTATGAGCGTGAGCGCTTTCTGCATCGGCACTAACCAGATTGACCTGGATGCTTGCCTCGAGGCCGGAATCCCAGTATTTAATGCGCCGTACAGCAATACCCGCAGCGTAGTGGAACTCGCTATAGGCGAAATCATCATGCTGAGCCGTAATATTTTTGATAAGAGCATCAAGATGCACCAGGGCGAATGGGACAAATCGGCCACAGGCAGCTACGAAGTGCGCGACAAGAAACTCGGTATTGTGGGTTACGGCAACATCGGGGCGCAACTGTCGGTGCTGGCAGAGGCGATGGGAATGGAAGTATACTACTACGACGTGGTGGAGAAGCTGCAACTGGGCAATGCCCGCAAATGCGATACCCTGCGTGAGCTGCTCGAGAAGGTAGATATGGTAACGCTGCACGTAGATGGCCGTCCGGAAAATAAGAATATGTTTGGTGCCGAGCAGTTTGCCGCCATGAAACCCGGCGCTCTTTTCCTGAACCTGAGCCGTGGCCACGTGGTGGACATTGAAGCGCTGGTAGAAAACCTAAAATCTGGAAAAATACGAGGTGCCGCCGTAGACGTTTTTCCGCAAGAACCGGCCACCAACAAAGAGGAGTTTGTAAGCGAGCTGCGTCAGTTGCCCAACGTTATACTTACCCCGCACATTGGCGGCAGCACCTCCGAGGCGCAGGTAAACATTGCTAACTTTGTGCCCAACCGCATTATGGATTACATCAATTCAGGCAACACGTACCAGAGCGTCAACTTCCCCAATATCCAGTTGCCGGAGCTCAAGAACGCACACCGCCTCATTCACATACATGCCAATGTGCCGGGCGTGCTGGCAAATATTAACCAGGTGCTGGCCAATAACCATGTCAATATTCTGGGCCAGTACCTCAAAACAAACGAGCGCTTAGGCTACGTAATCACCGACATCGACAAAGCTTACGACAAGCAGTTGATTAACGACATGCGGCAGGTAGCGCATACTATCAAGTTCCGCATACTTTATTAATTTAATGGTTTGATGTTAAATTGTTGAATTGCTGATGTGCTGTCCCCGTTTATTCCCGACCGGGTGAGTTAAAGCAGTGCCACCAACCTAAAAAGCATCTTGATAAACAGAAATACTTGCCGTCATTTTGAACCTGCCGGAAATTTGGATTATTTCTGAAGTCATGAAATGTTTCAGATTTATCGCAGGCTCGTAATGACAATTCTTATTACTATAAAGCATGAACAACAAAGTATACTTCACTCCTGGCCCATCGGAATTGTACCCTACTGTACCGCAGCATATGCAAATGGCACTTGATGAAAAGATCGGCAGCATCTCGCATCGCAGCCAGCAGTTCAAGGATATTTATGCACAGGCTGTGTCCGGGCTTCGGCAATTGCTGCAGTTGCCTGGTAACTTCGAGGTGCTGTTTCTTGGATCCGCTACCGAAATCTGGGAACGCGCGATTCAGAATACGGTACGGCAGGAGAGCTTCCATTTGATAAACGGCTCTTTCTCAAAACGCTTTTATGAGGTGGCGCAGGAACTCGGGCGAACAACCACCAAGTATGAAGCGCAGTTTGGCGAGGGTTTTGACATGCAAAGTATAACAGTGCCGGAGACGGCAGAGCTGGTGGCGCTTATTCAGAATGAGACTAGTTCGGGCGCCAGTATGCCGGTAGCAGAAATCAACTCTTTTCGGGATAAGGTGCCTGCTGATGCCCTGATTTTTGTTGATGCCGTTTCGTCGCTGCCGCACCCTGCTCTTGACTTTACCAAAGTGGACGCGGTATACTTTTCGGTGCAGAAATGCTTCGGCCTGCCGGCTGGCCTCGGCGTCTGGCTCGTAAATGACCGCTGCGTGGCAAAAGCCGAAGCCTTACTTGCCGGTGGCGACTCTATCGGCTCGTATCACAGCCTGCCCAGTATGGTTCAGAAATCCAGGGAAAACCAGACGGCCGAAACACCCAATGTGCTGAACATTTACCTGCTGGGCAAGGTGCTGGAAGATATGAACCGCAAAGGCATCGAGGCTATCAGGAAAGAAACGGACGAGAAAGCCGCGCAGGTTTATACTTACCTGGAGCGCAGCAAGGTTTTCGATGCTGCCGTGCCAAACCCGCTGCACCGTTCTGTCACCACCATTGTGGCCAATACCACAGTGCCCGCCTCAGAAGTAAACAAACAACTGGCAAGGTATAACATGCAGGTAGGCAGCGGCTACGGCAAGTATAAGGAAAGTCAGATCCGCATTGCCAACTTCCCGGCGCACAGCCCCGAACATATGCAAAAACTGGTAGACAAGCTGGAAGAACTGTTTGGATAAGCGGAACCAAAGAGCTAGAATATATCTTAATTAGCTGTCTTTTAATGCTATATAGGTATAGGCAAAAATATATCTGAAGTTCGCTTATACTTTGCCATCTTGAACATGTTAAAAATAGCAAGTTTCTCTTTGGGAGATGGAATTTTGGGTAGGGTTATATCTCCTGCTCCTGCCGCAAGTTTTTCACTTGCTATCATTTCCTCCCACAAGTTACCGTTGCGCTCAAACTTGCGGTATGTCCAGGAACAGTAGTGGTTTACCCTTTCTAACTCAAAACACCTGTCCTATCTCCCGCTTCACAAAACTAATGGCGCGCACTGTCGGGTCTTGCTCCGTGGCAAGCACTGTTTCCAGAACGCGCTTGGCCAGATCTGTACCGCGGGCGCCTTCAGGTAGTTCCTGATAGGTTTTGTTAATGAGGCTTACCACAGCTTCGCGGGCATGTTTTACCTGCTGCCAGGCCTGATCCGTCACGTATACCTGCTGCGACATGTTGTGGTTAAACTCGTTGCGAATCTCTGTGAGCAGCACGCGGTGGTAATCGGCGGCTGTCTGGCCTGCAGCGCTAACACGCAGTAGAAGATTACTGGGCGTGATACGCTCGAGCAGCAAAACTACCCGCTCGTAGGCCTGCAGGCGTATCGGCAATACCACCTCCGCATTTTTCTGGCGTAGTTCCAGCAGGCGCACCTGGTAATCGCGCTCGTAATGCTTTTTTACCAGGTAATACATCGCTACGGCTACAATCAAGGCTGGTAATGAAATCTTTAACAGGTCTATGATAAAAATAAGGAATTGCTCCATCGTCAGGTGTTTTGAAAGTATAAATATCGCAAAAAATTAATTCCCGGTGCATGAATCATTTACGCACACTGGCTGTTTATGAAGTACAAAAGAAGTTCACTCACGTATAATTCCAGAGAAATGTGTAAGTTTGTGGCTACAAATAATGAATAGCATAATGATGGCAACAGAAACTAAAACCGCACCTATCACCCTGACTGAAAAAGCTTTGGTTGAGGTTAAAAATATAATGCAGGAAAAAAATGTGCCCGAAGAATATGGTCTGCGTGTAGGCGTGCAGGGCGGTGGTTGCTCTGGCATGTCTTACCTGCTCGGCTTCGACAAAGCAAAAGAAACGGACGAAGTTTTCCATTTAGAAGAAGGCGTAGACCTGATTATGGATAAGAAGCACGCCATGTATGTGCTGGGCATGCAGGTTGATTTTCAGGATGGCCTGAACGCCCGCGGCTTTACGTTTACTAATCCGCAAGCCAAAAGTACCTGTGGCTGCGGCAGCTCTTTCTCCGCTTAAAAAGCAACTTCTTTCTCTTTAGATACCTAAAGCCCGGCAAGTATGCCGGGCTTTGTTGTTTTACAGTCTTTATACTCTTGTTATAATATAATAGTATATACTTGATAGTGCGTTTCTGAAAACAGTCCGGCAAATCTATAGACCTTATTTTGTTCCTTCTCTTGTAGAGAAAGTATGGTGTAGGGACAGGTTGCAACCTGTCTCTACAAAGCATCAACAAACGTTAAAATTGCACTTCAGAAGAAACATGGGATAAAACATGGTTTGCAGACCCGCATTCCATCTCAGATTAAGTCCGGTGTTAGCATGCATCTACACAGAAAAGCCCGATCATTCCTGATCGGGCTTTTCTGTGTAGATGCATTTTGAAGAAATATTGCAACCTATTTTAAGCAGCAGTTGGTAGCCGAACTGACCATGCTTATTTAAGCGAGGCTTTAGAAAGTCCGCTGTTCACTTTCACATCTTTAACCTTAAATTTTATATCCGAATTGGTTTCAGTAAATGGTATTTTAATGCCTGTAGCAACAGACTGGTAATCAGCCCATTCAGTAGTAGATAAGCCATCAGGCGTTAGTGTTGTTTGTTTCACCTTCAAACCTGTTTTCGCATCGAAATAACTTTTCACTTCCAGACCGTCGTCTGTTGTAACGGTAACCAGGTAAGCCAAACCTTTATCAACTACCTGAAGCATCGGCGCCAGCTGCAAACTATACCCTTTTTTAGTATAGTCCAGTTCAGGGAAAAGCTTATTTACTAACTTAATCTGATTTTTTGCCTGTTTATCCAGCGGAACACGCATGTTCCTTGTTTGAAAATTAACGCTGTCTCCGTCGACCAGCACATGCACTAAATCCATGTTATAGGAAGGAACGGTTAAGCTTTGGAAGAATTTATCAGGCATGATGTATTTTTTCTCCATCACCAAATCCGTACCCTGGATCTGACCGGAAGCAGTTATACTTACATCCCTGATTTCATTTAATTTAGCAGCGCCGCCAATAGCATTCAGGTATGATTTAATAACAGCGCTGGCTGTAATACCTTTTTGTACAGGAATTGCGCTTAAAGAATTGTTTCCCGGGTTCATGTCAGGCATGCGATGGCCGGGATCAAGCGTAACGTATGTTATCTTAGAGGAGGATTTATAAGGGAAAGTCCAGGTGCTGCCGTGCTGCCATACTTCTACAGGCAAGGTAACTGTATCGGATTTACCGTTTTCTTCCTGCACTAAAACACTAACCGGAAGCGCCATTTTACCGAGGTTTTCCAGCGTAATCAAAGCGCCTTTACCCGGATCGTTGGCAACATACTTAATGTCCTTTACAGACTGGTCCAGTTGCCAGGTCGTAATAAACCACTCGTTCCAGAACCAGCTCAGATCTTCTCCTGCAGCATTATCCATTGCGTGGAAAAAGTCCCAGGGCGTTGGGTGCTTAAACGCCCAGCGATCTATGTATGTGCGGAAAGCGTAGTCAAAGCGTTCTTTACCCAGGATTTGCTCCCTTAGTATCGTAAGGCCCAAAGCAGGTTTGCCGTAAGCAGCATTACCCAGATAGCTGGCTTGTATCACATCCGGCGTGTTCATGATGGCATCGGCCTCTGCTGTAAACACTCTTACGGCACTTTGCTGCACGTCATCCTCCTCATAATATTCGCCGTTGTTGAAAGCTTTGGTAGCGATATCGTTGATAAACGTGTTGAAGCCTTCGTCCATCCAGGCATACTTGCGCTCGTTGGAGCCCACAATCATCGGAAACCAGTTATGTCCGAACTCATGATTCGTAACGCCCCACAAGCTGCCGCCACGGCTTTTATAACCGCAAAATACGATGCCCGGATATTCCATACCGCCCACAATGCCGGCCACGTTGGTAGCCACGGGATAAGTATACCCGTACCATTTTTCAGAGTACAATTCAATGCAGCGCTTTACATATTCTGTCGAACGTCCCCAGGCACTGTCACCTGCGCTTTCGATAGGATATACAGACTGCGCCAGCGCCTTTTTCCCACCTGCCAGATTGATGCGTGCCGCATCCCATATAAATGCATCGGAGGCAGCCCAGGCCACATCGCGGGAGTTGTCGCACTTAAAGTGCCAGGTCAGCATTCCCTTATCAGAGCGCAGCACCTGTCCAGCCGCATCTGCCGGATTTTTGATAAAAACTGTTTTATCGCTCTGCCTTGCCGTTTCGAGCCGGTTTAGGGCTACTGGCGTTAACACGTCTTTTGGATTAAGCAGCTCTCCGGAGCCAACCACCACCATACTTGCCGGGGCGGTAATGGTATAATCGAAATTGCCATACTCCAGGTAAAACTCGCCGGCACCGAGGTATGGAAGCGTGTTCCAGCCGGAGACATCATCATATACTTCCATGCGCGGGTACCACTGCGCAATTTCATACATCCAGCCGTTCTTTGTATTAAGCCGGCCCATTCGGTCGGTGCCATACTCAGGCACTGTAAAAGCATATTCTATTTTGATAGTAATTTTATCGCCGGGTTTTAAAGCCTCTTTCAGCTTTAGTTGCAGGCGCGTATCCGTTACAAGGTAATCTACCTGCTCTGATTTACGCTTATTCACAATGGATACCGACTTTATTTCATTCCCGTTGGTGAAGGTTTTATTGGCATAACGTCCGCCGGCTACCGGGCTGGTCGCCTCCGCTCTGGAGTCTTCCCGGTAAATATTCTGATCCACCTGCAGCCACAGGAACGGCAATTGGTCGGGGCTGTTGTTGGTATAAGTGATTAGCGACGTGCCGCTTAAACGATGCTGAGCGGTATCCAGTGTAACATCCAGCTTATAATCAGCACGGTTTTGCCAGTATTTAGGGCCAGGCACTCCGCCCGCAGAACGATATACGTCTGTAGAGGCAGGATAAAATAACGGACTGAAAACTTCGTGCTGATCAAAGGATGATGCACTTTGCGGCTTATTCTGGGCCTGCCCGCTGAACATGCACAGCGACAAAAGCAAAGCCAGGGTAATCTTACAGTAGTTCATGTATAAATTTATTCGTGTTTAAGGTAATAATTACAAAATTATTGTTCAGCTATAGACGCTGTACAATTTACCGCCATCTTCTTAAGCGATAAAGCACTTTTGATAACGTTAATCAAGTAAATAAGTCTGGGCTGCGCTTCCTTATACATTTTCTGAATCATGCCCTTGCTTAAACAGTAATCCTTTTCCGGAAATGCTTCAGCCTTAATGTAAGCGGTGCCTTAATGCTAAACCTGCCTTACAGTTTATACCCTGTAAAACAGCCACTTCGATAGCTCTTTGTAGTTTATTTTTTTGCCATACATCAGGATGCCAACGCGGTAAATGCGGCCGGCAAGCCAGGTGGTGAAAACAAACCCAAGTATAAGCATCGCCATCGACAGCAGCAGTTGCCAGGCAGGCACACCAAAAGGTACACGCACCATCATTATAATGGGCGAGGTAAACGGAATAATCGACATCCAGAAAGCTACCGGTCCGTCCGGATTTTTCAGGATAACAGTGTACGACATGATAAAGGAGATGATGAGCGGAATCGTGATCGGGAACATGAACTGCTGGGTATCTGTTTCGTTGTCTACGGCAGCGCCAATGGCTCCAAACAGCGATCCGTAGAGCAGGTAGCCGCCCAGGAAATAGAACAGAAAGCAGCCGATAATGAGCGGGATGTTCAGGTTACCGAGCGCATTAAAAGTATCTGTCATCACTTGCGAGGCGCCATTTTTCTCCTGTGTTGCAGTTTCGCCGGCTACCTCATCATCTCCGGAGGCCGCCTGCCCGGCTGCTATTTGCTGGGCCGGTGTAGGCGCTGCCTCTATGCCAAACGCCGATTGCACGCCCGTTACCACCACAAACGAAAGTATAACCCAGAGCAAAAACTGCGTCAAGCCCACGGCAGCTATACCTATAATCTTACCCATCATCAGCTGAAAAGGCTTAACCGATGAGATGATAACTTCTACAATACGGCTTGTTTTCTCTTCTATCACGCCGCGCATAATCTGTACACCATACAAAAAGATGAAGAAGTAAATCACAAAAGCGCCCATTATGCCCGCGCCAGAGGTTACAAAGGCATTATTATCTTTCTCGCCCTCGTCGCTCAGGTTTACCGATGCCACCGATATATCAGCCTTCATATTTTTGAGCACTTCCCGGTCCAGGCCGGAAGCAATCAGGCGCTGGTTCTCCACCTCTTTCTCCAGCATATTTTCCAGCCGGATTTTAGTTTGCAGGCTTGTATTTTTCTTTGAGTAAACCTTAATGCCCTTCGGAGCATCAATGCTTATACTGGGAATATAAAGCAACGCCGTGTTATCGGTTTGGCGGTATACTTCCTTTGCCTGCTCCAGCGAACCGCTAAGCGGAATCAGCTTCAGGTCGTCCTTACCCTCCAGCTTACCTGCAAACAGGCCGCTTTCGTCCAGTATCATCACCGTTTCGGCGCTATCAGACATGGTGGCGAGCCACGCCGGAATTATCATAAAAGCTGCCAGCAGCACTGGCGTTAGCAGTGTCATGATGATGAAGCTCTTCTTGCGCACGCGTGTCAGGTACTCGCGCTGGATAATCAACCAGATTTTAGACATGGTGTGTTTCCGTTACTTTTTGGATGAATATATCATTTATACTTGGTACCAGCTCCACAAACGAATGCACCTCCACGCGCTCAATCAGGTAGCGCAGCAAGTCGTTGGGCCTGGAGCCGTTCAGCATCTTTACATTAGCCCGGAAGATGCCATGGTTCTCATGCTGCTCCAGCACTTTGAAATCCGGAGAGGTTATAAGTAAATGGCCGTTGCCGATTACCTGGAACGTATCAGTTTTATAGGTGTCTTTAATTTCCTTCACCGGCCCGTCGAGCACCTTATGGGCATGGTTTATCAGGGCAATGTTATCGCACAGTTCCTCCACAGATTCCATACGGTGGGTAGAAAAGATGATGGTAGCGCCGCGCTCCCGCAGGCTCAGGATCTCGTCTTTAATCAGGTTGGCATTGATAGGGTCGAAGCCGGAGAAGGGCTCATCCAATATAATCAGTGAAGGCTCGTGCAGCACAGTGGCAATAAACTGCACTTTTTGCTGCATCCCCTTCGATAAATCTTCGATGTTTTTGCCCAGCCACTCGCGTATCTCAAAGCGGTCGATCCAGGCTTTGATGCGTGCGGTAGCATCCTGCTTGCTCAGGCCCTTTAGTTGCGCCAGGTATAGCAGTTGTTCTCCCACCTTCATCTTTTTATACAGGCCGCGCTCCTCGGGCAGGTAGCCTATGTATTTAATATGATCAGGCCTCAGGCGCTCACCTTTAAAGTATATTTCGCCTGTGTCGGCTCCCGTAATCTGAGTAATAATGCGGATAAGCGATGTTTTACCAGCTCCGTTAGGACCCAGCAAACCAAAGATGCAGCCAGCCGGAATATCGAAGCTGACGTTGTCGAGCGCTGTGTGGCTGGCATAGCTTTTCGATACGCCGTCTATCTTTAGAATACTCAAAGCTGATGATAGTTAAGTTCTATCAAAAATAGCTTTATCCTAATCATCAGACAAACATATTTTGGTGATAATATACTTTATCGACCAATACGCGCTTTTTCAGGACGAAACCCGAAGCATAAAGTATAAAAATCAAAAGCCGCCCTTTTCTGCTTAAAAAGGGTGGCTTTTGATTTTTATACTTTATAAACAATTAGCAAGGGTCATTATACTTCACCTTATGCTTCTTACTGCAAATAATCTTTCACTTTTTCGTTTGTTAAAACTCAAAGCAGCGGGATAATTACATATTCCAAAAGAAATAAATTTTTTTATTTCTTTTGGAATATGGTACTTCGCTATATATTGATATATTTGTTTTAAACCAAAAAAACAGTATTATAAAAAACAAACTTTTACTTCTCAAACCCCTTTCTCTGAAGACAGCTTTTTTGAAAAGCTCTGTTTCTCGTATCTTTCTTGCACTTCTAATGTGTATATCTTTATCTATGTGTAAGGAGCATGACGACCTTGATGACTTGGATAAAAAGAGTGATTTACCCACTACTGAAAATTATCATAGCAAACTTAAAAAAGAATTCGGGAAAGCATTGGCCACCGTTTTGTCTCAAGAAAAAGAGGCAAGAATTTTAATAAAGGAGGAGGCGTTGAAGCAATTCAACTACGACTATGAGGTTCTTATCATATGATTAAAGATTGGCAAATGAGTAACGGCAAAACCTTTCGTGATTTGCTCTTAAAGCGTTGCGGCAATGAATCGTTGTTTGAAGAAATTGAAAGAGAAATGCCGTTACTCACCATTTTAGTTCCAGAATTACCTAAAAACTCCTTCTCTGCCGTGAATTGGGATGTAGAAACGTAGATACCGCAGGTAGGGCTTCGGGTATGGTCTGAACATGGTGTCCCGATCATTACAAGCACTGGTGAAGAGTATTACTTTCCCTTTGCCGTTATTCCTGGCTTTCCCGTTGTTGTAGTAAAGGATAATGAGCGGGTTACTACAAGCAGCTTCGCGGATGAATTCACGTTCAGAGCTCCCGGTAGCCCTTTCTACTATAGATTTACCGATCCTAACTTCAATAACTTGGTTAAAGGCCCACTCACTCGAATAAGCTATAGTATGGATCAAACAATAATCAATGCGAAAAACATCATGGATCCTATTGATGGATGGCAGAGGGACCATATTTATTACGGCCTTACGCAAACTAATGTTAGAGGGCCATTTAGTCTGGATTTTATAGAAAGTATTACCTCAATCAAGTTCAACTATGGGATAGAAGCCTATAATAAAATTTCTGAACAACCCGGAGATCCTAAATACAATGATTTTAGTAATTCTTTAAGTAGTACTCCTCCTTCGAGGACAGCTTCATGGACCGATGGTTATTTTGAATTCAGTATAAATGCATTGATATACTCCAAATCCTCAGCGCCAGCTACTGCTCCAAAATTTCCCGTAAGAGGTTATGATATTTTCGATATTACTTATGAAAAAGCATATGGTAATGTCTATGACCCAGTCAGGGCTTGGCAATTTAATAAACATATAGGTTGGAAAGTTAAAACTGTTGCTCCTAGAAAATACAATCCTCTACACGTTCATTTGATCAATTGGGATCTAGACAAGTATGCGTACACAATGAATATTGCTATTCAAGAAGTGGATGCAGCTCAAACTGTCACGACCAAAGAATCTTCATCTACAGAATTCGCCGCCAACTTCGGGGCTGACAAAGGGCTGTGGAAAAAGATTGGATTACAATTCGGCACCTCTGGAAAAACAGTACACGCAAGCGAACGGACTGTTGTCACGTCCTTAAATAGCGATGATTTAGGAAACACAAATATTGATTTCGGAAATAAAATAATTACTGGGCAAGGTGTAGGCATCAAAGGAACTTATTATAATACTAGAGAATATAGTACTGGTTGGGTATCCTTCAGTTTAGAACCAGTCAGAGTGCAACCATAAATATACCTAAACCTGCTGTCTAATATTAAGTAAAGAGACACAAGTATCAAGACATCAGATACAAGACTTTTTAATTATACCATATTGTTAATCAAAACTTTTGTATCTGATTATCTGTCTCAAAAATGTATGATTTATGTTGGCCACTTACTTAGTTTTTACATAAATAATGTTAGACAGCAGTAATTTTGACCAGTGATGTAGAATTCTTATACTTATGTTTTAATACTAAAATGGCATATTCAAGAGTGAGGGATATAGTTCCCTATAGCATATTTTTATTAGTTCTATTGCTAATGAGCTGCAAACGCGAGGAGCCTGAAGCCAGAGTGCCAGTTGACTCATTTTCGATGGAGGTAAATGATCAGTTATGGACTCCTTACCAATCAAAAGAGAATACGTGTGTTAGCACCTATTTTTATAATTTTGCTCATTACGGGAGCGCTCCTCTTTACACTATTTACGCCTACCGCGACCCAACAGGGAGAGCCGATGCCTATAGCGAAAACATGCTTCGCATGGGGGTGATGAACGTAACTGAACCGGGCACCTATCCTTTAGATGGCTCTTACAAAGAGTTTTTTGGTTCGTACATTATCTTCACTGTCAAACAGTCCACAGGAAATTACAAGCGCTACGTGAACGATCACTTTAGAAGTCCATTCATAATTCAAGTCAATGAAATTCCTTTAAAAGAATGGTCGTCTATCCCAGGCATCAAAGGCTCTTTTTCAGGAACCCTTTATAATGAAGACGATTCATTAGATTCATTAGTGATTGAACAGGGAGAATTTACTTTAAAGTACCCGGGAAAAGACCACTGTGACTGACTTCTAACGCAGCGTTATCTGGAGTTACTGTCAAAAAAAGTAAGTGAAGCGGCATAGGTTATCTAACTTTGCAACAGCGAAAATAGTGCTTTAGCCGACATCAGACGGAAGTCCATCTTGAGTAGCCCCGGCCAGTCCGGGGCTACTTTTTTACTTACTGATCAAAAGACACAGCAAGGACATGTCCTGTATGAGCTCTAGTAAAGTAAAACAGGCCCTGCTCCTCGCGTAGAGAAACAGGGCCTGCCATTATTATATATAGCCGCTTCCTACTGCAAATAATCTTTCACTTTTTCGAAGAAGCCCTTGTCGTTTTTGCCCGGATTCGGTGCAAAGTTATCAGATTCCCGCAGACCTTCCAGCACGGCGCGTTCGTCTTTGCTCAGTGATTTTGGTGTCCATACATTGATATGGATCAGCTGGTCGCCTTTTCCATATCCGTTTATATCTTTGATGCCTTTGCCGCGCAGCTTAAAAATTTCGCCGCTTTGCGTACCCGGCTTTATACTTACTTTTACTTTGCCCGTAATGGCCGGCACCTCTATCTCCGCACCCAGCGCAGCATCCATAAAGCTGATGTACTGGTCGAAGATGACGTTGTTGCCATCGCGCTTCAGTGTTGGATGCGGCTCCTCCTCAATTTGTATCAGCAGATCGCCCGGAACGCCGCCACGCTCGGGTACGTTGCCTTTGCCGCCCATCGACAGCTGCATGCCATCCATCACACCGGCAGGCACATTAATGCTTATAACTTCCTCCTGCTGCTCGCGGCCCGTGCCGTGGCACACATTACAGTTATTCGTTACAATGCGGCCTTCACCGTGGCAGGTAGGGCAAGTAGCTGTGGACACCATCTGGCCCAGCATGGTATTTACTACCTGTCGCACCTGGCCCGACCCCTGGCAACTGCCGCAGGTTTGCATGTCGGTGCCATTTTTAGCGCCATTGCCACCGCAGGCGTTGCAGGCGACATAGCGTTTCACTTTAATTTTTTTCTCTACGCCGTTGGCTATTTCTTCCAGGTTCAGCTTCAGTTTAATGCGCAGGTTGCTGCCTTTGCGTACGCGCCGTCCGCCACCGGAGCGGGCTCCGCCGAAAAAGCTCTCAAAAGGGCTGCCGCCTCCACCGCCGAAAATATCACCAAACTGCGAGAAGATGTCTTCCATGTTCATACCGCCTCCACCACCGAAGCCGCCATTCATACCCTGGTGGCCAAACTGGTCATAGCGCCGTCGCTTTTGTTCGTCGCTAAGTACTTCGTAGGCCTCGGCTGCCTCTTTAAATTTATCTTCTGCGGTAGGGTCGTCCGGATTTTTATCCGGGTGAAACTTGATGGCTATTTTACGGTAAGATTTTTTAATCTCCTCCTGCGCAGCGCCCTTGCTTACTCCTAAAACCTCGTAATAATCTCTTTTAGCCATTGCCTATGCTCCTATTATAACTTTTGCGAACCGTATTACCTTATCGTTTAAAGTATAACCTTTCTCAATTACATCAATAACTTTGCCTTTCAGCGCATCCGACGGTGCCGGAATTTGCGTTACGGCCTCCTGTAAATCACTGTCGAAGTCGCCGCCAATACTTATTTCTATAGGCTTCAAGCCTTTCTGCTGCGTAACATTTTTGAGTTTCTGGAAAACCAGTTCCAAACCCTGAATAACAGCATCTATATTACTGGTTGTTTCTATCGATAGGCGCGCACGCTCCATATCGTCCAGCACAGGTATGAGGTCGCTCATCAGGTCCTGCGTGGCAGTTTTTGCCTGCTCAATGCGCTCCCGGGCTGTGCGGCGTCTGAAGTTTTCAAACTCAGCCATCAGGCGCACATATTTATCTTTCATTTCAGCCAGTTCTGCCGCGGTACTATCCTGTGGCTTAGGCTCTTCTATTTCTTCTTCCTGAGGTAGTACTTCCTCCTGGCCATTTGCTTCTGCACTGGCAGTATTTTCCAGTAATTCTTCTTGTTCCTGTTCTTTCTGAATATCTTTATCTGACATAATGCCTTTAAAATTTAGGTTGATAAGTCTTTATCCTTTTGGCAATTAGCCTGCCAAACCTGCTCCCGTGACAATCTGGCACCGTTGGTAAGTTTTGATTAACTGAATTTTGAATAACTGCATATACATTGCAAAAAAGATAAATTGCTATCTTTCTAAAAGTTATAGTTATACTTCTGCTCTAACCTTTCAATATCGAATTATTCAGTCATTCAAAATTACAAAGCTTTGCTTTGTGGCAGGTATAAAAAAATCGGCAGACAGCTTTGCAGCTTCTACCGATGCGTACATTTATACTTTATCCGGCTGGGTTTAGCTGTTCAGCGCCTGCCAGATCATATCTTTTAGCTGCATAATGTTCTTACCCGAAATGCTGGATATAAAGACGGTTGGCAAGTCTTCGGGCAACGTATTCCGCATTTCTTCCTCCAGTTCGTCGTCCAGCATGTCTGATTTGGTTATTGCCAGGATACGCTTCTTATCCAGGAGTTCGGGGTTAAAAGTTTGCAACTCGTTGATCAGCACGCGGTACTCTTCGGCAATGTCGGCGCTTTCACATGAAACCATAAACAGCAGCATGGAGTTCCGCTCGATATGGCGCAGGAAGCGCAGCCCCAAGCCTCTTCCCTCCGAAGCTCCCTCGATAATGCCCGGAATATCGGCCATCACAAACGATTTATAGTCGCGATAGGCTACTACGCCCAGGTTGGGCTCCAGCGTGGTAAAAGCATAGTTGGCAATTTTGGGTTTCGCCGCCGAAACAACGGAGAGCAGCGTAGATTTACCTGCGTTCGGAAAGCCAACCAGTCCTACATCGGCCAGCAGCTTCAGTTCCAATACTACCCATTCCTCAATGCCGGGTTCGCCGGGCTGGGCGTGGCGCGGCGTTTGGTTGGTTGCAGATTTAAAATGTGCGTTACCCAGGCCGCCGCGGCCGCCGGGCGTAAGTATAATTTCCTGTCCGTCTTCTGTAATCTCGCACATTATCTCGCCGGTCTCAGCATTGCGGGCAGTGGTGCCCAGCGGCACTTCCAGCACATCGTCTTTGCCCTGCGCCCCGAAAGAGTGACTGGAGCCGCCGGATTGTCCGTTTTCAGCAAGGATATGTTTGCGGTATTGCAGGTGCAGCAGCGTCCATAACTGGGAGTTGCCGCGAAGTATAACGTGCCCGCCCCGGCCGCCATCGCCGCCATCAGGGCCACCTTTAGACGTGAGTTTGTCGCGGTGCAGGTGTGCTGAGCCAGCGCCTCCATGGCCCGAGCGTGAGCAGATTTTTACGTAATCAATAAAATTAGATGATGCCAAATTATGTTTATTTCTTCGCTTCCTGTTTTTCCTTTAGCGCATCAATCTGCTGGCAAAGGTGCCTAAATATTTCTTCAATGTCGCCAATTCCGTCTACTGCGCAATATTTTCCCTGTCCGGCATAATAGTCGGCTACCGGGGCTGTTTTGGTATTGTATTCCTGCACGCGCTTGCGGATGAGCGCCTCATTCTGGTCGTCGGGGCGACCGGAGGTTTTGCCACGCAGCAGCAGGCGCTTGGTCAGTTCCTCATCGTCTACCCGCAGCGCAATCATACAGGAGATTTCGGTGTCGTTTTCGAGCAGCAACTTGTCAAGGCCCTGCGCCTGCGGCACCGTACGCGGAAAGCCGTCAAAAATAAAACCGGCTCCGTGGCGATGCTCTTTCACCTTGTTGTCAATCATCCCGATCACTACTTCGTCGGGCACCAGCAGGCCTGTATCCATTAATTTCTTCGCTTCCAAGCCCAGCGTAGTGCCGGCCACAATCTCGGAACGCAGCAAATCGCCGGTTGACAGGTGAATAAGGTTATAGGTATCAATCAGCTTTTGACTCTGGGTACCTTTACCGGCTCCAGGAGGACCAAACAAAACGATGTTAAGCATATCTGTTCGCTAAAAATAAAAGGCAAATGTAAGTATAATAATGATGAACTAAGTAAAACGGAACAAGAAAGCATGACAAAAAGCTAATGGTTGCATTGCTTATTTGTTAAATGATTTTAAAATCATCATGCTAAACTTATACTTCCGCTTATACTTTATTAACTTTTCCGGATGCTTGTATTGATTTTTCGGTTGTGTGTTGTGCCGGCACATTGGAATAAAGGATTGCTAACGCGTACACTCCTTTCAGGTTACGACACTATCTTGTAAATATCGCGCAGGTTGCGGCCCAGGCCATTATAATCTAGGCCGTAGCCCACTACAAAATCATTGGGAATAGTTTTGGCCACATACTTTATATCCAGCGGGTGCTGCACACAATCCGGCTTCATCAGCAGCGTAGCTACCTCCACCGAAGCCGCGCCGCGATCGCTTAGTTGCTGCAACAAACCATGTACTGTATGGCCGGTATCCACTATATCCTCCAGCACAATCACGTGGCGTCCCTGTATATTTTCGTTCAAGCCCAAAATTTCTTTTACCTTGCCGGTGCTGTGCATGTCCTGGTAAGAGGCCAGGCGGATAAATGAAATTTCGCTGGGGATGGTGATGCGCTTCAGCAGGTCGGCGGCAAACATAAAAGAGCCGTTAAGCACGGCCAGGAAAAGCGGTTTTTTATCTGCATACTCCTGATCCAACTGTTCGGCCAGCATCAGAATGCGTGCGATTATCTCCTCTTCGAAAATGTAACTGCTGAAGCTGCAGTCGTGCAGGGTGATTGTCCGGGGATTCATGGCTTAATAAGTTGGTGGCCTGACAAAGATAAGTATAAATTAAAAAATAAGCCCAACGCAATGGCTGGGCTTATTACATACGTGTTGTCGCAGTTCTTATTCTTTTGCTGTGATGCCTGCTAAAACCACTGTGTTATCAGGAATAGCGGCCTTAGCAGTTGCGGGGGCCACCTTGGTGGCATCCATGTTTATTTCTTTCAGTTCTCTGTTGATTTTGATGGGTGCTTCCGGGATTGCCGGCTCGCGGTCCAGGGCAATGTGCGGCGCAATTACCAGCGACACAATGGACATCAGCTTGATGAGGATGTTCATACTTGGGCCGGAAGTATCTTTGAAAGGGTCGCCTACAGTATCGCCGGTTACGGAGGCTTTGTGCGGCTCAGAGCCTTTATACTCCATCACGCCGTTAATCATCACACCTTTCTCAAAAGACTTTTTAGCATTGTCCCAGGCGCCGCCGGCGTTGGACTGGAACATAGCCATCAGCACGCCCGAAACGGTAACACCGGCCAGCAAACCGCCCAATATCTCAGCAGACGAAGTATCAGGGAATACGCCTCTAAAGCCGAAACCAATTATAAGCGGCACAATAAGGGCAATAGCTCCCGGCAGCATCATTTCGCGCAGCGCGGCTTTTGTAGAGATAGCTACGCACTTGTCGTACTCCGGTTGGCCGGTGCCTTCCATGATGCCTGGAATCTCGCGGAACTGGCGGCGCACTTCATGCACCATCGCCATAGCCGCACGCCCTACTGCCGAAATAGCCAGTGCCGAGAACACAAACGGAATCATAGCGCCAATAAACAACCCTGCCAGCACCGGCGCTTTATACAAATCTATACTAGGAATGCCGGCTATACCTACAAAAGCCGCAAAAAGGGCCAGCGAGGTAAGGGCCGCAGAGGCAATGGCAAATCCTTTGCCTGTCGCCGCCGTGGTGTTGCCCACAGCATCCAGAATATCCGTACGCTCGCGTACTTCTTTCGGCAGTTCACTCATTTCGGCTATACCACCGGCGTTATCTGCAATAGGGCCAAAAGCATCAATGGCCAACTGCATCGCTGTTGTCGCCATCATACCTGCCGCTGCAATCGCTACGCCGTACAAGCCCGCCGACGCATAAGAAAGCACGATACCGGCTGCCAGCACAATAATCGGGAGCACCGTAGAGTGCATGCCCACTGCCAAACCGGCAATAATGTTAGTGGCATGGCCCGTAGATGACTGCTGTATAATGGAGTTAACAGGCTTTTTGCCCATAGCCGTGTAATATTCCGTGATGATGCTCATTAAAGCACCTACCACTAGGCCCACGAGCACCGCCAGGTACACGCCGTTGGCCGTAAAGTCGAAGTTGCGGAGGGTCAGGTTATCTGGCAGAAGCCAGTGGATGATAAAGTAAGTGGCAACAGCGGTCAGTACCACCGAAATCCAGTTACCGCGGTTGAGGGCCGCCTGTACATCGCCTCCTTCTTTTACACGCACGAAGAGCATACCAATCAGGGAAAAAATGATGCCAAGGGCTGCTATCAGCATGGGAAGTATAACCGGCGAGATGCCGCCAAAATCATCCTCCACCGTTACTTCGCGGCCAAGCACCATAGTAGCCAGAATGGTTGCCACATAAGAGCCGAACAAGTCGGCGCCCATACCGGCCACGTCACCTACATTGTCGCCTACGTTGTCGGCAATGGTAGCGGGGTTGCGGGGATCATCTTCGGGAATGCCGGCCTCTACCTTGCCTACCAGGTCAGCGCCCACATCGGCCGCTTTAGTATAGATACCGCCGCCCACGCGCGCAAACAAGGCAATACTTTCAGCTCCCAGCGAGAAGCCCATGAGCACCTCCAGGGCACGCTCCATTTCAATTCCATTTACATCGGTGCCGGTGCTCTGCACAAAATAATAGTAAAATACGATGAACAATGATCCCAGACCTAGCACCGCCAGTCCGGCCACACCCATGCCCATCACCGAACCGCCTGCAAACGATACATTAAGCGCCCTGGCAAGGCTGCTGCGGGCAGCTTCTGCGGTACGCACATTCGCTTTAGTGGCAATGCGCATCCCAATAAAACCAGCCAATGCCGAGAAGAAGGCTCCAATCAGGAAAGCCACGACAATCAGCGGGCTCGACTTTTCGCCCGTGTAGCCAAGGTAAAACAGGAATAGCGAGGCAATGGCCGCGAAAATAGCCAGCACTTTGTATTCAGCTTTCAGGAAAGCCATCGCACCATCGGCAATGTAGCGGGCAATGGTACTCATGCGTTCGTTGCCGGCCGGCTGCTTCGTTACCCACATAGAGCGTATCCAGGTGTAGATAAGGGCCGCCACGCCTAAAGCAGGGATTGCGTAAAGAATAGGTTCCATTCAGTATGATTAAGGTTTAAAGTATAAGGATATATAGCTATTAAAGAAACGTGGTTCTATTGACTTTTCCAAAATACTTTACAATTTCTGCTACATGATTAACAGATTGGCTATACGGCATCTGATGAAGAAGTTGCAACATGAAACCTGATTATCATGCAAAGTATGGCCTGCGGGTAGCGTTTTTTCTCTCTTAAAGTAAAAAGGCCGGCACTGCCACAGCGCCGGCCCTTCCTGAAGATGGATTATCCCCAACTGCTTCAATTCAAAAATCACTGTCAGTTAAGGTTAAGGTATAGGTGGCCTTGTAGTTCTTCTCCTTCTTATAAATCCACCGACCGGTATCGTTTAAAAATTTTCTGGTAGCCACGTCCTCGCGCACCGCCGATACTACTTTAAACCAGTAGAGTTCTGTATTACCTTTCTCCTCGTCAAAAACAAGCCCATCTACAAGGCCGGAGGTGCTCCATACTTCTTTTATGGCGCCAGGTGCAATGGCATATGTATACCTCGGTGGAATCCCATGGATAATTGTACTGGGGCTCGCCTTTGGTTCTATCGCTACATAAATTGTATCTGTGCCGCCGTTGTGGATGAGGTAGTCATAATCGGGGTGCCTGTCAAAGATATTATCAAACATGCTTTCGCAGGAAGATAGCGAGGAAGCTAGCAGAGCAAGTATAAAACAGATAATCAGGTTTGATTTCATAAAGCGAAAGTCAAATTAGTGGTACTAAATCAAACTTATACCCAGCTTTACAACTGCTCCATCAGCACCTTGTACAAGGCCACCATACTTTCGATGTCCTTTTTATGCACGATCTCGTCGGGTGAGTGCACGTTGTCTTCGGGGGCGCCTACAAAGCACCAGTCCCAGGGATAGGCGCTGTGCTGCAGTTCTTCGGCGTCGCTGCCGCCGGCGCCTTCTACTTCCAGCTGGTAGGGGATACCAGATTCTTCGGCGATTTGAATGATCCGCTGCACGTATGTGCGGCGCGGGATCAGGCTGTCGCGCATCGAAATGACCACACCCCGGCCGGGATGCACCCATTTGTTTGTCCAGGTGATATCAGAGATGAGTGCTTGTTTAACACAGTAATGTTTGTAGATGTAGCGGGCCAGGTAGGCTACCGAGCCGCCGCCGTGTTCTTCCCAGCAGGTGAACGCAATGATGCCGTCTGTCAGCGTTTCGGCCACCTGCAGCGCATTCCACACGCCGAGCCGGTTATCCAGGTAGCAGGATTGCACTGTGTCGTCCGTCTCCCGGAAATCACACTTAAAAACCAGCTCCGTGCCGCGCGCAATTTCCCGGTCATACACATACGTTAAATTATACTGCGCTTCGTCGAGATACTGCAGGGTGCATTCTATGGCTCCGTGGGCATCACTACCTACCAGTTTGTACCCATCTTCTATATCCGGGCTGCCGATTTCAACCAGTTGGTTGCCGTAGCGCACGGTGAAACCGATAGAATCCATGTGGGCGAAAATTGCACTCCTGGGCTTGCCGAATACCAGCAGGATACAATCCTGAAACTGCTCGCCATACAGCACCTTCGGCTCGGTTTTCCAGTGAACTTTATGCGCTTCCACATAGTTTAGCAGGAATTCAGAAAGGCTTTTTTCGTTGCCGGACGGGGCATGTATGTTGCATAGTTTCTCCAGTAGCTTCATAGTTATTTTCTTTTCAGGGAATCCAAATTAAATATTATTGTTGTACTTTTAGCACTTCCGGGCACTTCCGAAGTCTTCAGCACCCAAAAGCATCGAATAGTTTTATTATACATGAAGAAGTTATTATTTATCATCTTCTCCTTTATGTTTCCTGCCCTGGCAGTGGCACAGCAATCCGACACAACTGCTATGCGCAATGTCACCATCGAGTCGATTGAGGTGATGCCGGAGGCAGCCCGGATTAAGGGTATGCTGCTGCTTAACAAGGATATTCAGTACGAGTTGGAGGGTGCCGTGGACAACATGTATAACTTTAAGTACGAGCGCGCCGAGAAACAATTTAAATCATTGCGCCGCCGCTACCCCGACCACCCGCTGCCTTACTTCCTGATGGGCCTGAGCCAGTGGTGGAAAATCATACCCACCAACATCGAGACCCTTGAGTATGACGACCGCTTCTTTGCTTATATGGATACTACCATTCAGAAAGCTGAAGAAATGTATGACGCGGATGAGCACAATGTAGAGGCTGCTTTTTTCCTCGCGGCTGCTTATGGCTTTGAGGCACGGCTAAACTCCGAGCGCAGCAACTGGCGCAAAGCAACTGTGGCCAGCAAACGTGCGCTTGAATTTATGGAAAAAGCCAAAGCAGGCAACGGCCTGAGCCCTGAGTTTCTGTTTGGCGAAGCGCTCTTTAACTACTACTCCGTCTGGATACCTGATAACTACCCGATGCTGCGCCCTGTACTCGCTTTTTTCCCGGACGGCGACAAACGGCTGGGACTAAAACAATTGCGCTACGTGGCCAACAGCGGCTTTTATACGGGCACCGAGGCAAAGCTCTTCCTGATGAAGATTTATGCCAATGAAGAAAACAACCTGGATGACGCCCTGCAGGTATCACAAATGCTAGCTTTAAAGTATCCTGATAATGCTTATTTCGAGCGGTTTTATGCGCGACTGCTGTTTGTGCAGGGGCATTTTACGATGGCCGAGCGCGTGTCGCTGGATATACTTAGCAAGCTGGAGCAGCACATGCCGGGTTATGAGCCGGTGAGCGGCCGCTATGCATCCTATATTCTGGCTTATATCAACCAGAACAAATACAGGGATTTGGATAAGGCCAAGCAGTACTACCAAAGCGCCATCATGTATGCCGAAATGACCGGTGAGCGCGATTCCGGCTACTTTGTAAACTCCTACCTTAACCTGGCACGCATCGCAAAGCAGCAAAAAGACCTGCCGCTGGCCAAACGTTATTATACTATTGTGCTTAACGCCAGCTCCAAAGAAAAAAAATCAGATACTTTTAAAGAAGCCAGAAGTTTCCTGAAATCCAATAAAAAAGTTAAGTAAACAGGCCGAGAAAAGTTTGCCGGTGCGCCTGCACCGAATAGTGGGCTTTTACCCATGTCTGCCCTTTCTGCCCCATTTCTGCCCTAAGGTCTGGGTGTAGCAGGAGTTTCGCCAGCCGATCATACCATTCCTGCTCCGTTGTACAGGCATAACCCGCTTCCCCGTCCGGCACCGCTGCCATGTTGGCACCCACTGCCGACACCACTGCCGGAATGCCCAGCGCCATATATTGCAGCGCTTTAAAAGCACATTTTCCTTTGGCCCACGCGGTGTCCGGCAAGGGCATCAGCCCGATGTTGATTTGCAGCAAGTCCGCTATTTCCGTCTGCTGCTGCCAGGGTATAAACTTCACCGAGCGCAAAGCCAGCGCAGGCTTCTTATCCGCAATCACCAGAAAGTCAAATTCATACTGCTGCTCCAGGCGTTGCAGCACCGGCTCGATGAGTTTTAAATATGGCAGTGTGGCGTGTGAGCCCGTCCAGCCAATGGTTACCCGCTGCGTGTGCTGCTGCTTTAGCTGGTTGTGGTAATTTTTGGTATCGATGCAGGTAGGCAGGTATACTGCCGCTGCATTATACTGCTTTGCAAATTCTTGAATATAGCGGTTGCCGCAGCTCACTTTGTAGCTCCATCGGCAAATTTCCAATACTTTTTCGTGCTGCTTATACTTAGCGGCGACCTGATTCCCATCGGTCGTGTTCGGCAGCCAGATGGCGTCGTCGAAATCGTATATAATTTTTTTCCGGAAGATGTTTGCAGTCAGCCATTCAAACCACGGCGGGCCCAGAGGCGTTGCTTCGCGATGGATGAAAACATAATCGTAAGCGTGCAGCCGGGGCAATAGCAAAAGCCGCCGCAGCATGCTTGTACAAAAGCCCCATACCTTTTGCAGCGTGCGCCCCGGCTTATAAAGTATTAGCCAGTCTTTTTGCCACCAGAAGGGCAATACTTCATACTTTATACTTCGTTCCTCCAGCAAAGACAGCCATTGTTCTATCCTGAACCGCTGCGAAGCCGCCACACCCATCGGGTAAGGCACCACAAACAGCACTTTCATATCTGGCCCCCCCCGCTGCGCTGCCCGAAAAAGTATGCATAAGCTTCCCGTATCCGTTCCGGCGACCTGTACTTTGCTGCCAGTTCCGAGATTTCCTGCCGATGCTCGGGATTGCTGATTATTGCCAGAATTTGCTGTAATGCCCGTTCCACGCTTCCCTCCTGCTGTAAATGAAACAACGCACCGCCGCCTTCGTTGCGGATAATATCACTGTCATCGCCTACGCCTTCTGTTAACAAAACAGGTAAGCCATTGGCCCAGTATTCGCCAATTTTCACGGGCGAACAGTAGCGGGCGGAAGGATAGGATTTAATAGTAGCAAAACCAAAATCGGCGGCGGAAAGGTAGTACGGCACTTCCTGGTGCGGCACAGAAGCAATATATACTTTGGAAATATCAATTTGCTGTTGGTGTAATGACTTAATTATTTCTGCCAGTGGCTGCGGCGAAAGTATAATCAGCCTGAAATCAGGTATACGATCAAAGCATTGTTTATAGATGGCAAAAGCCTCCTGCTGGTAGTATAAGCCGCCATACTTGCCGACGTAGATGCCGGTAATGTTAGCCTTCGTTATACCGAGCGTATGTCGGATTTTATCACGGTTACTCTGGCTGAAGCTAAATTGCGAAAGCGCTACAACGCATGGCACTGTTATAACTCCAGCAGCAGGAATTCCTTCTTTGAGCAGCACCTGTTTATACTTGTCGGAAACAGGCATTAGGCCAGTTGCATACTTTTTTTGCTGCTGTTCCCATCTTTTCTGAAAGTTATACTTCAAGCCATACCTGCTCCATACATCAGACTCCAGCATATAAGCAGCATGAGGTTCAAAAGAACTGATGTAAAATGGAATACCAGTTCTTTTCCAAACTTTATAGGCCAGTACGCCTGCAGCAGATCCATGTGCAACCAATGCAGTACAATCATGTGCCTTCAGAACATTTGCTATCTTAAATGGCAGCACCACATTATCTTTTATTTTACCAAACGTTTGCAGTTTATCTGCTGAGAGGAACAGAGGCACGTGCACAAATTCTTCTGTAGCTACTGGTCCTATATTCTTTACTGATTCTAAGGTTATGAGTAAGACTCTTTTAACATTTGCACAGTTTCTGATCGCCCTGACCTGTGGCAACACAGTGGCTTGAGTTAATTGGTTATGTATGCTCCAAAAGCTAAGTACTCCTATCGCTTTACTATTATCTGCCATTCCGGTGCTGAAGCAAGCTTGTATAAATCTTTGTAACTGCCAAGGTATAGCTTACCCTTTTATACTTTTGTGCTGTTTGTTTAGCCAGTTGCCCTAATACCTGCAACTTCTCCGGCTGCTGTAATATGCCTTTTACTTGCGCTGCAAACTCCTCCGGATTAGTTGGGTTAAAGTATAGCTGCTTTCCCTCCGAAACTTCCTTTAATACTGCTATATCACTTACCAGACAAGCCAGACCTGTGGCCATCGCTTCCGCCATAGCCACACAAAAGCCTTCATACCTGGTACTCAAAACAAAAGCATCATAGCGGGGCAAAACTTCTGCCAAATTATCATGGCTACCGCATAAAATCACCCTATCCAATCCATAATGGGCAATCAATTTCTGTAGGGCGCTCCGCTCCGGCCCCTCTCCGTAAATAGCCAGACTAACTCCTGGCTCATCTTTTAGAAGATCCATACCTGCTATCAATGTTTCAAAATTTTTCTGTTTTTTGAGATTACCTACCGCTACTAAGCTAAGGCTCTTGCCGGAAGAAACCCGATGCGTCAAACCCGCATCGAAAAAAGCATCTGTTACAAAATTATAGATTATAGTTGCCTTAGGGCCTAAAGCCACATGACGGGCATAGTCGGAGTAGCTGGCGTTAGAGACAAAAATAGCCTGCTGGTCTGGATTATAGGTCAGCCGTTCCAGCCACTTGCCAATACAACTCCCTGCAAAAACCTCCTCCGAGAGTGCATTATGAACTGAAAAAACCAATGGTATACCAGTCGGCGTAGCCAACCGCGCCACTAAAGTACTCAGGTATAAATGCGCATGTACTAGGGTTATATTGTACTGCTTAATAATTATGTTTAATTTTATGGCACATCCCGCAATGCTATACTTGTTTTTAAAATCCAACTTAAGCAGAGTCGTTGCTTCAGGAAGCTTTATCCTTAGCGTATCCGGTTCATGAAGTATAACCACTGTTACTTCATATTCCATTGGCAGCGACGCAATAAACTCAACAAGCAGCAGTTCTGCCCCACCTCTTGAAAGAGAATCAATAATATAAAGAATCTTTTTTGCCACTGCGGTAACGATGTTAATTCAATTTTTACAGACACTAAAGCAATGCCTAAAAAAACAAATCTATTAATAGTTGGCGACTATAACAGAAGAGATTTTGTAGACTTGTTTAAAGCATGCCGAAATGACTTTCACTTTTACTTTCTGGAGTACGCCTCACTTAAGGAAGTAACCGCTAATCATTATCTCGCATATGGTGAAGCAATATTCTGGAAAGATTATTCCGATGCTTATACCTTATTAGCTAAAGTAGCGCCCCAAAAGGTCGTTTTTTTCTTTATTGAAACGTATAATCATGTTGCTTTAAATGTAGCCTGTAAACAAAAGGGAATCACTAGTTGCTTACTCGATCATGGCATCAGAGATATTAATCTTAACCTTGCCTATGAAGCCACACAAAAAGTCAAGCTGCAAAGAGTAAAATTATTTAATAGCAAGGTGCCATTGCTGGATAGAATAAAAACGCGTCTTTTTTTTATTAGAAGTGTAAAGAAGTCGTCTTTAGAGCATAAGCGCTTTTTGAAAGATTTCTATAATATCAGAAGCAGAAATACCTACTTTAAAACATCTCAGATACTACAGCACTCATTACGGAAACCAGATGTATACCTAGCGTTTAGTGTTGGTGTATATAAGGCGCATCAGAAGCTGGATGCTTTAGCTGCAAATCAAAAGATATACTACTTTGGTATTCCTTATTTCGATGAGTTTTCGCAGATACGGCATATAAAGCCGAAGTCAAAGCATTTGTTATTTATTGATCAAGCTTTTGTTAGCCAACATTTGCTAGGCTGGATCGAAAACAACAAGCGTGATTTTATAAAAAAGCTTCTTGCGGTATGTAGCTCTCATGACTATAAATTGATTGTTAAAATTCATCCCTTAGAGAACCCGAGCATCTGGCGCGAGTTTGAAGGAAAAGCATTAGAAATCGTTGTAGATAACTTTCATGCTGTAGTCAGCACTTGTGAAATAATAATAGGCTTTTACTCTACTCTTTTGCTCGGTTTAGCTGCCCTGCCACATACAACTATACTTACTTATGAAGGTCATCCTGCTGGCAATAAGTTCTTCCTTTCCCGTTTTTTGGTAGCAGAAGGCGTCGGAAGCAGCTTTGTTGATATGGAAGAGTTAGGCGGCCTTCTAACTATAATAAAGCAAATCCAACTTCTACAGCAGGAAAAGAAGAAAGAATTTATAAAGGAATGGCTTTATAGATTTGATGGCAGAAGTGGTGAACGTCTAAGAGACTTGCTTCTGCAAGAACTTTAACCCAATGATTTCATCAACAAACTCTCGTACAGCTCCCTCGCCACCTTTTTTGCTTAGGTGGTAAATGTTTCTTACCTCTTTTATACTTGCCATGGCATTGCTTGGGCAGGCGGCAAAACCTACTTGCTGCAATAGCTCCAAATCACCTAAATCATCTCCTACAAAAGCTACCTCGGCCATATCAATTCCATATTGCTCACAAAGCCCCTTCGCAACTTTCAGTTTATCTGGCACTCCCTGAAAAAGGTGATCTATTTTAATTTTAAAAGCTCGTCTTTCATTAAGCTTTGTATTTTCTGATGTAATTAAGCCTGTGATAATGCCTCTACTCCGAAGTAACTCAAATGCTTTTCCATCATAAGTAGAAAATTTCTTTAATTCCTCGCCACCTTCGCTATAATACATCCCGGCATCTGTTAAAACGCCATCAATGTCTGATAGAAACAACTTTATCTGCCCTCTGCAAGCTATATTATTAAGCATGTGCCGCTTCATCAGTTCCTCTACTATTGGCCAATCTCCGGGCTCATCTAATTCGTTCATCGTAAATTCCGGCATCTCATAGATAGATATCTTACCGCTTAAGCGGCACCTACTCTCTTTGATACCTTTAACTGAACTTAGGTAAAGGGCACCGTTTTCTATCAGAGTACCACTAAAACTCTGGCGTCTTGGCCTGTTTTTAAAGTTATAGTTGAGTGGTGTACCATCGGCAGTCCAAATAAATTTTTTGGTGCGAGCGCAGGTTAAAAGTGAATCCGAATTCTCCTTTAAATACAACTCGATTGCGCTATCAATATCTAAAGTAGTGGTAAATGGTGTTGTGGTTTGCAAAAGCAGTAGGTTTGTACTGTTTTCAAGATGAAGTGTATTAATTAACTCAAGCATTAAGTCTTCTGTAGATGATGTATCCTGCGCGTTTTCAGATAATCTATCGTACACTTCTACTTTACTGGAAGGGAAAGCCAGAATAATTTCTTTTATAATAATGCAATCTGTAGCCACATAAACTTTATCAACATATTTAGAGTGTTCCAAAGCCTCCAGCGACCAGTATAGCAAAGGCTTGCCACAAAGTGGCTTAATATTTTTTAAGGGAATAGATTTACTCCCGCACCTGGCTGGTACTAAGGCTACAGTTTTCAAGCGACTATTTTCTATACTTTAGTTTTTTTCTTTGTTCCAGTTCAACAGGTACAACAGTATCAGGCTTATATGTAAGTGCAGTATGTGTTGCCTGCAAATCCCTGACCAGTTTTCGCAGATCTTCTGGCTCTAATGAAGCCGCATGATCAGTTCCTTTCCAAGTCCGGTCTTTCGTGAAATGACGCTCAAACCATGTTGCCCCCAAGGCATAAGCAGCAACATCAATTGCTATACCTAAATGATGGCCTGAGAAACCTGTTGCTTTAGTTAAATATCCATACTCCTGATTAAGTCGCTGTATTTCCAAGAGATGCACCTCTTCAAACTTTATTGGGTACCCAGAAGTGCAGGCATACAGAACCAGCCTTGAAAGTCCATTTTGCCACTGTCCAAATAATGAAATTATATCCAATAATTCCTGTGAAGTTGTCATACCTAATGAAATGTGAATATCACCGGTATACTCTTCTCTGAGTATTTGCAGTAGCGCGAGATTATTATTACAGGCCGACGGCACCTTTATGTAATTTGGATTCAAGGCAATGATTTCTCGTGCCGAAATTTCATCCCAAACCGACACAGCATACCCAATATTTAGAACCGCGCAATGTGCTTTTAAAAGTGCATGCTGCTCTGCGGTAAACTCTAAATGCTCCCGATGCTCGCCATAAGTTTTACCGAAAGAATGGTAAGAATAAGGATGAGGCAAATCATATTGCTCCTCTGTGAGCAGCTTTATAATGTTTCTTTTCTGAAACTTAGCATAGCTTGCTCCGCACTCTTTGGCTAGTTTAATCAGTTCGATCGCCTTGCCGAATTCACCTTGATGGTTACATCCTATTTCGGCTACGATTATTGGTTTAGAATATCTACAGCTCTCTTCACTCATACATCAAAAATAAAAGGTCCGGGAACATTTAAAGTTTTCAGCCCTTTTATTTTATAAACACTCTTACTTGTTATACTTGCTCCGTAGTCGGAGTCTGAATTTTATCTTTAAAATAGGCCAGCGTCTTTTTCAGGCCTTCGGCGCGACCCACCTGCGGCTCCCATCCCAGAATTTCTTTTGCTTTGGAGATGTCCGGCTGGCGCTTTTGCGGGTCGTCCACCGGCAATGGCTGGTATTCTACCTTGAGTGCTACACCGGTGAGGTTGCAAATTTCCTCCGCAAATTCTTTAATAGTGATTTCTGACGGGTTACCTACGTTTACCGGCAATGCATAATCGCTGAGTAGCAGCCGGTAAATGCCTTCCACTAAATCATCTACGTAGCAAAAAGAGCGTGTCTGGCTGCCATCCCCGAAAATGCTGAGCGGCTCACCACGCAGTGCTTGGCTCAGGAAAGCTGGCAGCACGCGGCCATCGTTCAGGCGCATGCGCGGGCCATAGGTATTGAAGATGCGCACAATACGCGTTTCCAGGCCGTGGTGCATGTGGTAAGCCATGGTCATGGCCTCCTGAAAACGCTTGGCCTCGTCGTAGCAACCTCTTGGGCCAACCGGATTCACGTTGCCCCAGTAATCTTCTGCCTGCGGGTGCACCAGCGGATCGCCGTATACCTCGGAGGTAGAAGCAATCAGCATACGGGCATTTTTGGCTTTGGCTAAGCCGAGCAGGTTATGCGTTCCTAAAGAACCAACTTTTAATGTTTGTATCGGGATTTTCAGGTAATCGATAGGGCTTGCCGGCGATGCGAAGTGCAGGATATAATCCAGATGGCCTGGCACGTATACAAATTTGGACACATCGTGGTGATAGAACTCAAACTGCTTTAGCCCGAACAGGTGCTCGATGTTGGCCAGGCTGCCCGTAATCAGGTTATCCATGGCAATCACCTCGTAACCTTCTTTAATAAATCTATCACAGAGGTGGGAGCCCAAAAAACCCGCACCGCCTGTAATCAACACTCTTTTTTCAGACATAAACGAAGTATAGAAACAGAATTGTTTTAAAATATTTTGCCCTTCTGACTGGCTCTTTTACTAAAAGCCTATCAGAAGGGCAAAATAATATAATTTAAGCTAATTCTGTCTACTTATTTTATTTATACTGTTGCTTTTTCTTCCTGAACAACCTGCTGCAGGCCGATGCCATAGTAGGTAAAGCCTTTGTCGCGCATCTCAGCAGCATCATAAATATTTCTGCCGTCGAACAACACTTTGCCTTTCATCAGCTTGCTCACAACGGTAAAGTTTGGTGCTCTGAACTCCGGCCACTCTGTTACCAGCAGCAAAGCATCCGCATCAATCAGCGTTTCATACTCATCTTTGCCATACTCGATGCTGTCGCCTAAAGTATGTTTGGCCTCATTGATGGCAACCGGATCATAAGCTTTCACTTTAGCACCCTGCTCCAGCAACTTCTGAATAATAACGAGTGACGGTGCTTCGCGCATGTCATCTGTTTTCGGCTTAAAGGAAAGTCCCCAGATAGCAAAAGTTTTGCCTGCTACATCGCCGTTGAAATGCTTGTTGATTTTATTGAAAAGAACTGACTTCTGGTTCTCATTCACTTCCTCTACCGACTTAAGCACACGCATCTCATAGCCATTCTGAGAGGCTGTTTTGATAAGCGCTTTTACGTCTTTCGGGAAGCATGATCCGCCGTAGCCAATACCCGGGTAAATAAACTTGTTACCAATTCGGGCATCACTGCCGATGCCTTTGCGCACCATATTTACATCAGCGCCCATTATTTCGCAAAGGTTGGCGATGTCGTTCATGAAGCTGATTTTAGTGGCCAGCATGGCGTTTGCCGCATACTTGGTCATTTCAGCAGAAGGGATGTCCATGCAGATAAGCGGGTGACCGTTCATCAGGAATGGCTTGTACAACTTACGCATTACCTTTTCGGCTCTGTCGGAGGCCACGCCTACCACAATACGATCCGGCTTCAGGAAGTCCTCAATAGCGGCTCCTTCTTTCAGAAACTCAGGGTTAGAAGCCACATCAAACGGAATATCAACGCCACGTGCTTCCAGTTCCTGCGCAATAGCGTTACGCACTTTGTTTGCTGTACCAACAGGCACAGTACTTTTGGTAACTACCACCAGGTAATCGTTCATGTTCTGGCCGATGCTCTTGGCAACAGCCAATACGTGCTTCAGGTCAGCGCTGCCGTCTTCGCCCGGAGGTGTACCTACTGCTATAAAAGCAGCATCGCACCCCTGAATGCTGGATGCCGGATCGTTAGAGAAAGTAAGGCGCTCTTTCTGTGCGTTTCGCGCTACCATTTCTTCCAAACCTGGCTCATAAATAGGAAGGATTCCGTTTTTCAGGTTTTCAATTTTTTTTGTGTCGATATCGATACATATCACATCAATACCAACTTCGGCAAAACAGGTTCCTGTTACCAGACCTACATACCCGGTGCCAACTACAGCTATTCTCATAAAGGTTTAATAAAATTGAATTGCAAATTTATAAAATTATATCTTTTTATTGTATAAAAGATGTATACTTATTAATATTTTAAAAGTTCTATATTTTTATATATTTTTTCCACCAATATTGAAACACCACCAGCATCCACGCTTTTGTTTCAACCGAAGTTGCTGAGGATGAGTTCATCTGTTGCCGGATGTTTTGTATTTGCTGCACATCAAATATGCCCTGCTCCGCTATAAATTTATCTGAAAGATATTCCTGCAACAGGCAACGGCCCTCAGACTGTAAAAACGACAGCAGTGGAATCTCAAACCCTTTCTTTGGCCTCTTAAACAACTCTGGCGGCAACATACCTCGGAAGGTCTCCTGCAAAATTTTCTTTCGAATACCTGCGTTTATTTTAGAGGAAGCAGGCAGTGAAAAAACATATTTCACCAGCCGGTGATCCAGAAATGGGCTCCTGATTTCCAGTCTGTTGGCCATACCCATCAAATCGACTTTGGGCAGCATGTCGTTTGCCAGCACTAATTGCCAATCGGCACACAATACGCTGTTCATGGTATAAGGTTTTGTGTTGAGGCATTCCAGTAACCGATTTTTTCTGGCGCGATACAGCCTGGGGTATATAAACGCTTGTTTTGCAGGCAGCAGCAACGCCATTGCCTCCGCTTCAGACTGCCAGGTAGCCCAAAACCAGTAACGCGCTGCCGCCGGCATGCCCGCACCTGTTGCAAACCGTTGCAGCTGCCTTACTTTATTACTCCATACACCACTTCTGGAGGCAGGCAATGCATTCCATAAAAAACCTAACTGCTTTACAGCCGCTGCTGTAACACCGCCTGTAGCAACTCTATACTCTGCCCGATGCTTGTTATAGCCTGCAAACAATTCATCTGCTCCGTCTCCTGAAAGCACCGCTTTCACCTGGCTGCCGGCGTACTTGCTCAAAGTATATACTGCCAGGGCCGATGAGTCGGCAAAAGGTTCACTCAGCGCATCGAGCATACCAGACAGGTGCTCATGTAGGTCTTGGTTGCGCAGCAACAGGTCGGTGTGGTCAGTTTTATACTTCTGCGCTACCAGCCGGGCATAGGGTGTTTCATCAAAGTATGGCTGGTCTTTAAACCCGACAGAAAATGTTTTGAGTTGTGGATTTATCCCTGCTGCCAGAGCTACCACCACCGAAGAATCGATGCCGCCGCTCAGAAAAGCACCCACCGGCACGTCGGCTACCAGCCGGTCGGCCACCGCCTGCTCCATTAGTTGCTGTAGTTTTACCTGTTGCTGTTTGTAAGACAGCGGGTTGTTTACGGCCTTCCCGGCATTAAATGGCAAGCGGTACCAAGCTTTTTCCTGTACCCTGCCCTGCCGGATAAAAAGCGAATGGCCGGGCAATAATTTTTTAACACCCTGCAGCATGGAGGCAGGAGCAGGCACATAGCTCAACTGTAAATACTGGAGCAGCGAGGTATAATCTACTTCACGTGGAACACCCAGCGCCAGCAAAGCACTCATCTCAGAACCAAACAGAAACTTATCAGTATCTTTATAGTATAGCAGCGGCTTTTCCCCGAAGCGGTCGCGGGCAATAAAAAGGCTTTTATCGCCCGCATCATAAACGGCGAAGGCAAAGAAGCCGCGCAGCTTTTTCAGACAACCCTGGCCCTGCTCCAAGTATAGCTGCAGCAAAACTTCCGTGTCGGCGTTTGTGCGGAAATGCGCGCTGCGCTGCTGTAGCTCTGCCCGCAGTTGTTTGTAATTGAGTATTTCGCCATTAAAAATAATAGTATAGCGCCCGCTGGCATCGGTAAACGGCTGGTTTGCCTCCGGAGCGAGGTCTATAATAGAGAGGCGGCGGTGCGCCAACCCCACCTGGCCGTGCAGGTACAGTCCTTCAGCATCAGGGCCGCGGTGCCGCAAGGCCTCCGACGCCTGTTGCAATTTTGCCAGTGCCTGTTTGCCAGCATCTGAAAAAGCAAAAACTCCTATTAGTCCGCACATACCTTTGCGCAAAGTTATACTTTATACTTCACCCTTCTGCTTCCTGGGGCTATAGCGCCTAAATTTTCGTCAAAAGCAACAACCTGACACCTGATTCAAAGTATAGCTTAGTACAGTATACCCTAAGTTATCTTTATGAAACCGGATTGGCTGGATAGGAATGAATATCCTTTTAAATCGAGATACATTCAGTTAGAGGCGGGCAGAATGCATTATATCGACGAAGGGGAGGGCACGCCCATCGTGATGGTACACGGCACTCCTTCCTGGTCGTTTCTGTACCGCAACCTGATTAAAATACTCAGCAAAAACTACCGATGCATTGCCATGGATATGCTGGGTTTCGGACTGTCGGACAAGCCGGAGAGTTGGAGTTACAGGCCGCGGGCGCACGCTGCCAACTTCGAGCAACTGATGGATCATCTCCAGCTCAAGGATATTACACTGCTGGTGCATGATTTTGGCACCCCAATTGGCCTGGCCTATGCCATCAAACATCCAGAAAACATCAAGAACATCGTGCTGCTGAACTCCTGGACCTGGTCTTTGTGCAAGCATCATTCTTTTTCCGAAGCCAGTAAATACCTGGTGGGGCCGCTGGGCAATTTTCTGCTGTCTAAACTTAATGTGTCTACTACAACGCTGGTGAATGAGCTTTTCGGGGAGATGGAGAACGTGCCGGAATCCATCAGGCAGCACTACGTGCAGGCCTTGGGTAAGCCAGAGGATCATGTGGAGAAACTTGCCTGCGCCCGTGAGTTGGTGGGAGCCAGCAAATGGTATGAAGAGTTATGGCAGCAGCGAAAGAAAATTCAGGACATCCCCGCGCTCATACTTTGGGGCGAGCGCGATAAATTGATAAAAATTGAGGCGCTACAGCACTGGAAGACTTTTTTCCATGAGTGCTATGTGATACACTTTGAAGACGGAGGCCATTTTCTGCAGGAGCAGAATGCAGAAGAGATAGCGCACTATTTACATAACTTCATAAAAGAAGAGCAGAAGAAGCAGGAACTGGCACATTTCCATTAATTACTCTATAATAAACACTACAAGCAACAACTATGAAAACAGAAAAACCACAACACAAAGCCCACTTACAACATCAGCAAACCCCTCAGGAACCTGTGCAGAATCTGTTAAACGAGAGGCCAAAAAACCTGATTGAATCATGGCAACATTTGCGCGACATGGACATCACTTTGGCTGAAAACAAGTATAGCGATCTCCTGGCAGGCGGCAAACCAGCACAGCGACAGGAGCATCCATAAGAAATGCAATTGGCTACTCCGGTGGCTCAGTTATAACAGCAACAGGCGCAGAGATCAATCTTCTGCGCCTGTTGCTGTTATAACTTTATTGGCTAAACGATTTGCTCCTGCGCATACCTGTGTAATAACACCCGGCTCCACGGTGGCCTGCAGGTTGCGCTCATCTATCTGTACGATTTTGTTTAAGCGCTCTGTGGAAAGTATAACGCCCTTATGCACTGCCAAAGCGCCGCCGCTGAGCCTGGTGCCGGCACCGCGGGGCGTTACCGGCAGAAAATTTTCGTGGCAGTAACGCATAATACGGCTTATCTCGTCAGCGTTAGCAGGTTTAAGCACCACCTCCGGCAGGTAACGCAGGTCTTCGGTTTCGTCGTGGGTATAGCGCAGCATATTATCAATGGCGGCAGGCAGCACCACATGCTCCTCTCCTACTATTCTGGCCAGAATTGTGACAGTTTCCGGAGTAACCAGGTTAAATTTCATTTTTAAAAAGAATCAGAATTGTTAATTTAGCCACACATTATACTTCATTTCACTTTTGCCAAGCTAAGCTTTGAGAACTTTATTTACTACATCCGCCCTATTAATCTTTTTTCTGGCTTTAATGGCTTCCTGCCATACTGCGCCGCCGACTTTTAGTAAGCGCGGCGACACGTACAGGTCAGCTCGTGAGATTGCCGCCGCCAAGCGCCAGCAGCGCAGAGGCCGCGGAAACGCAGGCAGCAGCATCGCCACTTCTAAAGACCGAACCAGCCATACCCGCGCTTCGCGCAACCCGGGCGCACAGATCAGCACCGTTATCGAAACAGCGCGCTCTTATACAGGCGTACCATACAGATGGGGCGGTACCACACGCGTAGGTATGGACTGCTCCGGCTTGCTTTGCACCTCGTTCCAAAGTATAGATGTTCCGCTGCCCCGCACCTCCGAAGAGCAAAGCCGCTACGGCAAAAAAGTAAAGCTGAAACATATCCGCGAAGGCGACCTTGTTTTCTTCGGCGCCAACAGATTCAGCAACGAAGTGACACATGTGGGCATGGTAACAGAGGTTATAAGCGATGAGGAAGTCCGGTTTATACATGCTTCCACCTCGCTTGGCGTAACAGAAAACAACCTCTACTCAGATTACTTCCAGAAGATATTTATTAAAGCCGTCCGGCCACCTTTATAGTTCGTAACCTGCTGGCTTATTGAGAGATAGCAGCGTCTTACAAAAAAAACAGATAGCTTAACATTAAATTAACAAATAGATAAGGTGTTTTAAATTCTTTATAGATAATTTTGCCAAAAATTCACTTAATCGTATTTATGAAACCAATTTACAAAAGTCTGGTTATGTGCTTAGTATTGCTGCTACCCATGCAGCTGGCCTGGGCACAAGTAACAACGAGTAGTATCAACGGATCTGTCAGGGACCAGCAGGGAGAGTCCCTTATCGGAGCAACTGTAAGAGCTACGCATCAACCATCCGGCACAACTTATGGAACTGTGACGAATGCCGAGGGCCGCTTTAACATTGCTAACGTACGTACGGGTGGGCCTTATTCAATTGAAGTAAGCTATATCGGCTTCCAACCTAAAAGCTATAATAATATTAATCTGCAGCTAGGTGTGCCCTACCAACTGGATGCCACTATCTCTGAATCCGGCACTGATTTGCAGGAAATTGTAGTTACGGCAGACGAAAGTTCCGTTTTTAATGCACAAAAGACTGGTGCAGCAACAAACGTTTCCAGTCAGCAAATCAACACCTTACCCACTATCTCAAGAAGCCTTACAGACTTTACCCGCCTTACACCTCAGGCTAATGGAAATGGTTTTGCAGGACGTGATGGCCGTTTTAATAATGTTCAGATAGACGGTGCGAACTTTAACAATGGCTTTGGCCTGAACACCAATCCACTTCCGGGAGGAAACTCGCAACCTATTTCTTTAGATGCGATTGAGCAAGTGCAAGTAAACATTGCCCCTTACGATGTACGCCAGAGCGGATTTACCGGTGCAGGTATTAACGCCATTACCCGTAGCGGCTCCAACGAATTTTCCGGCTCAGTTTATGGCTTTTTCCGTAACCAGAACTTTACCGGCGGAAAAGTTAACGGTACTGATATAGACAAGGGAGATGATAACTCAAGTAAAACCTATGGTTTCCGTTTAGGTGGGCCTATCATCAAAAACAAATTATTCTTCTTTGTGAATGGCGAGCATGTAGAAAATAAAGGCACCAATCCATTTGCAGTTAACCTTTGGAGACCCTCCGAAAATGGTGTGGCAGACCCTGACAACAACATAGCCAGAACTTCCAGAGCTGACTTAGAAGCAGTACGCAACCACTTGATTAATGTATGGGGATATGACCCAGGTGCCTATGAAGGATACGCCCGTGACAATGGCTCGAAGAGCACTAACTTCTTAGCCCGTATTGACTGGAACATCAGTGACAAGCATAAATTAGCTGTTCGCTACAACCAGGTAAAAGGAGAAGCTGCTTCTTTGGTAAATGGCAGTTCTGGCCCAAGCCCACGTTCAACTGTAAATAACAGGGTTAGCGACCAGTCTATTGCTTTTGAAAAGACAATGTATAATACAGAAAACGTTGTCCGTTCAGCATCTGCCGAGTTGAATAGTACCTTCTCTTCCCGTATCTCCAACCAATTCCTGGCTACTTATAGCCGTATACAGGATACACGTACCTCACCAAGCGAAATTTTCCCAATGGTAGACATTTGGGATGGTACAGGTGCTAACTCAAACTATATGACTTTTGGTTATGAGTTGTTTACTTACGGAAACGATGTGCTTAACAATAACTATAGCTTCATCGATAACCTTACCTATTTAGCCGGTAAGCATACCATCACTGCTGGTGCCAGCTTTGAGTCACAGAAGTTTGGTAACCAGTATATTCGTTTAGGTACTTCTTACTATCGTTATGCATCTGTAGCAGATTTCCTTACTACAGGCACTCCCAACGAAGTAGCTCCAATCATGTTTGGCCTTACTTATCCTTATGAAGGTCAGGACCCATATGCACCGATAAAATTAGGAACGGCCGGGGTTTATGTACAGGATAAATACACCGTAAACGACCGCTTGGATTTGACTGTAGGTGTACGTGCCGATATGCCAGTTTACATGAATGACCTGACAGCTAACCCATCTATTGACAACTTAGAGTTGTTAAACCCAGATGGCAACCCAACGCATTATACTACGAGCGAATGGCCTAAATCAAAAGTGATGCTGTCGCCACGTATAGGCTTTAATTACGATGCCTTTGAAGATGGTTCTTTACAGTTGCGTGGCGGAACTGGCTTCTTCACAGGCCGTGTACCATTTGTGTGGCTTACAAACATGCCTTCCAACTCTGGCGTGATTCAAAACAACGTAGAACCTAATAGTTACGATGCAGTAGCAGGCTGGATTGGCGACATCCGCTTTAATCCGGATCCATACTACTGGTTAAACAACACGCCGGCCAGCGCAGCCGATGTATTTATCAAAAACCCAAATGCCGGTGTTCCAACCAGCTTTGCTTTGGTAAATCGTGATTTCAGAATGCCTAAAGTATGGAGAAGCAGCTTAGGAGCAGACTACAGCATTCCGGGCACACCTTTGGTTGCTACTACAGACCTGTTGTATACTAGGGATATAAACGCCGCCTACCAGTTTGGAGCTAACAGAAAACCAGCTACTGCAACATTGAACTATGGTGGCGAAGCGGAAAACGATAACCGTGAGTTTTATGGTAGTTCCGCAGATGCGGCCTACAATCCAGCTGTGGGAGCTAATACAGGTGTGGTGCTAACAAATACTGATGTAAAAGGATATTCTTACAATGCCACTGTAGGGCTTTCACTTCCAACCCGCAGAGGCCTGTATGGTTCATTATACTATACTTACACCAAATCGAAAGATATATCTGGCAGCCCGGGTTCTAACGCATCATCAGCATGGCTTGGCAGCCCGTCTATCAACAACCCTAACGAACAGATTCTTTACAACTCCCAGTATGCTGTTCCTCATAACGTAGTTGGTAATCTTTCTTACCGTGTAGAATACGCAAATCATTTGGCTACTACTATCTCCGTATTCTACAACGGATCAACCCAGGGACGCTATTCTTATACTTATAGCGGCGATTTAAATAAGGATGGCATTGCTGCCGATTTATTGTATGTGCCTAATGATGTAAACAATCTGACCTTTGTAGATAAAAATGGCTTTACCGCACAGCAACAACGTGATGCGTTCGACGCTTTTATCAACAACGATGATTATCTGAGCACAAGACGTGGACAGTACGCTGAGCGTAATGCAGCTTTGATGCCTTGGTTAAACCGTTTTGATGTAAGAATATTACAGGACATCTTTACGAACATCGGTGCCAAACGCAATACACTTCAGCTTAGTGCAGATATCATGAACGCAGGTAACCTGATAAACTCTAACTGGGGCGTTATACAGACGTTAAACAATGCGCAGAGCCTGTTGAACGTGGAAAGTGTTAGTGCAGATGGTGTGCCTGCATTTAGCATGAGAACAGTTTCTGAAGGAGGCCAAACAGTACTACCCACAGGGGCTTTCAGAGATGTGACTACTACTGCTGCTACATGGTATATGCAGCTGGGGATTCGATACATCTTCAACTAGGCCGGGCACTATAAACTCATCCTTACAAAAAGAGGCAGCTTTCGCTGCCTCTTCTCTTTTACACAAAAGTTTGATAAGGTGTTTTGCATCTCAAATATTTGTTCTATTTTTGTGCAACAACAAGGGGGATTAGCTCAGCTGGCTAGAGCGCTTGCATGGCATGCAAGAGGTCATCGGTTCGACTCCGATATTCTCCACGCTGATAATCAAGCACTTACGGTATAAGAACTGTAAGTGCTTTTTTATGTGCACACAAAAGTACACACAACTTTTCCTGCTCTAATACTCCTATAGCCTCTGAAAGAAAAAAATCGGCTTTGAAGAAGGAGAATAAATAGAAGAAGGATAAAAGTAATTTCTATATACTTCATATCAAGAACGCAGTGCCCAAGATTATTAATTACAGTTTCAACTTTATCTACTGTAGATTTTAATGATCTGACGCTTCCATATTTTAGGCACCCTCTCTTTCAGACAACTTGAGCTTAAACTCATAAACAATAAGATTATGCATTTACGAGCATACTTTACTTAAACAAGCATATAGTTAGCCCATATTTACTTTATCAGATATGCCTGATAAATAATCAATAAACATATGATGGAGCTGATTCCAATCCTGCTGTGATACAAAAGAAATAGTTAGCGGCGAATCAGCAAGATTATAGGCTTGACCACCCTGTCTGGGAGCGTTCCAATCAGGATAGAGAAACACAATAAATTCATTAGCATATAACAACACTTTACCGTTCACAGTGTCTAAGAGTGGCTGGAGAAAATTTGAAGTAGCGTTTGTTGCAACTTCAGTAGTAACAATATTCATTGGTAAATGCGGAAATTCTGAAGCATGTTTCTGGATGTAAGACAAAGTGTTCGGCTCAGTATCTTTTAAAAATTTATCAAGCACTTCCCTTAGAGGTTCTTCAACCTCTAAGGGCAACTTAAAGTTATTGAAAACCAGATGCGTAGACACACTAGCTCTCCACACAAAGGAATATATGAACAGTTTAAACATAATTGGATCCACTTTCAGAGCTGTAAGGTGATCCACCTCTTGCTCTTTACCCCGAGTGATTGGAAAGTCTTGGGTTGCATTTTGCTCTCTAAAACGATTGTATAAATGATTAGCTACGTAGCGCTCTAATACTCCAAATCTGCTCTCGCATTCTGGACAGAACAAGTAATCCTGCTTAGGGCTATCTTGCACTCTTACTCCTAATTTTTTATGCTTATTAGGAGTCGTGCTTAACAACCAACCTTCACGCTGGTTGTTATCTGTGATAATCATGTTTTTAACCCAAAACTTTGAAAAAATGTGGGAGTTCTTCTTCGTAGATGGCCCGATCTTACAGAGCAAGCATGCATCTTGAGGGGTTCTTTTATGTTGGTTTGCCATATTTTACATATAGAATTAAATTAGTGTGTAAAGCTTTGCCTTTTTCATTTACGCCATATACCTATACATACAATAATTGTTATTTCAAGGGCTCTATACTTTGAGTAGACAGGCAACTTACAACAGCAAAAGGTAATCCATATCAAGCGCAGCAAGCATAACAAGTACAACTTTTGACAGGTTGCTGTTTTAACTCCACATGCTTAGAACCTACACTATTCCATCCTTTCAACTACCTTTGAAAGTATAAGAAAGTATAAACTACCGGAACAAGTATAAAAGCCACCGGCCACGTATACGCTCTTCTATACTTTATCAGCTCTTATGAAAAGAACAGCCCTTACCCTATTTACCCTGCTATACTTTACAGCCTGCACCCAAACCAGCAACCCTGAACAGCCCGAGCAGTCTGCGGCCGCCCTTCCTGCCGATTCTGTCTCCACAGATAGCATCGCCATCGACAGCCTCTCCAGCACGCCTTTATGCCAGAGCAATGCGCCAATGTTTGCGCCGCAGGATGGAAGTATAAACGATGCTTCCCTGCAGGAGTATCTCCGGGATTTAGCCCAGGCGGTACAGCAACAGGATGCGCCAAAGCTTCTCATACTGCTCGACCCCCATATTGCCACGGGCTTTGACGCGAGCGGCGGTCTGGATACTTTCAAAGAGCGCTGGCACCCTGAAACCAAAGCATCTGTGCTGTGGCCAATGCTCCATCAGATGCTGGAACTTGGCGGCACACGCCTGCAGCAGCAGGGCGGCGACAGCAGCAACTTTGCACTGCCATACGTGTACAGTGCCTGGCCCGACTCGCTGAATGCTTTTACCTACCGCGCCGTGGTGCACAACGGCGCTATACTTCGGGAGGAGCCTGCGGCTAATGCGGCCGCCGTTTGTGCGCTTAGCCGGGTAATTCTGAAGGTAGACTACAGCAAATCATATCCGCAGCAGGACAATGTGCGCGAGAAGGAGTGGTGGTATGTCACCTCGCCCGACGGGCAGCTGAAAGGTTATCTTTACAAAAGTGATTTGTATAGCCCGGTCGGCTACCGCGCCCTCTTTAATAAAAACAAGCAGGGTCAATGGCACATGACGGCGCTGGTATCCGGAGATTAAATAAAAATGCCTGCTGCCATAGTATGGCAGCAGGCATTTTTATTTAATCCGGGAAAACTTACACCATTACCGGCTGAGGCTGGCTGACAACCCCATTGATAGGAATGCTTTTTTCCAGCGCTGCCAGGCGCAGGCTTCCAGCCACGTGGCGCGCTACTTCTTCCTGCTGTATACTGCCCAGTCTTAGTATAACCGGCTTGCTGTTTTCCATTTCAAAAACCACAAAATAATTTGTTATCCATACCTTCAAAACCTGCTGCCAGGGCAGTACACGCTCGCCTCCAAACAGCGCCACCCTAAAAGCTATGCGCTCGGGCGTCATAGAAAAATAAGCATCTTTCAAAAGTATTTTGTCGGTGGCCAGTGCCGTCCAAATCATACCAGCCACCAGCAGCACCACACTGGCAATTGCCCAGCCTGCTCTAAAATGTTCTTGCCATATCATTTCCCGCAGCAGGGCATAAGCGCCGCCTACTATTAAGAGCACACCTGAAAACAGCATCATTTTTTTTGTTTGCCGAAGCTTTTTTGAAGAGTAGAGAGTTACATACATACCTATTAATTTATTTTTAGTGTTAATATTTTTAAAATCTTATTTTCAGGCGCTCCGCGTATTTTAATATTTACTCTGACTAATTTTTTTCACTTTTTTTACCGGCAGCCAGAGCTGTGATCGGTATTGTAGGTATGTAAGGCGCGAGCTAAGTAAAAAGGAACTATTATTACGCTGATTTAAGCTATATCAATCTATAAATAGTTATAAATTTGTTATTTTTGATGCCTCTATTCCAATTCGACCGAAATATAACTATTACTTGTATATTTCCAAACACTATTTTTTCAAAAATATTTTTATCTGGTGTTGCTGCGCCGGCACAAAATGCCTTGCTGCCGGATTTTGCTTATATTGACGGATAAAACAGAACCAATACATGAAAATACGCTACTTTTTAACACTAGCGGCCTGTGCAATGGCCGGATGCCAGCAGTTGCCGCAGCAAAGTCCGGCGGTGCCGGCTAAAAATAAATTCGATGATATAACACTGCAGCGCATTTATACTTTACAGGATAAGCGCCAGACGGCGGAATTGCTCCCATACCTAAACAATACAAAACCACAATACCGCCGCGAAGCAGCCATTGCTTTTGCATCGGTGCAAGATACGCTGGCTATCCCGCCGCTCCTGGGCCTGCTCACCGATACGACAGTGGCTGTGCGGGAGGCAGCTTCCTATTCTTTAGGGCAGGTTGGCGATACTAAAGCGGAACAGGGAATAATGCAACGCTTGCAGCAGGAACAGAATCCGGAAGTGCAGGCCGCTTTACTTGAAGCATTAGGCAAGGTAGCCATCTCAACCGGTGTCAGCTACCTGGCAGCTTACAAGGCGCCCAACCCAACAGCGCTGGCCGGGCAAGCCTGGGGCCTGTACCGTGCCGGGCTCCGCCAACAGTATAACCAGCAGGCTGTGGAGCAGGTTATACTGCTTCTGTCTTCTACTAACCCTTACGAGGCACGGCTGCCAGCTGCACACTTC
>Ga0210040_10000474_pt1 | contig 67561 bp, 58 predicted proteins | sample CryGeyCG12114_NA_FD_185462 | JGI IMG/M metagenome (GOLD analysis project Ga0210040, IMG submission 185462) | Groundwater microbial communities from aquifer - Crystal Geyser CG19_WC_8/21/14_NA (SPAdes) (version 2) | ecosystem: Environmental > Aquatic > Deep subsurface > Groundwater | place: USA...
ACAGATGAATTTGAAGAATTGCATCATTTACATTATTATTTTCTTCCGGAGATAGAAAGCCTGCTCAAACTCAACAATTTCGAGATAAAGGCAACTCTGCCTTTTATGGCATCTGGCAAAGAGCTGGCTCCCTATGACTGGAACATAAGTATTGTAGCACAAAAAGTATAAAGATGCGCGTAAGAATAGTGAGTTATGAAGATGTTCATGGCTGGATACTAGGAAAATTTGCCCGAAAGCTTCATGAAGAGTTAACCCTGCTGGGCATTGATGTAGATATTGCAAAGACCGCTGATCCTACTGCAGAAGTTAATCATCATATCATCTATTTAGGATATGAGAGATATACAGGTGGCGTGGAAACACTGATGATTACGCATGTTGATGATATAAGGAAGCTCAGCTTAATAAAAGAGCAGCTTAAAACAGCGCAGGCAGGAATTTGCATGTCAGCAGAAACCATGCACCAGCTTTCCGGCTCTGGTGTGCCCAGAAACAAACTCTGCTTCGTTAATCCCGCGCATGACAGTGTAATAAAACCAGAGCCGCTGGTGGTGGGCATCACCAGCAAAGTGCAGCCTGATGGTTGTAAAAGAGAACATCTCCTGCTTGAGCTGATAGAAAATATATCCCCTGCTGATTTTCAGTTCAAGATAATGGGAATGGGCTGGGGAAATATTATAGATAAAATGAAGTCAAAAGGATTTCGTGTTATTTACTTTGATGATTTTGACTATGCCGAATATGTAAAGCTCATTCCTTCGCTTGACTACTATTTATACCTGGGGCAAGATGAGGGCTCCATGGGCTTTATTGATGCTTTAGCTGCAGGTGTCAAAACCATCGTTACGCCACAAGGCTATCATCTGGATGCAAAAGATGCTATAACGCACCCTTTCAATACGAGAGAAGAATTATGTGCTGTATTTGGCAACATCAAGAGAGAAAGAGATAAACTGATAAACTCAATATCCGACTGGAACTGGAAAGACTACGCTACAAAGCACCTCGAAATCTGGCAATATCTGTTGAAGCAAAAGGAAAACCCTACGGCTGAAGCAAGTATAAAGAGCAATTACTTTGATGGCCTAAACTCATTGATAAATGAAAGGGCCGGCGAGGCAGGCAGTATAAACCAACTAAACTACAAAGTCAAGCTGTATCAGGGTACTTCCAGAAGAATATTTTTTAGCCTGAAAAAGATAAAGGATTTCCCAACGCTTAAAAGAAAATTCCAAAGCTTCTTTTCCTCCAAATAATTCACCTTCAACTATTTAAATGGTTTCAAAACCACGAATCCTTTTTATTATTCCCTCTATGCATGGAGGCGGATCAGAAAGGGTTGTTTCACATCTGGTCAAAAACATCAACCCTGGCAAGTTTGATATTACGCTTGTTCTGATAAAAAAAGAAGGTGTGTTTTTAAAAGATATACCTGACTATGTAGAGATTATGGATCTAGGGCTTAGCAGGACAAGATATGCACCAGTAAAAATATTTAACCTGCTGTGGAAACAGAAGCCAAATATCGTTTTTTCAACATTAGGGCATTTAAACCTAGTAATTGCCAGTTTAAAACTACTCCTGCCCAGAAGCATCAGGTTTATTGCCCGTGAGTCCAGTACGGTCAGCTTACATAACAAGAATGAGGTCTATCCGGCACTGTTCGATTTCCTGTTCAGAACAGTTTATAAATCGTTTGATAAGATTGTTTGTCAATCAGGGTATATGCAGCATGATCTGATTCAGAATTATAACATCCCGCCAGAAAAAACCATTATTATTAATAATCCTATCGATGAGAAGCGCATCAACCAGACGATTGAACTGGCCCCTGACCCATTCAGGCATAGCGGCAAAATCAATTTTATTGCAGTGGGCAGGCTTTCTAAAGAGAAAGGATTTGACAGACTCATCAAAGCGTTTAAATATGTTCAGGATGATACTATTCACCTCAGCATTATCGGAGAAGGTGTAGAAAAAGATAAACTTAACGCTTTAGCTAAAGCAGAAAACGTGGCGCATAAGGTTTCGCTTCTCGGGTTCATTCCTAACCCGTATGTTTATATGAAACATGCAAAGGCTTTGATTCAGACGTCCTATTACGAAGGATTTCCGAATGTAGTAATCGAAGCAAACGCCTGCGGCATACCAGTGATAGGCTTTAAAAGCCCGGGCGGAATCGCAGAAATTATAAGCAACGCTGTATGCGGTTCGCTGGTTGAAGATGGGAACCTGATTGAGCTTGCCAAAACTATCACGCGGACGGCTTATACTCCATTCGACAGGCAACAAATAGTACATCAGACCTCCGAAAGATATTCTTTAAACAAAGTAATAGGCAGCTATGAAGCCTTGTTCCTGGAGTTATTAAACAGTTAAGTTGAAGAGCATAAATAATGAGAGTTTCTCTTAATACCATACTTTATTACTCTCTTTTAACCCTTCCAGTCAGTTTTAAGATTCAGTTTTATGAAGGCGTTTACCTATATCCACAGGAGCTTATCATTGCTTTTATACTGGTGCTTTATTTTGTTTCTGATTTTAGGCAGATTTTTTTATTGCCTAAATTCATAAGTCCTTACCTGTATTATTTTCTTTCTATTGTTCTCATAATTCTCTGTACACTAATTTCTTTTAGTAACTATGTTGATATTGCAGGGTTGTTTAAGACACTCAAATACCTGTTATACATCGTTGCTATTCTTTTTGTATCAAGGAACCATTTTAATGGGTTTATAAACTCCTTCAATAAAATTGCCTTTTATAGCATTCTGATAACACTTATAATTTATGCTGTCAAATGGTATTCTTTCCCCGGCACTACCGTAGAATATTTTTACTTAAGTACCTGGGATGTAAATTATGTACCTTCTGGATTATCAAACCTGAACTTTGATCTATCGACCTTGTCTTTTTCCAGGTCAGCTGGCAATCATGGTGTATATGGCTCTTACTTAGTATTGATTTACCTTCTGAACCTACATTTATTGCTTTCTAATAAGAAAAGGGCAGGTGGCAAATTCAACATCTTGTTAGTAATACTTGTTGTCTTAAACCTCTCCCTGCTTACCTCTAGAGAATCTCTGCTTATTTTCTTGATAGTTAACCTCTGCTACTTCTCTAAAGACTTGCTTAAGCTTAAAATAAAAAAGATATACCTTTACTTTATACTGCTTCTAGCCATATTTTTGGCAGTAATATTGGTTAATGATGTAAATATAGGGCTGATCAATAAAATCAAATATACGCTGCAGTCTCTTACAGACTCAGGACGTGAGCAGAACATAAATCTCAGGTTTAATGTATGGATACTAATTCTCCTGTCGTTTGTGCTGTATCCATCACACCTCATAATTGGGTATGGCTACAATGCGTTAAATTTTAATTACTTTTTAAAAGAAACCAACAAATTTTTTTCATTGTACAAGAACTATGCTTCCGTTCCGGAAAGCTTTTTCTTCATCATGCTGGCTTACGGTGGCATATTTGCCTTACTTAGTATCTTATTATTCTTTATCAGCCTCCTAATCAGATTATACAAGTTGCGAAGACACTCTTCTCTATACGAATTGTTCTTTTACTTCTCGATTGGCCTGTTCATTACCAACAATACAGGTGGATCATTGATGTCGGATTTGCTGTTAGCGCAGTTTTCCCTTTTTTATATTTTTATACATAAGCATTATGAACAGCAAAGTAAATATGTTGTACATAACAGCAAGGGCTGATCATGGCGGCGGCCCCAGGCATTTGGATTTATTGATTAATAATATTTCAGATCAATTTGAAATTTATGTCGCCTGCCCTACCGATGCTCCCTACTACGGTTTGTGGGCAGGCAACACTCATGTAGCCGGCCTCCACCAGATACCTCATAGAAAGTTTCGCTTAGAAACCCTGCTCAGCCTCAAACGCTTTATAAAATCAAATGGAATAACTATAGTACACTCACACGGAAAAGGAGCAGGTGTTTATGCCAGGGCACTAAAACTGCTGTTACCCAGCCTTAAAGTTGTTCATACTTTTCATGGCGTGCATATTCAGGAGTATAACCTACTACAGAAAAAGGCATACATACTTTTCGAGAAAGCGGCAGGTATGCTCACTAATAAATTTATTAATGTCTCTGAAGGTGAGAAAGCCATCTGCCTGTCATCCGGGTTTTCAACAGCGGCCAAGACTTCTGTTATTTATAATGGTATTGCGTTGCCTGATACGCAGCGTAGCAGCGACAGTAAAAAAAGCAATTTATTTACCGTTGCCACCATTACCAGGTTCGACTACTCCAAAAACATGCAACTGGCATATAAAATAGCAAAAGCATTGGCTTCTGTGCCCGAAATCAGGTTTCTATGGATTGGCGACGGGCCCGATAAAACAAATCTGGAAGAAAAAGCCAAAACTGAGCAGGTAAATAATATTATATTTACAGGATTTAAAGATAATCCGATAGATTACCTTCTTCAATCGGATGTATACCTATCTACGTCGCGGTGGGAAGGATTGCCCATCGCTTTAGTGGAGGCTGCCTCCATCGGCCTGCCGATAGTGGCCAGCGATGTTACCGGAAATAACGAGGTGGTGGTGCATGGGCAGAACGGCTTCTTGTACAATTTGAATAATTTAGCTGAGGCTGTGCAGTATATTAATATACTGTATGCTGACAAGGAACTATACAACAGATTATCCGGAGGCTCGAAAGAGATGTTTAATAAGTATTTCAAAGTGGAAGAAATGATTCATAAAACTGAGGCTGTGTATTTAAAATATTAATCCAACATGAACTCAGGATTTAAGCATGTAGCCTCGCGGGTTTAAATCCTAAATTTTGCTGGTCTGGGATAGAGCACCAAGATGATGAGCACCTCGCTCTCACAAAGAACTGCCTTCATAGAAGCAGGATGCCGCTGCTGCAAACCGGCAGGAGGTGATAAGATAAACAATGTGCTACCTGCTGGCAGAAATCGTTTATAGAGCAGAATACTTCCAAGACTTTGACAAACAAGAAAGCCGGAGATCGGTAGAAATATTTAGTGATGTTTCTATCGATCTCCGGCTTTCTTGTTTACGGAAATAGCCTCTTTATGCTTAATTAATTTCCAAGTTCACGTTTTTATTAATTAAAGTTTTACTGGTCAATAATTTAATTCTATTTATAATATAAAGTTGTTGTTTATATTATTTATTTGGTATATTTATATATATATTTACTCATAAATATTTATGTATACTTATTTTTAACCTACTAAAAAAATCTCATGAAACAATTTGTTAAAAGCTCTTTAAAAAAGAGCCGATTATTATTTTGCTTAATTTCTACAACCCTATTACTTTTTACCTCATGTGAAAAAGAAGATATAAAACTGGAAAAAAAGAAGAATCCTGCTCCTGTAAATGAAAACGGAATATCACTTGAAATAATTCAAAAGTTAGAATCTGCTGGTTTTAATACAAGTGAGGGCTTAAGAAAATTCGAAAAGGGATATTTGGTTGAATATGATATTTTACTTACAGAAGAACAAATTAATGATTTAGTCTTGTCAAAAACTGATCTGTCAAACGCAAGAGTAAAGCATTATCGTACAAATGAACGTGTAGAAGGTCTTCCTAGGACTTTACTTATTTTTATGGATCCATCCTTTGATTCTTATATGCAAACATCCTTTAATAATGCAATTAACCGATATAATGATGTAAATTTAAGTTTAAGACTACAAAGAACTAGCGTTGCTAGTTCTGCAAATATTCAAATAAATGCATTTTATGAAACTCCTGTAAATGGTCGAGGTACTTTAGGTATCAGTGCAGGATTTCCTTCAGGAGGCAATCCTGCAAGTCCAATACGACTTAATACTTGGTACTATAATAGTAGCACAAAAAGAGTTGATGCTACTACCGTTATAGCACATGAGATAGGTCACGCTATAGGATTCCGTCATACAGATTATATGGATAGAAGATTTAGCTGCGGGGATGAGGGATTAAACCCTAATGAAGGTTCAGGAGATGTTGGTGCAATTCATATTCCTGGCACTCCAACTTCCCCTTCTCCTAATTCATGGATGCTAGCTTGCTCAAATGGAAGTGATCGACCTTTCACTTCTGAAGATCAAACGGCATTAAGGGGTGTATATCCGCCAAGTACATTTATCAATTGGGAGGGAACAGAAGGAATGACTTCTATGAACGGATTAATTTATATTGTTCAAAACAGCAGACTTCACAAAGTAAATGCAGATGGAACATATACATTATTAGGTACCGGTAATTGGGCGGGCACCGAAGGAATGACTTCTATGGGTGGATATTTATATATTTCCCAAGTAGGTAAATTACATAAAGTTAATCCTACCAATGGAAGTTATACTTACCTGGGTACTGGTAATTGGGCGGGTACTGAAGGAATGACTTCTATGAACGGATTAATTTATATTGTTCAAAACAGCAAACTTTATAAAGTAGATGCAAATGGAACATATACATTATTAGGTTCTTCTAATTGGGCGGGCACCGAAGGAATGACAACGTTAGACGGTTATCTTTATATTTCCCAAGTAGGTAAATTACATAAAGTTAATCCTACCAATGGAAGTTATACTTACCTGGGTACTGGTAATTGGGCGGGCACCGAAGGAATGACTTCTATGGGTGGATATTTATATATTTCCCAAGTAGGTAAATTACATAAAGTTAATCCTACCAATGGAAGTTATACTTACCTGGGTACTGGTAATTGGGCGGGTACTGAAGGAATGACTTCTATGAACGGATTAATTTATATTGTTCAAAATAAAAGGTTACATAAGGTTAATCCTACTGATGGAAGTTATATTCTGCTTTAATCAGTTTGTTCACTAAGACTGGAAAAAAGATATAGACCATAGACCTTCAATATTTATAGGTCTATGGTCTATATCTTTTTTCTTCAACTTTTATAGAGCGCGACGCAACTCGTCGGAATTCATGCGTGGATATTTTGAACCTCACTATATAATTTGATGATCTTTAAAAAAGCTAATTCAGAGACTTTATATTTCTATTTCCTATAAGTTTGGATGTACTCTACCCAACTAAAAAATATTAGGTATTGAAAAAAAGGACAGGAAAGCGGAATTTTGTAGTGACAAAACGACAAAACCTGCTTTCCTGTGATGAAGACGCGCTTCAATACCAAACTTAAAGAAGTTTTTGATAAAGTAAAAATTGTAAAGAACCTGGCCCGGCAGAAATTCATCTTCAGCTTTGTGCTGGGTCTGATAAAGAGCCGCAAAGTGCAGTTCTGCGAAGTGGCCCAGCACCTCAACGACCAGGTGCAGGACATCTGTAATGAAGTACGCATCCAGGACTTCTTTAGGCAAGTGGAGCTGGACTACGAACAGGTAGCCATCCTGCTGGTCTTGTTTTTGAACCGGAAAGAGAAAGTGCGCCTGTGTATTGACCGCACATCCGAAGATGAACAACGTATCAGGTTGAGTGGGACTTTGGCAAGTGCCAGGTCAATATTTTAATGCTGCTGGCCTGCCAGGGGGCGGTGCAGGTGCCGCTCTACTGGGAGCTGTTGGACAACAGGAGCGGCAACTCCTCCACGGCTGAGCGCAAGGCTATTTTGGGCAGGTGTATCCGGCTTCTGGGCAAAGAGCGGATAGGCATCCTGATAGCAGACCGGGAGTTTGTGGGGCACAGATGGCTCAAGTACCTGAAAGACAACGGCATTGCTTTCTGTGTCAGGATGCCAAAGCACCACCTGCTGGAGCGGCTGGACGGGCGGCGGCAGCAGGCAGAGCAGCTGGCCAAAGAGCAGGCCTTGCACCTGAAAGATTGTTTGGTGGATGGGGTGTGGGGGCAAGTATACCTGAAACGTTTGGCAGACGGCGGCTTGCTTTACCTGTTTGGCACGATAGAGGCGCGGTATCTGGGCCAGGTCTACCGCCGCCGGTGGACGATTGAAGCCTGCTTTGAGTCCTTCAGGAGCCGGGGCTTTGACTTGGAGGGCACACACCTGAAAGAGCTGGCCAAATTAAAGAAATTAGTGGCTTTGGTCAGTATTGCCTTCGGTATGTGTGTAAGCCTGGGTATTTACCAGCATGAAAAGGTAAAGAAGATAAAAGTCAAGAAACACGGCTATAAAGCCAATAGCTTCTTCCGCCATGGCCTGGACACGTTGAGGGAAATGATGAAAAAAGACGAGGAAAAATGGCAGCATTTCAGCGCTAAGTTCATCCGATGGCTTAGCCAAAAGCTCACCCTTTCCCAAACAAAATCTTTAGTTGGGTAGAGTACTTTGGATGCTGTTTATATAGTAATTTAGGGGTTAAAAACAAACAGAAGTACTGCTTGTTATAATGGACACCGAAGATAGGACAGCTACTTAAGTGTATAATTCATAGGTTCCTAAGTAGGGGTATAGAATTATTAAGGTATAAGTTTCTAAATTATCGTAGCTTTGTTTATGCGCTACATCAAAATGATTGCTGCGGCGCAAGAACAGGATCTAGCACAAGTTCATAAAACGAGTAAAAGTTGTTAGTCTCGCAATTACTGTTAATGTATTTTGCTTTCTGTTAAGACTACTTAGCCTTCTTGTTTATAGAAAGCAGTCTCTTTAGCTAAATTAATTCCCGAGTTTACGTTAATCTATAGAATAATAAAATGAGTGATCAGCAGTCGTTTTCAGAAAGTTATTTCGATTCAGGTAAAAAAGTTATGGGGCAATACGCCTCATATGAAGCAGCAAGATTTTATCCGGCGTTTAACGCAATGGGAGACTTTATCAAGGAGACAATAAAACCTAAAAGGGTTTTAGATTTAGGTTGTGCTAAAGGTTATCTGGTAGATGTTCTGAGAGAAAAGGGTATAGAAGCTTTTGGCGTTGATATAAGTAAATACGCTATTGAACAAGGCCCTGACAAAATCAGGCCTTATCTGGAAGTTTGTGATTTAAATACAGAGAATTTACCTTATCCTGATAATTATTTTGATTGCATTATCTGCATGGGAACGTTAGAGTATATTGCCAATCAGCAACATGCTTTAGAACAAATAACCCGTACCCTCGCAAAAGGTGGTATATTATTAATGACTACACTGGATTATGTTCCAGACGGGGATGAATTAAGAAAATATGCCAAGTCTAAAAATAAATGGATAGAGACTTTTAAAGCGTTAGATTTTGAAAGTGATCTGGCTTTAGGGGAAGCCATTTTTGCTAATTACGTCAAAATGATTGCTGAATTTGAAATAAAAAAGGCTCTCTTTCATTCGGATAATGATAACATGAAGAAGAAGATTGCAAGATTAATGTATGGTTTAGGAGCTAAACCGCTGATGAAGCAATATTCTTTTTATCAACAAAAGAAATCCGGTTATTTAATGCTTGCTTTTCGGAAAACTGAATAAAAGAAGACGGTTTCAGCATAAAGAACTCAAGTGCTTCATAAGCAGCAATATTAGGACTATTTTTATATAGCATCAGTTACCAATAAGCTTTATATAACCTGCCTGTGAAGACAGCGATAGTGCATGATTGGATTCCCGTAATTGGCGGGGCAGAAAAGGTATTGGAGGAAATTCACCGGGCTTTCCCCGGCGATATCTTCACATTAATGAGAAATGAAGAGGCTGTAGCAGGCACTTACCTGGATGGTTGCCGGATTGAAACGTCGTTTATACAAAAGCTGCCATTTGCCAAAAGCAAGTATAGGAGCTACCTGCCGCTATTTCCGCTGGCCGTAGAGCAGTTTGACTTAACTCCATATGATTTAATTATTTCCTCATCATACGCCGTAGCGAAGGGAGCCCTCACAACTTCTAACCAGTTACATATTTGCTATTGCCACTCTCCTGTACGCTACGCCTGGGATTTATACCATCAATATCTTACAGAGGCAAACCTTAACAAAGGCTTTAAAGGCTTTATTGCCAAGATGGTGCTGCACTATATCCGGATATGGGATGCATCTACGGTGAACAGAGTTGATCATTTTATTGCCAACTCTGCCTATATTGCCAAACGCATTAAGAAAGTATATAACAGGGAAGCTACGGTTATATATCCGCCTGTTGATGTTGACAGTTTTCAGTGTCAGGTGGTGAAAGAGGACTATTACCTCACAGCCTCGCGTATGGTGCCTTACAAGCGGATAGATCTTATTGTAGAAACATTCTCGCAGATGCCGGAGAAAAGGCTGGTTGTAATCGGAGAGGGCCCGGACTTTAAAAAAATAAAGGCCAAAGCCGGAAAAAATGTGGAGTTGTTAGGTTACCAGTCTTTCGAGGTGCTGAAAGACCATATGCAGCGCGCGAAAGCTTTTGTTTTTGCAGCCGAAGAAGATTTTGGTATTACGCCTGTAGAGGCACAAGCCTGCGGAACTCCCGTGATAGCCTATGGCAAAGGCGGCTCCCTGGAAACTGTTACGCCGGAAACGGGTATTTTCTTTCGTTCGCAAACCTGTGAAAGCCTGCAACAGGCTGTGCAGGATTTTGAAGCCAGCATACATACTTTCGATAGCAGCGCCATACGCGCAAACGCGGAAAGATTTAGCAAGCAGAACTTCCTGCATAATATGAAAACCTTTGTTGAAAACAAGTACAATGAGTTTCTTCAACAGCAATAACAGCAGTTTAACTCAGACCATCGCCGGCAATTACTATAGCTACCTTGTTTATCTATACGCTTTCCTCCTCCCTCAGCCAAACAAGTTAAAATCAGGCGCTTTGATTTTACTGGCACTGATGTGGCTTGCCACGATAAAAAAATCTGCTCCGTATCTAAAAAACATCATCAGAAACAAGGTTTTTCTATCCTTCCTATTTTTATACCTGCTATACCTGCTGTCGTATCTTTTTAGCCAGCACAAAAAAGAGGCAGCCGATTTCCTCCTCCTGCAAATTTCCGTCCCTTTGCTGCCGCTACTCTTTTACAAACAACTGACGAAAGAGCAGGTGCGCTTGACAGTTCTTATATTCAGTATAAGTATATTTTCTGTGTCGCTACTGGCTTTGTATAAAACGTACATCGTTTACTTTAACGCTTTCCCGCTCACCATAGGCAATTTAAAAAGCCTCGACTTGGCTTACTTTTCCTTTACCATGCCTATTTCTGTTGATTTTCATGCACCCTACTTTAGCCTTTATATGTGTATTGGCCTGGTGGTTATTTTAAATGAAATCAGAGCGGCAGCGCCGCAACGGAACCTTACAGCTCTCATAATTTATACCTTGCTGGCTGTTTACTTCTTTATTTTTATTGCCCTGTTATCATCCAGAACAGCGTTATTTACAACAGTTTCTGTCGTTACAGCCCTGGCAGTAATATACCTGCTTCAGCAAAGAAAAGTATGGATTACTGTTTTTCTCCTCTTTGCTGTTATGGCGGGCACGTTTACGGCTTATCAGCGTGTACCTTATCTGCATCAGAAGATGAGCAGCTTCACTGGCCGTGACGAGCGGGCATCTATGTGGCAGGCAGCCATGGCAATCATTAAAGCGCACCCTGTTTTCGGTGTCGGCACGGGCGATGATGTAGAGGCGCAGCTGGAACAGTATCGCCTGCTTGGTTTTGAAAACGGGATAAAAGAAAAGTATAACGCTCACAATCAATATCTCGACACAACGGTTTCGATGGGCTTTCTGGGTTTAATTTTCTTCCTGTTTAGTATAGCCACTGTTTTTCGGTATGCTGTAAAAGCCCGTAACCCCGTGCTGCTGGCTTTTATTCTGATATTTGCTTTATGTTGTGTAACAGAGTCTCTGATGCACAGGCAGCTGGGGGTGGTTTTATTCTCGTTCTTCTGTGCTATATTTGTTTTTGCAAACAAACCATCCTTAGCGGAGTAAAAGTGCCCGGCCTCTATTCGAAATACATCAAGCTGATTCACTCCCTTGGCGATTTAGGAGCCATTGCTGTCTCGGTAACGGCGGCATGTTTACTGGTGCGCGAAGAAACCGCTCCCCCCATGCCGGTTATACTGCTGTTTTTGCTGTGCTCCCTGGCCGGATGGATTATTTGCACCTCCCTGCTTGATACTTACAAGTTTTACCGCGTTACGCGAAGGCTAAAAGTGTTGCTTACTGCTCTGAAAGCAATCACACTTTATATTATTTTAGTTGAGGCAGGTTTTAACATCTTAAAAATTGATGTAATACCAAGGCAGGTACTTGTGTATCATTACCTTATTCTAACAGGTTTGATACTATTCTGGCGGCTTGCTGTCTCTACAGCTTTAAGGCTCTACAGGCTGAAAGGGTATAATTACCGAACAGTCATAATAGTAGGCTATAGTAAGGTAGGGCAGGAATTGGAGCGCTTCTTTAAAAACCATCCCGAATATGGTTATAGATTCCTTGGCTTTTTTGATGATAAAGCAACAGCTGAACCGGCTGTAGCAGGCAGGGTTTCGGAAGTGGAAGAATTTGTGCTTAAACATGAGATAGACGAAATTTACTGTTGCCCATTTGAGTTAGAGAAGCGCCAGGTAATCCGGTTGATGGAATTTGTGGACAATAACCTGGTGCGGATAAAGTTTTTGCCTGAGCCGGGCAGCTTCCCTTACAAAAAGCTTAAAATAGACTTTTATGATATGATGCCAGTGCTCATGCTCCGGTCCATACCTTTAGATGATGTTCTCAACAAAGCGGCAAAAAGAACCTTCGATATTTTCTTTTCGCTCTTTGTTATCCTATTCGTACTTTCCTGGCTGCTGCCGGTGCTGGCCATACTTATCAAACTGGATTCCAGAGGGCCTATCTTTTTTAAACAGGAAAGATCGGGCATCGACAACAACATATTCCGCTGCTGGAAGCTGCGCACCATGTATGTTAACACCGATGCCCATTTGCAGCAAGCACGCAGAGGCGATACCAGGATAACGCCTGTTGGCGCTTTCCTGAGAAAAACCAGCCTAGATGAGCTGCCGCAGTTCTTTAACGTGCTGTTCGGGCAGATGTCGGTGGTAGGTCCACGTCCCCACATGCTCAGACACACGAAAGAATACGCTGCCGTTGTTGATAAATTTATGGTTCGCCACTTCATAAAGCCGGGTATTACAGGACTTTCGCAGGTGCGGGGTTTCAGGGGCGATACTACTGAAGTACACCAAATGAAAGGCCGCGTAAAGCTGGACATCTTCTATTTAGAAAACTGGACGTTTCTACTGGACCTGAAGATTATTTTCTACACAGTTTATAACATTTTCAAAGGAGATGAAACCGCTTTTTGATGCCTCTGGGTCTGGTTGATTAAATAGTAATTCCTAAATTCTTAACTCCTCACCCGCATTTGCTGCAGTTTTAGTAACTTCGCCGGCAAACTGGCGCAAGCATGAGCAAAGAAAAACCAACCATACCTAAAGGAACACGTGATTTTGGCCCCGCTGTGGTGGTCAAGCGCAATTATATCTTCAGCATTATCAGGCGCACCTTCGAGAAATTCGGCTACCTGCCCCTCGAGACGCCGGCCATGGAACAGCTGTCGGTGCTGACGGGCAAGTATGGCGAGGAGGGCGACCAACTGATTTTCAAGATCCTCAACTCCGGCGATTTCCTGGCTAAGACCAGTCCGGAAGATATCGCAGAAGGCTCCAAAAATTTGACACGAAAAATATCTGAGAAGGCGTTGCGCTATGATCTGACAGTGCCTTTTGCACGCTTCGTAGTGATGAACCGCAATGAGATTACTTTTCCGTTTAAGCGCTATCAGATACAACCGGTATGGCGCGCCGACCGTCCGCAGAAAGGCCGCTACCGCGAGTTTTACCAATGCGACGCCGACGTGGTAGGCACCAGTTCGCTGCTGTGCGAGGCCGAGATCGTGCAGATGATAAACCTGGTACTGACCACGCTGGGCATCAACGATTTTACCATTAAAATAAACCACCGCGGTGTGCTGGCAGGTATTGCCGAAGCCATAGGTGAGAAAGGACGGGAAGGCGATATCTGCGTAGCCATCGATAAGCTGGACAAAATCGGGCCAGAAGGTGTGCGTAAAGAGTTACTGGAACGCGGTATAACCGAAGGCGCAATTGATAAGTTGGAACCGCTTTATACCTTGAGCGGCAGCAACGAAGCACTGCTGGATCAACTGCAAACCATACTTGGCGATACAGCAGAAGGGCAGCGCGGCCTGGCAGATCTGAGCGAACTATGGGCGTACCTGCAAAAGCTTAGTAGCAAAGCTTTAACTGCTCAAAATTCTTCTGTCGCCCCGCGCCTGCTACTGGATGTAACGCTGGCACGAGGTCTCTCCTACTACACCGGGTGCATTTTTGAAGTGAAAGTGAACAATGTAAGTATGGGCAGCATCAGCGGGGGCGGGCGTTATGATAACCTGACAGGTATGTTCGGCTTGCCAGGTGTTTCGGGTGTGGGCTTTTCGTTTGGCGTAGATCGTATTTACGATGTGCTCGAAGAACTGCAGCTTTTCCAGGACAGCAGCCAGGCAGGCACAAAAGTACTTATTGTGCAGTTCGACAAGGAATCAGAGCTGTATGCGCTGCCACTGCTGCAGCAACTGCGCGATGCAGACATCGCCGCTGAACTTTATCCGGAAGCGGCAAAGCTTAAAAAGCAATTAAGCTATGCGGATCAGAAAAGGATCCCTTACGTGCTGCTGATTGGTTCGGAAGAAATGGCTAGCGGCAAACTTAAACTGCGCAACATGCAACGCGGCGAGCAGCAGGAACTGACTATAGATGAAGTTATCACCCACCTCACCAGATAATTGACTTCATGGATACCGTGCATTACATTTCCGGCGAATACCTTACACTGGAGACAATTAAAATCGTCCTGACGCAAAAGTATACGCTGGCGCTTTCAGAGGAAGCAGAACAACGTATTGTGCGCTGCTACGAGTACCTGCAGCAGAAAATTAGCGGCGCTGACAGCAGCATCTATGGTATCAACACAGGTTTCGGCGCGTTGTGCAACAAAAAAATTCCTCAAAAAGATTTAGAACAGCTGCAGCGTAACCTGATGATGTCGCATGCCTGTGGTACTGGCGCCGAAGCGCCGCAAGAGGTGGTAAAACTCATGCTGCTGCTCAAAATACAGTCGCTGGCCTATGGCCACAGCGGTGTACAACTCAAAACGGTTAAGCGCCTAATCGACTTCTATAATCGTGATATTTACCCGGTAGTATACCAGCAGGGCTCGCTCGGCGCAAGCGGCGACCTGGCCCCACTGGCACATCTGTGTCTGCCGCTGCTGGGCCTCGGCGAAGTATACTTCCAGGGCTACAAACTGGCCAGCGAACACGTGCTGGAAATGTTCAGTTGGGAACCCATCACCTTGAAGGCAAAGGAAGGTCTGGCTTTGCTTAATGGTACCCAGTTTATGAGCGCCTATGGCGTGTATACTTTGCTAATGGCAAAACGCCTGTCCGCACAGGCCGACATGGTGGGCGCCTTGTCGCTGGAAGCTTTTGATGGCCGCCTGGAGCCTTTTAATGAGTTGATTCATAGGATTCGCCCGCACCAGGGGCAACTGGAGACGGCGCAGACCGTGCGGGAGCTACTGGAGGACAGCGAAATCATCATGCGGGAAAAGCTGCACGTGCAGGATCCGTACTCCTTCCGCTGTATGCCGCAGGTGCACGGGGCTTCCAAAGATGCTATCCGCTATGCAGAGCAGGTGTTCGTTACAGAAATAAATTCGGTAACGGATAACCCAAACATATTTCCGGAGGAAGACATCATTATTTCGGGCGGCAACTTTCACGGGCAGCCGCTGGCACTGGCGCTGGATTTTTTGGCTATTGCCGTGGCCGAACTGGGCAGCATCTCCGAAAGGCGCACTTACCAGCTGATTTCAGGTTTGCGCGGGTTGCCAGAGTTTCTGGTAGCAGAGCCAGGACTAAATTCCGGCTTTATGATTAGCCAGTATACAGCCGCCTCCATTGTGAGCCAGAGTAAGCAATTCTGCACCCCCGCCTCCATCGATTCCATCCCTTCCTCCAACAACCAGGAAGACCACGTAAGTATGGGCGCCAACGCAGCTACCAAGCTTTACCAGGTGGTGCACAACACAGAGCGTATACTGTCCATCGAATTGATGAATGCGGTGCAGGCACTGGACTTCCGAAGGCCGCTACGAACTTCGCCCATACTTGAAAAGCTGGTGGCCGCTTACCGCGAAAAGGTGCCGTTTATATCTGTTGATCGCGTGCTGCACTACGATATCATGCAAAGCATCGCATTTCTTAATATTTATACTTTGTAAGGATGAAGATACAAGCATCACGGAACTAGACTTTTAATATAGCAGTACAGCGTTAACTGAGCCTTTAGGCTTTTCTAATTTTGTCATCCTGAAAGGATCTTGTTTGTGATCAGTAGGCAATCCAAAATATCCTTTCAGGATGACAGCATATAAAAATTGTTGCTCTATTTTGTCACGTTACTTCAAAGTATAAATCAGTAATTCTTTTAGTCTTCTATCAACTCAAGGGCAATTAAAGTGTAATTTTATCTCCATTCTTATTAGCTCCGTTAAATTAAAAAAATAAAAAGCCACAAGTATGCAAAAGCATATCTGCACACAATAAATTATCATGTAGTGCATTATGTAAATAAAAGAAGCAGCCAAATCGATATCATCATTGAAATACCTGTTAACCATACTGTTTATACTTGCTGGCTTCTTTTCTGCTTCTGCACAGAATGGAACCCCCGGCTGCTTTAAAGCCTATGATGCGCAGGGCCAGGAAATAACGACGCTGTGCACGGATCAGGAAGTTACTTTTCAGGACTGTGGGGACAAGGTGCCCGATGAAAAAGAGTATTATGTGTTTGATTATAAAAGCGGCAGCCCTATTCCGACACCTTCATCGCCGGAAAAAAAACATACCTATACCACTGCAGGCAAGTACCGGGTGCTGCAGATTGCCAACTATGGCGGCGCCACCCTCACCGATACTGTGTCGCAGGTATACGAGGTAAAAGAAGTAATTCCACCTGATTTTTCTGCCACCGCCTGTGCAAGCCGGAGCATTAACGTTGCCGTAACTGATCTCCGCTACGACCGCTATACCCTTGACTTCGGCGACGGGAAGCAACAGCCGGCAATACCAGGCGGCCAGTACAGCCACACTTACGCCACAGAAGGAACTTATACGCTTACCCTCACCGGCTCCTTTACCGGCGCTCCCTGCCAGGGCATTGCTACGCAGAAAGTTACTGTACAGGGCAAGGTGCCAACCCCAGTGCTGGCCAAACTGGAAGTACAGCAGCAGGCAGTATCCGGCCAGCTTCAGATCACGTTACAGAACCTGCAATCTGGGCGCAGTTATATGATAGAGCAGCAAAAAAACGCAAACACCGGCTTTAGAGTTGTTGCAACGGTTAGTAACGCGGCGCAGGCAACCTTTGTGTATCAGTTTGCAGCGGTAAACACAATAGAAAGTGCTTTGTACCGCATCCGTCCAGTCGATGATTGCGGTATACTGCTGGATGAGGTCTCGAATACATTAAGCAGCATTGTGCTGAACGTTACGCCAGCAGAAAAGGAGATAGCGCTAAACTGGAGTGCTTTGCCCGGCGCATTGCAGGGTTTTGAACTTTACCGCAACGGAAGCCTCCTTGATACTTTTGATAAAGCAGCCACCACCTATACCGACAGCAGCGTAAGTTGTGGCCAAAGGTATACTTATCAGGTGGTGGGTTTATACCCGAACGGCGTGCAATCAATATCGGAATTGCAGCAGGCGGAGGTTTTTTCTGCGGTGCTGCCGCCCGCCGGCCATCTAACTTCTACTTTTGATTTAAATAACCAGCTACAACTCACGCTCGATGTTCCGCAGGGGCAGCAGGTGCAACAAGTTACTTTTGAGCGAAGTATAGCCGGTGCTGCTTATGAAGCATTAGCATCATCACCCCAGGCAACTTTTATGGAAACGGATATAGCTATAAACAAAGCCATCTGCTACCGCGCCAGTTATACCAACGCCTGCGGCAACAGTTCTGCGCTCAGCAATATTACCTGCCCGATATTATTGCAAGCCAGCAGCGCCGCAGACGGAAGCACAGCGCTGAGTTGGACACAGTTTGAAGGTTTTACAGATGGCGTAGGACAATATATGGTTGAGCTGCTTAGCCCGGACAAACAGCTTATCGCCAGCTATCCGGCCAGTGGCAGTACTTATACCGACAGACCCCTTGGCAGCGAATCACTCCTGCTTTATCGCATCAAAGCCACATCAAAAGATGGCACTGCCATTACATATTCCAACATTCAAATGCTGGAGCAGCTGCTTCAACTTTACATTCCCAGCGCCTTTACACCCAACAACGATGGCCTGAATGATGTTTTCGAAGTGAAAGGCCGCTTTTTTGAAAACTTCCGAATACGCATTTATAATAGCCTCGGCAACGTGGTATATGAATCAACTGACGCTGCAACAGGTTGGGACGGCACGTACAAAGGCATGCCTGTGCCCGCTGGCGCCTATGCTTATGATATTACCATAACGACAGCCGCAGGCAGCCCGAAACAGCAAACCGGCACCATTACTTTGCTGCGGTAGCGATACTTACATCGCGATAGTATAAGCAGAAGCTGAGGCCAACGCATTATCAGAATAACTTTTTAAAGTACCTGTCTGGGCACAATTTAGCAGAGCAAATGATCATCAGAATAACTATATTTTATACCTTACTTTAGATTAACAGCAATTAATCCATAGCATTTTCAAATGTATATTTCATACATCATGACCATGCTGGAATAGTACCCCTGGATGAAATCCTGTAAATCCTGATTCAGATACGCCTTATTTATACTTTAGATATTATGCTTGTATATTTGCACAAGCTACAATTAAAGCGTATTAGCTTTATACTTACACTTAAAAGAAGAAAACTATGTTTGATATGATGGGCATGATGGGCAAGATGAAAGAAGTCCAGGCCAAAATGAAAGAAGCACAGGATAACTTACAGCACATCTCGGTTACAGCAGAGTCCGGCGCGGGACTAGTAAAGGCTACGGTAAACGGCCAGCGCAAGCTTCTGAAAATTGAGATAGACGAATCGATCCTGAACGCCAACGACCAGGACATGGTAAATGATCTGGTAGTAGCCGCCGTGAACAATGCGATGCTGACCGCCGGAGAGCGCGCGCAGGAAGAAATCAAAAAGCATACTGGGGGCCTGCTGCCCAATATTCCGGGCTTAGATCTCGGCAGCCTTGGCCTTTAACACGCCGCACACAGCTGTTGTTATACTTAACTGGAACGGGCTCCGGTACCTGCAGCAGTTTCTGCCATCAGTTGTAGCTAACAGTAACGGCTGCGAAATTATCGTAGCCGATAATGCCTCTACTGATGGCTCTGTTGCTTATCTGCAGGCGCACTTGCCGCAGGTGCGCCTCATCCTGTTGCCCGAAAACTACGGCTTTTGCGAAGGCTATAATCGGGCGCTGCGCCAGGTACAGGCCAAATATTACGTGCTGCTGAACTCTGATGTGGATGTTCCCCCCGGCTGGACAACGCCTGTCCTGAACCTGATGGAGTCTGACGTAAGTATAGCCGTTTGCCAGCCGAAGATAAATTCGCAACAGCACCCCGGCTTCCTGGAATATGCCGGCGCGGGCGGCGGTATGATAGATGCTATCGGCTACCCGTTTTGCCGTGGCCGCCTGTTCGAGACACTGGAAGCGGATCGCGGGCAATACAACGATGTGCATGAGATTTTCTGGGCTACCGGAGCCTGCCTGTTTGTGCGCAGCGAAGTATACCATACTTTAGGCGGGCTGGAACCCGAATTTTTCGCACACATGGAGGAAATCGACTTCTGCTGGCGCGCCCAAAATGCCGGTTATAAAGTAATGTATAACGGCCACAGCCACGTTTACCACGTGGGCGGCGGCACACTTCACAAATCGAATCCGCACAAAACCTACCTAAATTTCCGCAACGGGCTGGCGCTGCTGTACAAAAACCTGCCTGCCCGGGAGCTTCTGCCAACTATATTCCTACGCGTTTTGCTGGATTGGCTGGCAGCTTTGCGAATGCTGTTAGCCGGACAAAAAGCGGATGCAAAGGCTGTGCTTGACGCCCAGATTGCAGTATACCGCAAGCGCCACTACTGGCGCAGCCGCCGCAAAGCACAGCCACAAAAAAATAGTTTTCCGCACATGGCAGGCGTTTACAAAGGCAGCATCGTATGGGCGTACTTCGTCAGGCAGAAAAAAACAGTGCAGGACTTATAAGGAGTAGACAAAGGATTTAAGCACGTTTGGTTAGCGCCATACTATACAAAATCAAAAATACATACCTAAGACCTGTAAAATGCCTGATACTTATTGCTTTATACTTGTGATGCTTTACTTATAAATCCCACACGGTGCTGCGCTCGCGGCGCAGGTGCTTTTGCACGTTCATCCAGAAAGCCAGTGCCAGGTACACAATTACCGGCGAGCCCATTGTCAGGAACGAAAGATATATAAACGACAGGCGGATGCTGCTGCAGGCAAAACCTAATTTTTCGCCCAGCATCGTACAAACACCAAATGCCTGTGATTCGATAAAGTACTGTAGCCTTTTCATTTAGAGGTGTATTAAACTAAAAAATACTGTAATTTATACTTCTGCCAAAATTAATCAGTTCAGGGAAGTATAACCAATAACGCACAATTATAGTTTACAAATGCTTTTTTTACGGTTAAAGCTTACAAGAAGATGTGCCCCTTATCAGGATAGCAACATAATACAGCCGCTTATCTGTACCATTGCTCTCTCCGGCATGATATACATTGCCCGAATAAAGCTGCAAATGATGATCAGCCTCAGCCACGTAAGCGCCAACTAGCAATTGTATAATGTTGAAATTAAAGGCAGGGAGCTTTTACAGAGCAGTAATTCAACATCCGGCATAACAAAACCTCCTTTCAGGTTGCGCTTGTAGAGTAGAAATGTGGCAAGTACATTGTAAATTGACAGACTTCTCTTAATTTTACCAACTGAACCGAGAATGATATATTTATATGCGAAGTATACAATTTAGAGAAGCCCTGCGCGAAGCCCTGACAGAGGAAATGCGCCGTGATGAGCGCGTATTTCTGATGGGTGAAGAAGTGGCGGAGTATAACGGCGCCTACAAAGTGAGCCAGGGCATGCTTGACGAGTTTGGCCCGGAGCGTGTGATTGATACTCCTATTGCCGAACTTGGTTTTGCCGGTATCGGTGTGGGAGCCGCCATGAACGGCCTGCGCCCCGTTATCGAGTTAATGACTTTCAACTTTTCGTTGGTGGCTATTGACCAGATAATTAACGCTGCGGCTAAATTAATGTCTATGTCTGGTGGCCAGTATGGCGCGCCGATGGTATTTCGTGGCCCGACAGGCAGCGCCGGCATGCTGTCGTCGCAGCACTCACAGAATTTCGAGAACTGGTATGCCAACACGCCTGGTCTGAAAGTAGTGGTGCCTTCTAATCCATACGATGCCAAAGGCCTTCTTAAATCTGCCATCCGCGATAATGATCCGGTTATTTTTATGGAATCGGAGCAAATGTACGGCGACAAAGGCGAAGTGCCGGAAGAAGAATACCTGCTGCCAATCGGCTTGGCCGACATCAAGCGCGAAGGCTCGGATGTAACCATTGTGTCGTTTGGTAAGATGATGAAAGTAGCGCTGGCCGCTGCCGACGAACTGGCCAAAGACGGTGTAAACGCGGAGGTAATCGACCTGCGCACTGTCCGCCCGATTGATTATAAAACGCTGGTAGAATCTGTAAAGAAGACCAACCGCATGGTAGTGGTAGAAGAAGCATGGCCACTGGCATCAATCTCTGCGGAGCTAGCTTACCATATCCAGAGCAATGCTTTCGATTACATGGATGCGCCGGTAAAACGTGTAACCTGCCGCGACGTGCCGCTTCCGTACGCGCCTACTTTAATAGAAGCCTCGCTGCCCAACATAGCGCGCACCGTGGAAGCCGTAAAACAAGTAATGTATAGCAAAGCTTAAGTTGCTTATACTTTAGTTGAAAACCTAAAAGGCGAAGCTGCATAGCAGCTTCGCCTTTTAGGTTTTTCTATATTATACCTGTTGCCGTACTTATTAGCTTAACTTTTAATCTTCCGACTCAATTTTCTTTACTTTTACTTTCACAGCGTTATCCTGCGGAACGATACCCTGATCTTTATCGCGGGAGTAGACCTGGGTAAATTCGGCCCCCAGCAAAAAAATAATGGACGTATAGTATACCCATATTAGAATCAGTACCATTGAGCCCGCGGCGCCATAGGTGTCAGCCAAAGGTTCGTGCTGAAAGTATAGGCTTAGGACGTACTTGCCCAGCACGAAAAGTATAGCTGTAACCGTAGCGCCAACCCATACATTGTACCACTTTATTTTGGCATCAGGCAGCACTTTAAAGATAGCAGCAAAAATAACGATACTGATAAGTATGGAAACCAGAATATTACCCGCTGTGATGAGGTAAATGGCAAAACCGGAAAGTTGTTGGCGCAGGAAATCATTCACAACGCCCAGCAAGATGTCTATGCTGAGCGAGACAAGCAGCAGGAAGCCAAGGCTCACCACCAGCGCCAGCGAAAGCACCCTGTCAACAACTAGCTTTAACCAGCCTTTCTCCGGTTTGGCTTTAACTTCCCAAATGGTATTAAGGGAATCTTGCAAGGCTACAAACACGGTGGTAGCGGTAAAAATCATGGTGCAAACCCCTACAATGGTGCCCATGGTACTGGCCGGTGACAAACTGGCGTTTTCGATGATGCTCTGGATCTGCGCTGCACTATCGTGGCCCACAATGCCACTAATCTGCTGTACTACCTGCCCCCGCACCGCATCATTCCCAAATACGGCACCGGCTATGCGGATGGTGATGATGAGTACTGCCGGAAGTGAAAATATAGTATAAAACCCTATCATGGCAGCGCGATCTAGCGCTGCATCCTCTATGAAATCCGAAAAGGTTAATTTTGTTATTTCCCAGGTAGTTTTTAATCTTTTATACATAAGCTTCCTGATGAATTTTTATTCCTGCTTCTCAGCAAGATACAAAAGTCATATTCCTGATACAACGCCCAGAGCACCCGACATACTAAAATTCAGATACCAAGGCATTTATCCTTACTATCAAAGAACGGAAAAGTGAAGGTTATAGGCAAGCGCTTTATTACAAGTATAACCTGCTGAAGCATAACTAGAACCATAACTCTATACCTGGGCCAGCGTTAGTTTTGCCAGGTAATTCCCGAATTCGCCCTGATAAATCACCTCTAAAGTATAACCGTGCTTTTTGGCATAATCATGCAGGATGGCGGCATCTACAAAAAGCCAGTTAAACCAGCCACTTTCCTGATATTTATAAATCATGTTATACTTTACTTCGCCGTAATAGCCAGCATTTAGGTCCAGCATCACAGAACCATCCTCCTCTTCAAACATGTAAAGAATATCAGCAGATTCTAGTAAAATCTGCCCGTTCGGGTGCAGCAGCGTTTTGGCATGTACCAGCAGCCGATCCAGTCCTGCAAGGTTTCCGGCTATACCAACGCCGTTCATCAGCAGCAGTAAAGTATCATAGCATTGGTCTTTAAGATCGAAGAAATCGCGGTGCAGCATCATTTTTATACCTTGTTGCTTCATTGCCTCAAGGGCTCCGGCTGAGGTATCGAGGGCAGTTACAGCCAGGCCGCGCTGCTGCAGCGCAAGCGCATGGCAACCGGCGCCCGCCCCTATGTCCAGCACATGGCCCCGGCAGGCCTCCAGAGCCAGTTGCTCCGGTTCAGGCATTTCCTCCCAGGTCCGGAACAGGTATGGCACCGGAATCACATCATCCTCAGCCAGATTGCTTTCCACCGTAATCTCGGCAGGCACAGGGGCTTTCAGGTAATCCAGCATGGCAGCACCCATGGGGTCATTGTTCTCGTTCATTTCTTTTGATTAGCAGGTAGTAAAAGTAAGCAACAATTTAGTAGCCGACTAAAAGTTAATTTCTTTCTCCTGAAAGACAAGAATAGTCTTTAGTACCCGTCATCCTGACAGCAACCTAAACTGACCGACAGGGAAGTATGAAGCAACCTAACTCAAGACTAGCGGGCAGGCGTTGTTTGAATCAAATTTTTGTTTAGCTTTAACGTTATAAGAATCTACAGATAATATAACCTGCCTATTGTAGTCATTTTCGATTTATGAATGCAGCCCTGGAAGCGAAATACTTACGGTTGGAGCAGTCGCGCAACCACATGCTGGACGAACTGGAAGGGTTAGACGACGGCCTGCTGAACACGCCTCCGGCAGAAGGCAAATGGTCAATTAATCAAATTGTGGCGCACTTGGTGCTGACCGAAAAGCAGACAATAAATTATGTGCAGTATAAGGTAACCCGTCAGGAGGAACTGCACGACGCAACATTCTCTAACGACATTAAATCTTTCCTGCTTAAACTGGCTCTGAAATCGGGCAGGAAATATAAAGCACCTGCATCGGTTGCCACTGTACCCACCACTTCTTCATTACCTATGCTGCGTTCTGATTGGGATCAGGTGCGGTTTAAACTGGAGGATGTGCTTTCGGAGCTACCTCGTGAGTTGCTGAACAAATGCCTCTTTAAGCACCCACACGTAGGGCCGCTCACCATACAGCAAACGCTCTCTTTTCTGCAGGACCACTTCAGCCACCATCTCCGCCAGGTGCACCACATTAAACGTGACCTCCTGAAGTAAAATTCAAAAAATCTCTGTTGCATAATAAGATTGCGCTTGCCAGGTGTGTTGTTATTTCATATGACAAGGCAGCGGATGGCTAAGCTCAAACTAATGTACTTATTAGTTATACTATGCAACTGCTGCTGCCACATTCTGCTAAACCAACATCTGCCGATAGCTCGTAAAAAATAATAAAAATTAGATGTACTTACACGAAGAAGAACACCTGCGAAGCTCAGATTTTATAACGGATATGGTAATAGGTATGTCGGACGGGCTAACCGTTCCTTTTGCATTGGCTGCCGGCCTGAGTGGAGCGGTAAACAGTAATGCTGTTATCATCACAGCCGGCATAGCCGAAATTGTAGCAGGCAGCATTGCCATGGGCCTCGGAGGCTATCTGGCTGGCAAAACGGAGCAGGAGCATTATCAATCGGAACTGGAACGTGAATATGCAGAGGTAGCGCGTGTGCCAGAAAAGGAGAAGGCGGAAGTTAAAGAAATTTTTGCTGCCTATGGCCTGAGCCCGGGCATACAGAACATGATAGCCGACGAACTGGCAAAAGATAAAAAGTTGTGGGTAGATTTTATGATGAAGTATGAACTTGGCCTGGAGGAACCGCATCCGAAAAGAGCCCGCAACAGCGCCGCCACTATCGGCCTGTCGTATGCAGTTGGCGGATTGATTCCGCTGGCAGGGTATATTTTTACGTCTACGCCCTCACAAGGTTTACTAATATCAGCTATACTTACTATCCTGTGCCTGATGATTTTCGGCTATTTCAAAAGTAAAGTTACAGGCCAGCCTGCCCTGGCCGGCGCTATGAAAGTTACATTGATAGGGGTAGCCGCTGCGACCGCCGCTTTTTTGGTTGCCAAAGCATTTGGTGAGATCATGTAATGTTTGTGCTGGTAGTTAGTTTAGAGCGCAAGTATAAACAGTAGTCAGATTGAAGCGCTGAAAGGTTTAAAGGTTAACTTATAGCAATCATCTTTAGTAAAAAAGCAAGACTTACGAAATGCGCGTAATTCTCAATTAAATTTAGCCGTTGTTTTTTGTTTCCACCAACAAATATAGGTCAGAAGATGCACCAAGGGCGACTTTGTATAGGTTCTGTTTAATCCTCGACTCATACAGTTTGTATGTTTTAAGTCTTTTGTCATCTTTTCTTTTGATTCTTATGCTCTCGTACAAACATGAAGTTTTTATGGAAGTAGCCCGCCTGCTGAGCTTTACCAAAGCCAGCCAGACGCTCTACATCAGCCAGTCGGCTATCAGCAAGCAGGTAAAAGCGCTGGAGGAACAGTATAAAACAGGTCTTTTTGAGCGGTTGGGTAATACCGTGGCGCTTACACCAGCCGGAAAGCTGCTCTATAAAAAGCTGCTGGAGGCGAAGCAGTTGCAAAACGAACTATACCAGGAACTACGTGCGATAGACGAACAATTTTCGCCGCAGGTAAGTATGGTGCTCGGCGCCAGCACCACCATCTCACTTTACGTACTTCCACCCATTATGTCAGCCTACCTGCAGTTGCACCCTAACGTACAACTCACGCTCAAAAACCGCAACAGCGAAAACATTCTCAAAGCGCTTTTAGACCACGAGATCGACATGGGCATTGTGGAAGGCATTAACAAAGTGAGCAACGTAACCTATACGCCTTTCCTGACGGATGACGTGATTGCCGTTTGCTCCTCTAAAAATCCGCTTAAGAAACATCCACTGGAAGTAAAAGACCTGTTTGAAATACCACTGGCGCTACGCGAGTCGGGTTCTGGTACGCTGGCGGTGCTGGAGGAGGCGCTGGCTAAAAAAGGCATCCGGCTGCTGGACCTGCCTTTGAAAATACGGTTGGGCGGTACCGAAGCCCTGAAAAATTTTGTACGCGTAGACACCTGCCTTTCCTTTCTGCCGCGGCAGGCGGTGAGCAAAGAACTGCAATCCGGCGAGTTGGTAGAAGTGCCGATTCAGGATTTAACGGTGAAGCGGACCTTTAATTTTATACAGCGCAAAGGCACCGAAAACAACTTCCCTTACAAAGATTTTATCCTCTTCACCAAACGCCAGTATTCCATTATGGAATAGGGTATTCCGAAACGCTATTTTGTTTCCTCATAACTGTTGCACAAATTTGCATCGTATTTATATTATGATGGAAACCGCCACTGCTACCAAAAGCCGCCTCAGTTCACTTTCTTGCGCTGCCTGCGGCACCCACCACTCTCCTTTCGAACTGCAAACCGTTTCGAGCTGCTGCGCCATGCCCCTGGTAAGCCACTACGACCTGAAAAGGCCACTTTTTAAAGACAAATTACAGCTCCGCGAAGCTACTATGTGGCGCTACCGCGAATTGTTACCTGTTTTGGCTGATGAAAATATAGTAAGCCTGGGCGAAGGGTTTACACCTATTTTATCGCTCCACAACTTGGGTAGTAAGTATGATTTTGCAAACCTGCAACTCAAAGACGAAGGCCAGAACCCGACCGGCTCTTTTAAGGCGCGCGGCTTAAGTATGGCCACCTCCAAAGCTAAAGAATTTGGCGTAGAAGGCTGCATTATACCCACCGCGGGTAATGCAGGCGTGGCCATGGCCGCCTATTGTGCCAAAGCAGGTATGCGTGCCGTGGTGGTGATGCCGCGCCACACGCCAAAGGCATTTAAAGAGGAGTGTTACTGGTATGGCGCTGAAGTCGTGCTGGTAGATGGTCTTATTAACGACTGCGCTGCCAAAGCCAAAAGTATAAATGCGGATAACCAGCTGCTCGACGTGTCTACGCTGAAGGAGCCTTACCGCCTGGAAGGCAAAAAAACGATGGGTTTCGAAATTGCGGAACAACTGAATTGGACCCTGCCTGACGTAATACTTTATCCGGCAGGCGGCGGCACAGGTTTGATTGGCATCTGGAAAGCTTTTCGGGAAATGCAGGCGCTGGGCTGGCTGCCAGAAAGTATAAAGTTGCCGCGCATGGTAGCTGTGCAGGCAGCAAACTGCCAGCCGCTGGTTGAAACGTTTTTTGGGCGTCAGGCGAACGCGCAGCAATATGTTGGCAAACCCACGATTGCGAATGGTTTGGCCGTTCCGCGCCCGTTGGGTGAGCAGATGATGCTGCAGGTGCTGCGCGAATCTGGAGGCACTCCTGTAAGTATAACTGACGAGCAGATGCTGGAAGGGCTGCGGGAGCTGGCCCGCCAGGAGGGATTGTTTGTAGCCCCGGAAGGCGCTGCACTCTGGATGGCCGCACGCCATCTGGCAGCAACAGGTAACCTAAATCCTGCCGAACATGTGCTGCTGCTCAATACTGGCTCCGGCCAGAAATACATGGATAATATCAAGGGCAGTTACTAAAGCATATGCTGATCTGCCGGAAAGAAAAATCAGCTTAATCATACTTGTGACATTGCCAGAAGCAATTACAAGCATCATAAAAAACTAAAATAAGCAGTAGGTTCAGGTGAAATGTTACGCTAATATTTCATACTTTGGAGGCATATTCAGCTAACCTTATGTTTTCCCGATTTAGCTTCGCCGCTACCCTTATTAGCTTATTAGCTGCCGTCCTTTTTTTCATGTGATTATAACAAAGCCACATCCTTGCAGAAGGTTAAACCACCTGAAACCACTTCCGCTGCAGCTCCCACTCCCCGCTTGATCAGCACTTGCTGGGAAGGCCACTTTATATGACCAGAGCACAGATAAAAGAACTGTCCGACAAGGGCCACATCATTGGATCTCATACCTGGGATCACCACAATGTTAAGAAATTTGAAGGCAATGACTGGGTAAAGCAGGTAGAGAAACCAACACGGCAACTGGAGGAGATAACCGGCAAATCTGTTTTATACTTTGCCTACCCTTTCGGGCTATGGAACGAGCAGGCTATACCGGAACTGAAACAGCGTCGCTTCGTGGCTGCCTTTCAGCTGGCCACGCACCGCGATGCACAGGAGCCCCTTTATACTATCCGGCACACGATTGCCAGCGGCTACTGGAACGCCGGCACCTTATACAAAACCATGCGCAGCCGTTTTGCGCCTGATACAGTTACACCGCCAGCGGCAATTGCTGTACAATAACGGCAGCACCTCCTGCCTTCAAGCCTGTTATACGTCCTGCAGTATCGGTTTGCAACTGCACTTCCAGTTGGCTCGGCGACGGAGGCTGCATCAGATAGCCCTGATGAAAAAGATATTTTGTTTTAGTAAAGCCGAGGTGGTCGTGCAGGTGGCAAGCCAGCGGCCCGGCTGCCATACCTGTAGCCGACTCCTCGGGTATACCATAGCTTGGGGCAAACATACGGGTTGTAGCATCTGCTTCCGGGCTGGCTGTCGTAAAAATATAATAACCAACCACGTTTAGCTTTTCGGAGAGGCGGGCTATACTCTCCTGGTTTGGTTGCAGTGCCTGTATTTTGTCTGCATGCTGCAATTGCACCAGCAAAAAGCTTATTCCTGTGCTGGCTATTACAGGCTCAGCAAGAAAATTATGCATAGAAGGCAGGTTTAGAGAAGCTGCTACCTCCGTCGTCGTAACTGTGGTTTCTGACAAAGATTTATACTTAGGAGGCAGCTGCGCCAGGTATACTTTGCCCTGCACTAAATTTATCTGCCGCGTTCCTTCAATGGATTCTTTCACAGCGCTTGGCTCCTGCACCAGTCCTTTTTGCAGCAGCAGGCTAAACGCAGCAACGGTAGCGTGTCCGCAGTGCGGAATCTGGCGATTTGGCGTAAAAAATTCCACTTTCACATCCCCTATTTCAGATGCAGATACAAAAGCAGTTTCTGAAAGGCCCAGGCTAGCTGCTACTTGCTGCTTCTGCTGTGGTGTTAAAGCATCAGCATACAGCATCACACCGGCGGCATTTCCACCTGCTTCCGTTTCTGTAAAAGCTTTGACTAAGTATAACTCGGGCGTCTTCCTTGTATCCATAACAAAATTGAAAACTGTTTTTTTACTAAGGTTACGCAAACTTCTTTTTTGTTCCACTTTGGAGGGGAGCTTTCCTGCACTACGGCTACATGGAGACATTTCCTTTGCGTAACGTCAATTATTAAAAGAAGTATAAAAGTAGCTGAACACACTTCCAAAAACAAAGTATAAAAAGCTATACCTACGCCTAGAGTCTGCACCTTCTCCCGCGCCCCCTTTCGGATAGCAAGGAACACAAAGCAAGCAATGGAAAAAGGTAAAATTTTACAGTGATATTTATTGGAACAATACAGCTATAACAACTGATTTATGACTGATCAGCCTTTACACATGGGTATAGATTATGGTGCCAAGCTGGCAGGCACTACTGCAGTGGCTATAGCCGTGGAGCAACAATTACAAGTACGGCAAAGCGAGCAGGGGCAGGACGCTGATTTATTTATACTTAACATAGTAAATCAACTAAAGCCAAAATTCATATTCATTGATGCGCCCCTTACCCTTCCGGCCGTCTATGCACAGCATCCTGCAACGCCGGATGCTGACTTCTTTTACCGGGCTGCCGACCGGGAAGTACAGGCTATGTCGCCGATGTTTATAGGTGGCCTGACCGCCAGAGCTATAAAACTTCGCACACAACTGGCAATACAAGGTGTAGGCATGCTGGAAACTTATCCAAGGCAATTGGTAAGGCTGCTGCTGCCGGAGTTGCCCGGCTATAAAAATAATGCTGCAGCACTCCCGGCTTTCACCGAAGCACTGCAGCACCTGTTACCTTACAGCATAAAGGAACCGCCGCAAAACTGGCATCAGCTCGACAGCCTGCTCGCCTGGTACAGCGGCTATCGCCATTTGCAGGCGCAGGCGCAGTTGTACGGCAACGCCACGGAAGGGCGCATCATCGTTTAATTTACCACGTCGGCTGCTGTCTCTAAAGCATGAAACTCAATTTGAAGCGCTTTAATCTTTACTTCGGTGTCTGTTGGGATGTCGCCGTTAATCTCCTTCTTGCGATCATTTAAGTCGTTCATTACCATTTTAGCCATCTCCCAATCCTGTTCCGTCCAGTCTTTGTGCATTTCACGTACATTTTCCATAAACGTAACATAAGCTTCCTGCACATTGCTCTCGTTAATTGAAGCTAAATCGGCCCAGCTGCCTAAAAGATTTTGCTGCCATTCCGCCAGCATAGCTTCCTGATGACTGCGCGCATACATCTCATCTGTATCATTAAATTTCTGCTTTAACTCCTGGTAATCCTGCTTCACGTCATCCGAAAATTCATTTTGCTTCTGGTCGAGTTCCTGCGTGCGCATCTCAAAGTCTTGCTTGGCCTGCTGCCAGTCTTCCTCCGTTCTATCGGCTACACTCGCTGTTGTAGTGTTTATCCAGCTCCTAAACTCTCCCAGTTCATCCTGCACATCACCTTCTACTTCTTTTGTAGTGGAGCACGCGCCAAATATCGTCAGGAATAAAAGCATGGCTAGCCATTGTGTTGTTTGATTCTTCATAATTATATTCATTATAATTTTCATACTAACTTAGATACGCAACCATAATGTATAAGATTTGCATGAGGTGCTGTAGCACTTCTATCAGCAAATAATAAAATAATGATCCTGAATTTTTACATTTGAGTTCTTTCCTGATAATCTAAACTAAGCGATAATAACTCCGTATAGCTATAGATAAGATTTAAATAGTCAAACTAAATAAAGGATAAAGAACATCTTATTCTTTTACATATTGCCCTAATACCGTTACGGGTACAAAATTGCAGTAGCTTACACCACGAGTATGCAGAAGATGCACAAGTGTGGTGTAAGCTATTTTTGCGTTGCCTGTATCAGCAACATAAGCTTTACAGCAAAAATTTGTTTGTGAATGTATTTCCATAAGCATGGTTAAATCTCTGCCTTTATATTTTCATCAGAAAATAACAGCTCAGGTATAAACTGCCAAAGTATGAACCGTGAGCGGAAAGCTTATAGATAAAGCCCACCGATCTTTCTTTTCCTTCATTATCGCCACGGCAGGTGATTGCTTTATACAACATCGCTGCCCCCACACGTGCTGCTTTATCAGAAAAAAATACTGCTGCTATGTATAGGTTCCGGCACAGGTTGAAACACAGCAGCAGTATTGGCAGTAATTCAATGTATAAAATCTGATAAAAAGGTTTAAAGCTGATATTTTTGTAACGAATTTCCAAACAAGCTTCAACATAGTATTTGAACAGGCTCCTGGCCCCGCTAAACAAGTATAAGATCAGGCTTCATAAAAAGAACTAATGACTTCAGAAACAGCAGCTACAATAAAACAAAGAGAAATATTTATGCAGGAGGCCATCCGCCTGTCGGTAGATAAAATGGAGGAAGGGTTTGGCGGCCCTTTCGGGGCGGTAGTGGTGCGCAATGGCGAGATTATAGCACGTGGCTTTAACAATGTGCTAAGCTCCAACGACCCTACCGCGCATGCCGAAGTGGATGCTATCCGCAAAGCAAGCCAGTATTTAGGTACACATGAGCTGTCCGGCTGCGATTTATACACCAGTTGTGAGCCCTGCCCCATGTGCCTGGGCGCTATTTACTGGGCCCGTTTCCGCAAAGTATACTATGGCAACACCAAGCAGGACGCTGCCGCCATTGGTTTTGATGATGCGTTTATATATGAAGAACTGGAAAAAGATTTGCCAGCGCGCGCCATACCTATGGAGCAGATGATGCCCCAGGAGGCGCAGCAGGCTTTTAAGGCATGGGAGCAAAAAGAAGATAAAAGAAGCTACTAAATTAGGCTGTCGTTTATTTCTGGATTTTGATAATTTCTATTAGCAGTTTATACAAATATGCAGACCTGCAATGCATAAATCAAGGCTTTAACGCCACACCAGAAGCAATTGGGAAACAGCAATCTTTTATGTAAGAAAGCCAGTTATACTTTAAAGTATAACCGGCTTTTATTTGATAGATTTTGCGCAACTAGCGCTTCATCATGTTGGCCATGTTGGCAAGTCCGCCGCGCTTGCCGGACATTTTGTTCATCGAGCGCATCATTTTGCGCATGTCGTTAAACTGCTTCATCAGGTTATTTACCTGCGTGATGTCGGTGCCGCTGCCTTTGGCAATACGGGCCCGGCGGCTGCCGCTGATGCTGTCCGGGTTTTCGCGCTCGTATGGTGTCATTGATTTGATTATGGCTTCGATGGGCTTAAAAGCATTTTCATCAATTTCTACATCTTTCAAAGCTTTACCTATACCCGGAATCATACCTACCAGATCTTTAATGTCGCCCATCTTCTTAATTTGCTCCAACTGCGTCAGGAAGTCGTCGAAGTTAAACTGGTTCTTGCGGATTTTCTTGTTGATACGCTTCGCCTCGTCCTCATCGAATGCCTGCTGCGCACGCTCTACCAGCGAGATAACGTCGCCCATGCCCAAGATACGCTGCGCCATCCTGTCGGGGTAGAACAGGTCGAGCGCTTCCATTTTCTCGCCTGTAGAAATAAATTTGATCGGCTTTTCTACTACGGCACGAATCGAAAGGGCCGCACCACCACGCGAGTCGCCGTCCAGTTTGGTCAGCACCACGCCATCGAAGTTGATGCGCTCGTTAAAGGTTTTGGCTGTGTTCACCGCATCCTGGCCGGTCATGGCATCTACCACAAACAGCGTTTCGGTGGGCTTCACGGCCGCTTTTATTTCGGCTATCTCTTTCATCATCGCCTCGTCCACGGCCAAACGGCCGGCCGTATCGATAATGACTACTTTCTTGTTGTTTTTCTTCGCGTAGTCAATGGCATTGAGCGCAATCTGCACCGGATTCTTATTTTCCAGTTCGGTATATGCCTCCACGCCCACCTGTTCGGCCAGCACCTGTAGCTGGTTTATCGCAGCAGGGCGATACACGTCGCAGGCCGCTACCAGCACATTGCGGTTTTGCTTTTTGAGGTAATTGGCCAGTTTGCCTGTAAAGGTTGTTTTACCCGAACCTTGCAAACCTGCAATCAAAATAACAGCAGGATCTCCTTTAATGGTGATGTCCTGCTTCTCGCCGCCCATCAGCTGGGTCAGCTCCTCAAACACGATTTTTACCATCAGCTGGCCCGGCGACACAGAAATCAAAACATCGCGGCCCATGGCCTCGTCTTTGATTTTGTCAGTTACCGTTTTAGCTACTTTATAGTTTACATCGGCATCTACCAGCGCGCGTCGCACTTCTTTTATAGTTGCTGCAACATTTATTTCGGTGATGCTGCCCTGGCCCTTCAGCGTTTTAAAGGCACGGTCTAGTTTATTACTTAAATTATCAAACATTTCTTTTCCTGGATTTACCTACAAAAATAAGAATTTTAGATTAGACCTAATAATACTGTTTGCTAAAATCCTTGCCTGCTTTTTCTACTCAACTTTTTTGTGTCAACGATAATTCAATTCTGCCATAAAAAGCCATTTTATACTTTGCTCCGGCTGTTTCGGCCAGTTGCGCTGCCTTTTAACCTGCGGGATTATAGTTTGCAGGTATACTTTAGTTACTTTGCAAGTATAAAAGCTACTCAGTCAGAACAGTTTATACATCATTATTTTGCATTGCCCATTCTATGTTTATAAAATCTATAGGTATGATTTACCGCAAGCTATGTTAGTCTGTTGTTTGCTTTTACAGCACCGCATTGCGCTTTTGAGCTCTTTATGAAGTATAAAATCATCTTTGCTACGCTACTGCTTATTGGTCTTGCCAGCCTGCTGCTGCCCGGTTGTAACAACAAAAAAACACAGTCTCCGCCTTTGCAAGCGGCCAACCCAGCCTTAGAAATTAGTGGCAAGCAGCTTTCCATAAAGTACTGCAGTGGCTGCCACCTGTATCCGGAACCAGCACTTTTAGATAAAAAAAGCTGGAAAAATGTGCTGCCGGTGATGAAGGCGCAAATGAATAAAAGTAATGTTTCACCAAAATTATTTGAATGGCTGGTCATAGAGGATTTTTACATGCGGCAGGCCCCCGCAGCGCTCACGGCTACGCCGTCCGAAACATTAACAGAAGCAACCACCCAATTCAGGCAAACAAACAGCTTTACGGCCATACTTCCTAAAGAGTCGTCTGCTACACTGGTTAAATACGACAAAGAAAGTAGCCAGCTTTTTGTCGGCGATGCTGCGGGCAATTTGTATGTAATCCGTAAAAACAGACTTGTCAGGTCTATACATACCAATAACATCCCGGTAGATATCCAAACAGACAGGATTAACAACAATTTGCTTGTTTTGGGTATAGGTAATTTTTTTCCTTCCGAAGAGAAGAAAGGAAACCTGGTTGCTATTGATACTGCCGGAAACCAGCACATTATTGCTGATAGTTTAAAGCGGCCGGTACAGTTTATAAATCAGGATTTTGACGCTGACGGGAAAAGTGAATATCTAATTGCATCATTTGGTTCTGTGCTTGGCAAAATAAACTCAGGAAAGCTTTCCTTATTTTTTTTACATGATGGGAAATACCAGAAAAAGGTGATAAAAGAAAGTCCGGGAGCCACTAAAACTGTTGTGGGCGACTTTAACCACGATGGCAAGCCAGACTTTATGGCTTTGTTTGCCCAGGGAAGAGAGTCGATAAGCATGTTCCTCAACAAAGGCAATTTAACATTTGTTGAGGAACCGCTGCTGGAGTTCCCGCCGGTATATGGTTCCAATAGCTTTGATCTGGCAGACATCAATGGCGACTCCTACCCTGACATTATTTTCACCAACGGCGACAATTCCGACTATTCCACCATCTACAAAGGCTATCATGGCGTCAGGATTTTTATCAACAACGGGCAAAACAAGTTTCAGGAAAAATATTTCTTTCCTATAAACGGTGCCTCCAGGGTTGTTACCCGCGACTTCGACACAGACGGCGATTTGGATCTGGCAGTGCTGGCCATGTTTCCAGATTTAACCCGCAGGGCGCAGGAAACGCTCGTATACCTGCAAAACGAAGGAAACCTGCATTTCAATCCTTCTTACCTGGAAAAGGAGCCATCGGCCAAATGGTTTTTAATGGATGCCGGAGATATAGACCAGGACGGGGATGAGGACCTGATTGTTGGTGCAAATACTATGGTGTCGCTTCCTATACCTGACCATTATCAACAGCGCTGGAAGCGTAAAAAAATTTCTTATACCATCTTTCAGAACATCACGCCGCCCAAAACACAGGCACCAGGTTTCTGGCAAAAATTTCTGAATATGTTTTAAGCAGCTATAATGCTAAGTTAACCCTAAACTGATTGGATGAAGTATACTTGTGTCTTAAATAATTTTTGATGCAGGCTGCATAAAGGAAATGACTTTTACCGTAAAGCCATACTAACAGAATATTTTTATATTTGGGAATTCAGCTAATCATGCCACAACTTTGAAAAAACAAGACGCGCTCCATCTCTTATACATATCCTACTACTGGCCTCCTTCAGGCGGCCCCGGCGTGCAGCGCGGGCTCAAGTTTGTGAAATATTTTCCACAGTTGGGCATTATCCCTGCCATACTTACCGTGGATGAAAAGCAAGCTTCATACCCGCTTCTGGACGACACATTGCTGGATGAAATTCCTGAAAACCTGGAGGTTTATAAAACTGCTACATCCGAACCGTTTGAATATTACAAAAAATTGTCGGGCAAAAAAGAGATTCCGTACAGCGGCTTTGCCAACCAGGAGTCGAAGAATTCGCTTTTAGACAAGGTTTTTAAGTTTGTGCGCGGCAACCTGTTTATACCTGATGCCCGTGTGGGCTGGAACAAACACGCCTTGAAAAAGGCTGGCGAGTTGCTGAAAGACGACAAGTTTAAAGCCATTATCACTACCAGTCCGCCGCATTCTACGCAGCTGATTGGCCTGAAGCTGCGCAAAAAGTATAACCTGAAATGGATAGCAGACCTGCGCGACCCCTGGACCAACATTCATTACTACGACCAGCTCTACCACACAACCCTGGCCCAACGCCTCGACGAAAAGTATGAGCGGCAGGTGCTGGCGCAGGCTGATGCTATAATAGTTACCAGCGAAGACACCAAACGCCTCTTCCTGAACAAGCCTGTCAACCTGAATCCCGATAAAATCCACGTTATACCGAACGGCTTTGATGAGGATGATTTTAAATTCCAGTCTGCGCCGCCGAAGGATACTTTCTTGATTACGTACACCGGCACCATCGCCGAGAGCTATAACATTGATGTGTTCCTGAAAGTGATAGCGCATTTAATGTCGGTGCACAGCGAGATAAACTATAAACTGCGTTTTGTGGGCAAAGTGTCGGAGGGCATGAAACAACGGATTGAGAAAGCCGGCGTGCTGGGCATCACCGAATTTATACCTTATGTACCGCACGACCAGGCCATTAAATACCTGATGGAAAGCACCGCGCTGCTGCTGGCAATTGCAGATGTGCCAAGCGTGTATGCCAACGTGCCCGGCAAGTTATTTGAGTACCTGGCGTCCAACAAACAAATCATCTGCCTCGGCCCCGTACACTCCGACACCGACCACATTATAGACGAATGCGGTGCAGGCCGCCTTTTCCACTACGCCGCCTATGACCTCATGCTCGACCACATGACGCAAATGAGCAAAGCCTGGAAAATCAACTCAAACCTCGATTTGCCTTACATCAACTATGCACGTTACTCCAGAAGGGCGCTAACAGAAAAGCTGGCTGGGGTGATTCGGGAGTTGGCGGAGAGTAATGAATTATAATGTAATGGGAAAAACAATCCATCCCTGTGACTGAATCTAAACACCCCAGATTGCGTTATCAGGCTAACAAAAGAGGCGAAGAGAGATGAAACTTACCATGATCATCAGTAAGGGTGCCAACGGATTCTTCATTGGCAAAATTCAGGAAATACCGGGTGTCCTTACACAAGGACGCAGTGTCGACGAAACGGCGGAAAACTTAGAGGATGCCTTAGAATTATATTTAGAGGACATGCGGGAAGAGAATTCAAACGAAAACGCTGTTTGGCAAAAGGACCTGATTTTGGAATAGCGCTTTGAAAAGAGGCAAGCTCGAAAAGCATTTAAACAAACATGATTGTGTGCTTCACAGAAACGGGAGCAAGCACGACATATTCAGGAACACCGCCACAAGCAGGAAAACTACAATTCCGAGGCACCCCGATATAGATGAGATGCTATGCAAAGAGATATGCAAGCAGCTAGGAATTCCGAAACCATAACCACTCCTCCACCTCCCGTACATCTATAGTATAATTCTCCAGCGCATCTCCTGCCGAGCCAGTTACAGCTGAATACGCAAAGCCAAGCCCTTTGCACAGCAGGAAGTAATGCGTTTTAATCTGGTTAGCCGGATGAAACTCCAGCACCTGGCACTGTTCCGCAAACAATAGGTTGGTCAGGCCCGCGCCGTGCGGGGCAACTACAGCTTCGGCCTCGTAAAATAGCTGCACCTGCTGCTGGTAACTCAGTTCCTCAGCCCGAAATATTTCAAAATCGTACCTGGCAAGTATAGGCAGCAGTTCCGCCTCGTTCAGCACGCGGCGGGTTCTGGCGTTGGCCCGGCTAATGTAAATTCTTCTTTTCCGGTTTGCGCGATGCACGTTGTAGCCCTGCCATATTTTTTGCCGCAGCCAGGCGCTGATGCCGGCAGGCAAATAACCGCTCTGCGCATTGGATACAAACGAGGGAAGTATAAGCTCCTCCACCTGCCACTTTTCATACCTGCCTATAAATTCAATTCTGGCATCCGGACAATCCTGAAGTATAAATTGCAGGGTTTGCACCTGATATTCCGGTAAATCGCGGCGCATGATGATATGAATAGGCTCCTGCATGGTTTGCAGCACAAAGTATAGCCGCGGCAGGCAATCAATAAACCAGTGATAATTGTTATTCCCGGCCCAGGGCAGGTGTAGCACCGAAGTATAAAGCCCGCGCTTATACTTGGGCAACAGCAAAGCAGGCGATTTAAATGCAGGCGATTTAGCCAGCCGGCTCCCGTCAAACACTGATTCTACGACTATTTTTCCATCCTGCACCACGGCGCCGGAGTTGCCCAGAAATTCTATATCCCGCAGCCGCACCAAATATTGCTCCTTCTGCCTGTAGCCCAAGCTGTAATCTATACTATAGTTAAAACTAGCTGCCGCCTGCTCCAGAAAAGTTGTTTCCGCTGCATCAAATGTTACCACATGGCCTGGCAGCATTATTTTTTTAGAAGGATGATGTAGCACTAAAGTATAGCGAAAATAATAGCCGGCCAGGTGCATCAGCCGGAAGAGAGCCTTCTTTAACATACAGCATCAGGTAAAAACCGAAAGGTACGATTTATAGTTATGAGTTGAGAAGTATAAGTTAAGTGTAGTGTAGCTAGCTGTCCGGCAATTTAGCAATTCAACCGTCCAACAAATCAGCAATTAAATAATTAACTTGCAACGCAAAGGGTGGCAAAGTCCTCATCAAAAGTTTGAAGTATATAATAGCATGGCATTAGATCTCAATCATAAATCTATATTGATAACGGGCGGCACGGGCTCGTTTGGCAAAAAATTCGTTGAAATGGTTTATGCGCGCTTTCCGGATGTGAAACGCCTGGTGATTTACTCACGCGACGAACTCAAGCAGTTTGAGATGTCGCAGGTTTTTCCGCACAGCAAGTATAAATCCATCCGTTATTTTATTGGCGACGTGCGCGACGGCGAGCGTTTTAAGCGCGCCTGCGAGGGCATCGACATTATTGTGCACGCCGCCGCCATGAAACAGGTGCCAGCCGCCGAATATAACCCAATGGAGTGCATCAAAACCAACGTGCTCGGTGCCGAAAATGTAGTTAACGCTGCCCTGGACTGCGGCGTAAAAGATGTGGTGGCGCTTTCTACCGACAAGGCCGCTGCGCCTATCAACCTTTATGGCGCTACCAAACTATGCTCCGACAAGCTATTTGTAGCGGCCAATAATATGAAGGGCAAGCGCGACATCCGGTTTTCGGTGGTGCGCTACGGCAACGTAATCGGCTCGCGCGGTTCGGTGGTGCCGTTCTTTTTAAATAAACGCGCAGAAGGCGTATTGCCGATTACGCACCCGGAGATGACGCGCTTTAATATCTCGCTGGAGGAAGGTGTGGAACTGGTGTTTCATGCGCTGGCAAACCATTGGGGCGGAGAGATTTTCGTACCCAAGATTCCATCTTATGTGATTACTGATTTAGCTGAAGCGATTGCTCCAAACTGTGAGCAGATAATTGTAGGTATCCGCCCGGGCGAAAAACTGCATGAGGAAATGATTACCGAAACCGACTCGCTGAACACGGTGGAGTTAGATAAATACTACATTATCCTACCCGCCACCCCCACCTGGACAACCGAAGAATTCCTGAAAGCGCATGAAGGGAAAATGGTAGAAATGGGCTTTAAGTATAATTCAGGTACCAACGCGGAGTGGCTGAATGTGGAGCAGCTGCGCGAGGAAATAAAGAAACACGTAGACCCGGACTTTACTTTTTAGATTAAAAATTACGAATTAGAAATTAAAAATGGCAAACGCAGTTCATAGGTACCATTCGTACTGGCTCTCCTGAGCCTGCAAGTTTTCTAATTTTAAATTTCTCATTTCTAATGCAACAATGACTCAGAACTCAGAATTCAGCACTCAAAAACCAATCCCCTACGGGCGCCAGCATATTACGCAGGATGATATTGCTGCGGTGGTAGCAACGCTGCAATCGGATTACCTGACACAGGGGCCGAAAGTAACAGCATTTGAAAATGCTTTTGCCGACTATATAGGAGCCAGGTATGCCTTAGCTGTAACCAACGGCACGTCTGCGCTGCACTTATGTACAATGGCCTTGGACGTAAACGAGAACTCGCGCGTAATTACCACACCTATTACGTTTGTGGCCTCTGCCAACTGCGTGCGCTACTGCGGCGGCACTGTAGAGTTTGCCGATATCGACCCGAAAACAGCGCTGCTCGACATAGGGCAGGTGCGCGCGAAGCTGGAGAGCAGGCCAAAAGGTTACTACAGCGGTATCATACCCGTAGATTTTGGAGGGAACCCGGTGAACCTGGAGGAATTCAGAAAGCTGGCGGATGCGTATGGCCTCTGGATGATAGAAGATGCGGCTCACGCGCCAGGCGGTTATTTTTATGACAGCCAAGGCAACAAACAACTATGCGGCAACGGTGCGTTTGCAGATTTAGCTATCTTTTCTTTCCACCCTGTTAAGCACATTGCTACCGGCGAAGGCGGCATGGTTACTACCAATAACGAGCAGTTGTACCAAAAGCTGCTGAAGCTGCGCACCCATGGTATTACGCGCGAGCCGGAGCTGCTGGAAGAAAATCACGGCGGCTGGTACATGGAGATGCAGGAATTGGGTTATAATTACCGTATTTCCGATATACTCTGCGCCCTCGGCCTCTCGCAGCTTCGGCGCGCCGATGCCGGCCTTGCACGCCGGAAAGGCATTGCCAAAGTATACGACAAGGCATTTGCAGAAATCTCAGGTATAGAGGTGCTGCAAACCAACGCTGCCGCACTGGCCAACACCGGCGACACCGGACATGCCTATCACCTATACATCATTAAAGTACAGGACAGAAAAGGCTTATACGATTTCCTGCGCCAGCACAATGTTTTTGCACAGGTGCATTACATTCCGGCCCATACTATGCCATACTACCGCAGTCTGGGCTACAGCAAAGGTGATTTTCCGGAAGCAGAAAGTTATTATGATGGATGCCTGAGCTTGCCCATGTATGCAACGCTGACGCAGGAAGAACAGGCGTTTGTAATAGAGAAAGTGAAGGAATTTGTCAGTCGTTAAGCCCCATATGGCAACAGGTCTTGATGCCAGCCGCATTGTACTTGGTACCGTGCAGTTCGGGCTCGACTACGGCATCAGCAATGCAGCCGGGAAAGTGCCGCTGGAGGAAGTTTGCCGCATTCTGGCCTACGCCCACAGCAATGGAGTAACTACACTGGATACAGCCGCAGCGTATGGCGACAGCGAAACGGTGCTCGGCAGGGCATTAAAAGAAACCGGGTTAAAAAACTTTCAACTCATCTCCAAGCTTCCGCCAGCCGCCACCGTTATGGATGTGCGGCGAATTGTAGAATCGTCTCTGGAAAAACTGGGCGTTGAACAATTACATGGTTTCCTGTTTCACAGCTTCAGTATTTATAAGGAGCATCCGGCTATTCTCGACCAGTTACACTTGTTGCAGGAAGAAGGCCTGATTGCTGAAATAGGTTTCTCGCTGTATCATCCTGCTGATGCACAAGAGCTGCTGAACAACCATATTACATTTGGGCTCACGCAGTTTCCTTACAATGTTTTTGATCGGCGGTTTGATCAGGTACTGCATAAATTTAAGGCAGCAGGCATAGAAACACACGTACGTTCCGTTTTTTTACAGGGCCTTTTTTTTATAGAAGCGGCCAACCTTCCGCCCTATTTCAGCACAGTAGCCGGCAAAATTTCTTCGCTGCAGCAACTGGCAAATAAAGCTGCCGTTCCCTTAGAGGCTTTGTTAATGTATTTCGCTCTGCAAGTATCCGGAGTTGATAAACTGGTAATTGGCGTGAATAATTTAAAAGCACTGCAGGCTAACTTAGCTATTAGCGGCTATCAGGCAACTATTAAAAACCTGTTGCCGGAACTCGAAAAATACAAAGTAATAGATGAGGATATGCTGCTGCCTTATAAATGGAAGACATCATGAATACAGTACTAAGCGATTTGTTCTCTCTGCATGGCAGGGCAGCCTTAGTTACGGGTGGCTATGGTTACTTAGGCCGTGCCATTTCTGTCGCGCTTGCCCAAGCCGGAGCTGATACATATGTGCTCGGCAGAAGTGAAGACAAATTCCGGGACGCTTTCGCGGAGGATAAACTACCAAATTTATACTTTCAGTATGGTGATATATCCAGTACTAAAAGTATAGCTGAGGCTTTCAAAAATATACATGCCCGGCACCAACGGCTGGATGTGCTGGTAAATAATGCCTTTTACTCTGCCGGCCAGAACCCCGAACAGCTTACGGATGCGCAATGGACATTGGGAATAGACGGCAACCTGAACAGCGTTTACCGTTGCATCCGGGAAATTATCCCTTATATGAAGCAGCAAGACAGTGGCAAAATCATCAACGTATCTTCTATGTATGGCTTGGTTTCGCCTGATTTCAATGTTTACGAAGAAAGTCCGGCGTTTCTTAATCCGCCACACTATGGCGCGGCTAAAGCCGGTGTGTTACAGCTTACACGATATTTTGCCTGTTACTTGGGCAAGTATGGCATCAACGTAAATGCCGTTACTCCCGGACCTTTCCCGAACGAAAAAGTACAGCAGGATGAAGACTTTGTAGAGCGCCTTAAAAAGAAAAATCCGCTGAACAGAATTGGCTTCCCGGCTGATTTAAAAGGCGCTTTTATATATCTTGCTTCGGATGCCTCGGCTTATATGACCGGCCAAAACCTAGTGATAGACGGAGGCTGGACTGCATGGTAAAGGTAGGCGCCATTATTCAGGTACGCGCAGGCTCAGAACGATTGCCTGGCAAAGCACTCCTTCCGCTCCCCTTCAGCGGCGGACCAAGCATAATAGAGCATGTGGTAAATCGCGCCCAACAAACAAAATCCATTCAGCAGGTTATTATTGCCACCACAGACCGGCCTTCAGATGATGTCATCGCTGCTTTCTGCCAAACGAAAGGCCTGCACTGCTTTCGGGGCGCAGCAGAAGATGTGCTAGACAGGTTCTTTCAGGCGGCAAATAAGTATAGGCTCGATATGCTGGTAAGGTTAACCGGAGATAATCCCTTTGTGATGCCCGGAACGATAGATTACGCCGTGCAGAAGCATTCAGAAGCAGGCGTTAATTACAGCATCACCGAAGGTTTGCCGCTTGGAACCAATGTGGAAGTTATTTCTTTCTCTGCCCTGCAACGCGCAGCTACTGAGGCCACAGAGCCAGCCGACCGGGAACACGTAACACCCTATATCCGCCGCGAAGATGCCTTTACAACGCAGGTTCTGCCGCTCATTTCTGCTATCAAGTCCCTGCGCCTGACGGTTGACTACCCGACGGACTATGCCTTAGTATCGCTTCTGTATGGCAGGCTATACAAAGAAGGCAGCACCTTTGGTTTTGCAGAGGTGGAGCAACAGCTGAAGGAGAATCCGTGGTTAGCAGCCATCAACAAAGAAAACGCGCAGCGCAAGGCTTTTGCCAGTGAAGCCGAAGAGATGGAGGAAGCAAAGCATATGCTGAGAGCTGGAGGATTTAGCCGGGCACTACAAAAACTGGGGAGTAATTCATGACAAGAAAAATACGCATTATTTTCCGCGCCGACGGCAACAGCCAGGTTGGATTGGGCCACGTAATGCGCTCGCTGGCGCTGGCAAGTATGCTGCGCAAGGAGTATGAATGTGTGTTTGCCATACAAACACCAAGCTCTGAGTTGCAGGAACAGATAAAGCAGGTCTGTAACGGCCTCATTCTGCTGCCAGCCTGTACGCCGGAGGAAGCACGCTTTATACATGAACTGGATGCTTATGTCTCGCATGATGTGCTGGTGGTGCTGGATGGCTATACCTTTGACACTGCCTATCAGCAAAGTATAAAGAGCAAAGGCTGTGTATTATTTTGTGTAGATGATATGCATGCCTATCCTTTTGTGGCCGATGCGGTGCTGAATCAGGCTGGTAACGTGATTCCGGGAAAGTATGAAACAGCACCTTACACCAAGTTGCTTTTAGGGCCGAAATACGCCTTGCTGCGCCCGCCGTTCCTGCAAGCATCAAAAGTTGAAAGAAGCTTACCGGCAGGGCCTTTAAAGGTACTCCTGAACATGGGCGGTGCTGACCCCATAAACTATACTTTGCAGGTAGCCAAAGCATTGTCTGCACTTAAAAGCATAAGCCATATAAAAATAGTAGTGGGCGAGGCTTACAAACACCGGCAGGCGCTGGGGGCTTGGCTGCAAGGCAAGCCCAAGTATAAACTGCACCAAAACCTGAACGCCCTGCAGATGTGCCAGTTGATGCAGCAATGCACTGTGGCCGTAACTTCTGCCAGCGGTGTAGCTTATGAATACGCCGCTGTGGGCGGGGCGCTATTTATACTTCAGACTGCTGATAACCAAGATGCTATGTATCAATTTCTGACCAGCAACGGCATTGCAGGCAAGTATGAAGCTTTACAAGAATTGCCGGAGCAAAGCATAGAGAATGCTTTTGTAGAACAGCTGCAAGTACAGCGGCGCTTCTTCGACGGGCAAAGCGACGAACGCCAGCGTGAAGTATTCAAACGCCTCAGCCTAAACGCGAACCTGGCATTACGCGAAGCAACGGAAGATGACTTGCTACTGGCTTACAACTGGAACAACGACCCGGAGGTGCGCCGCAATTCCTTTAATCCGGAGCCGATTCTGCTCGAGAGCCATACGCGGTGGTTTCAGGCCAAACTTGCCGATTCTGCCTGCAAGCTTTATCTTGCAGAAGTTGCCGGAGAGCCAGCCGCTCAAATCCGTTTCGACCTGAAAAATGAGCAAGTTACTATTAGTTACCTTATCGCTAAGCCGTTTAGGGGCAAAGGCCTAGGGCACACCATACTGCTGAGAGGCATAAGAAAATTGAAAGAGCAGCACCCGGAGGTACAGCTGGTGCAGGGACTGGTGCAGCCGGAAAATATGGCCTCGGTGCGGGCTTTTGAAAAAGCAGGCTTTGCCTATGCCGGGTCGGACCCGCAACACCCACAGGCGCATCGCTTTGTACTGGCGCTTTAACGTAGGTTATAAGTATGATACAAGATATAAAAATTGCAGGCCGGCTGGTCGGGCCCAATCACAAACCTTTCATCATTGCCGAAATGTCGGGCAACCACAACCAGTCGCTGGAGCGGGCGCTGGCCATTGTGGATGCTGCCGCTTATGCAGGCGCCGATGCCATTAAGCTGCAAACTTATACGGCCGATACCATGACCCTGCCCGGCGCTTTCATCATTACCGATAAAAACTCGCTCTGGAAAGGCCGTGAACTTTATGATTTGTACCGGGAGGCGTATACGCCCTGGGAGTGGCACAAAGCTATTTTTGAGCGGGCAAAGGCGCGCGGCATTCTGGCTTTCTCCTCTCCTTTTGATGAGTCAGCCGTGGATCTTCTGGAAGAGCTGGGCGCACCGATGTATAAAATTGCCTCCTTCGAGAATACCGACCATCCGCTGCTGCGCAAAGTAGCCGCCACCGGCAAACCTGTGATAATGAGTACCGGTGCCGCCACTATTGCGGAGCTGGACGAAGCCGTGCGGGTGCTGCGCAAATCAGGTTGCCGGGAGCTTATACTGCTCAAATGCACCAGCACTTATCCGGCCTCTCCCAAAGATACCAACCTTGCCACCATTCCGCACATGCGCGAGTTGTTCAGCTTGCAGATCGGCCTCTCCGACCATACCATGGGCGTGGGCGCATCCGTAGCGGCCGTGGCCCTGGGTGCAACGGTGATAGAAAAACATTTTACCCTGAGCCGGGCCGATGGCGGGGTGGATTCTGCTTTTTCGCTTGAGCCACAGGAGTTACAGGCGCTGGTGATAGAATCAGAAAGAGCTTGGCAGGCGCTGGGACATGTGCAGTATGGGGTGCAGCGGGCCGAGGAAAAAAGCCGCTTGTTCAAGCGTTCCATATATGCCGCTCAGGATATTAAAGCTGGTGAAACCTTCACGAAAGAAAATCTGCGCGTAATTCGTCCGGGGCTGGGACTGGCGCCAAAGCATTTTGAGGAGTTGCTCGGCAAAGCCGCCAAACAGGATATTATAGCCGGTACGCCGCTTAACTGGAACCTGGTATAGCCGCCCATGCACAAGTGGTACGGCATTTATAGCAATATTTTATATATGCACTTTTCGGAAGGCTTTTACCGCCTGCCGGAAAGTGCCAAAGATGCCGTTTCTCCTAAAAATCCGTGGAAGCGCCTCCTCAAAATCGCAGGCTATACTTTGCTGCGGCTGGTTGGTAATATTTTTAAAACGGTAGAGCATCCCTGCAAATTGCAAAGTAAGGTATGGCTGTATGTCGTGAGCCAGAATAACTACGATAGTCTGAAATTTATCAAGGAAGTCTTACCAGATGCCGTGTTTGTGGCTGGACAAAGCAAAGACATCGGCAGGTATAAGCAGGTGGTTGAGCGGATTTCGTTGCGCCGTAAATTGCTGTATTACTATAAGTATTTGCCCTTATACTTTCAGTTTTTGAAGTATAAAAAGCAAAGCACGTTACGCTTTTTTGATGTGTTGTATGATGCCACCGGCTTTTACGAAGTATACCTCCGCAAGCTGCAAAAGTATAAACCAAAAGCCATTATTTTCGCCAACGACCATAACGCCGATGCGCGCGCTATGCTGCTGGCAGCAAAGGCCTTGGGCATTAAAACAGTTTATATCCAACATGCCAGCGTCAGCCCCATTTTTCCGCCCCTTGCTTTTGATTTGAATTTGCTGGAAGGACAGGATTCGCTGAACAAGTATAAATCTTGCGGTCCGGTAGCAGGCCGGGTAGAGCTGATAGGTATGCCCAAAGCCGATGCTTTCTTTCAGTTCCGTAACCGGCACAGTACCATCCAGACCATTGGCATTGGCTGTAACCTAATGGACGAGGTGGCAGCAGTTGAACAGCTTTTGCGGCAGTTAACCAGTAGTTTCCCGAACCTCCATTTTATACTTCGCCCCCACCCACGCGACAAGCGCAATTTTAATACGCTGGCAAGTATAAGCCCCTCCATCCATTTATCCGACAGCAGCACCGTCGCCACGTTTGATTACCTGCGCCAACTGGATGTGCAAATCAGCGGCAACTCCGGCATACACCTGGAGGCGGTGCTGCTCAACGTATGGTCTATCTACTATAACTTTAATCCACAGGAAAAACTATATGATTATTATGATTTTGTGCAGCATGGTTTGGTAGATGCCGCTGCCGATGGCCCGTCGCTAGCCATTCTGCTCCGGCAGCACCTACAGCAAAAACCTGATGTATACTTACGCGCGCAATATTACAATGGCACAGTGGGCACTCCTTTTGACGGCCAGAGCAGTGAACTGGCGCTCAAACTTATTAATGATTTTGTTGTATTAAATGTATAATAAGCTATATATTTGAATTGTAATCAACTTACGCATCAGTTCATTTGAAAATACGTCTACTTCCGTCCCTTCTCCTCTTTCTTTCTTTTTTATCAACAATGCAAACCTATGCACAGGGGCCTCGCAATTCGATAAAGCTAGATGGCTATGATGATTATGTGGAGCTATCAACCTCTAACCGGGGTGTAATAAAAAGTATTACAGTCGAGGCCTGGATAAAAACCGGTTCAGCAAAATATCACTGGGTGCTGGGAAAGTATGATCGTTACAACGAAAGCGGCTACCACCTCATCATAAAAAATGGGAAAGCGGCCTTTGCAGGAAGAGATGGTTCTGGTAATTACAGAAATTCCGGCTATTCCTCAACTTATGTAAACGATAATAACTGGCATCATTTGGCAGGCATCTGCAACAACGGCACTTGGCTGATTTATGTTGACGGCGTAGTAGAAAGCCACTTAGCTACAGGCTATCCTAACACAGACTTGAAAAGCAACGCCATGATGGCTATTGGCAAAGATTACCTGGCCAATAATGAAAATTACATCGGCCAAGTAGACGAAATAAAAGTGTGGAAACGGGCATTATCCGCAGAGGAAATACGCCAGGGCATGTGCCAGTTCGCGAAACCTGCTTCTCCGGACCTGATCGTATACCTCAAATTTGATGAAGGAGCCGGCAGCACGGTAAAAGACTATAGCCTCTCAAACATAAGCGGCTCTTTCCGAAACATAAATCCTGCCACTGCCTGGACAATATCCGGAGCTCCCGTCGGCGATAAAAGCACTTATCTGTATACCAGTAACTGGCAAGGCAAAAAAGTAGAGCTGAGCGGCGACAACAGTACCTTTGCCGCCTATGGCCTGAGCAACACGACTCAAGGATTTCAAATTTATTATACATCCTCGGCACCAAATTCTACTATTGAGATAGAAAATCCGGGTCAAGTAAATGATTATTATGGCATTTTTAAAGTGGGTGGCGAAGGTTCTTCCTACACAACACAGTACGACGAGATCAACACCAGCTGTTTTAATAAACTTTACAGGCGCCCCGATAACACTGCTGAAGCATGGGAGAAAGTAGCCGAGGCATTACAAATCGATCCACTTACTTATATTAATTCTGAAGCCCAGAGCGAGTACGCTCTAGGTAGCTCCAGTGTTGGCACTGTAGAAATTATAAGCTCCGGCAACTTCTGTACAGGCTCGAACACCACCCTTAGTGTTAATACAAACGCATCTGTATTATGGAATACCGGCGAGACAAGCAAAATTATAACCGTTACTAAAGCAGGCGAATATTCTGTTACTGTAGAAGAAAATGGCTGTACGTATACCAATAAAATAATAATAAAAGAGATCGCGCCGCCAGCAGTTAACTTAGGCCCTGATAGGGTACTTTGTACCGGCGAAACGGCAAGATTACAGGCTCCCGTAGGGCCATACACATATAGGTGGAGCAATGGAGAAACAACACCAGCTATCAATACTTCAACTTCCGGCGATTATTGGGTACAGGTTACAAACTCGGATGGTTGCTCTACCGTAGATGCTCTTAATATTAAAGTAAATCCTAAACCAGTCATAAGCTTGCCGGCTACCATTGACTTATGTCCTGGCGAAAGCACAATCTTAAGTGCATCAGTACCAACAGCACAATATGTATGGTCAACGGGAGAAATAACCGAAACTGTATCTGTTTCTGCGCCGGGTAACTATTGGGTTGATGTTACTCTCAACAACTGTACTTACCATTACCAAACTAGAGTAGTAACCAAAGCTATTTCGCCACCTGACATCTCAGGCCCTGTCACACTCTGCACTGGCTCGCAAGCAACTTTAAGTATAGAGGCACCCACCGGGCAGATAGTCTGGAGCAATGGCGCCACAGGCAAAAGTATACAGATAACGAAAGGCGGAAAGTATAGTGTGAGTGTAACAAATAGTGGTTGCATTTTAATGGATTTTATAGAGGTGCAGGAAGTTGCGCCAGACTTAATTAATTTAGGCGGCGACCAAACCATTTGCGCAGGTGAGGTGCTGATTTTAACAGCGCCGGCAGGCATGGCTGCTTACCAATGGAGCACAGGCGCCACTTCCCCTTTCATCAGCGTAACAGTTGCCGGCACTTATTGGGTAGAGGTTACGAACGCTGCAGGCTGTGTTTCCAGAGATGAGATGACGCTGACTGTAACACCGGAACCAGATATAAATCTGTCGGCACAGATTACTGCTTGCTTCGGGCAGATTGTCGAGATTGGCGCAGCGGTAGCCGATGCCAGCTATAGATGGAACACCGGGCAAACCACAGCCACTATTCGCGTCAGCACAGCAGGTATTTATGAAGTGGCTTATACACTGAATGGCTGCACCTACACTAAAGCAGTAGAAGTAATTGCAGACGAATGTCCTACCATACCTAATATTATCACGCCCAACAGTGATGGAAAAAACGACACATTTGTAGTGCAGGGAGTGGAACCTGGTACCTTAACTATTGAAATTTTTAGCCGCTGGGGAAAATCCATTTATCAAAGTGCACGCTATGGAAACAACTGGTCAGCTGCCGATGCACCTACCGGTACCTACTATTATCAGTTTACCAGCCGCCGCACAGGGAAGGTATACAAGGGCTGGCTTGAAGTTATGAGATAGCATCAAAAGTAAATTAAAGCAACGAGAGAAGCTTCCAGTAAGAGAAGCAAAAAGTTTACCTTTGCCGTTCGGAATTTAACCCATGAGCAAAAAGTTACAGCGCGAAGGCATCTGGAATACCATCATTTCGTACGCCGGCATCGTCATCGGCTACGTAAACACCATCCTGCTTTTCCCGAACATCCTGGAGCCGGAACAGGTGGGCCTCACGCGCCTGCTCATTTCAATTTCGGCTATGTTCGCGCAGTTCTCGGCACTGGGTTTCGTGAACATGAGCGTCCGTTACTTTCCTTATTTCCGCAACGAGGAAAAACGGCATCATGGTTTTTTGTTTTTGCTGCTGGCTGTCCCGATGCTTGGGTTTGCAATAATTTCGGGGCTATTTCTATTATTTAAGCCTGTGGTGATGCAGTATTATGCTGCCGAAGGATCATTGCTGCTGCAGGAGTTTTATTATTACATTATCCCGCTGGCGCTGTTTACACTGCTTTTTAACCTGTTTACAGCCTACCTGCGCTCGCTGTTCAAAACCATTTTCTCTTCTTTTGTACAGGATTTTCTGCTGCGCCTGCTTACTACGCTGCTCATCACCATATATGCTTTTGGATGGATAGATTTCCACCTGTTTGTGCTGCTCTACATTTTCATCAACTCTATTATTGCGCTGGTGCTGGTGTTATATACTATATGGCTGCAGCAGTTATTTATACTTCCTTCGTGGAGCGGGATGCGGATGATACCGCTGCGGGAGATGCTGCACTATGGCCTTTTTACGTTTATGGGCAACATCTCTGTTACCATTATCGCTACCGTGGATCAGGTGATGATCAGCGCCTACAGCCTGAGCGACAACGGCGTGTATACCACCGCATTTTTTATGACGAGTGCCATCATGATTCCGGCCCGATCCATTTTTAAGATTGCTTTTCCGCAGGTGGCCGAATACTGGAAAGATCAGGATATGGTCAACATGTCGCAGCTCTACAAGCAGATTACGCTTGTTAACCTGATAATCGGACTGCTCCTGTTCATTGGTATCTGGGCTAATATCGACAACCTGTTTTCGTTTATGCCAGAAACCTACCGTGCCGGCAAGTATGTGGTGCTTTTCCTGTCGATGGCACGGCTCGTAGATTTAGCTACAGGCCTGAATGGGATTATCCTGGCTACTTCTGCCAGGTATAGGTGGGATTTACTCTTTAACATGGTACTGGCCTGCCTTACGGTTTTCACTAACTACTATTTTATTCCGCGCTACGGCATCAACGGGGCTGCTTTTGCCTCGATGCTGTCGTACGTGCTGATTAACCTGGCACGGCTTTTCTTTGTGCAATGGGCGTATAAAATTCAGCCTTTTGCCTGGAGTTCGGTTACCATCACCGTTATCGCTGCTTTGGCTTTGGGCGTATCATACCTGTTGCCTTACCTCGGTAATTTATACTTGGATATTGTGATACGTTCGCTGCTCATCGTACTTGTGTATGGCAGCCTCACGCTGGGACTAAAGGTATTTCCGGAGATGAACACTTGGCTGAAGAAAATTATTTATGGCTTTACAGGTATAAAATGGTAAAGCAGCCGCATTCATACTATACTTGTTAAGTAGCGAGCTAAATTTGAAACGACGATCTTATATTTGATGAAACCCTGAAATCCAGCACTCCATTTTCAAATTTACATACCTTCAAATTCTCAAATCTACTTATCAACTGTGCTTGTTCACAAAATCCAGCACATGCCCGCAAATGTAAGTGAGCTGATCTTCTTTTAGTTCAGAATGCATCGGCAGCGACAATATAGTTTTGCTCAACCTTTCTGACACCGGAAACACGCCGGGTGCATAGCCCAAGTATAAAAATGCCTCCTGTAAGTGCAAAGGCTGCGAGTAGTATACCATGCTGGGAATGTGGTTGTCGCGCAGGTTTTCCTTTAAATCATCCCGTATTTCGGGCGCCACGGTAATGGCATACTGCTCGTATACGTGCGTGCTGTAAGCAGCCCGTTGCGGCGCCTGTACCTGTGGCGTGGCAGCAAAAGCAGCATCATAAAAGCCTGCTATACGTTGTCGTGCTGCTACAAATTCATCTATATACTTCACCTTCACTTCCAGCATCGCTGCCTGGAATATGTCTAATTTTGCAGGTATACCGTTATCATTAATCCCGCCATGCAGTTGTGCAGATAATAAATTTTCAGTCGATTGTGCCAGCGCAGAATCATTGGTCAGCACGGTGGCACCCTCGCCTTGATCACCCAGTGGCTTTGCCGGGTAAAAAGACGTAATGCCTAGGTGGCCGATAGTTCCGGCCTTTTGGCTGTGTCCGTCTTTCCAGATATAATCAGCCCCAAACGATTGCGAATTGTCTTCCAGCACCCATAGTTTATACTTGCTGGCCACCTGTAACAGCGCCTCCATGCTGGCGCACTGTCCAAACAAATGCACAGGCATAATAGCAGCCGTAGCCGGTGTAATGGCTTTTTCCGCTGCCACAGGATCCAGCGTGAAAGTATCAGGAAGCACATCCGCAAAAACAGGTTTTAAACCCATATCAGTTATTAAACCAGCAGCCATGGCATCAGCAAAGGCCGGAAGTATAATCTCTGCTCCGGCTGGTAAATTAAGTGCTGTCAAGGCTAGTTGCAAGGCACCGGCGGCGCTGGCGCAGGCAATAGCGCGACCAACTTGCAAATCAGCTTCAAGGCGTTGCGTAAAGCGCTGCACCTGGAAATCCTCTCCAGAACCCATACTTGCCATCGCCGCGCTAAAGGCAGCATCCAGCTCCGGTTTTAGCCTGGCATACTGCGCCTTCTGATCTGTCATTTTAATATCTTCCATACGCGCAGGTGCTGCCGGTTTTGTGAACAGGCTGCCATGATTAAGAGCAAAAAATTAAGGTTTGGAATGGACTTTTAAGAAAGTATAAAATTGATTCTGCCGCAGTTATGAAGCAAGTATAGCAAAGTTAAACTTATACTTTGATTATCTTAATTTAACATAAAGTAATCAGGATTAGATAGTTATAGGTAAAAAATATTTTATCCTGTTACAGATCTCTCCACTTACAGAAAACTTTTATATAACATTGCATCGGAACAATGATGATCAAAGTATAAGCTGTGCCTGTATTTTCTTTCAGATGTTATTCCTGTAGGCGCTCATCAGCGTAAACTGCTCTACCTGCGAGTCCAGCACCTTTCCATTTTCGCATTTTAGCACGCGCTTCGGGTAGTGGTTAATTATCTCGTAGTTGTGCGTGGCCATCAGCACGGCTGTTCCGCTGTTGTTGATTTCCAGGAAGAGTTGCATAATGCCGTCGGCTACCTCCGGGTCGAGGTTACCGGTAGGCTCATCGGCGAAAAGTATAACAGGCTCATTTAAAAGGGCGCGGGCAACAACGATGCGTTGCTGCTCACCGCCTGACAACTGGTGCGGCATTTTGCCGGCAGCCGCATCCAAACCTACGCGCATCAGCACTTCCGATATCCGCTGCTTCACTTTTGATTTGTCTTTCCAGCCGGTGGCGCGCAGCACAAAGCTCAAGTTTTCGGCCACGGTCCGGTCGAACAGTAATTGGAAATCCTGAAAGATGATTCCGACTTTGCGGCGCAGGTAAGGCACCTGCTTGCGCGGCAGTTTAGTCAGCTTAAAACCAGCTACAGCGGCATTACCTGACAACAGCGGCAGATCAGAATAAAGGGTTTTCAGCAAAGAACTCTTCCCGCTTCCGGTACGGCCCACCAAGTATATAAATTCACCTTTATCAATATCAAAATTCACATTGCTAAGAATTGTATTCACGTCCTGGTAAACAGCTACATCGCGCAGCGAAACAACGGGGGAAGAGGAAAAATCCATAAAAGCTTAAATCTCTAATTTCTGAAGTTTGCCAAATTCAAGGGATGCAATAAGCGCGGCAAGCGCTTCTTCTTTGCCTTCAAGTCCATAGCGGTCGAGGTTCTTGAGCGGCCGGTCGGCTCTAAAATAAGCAATCAGCACAAAATTATTGTCGCGCAACTGTATATAGTCCGGGATTTTGGCCTTGCCCTTTACTTTGATGATGTACATTTTTATTTAATTACTAATTACGAATTATGAGTTACGAATTCCGAGTTGTTTGTGAAGCATAACTTTTATTCTTTTATCCATTCTTAATTCGTAACTCGTAATTCTTAATTAGTAATTGGCTTATTGCCTTTTGCGTGGTCGGACAGAAACTTTTGAAGGCCGCTGTCGGTGAGCGGGTGGTTTAGCAGGCCTGTGATAACGGAAAGCGGGCAGGTAACTACATCGGCTCCGATTTCAGCGCACTGGATCAAGTGCATTACGTGGCGCACCGAAGCCGCCAGCACCTGCGTCTGATAGCCATAGTTTCCATAAATCTGTACAATCTGCTCAATCAGTTGCAAACCGTCTGTTCCTACATCATCCAGGCGCCCTACGAATGGTGACACATAGGTAGCGCCGGCTTTGGCAGCCAACAGCGCCTGCCCTGCCGAAAACACCAGTGTGCAGTTTGTTTTAATGCCGCGCTCGCTGAAATGGCGGATGGCTTTCACACCCTCACGTATCATTGGCACCTTTACAACAATATTGGGATGCAACTCCGCCAGAAATTCGCCTTCGCGCACCATGTTGTCAAAGTCAATGGCGATTACTTCTGCGCTAATGTCGCCATCCACAATGTCACAGATTTTCTTGTAATGTGCAATCACGTTGTCATGGCCAAAAATGCCTTCCTTGGCCATCAGCGACGGGTTGGTGGTTACACCATCTAATACGCCAAGGTCGTGTGCCTCCTGAATCTCCTGCAGGTTGGCCGTATCGATAAAGAATTTCATAGTACCAAGAATGTTTATGTACAAAGCTAACGCAATCTGTACTAACACAAAAGACATTAGGTAAAAGTTGTTCGACAATGGATTCTTCTAAAGAGAAAACCTGGCGGAGTTGTGAGTAGAAGGTATGGATTAGTATGAAGCAGCTGCCGCTAATTATACTTCCTGAAAATATGATTTAAGATACTTGATAAAGATGATGTGAAGGGGGAAATCCGTAGAAGGATGATACTTGTGGAAAGGGCAAAAAAGTGGCAAACCAACATCGCGCCGCTCAACCACCTACCCTTGCTCACTTCCGTGCCTGGGGGAGTTCGGCGGGAGCTGGCCGTGCCGATTTGCCGTTGCAAAGGTATAAAGATTAAAATGATGCGCAAATTTAAAAATATTAAATTGTAAAATTTACTTTCGATGGAAAGCTGCCTCTGCATTCAGAAGCTATAAACATTTACTTAAGCTGCTTGTATTTTATAACAGGTTTTATCTTTATTATATTTATAAAGACATGCAGCTTCAGAGAGGCATTATCATTTACGCTTTTTTTCTATCTAGCCTTCTCTCTTTAACCAATTAATATTGGCAAAAACTGTAAAAGCGCTTTACCTTTGCACATGCCAGAAAAAATTCTTATCCTCGATTTTGGATCGCAGTATACCCAATTGATTGCAAGACGGGTGCGCGAGCTCAACGTTTATTGCGAAATATACCCTTACAACAACGTGTCCGATCTTACAGAAGATGTGATGGGCGTAATCTTCTCCGGCAGCCCCTGCTCCGTCCGCGACCCCGAACATCCTAGCATCGATTTAAAGCAGTTCTTGGGCAAGCTGCCGGTGCTGGGCGTTTGTTACGGAGCGCAACTGATAGCACAGGAACATGGCGGCGAGGTAACGCCCTCCACTATCCGCGAGTATGGCCGCGCGCGCCTCAACGAACTGCACAACGCAGACCGCCTGCTGAAAGAACTAACTCCAGGCTCTGTTGTCTGGATGTCGCATGGCGATACCATACGGGAACTACCGGATAACATAGAAGTAATAGCCAGCACGGAAACTGTGCGTGTGGCAGCCTATAAACTGCGTGACCAGGAAACCTACGGCATCCAGTTTCACCCCGAAGTAACGCATTCGGATGAAGGCAAGACGCTGCTCCGCAATTTTGTAGTGCACATCTGCGGCTGCCAGCAGGACTGGACCTCAGAGCAGTTTGTAGAAGCCACAGTAGCTGAACTTCAGGAACAGCTGGGCGATGACAAAGTAGTTCTGGGCCTTTCGGGCGGTGTGGACTCCAGTGTGGCGGCTATGCTGATTCACCATGCCATCGGCAAGAACCTGTATTGCATTTTTGTAGATAATGGTTTGCTGCGCCACAACGAATTCGATACAGTTCTGGATTCTTACAAGCACATGGGCCTGAACGTGAAAGGCGTTGATGCTAAAGAGAAATTTTATACGGCGTTGGCTGGCTTAACAGACCCGGAACTAAAGCGCAAAGCCATTGGCCGCGTGTTTATAGAAGTGTTTGACGAAGAGGCGCACAAGATAGCGGATGTGAAGTGGCTGGCACAGGGCACCATTTATCCCGACGTAATTGAGTCGATGAGCGTGAAAGGCCCTTCTGCTACTATCAAATCGCACCACAACGTAGGCGGCCTGCCGGATTTCATGAAGCTGAAAATAGTGGAGCCCCTGAAAACGCTCTTCAAAGATGAGGTGCGGCTGGTAGGTAAAACACTTAAAATTGACGATGCCATACTTGGCCGCCACCCTTTCCCGGGCCCCGGGCTGGCTATTCGTATTCTGAGCGACATCACCCCGGAAAAAGTACATGTTTTGCAGCAGGTGGATCATATCTTTATCAGCAGCCTGAAAAAGACCGGCTTGTATCATGAAGTATGGCAGGCCGGTGCCATACTTACGCCGGTGCAGTCGGTAGGCGTAATGGGCGACGAGCGCACCTATGAAAACGTGGTGGCCCTGCGTGCCGTAACCAGCGTGGATGGTATGACGGCAGACTGGAGCCGCCTGCCATACGAGTTTCTGGCCGATGTATCTAATGAAATTATCAACAAGGTAAAAGGCGTAAACCGTGTCGTGTACGATATCAGTTCCAAGCCGCCAGCTACTATTGAGTGGGAATAATATTTGGGACACAGGAAATAAGATGCAAGACACTGGACTTTCTATACTATGGTTGAGAGAAGTCTTATCCCTTGCATCTATAATCTATAAAAGTATGAAGTACAGTTTCTGGAAGAATATAGCAGTTCTGGCATTATTTGGCATGCTGGCACTACCGGCGCTGGCGCAGGAAACAGCCACCAGCTACACAAACGCCAAAGTGCTGCTGCAACAGCAACGGTATGATTTGGCGATGGCTGAATTGCTACCCCTGACTAGTTCAGACAATGCTTATGCGCCGGAAGCCTCTTATCTGTATGCCGTGGCTGCTTTAAAAAGTAACAAGCCCGATGAAGCAAACCAGATGCTCCTGCAACTGCAATTCCAACATCCGGATTGGGCAGGATTAAACGAAGCGGGTTATCTGCTGGCAAATGTTTTATTTGAAAAGGGAGATTATACAGGCGCGTTTAGCAAACTGCAGGAACTGGAAGGTACTGCTCTGGCAAACGATGCGGAAGGCCTGAAGCGTTTTTACCTGACAAGGCTGAACGATAGATCTGCCTATCAGCAACTGCTAAAGCGCTTTAGTTCCGATAAAATAGTAGCGCAGGTATATGCAGATAAGTTGATAGGCGGCTGGTACCGGCCTGAGGACCGGCAGGCGCTGGAGCGTATCGTTTCGCGCTTCAACCTCGACCCGAACCGTTACCTGAGCGAAAAAGCGCTTAGCAACCCAGGTTTTGATGTGGCCCTGCTTCTGCCCTTCCAGTTGGATCAACCTTTGTCTCAGGCAGTGCACAAAAACCAGTTTGTGACCGATATGTATGCCGGCATGAAACTGGCGCAGGATTCGCTGCAACAACAGGGAATTCACCTCAACCTGTATACCTACGATGCCAGCGCCGACACCACGAGCGTGAACCGCATCCTGAACATGCCCGAACTTAAACAAATGGACCTGGTGATTGGACCAATCTATAAATCAACAGCCAAAGTGGCAGCACGCTTTGCAGCACAAAATAACATAAACGTTATCAATCCGCTGTCGCAGGATATAGAAATGGCTTCTAACGACCATGTGCTTTTATTTACATCTTCGGTAGCAACACAGGCCAGGCAGGCGGCTACTTATGCTTATCAGAATTTCAGTCCCAAATCTGCCGTTATACTTTACGAAGATACCAAAGACGACACCGCTTTTGCATCTAACTACCGCCGGCAATTTATCAAATTGGGCGGCCAGGTGAAGACGTATAAGAAGCTGAGTTCCAGCCAAACAACAGCTACCGCAGCTGCCTTTAACAGCCTGAACCTGCAGGACGTGGGCCACATGGCTGTTTTTTCAGATAAGATGACGGCAGCTGTAAATGCTGTCAGCCTGTTGCAGGGAACATCGGCCCTTTTGCCGCTCATCACTTATGAGACCTGGCTCGACGTCAACCAGATTTCGTTAAGCCAGCTAGATAATCTGGAAGTATACTTCATCAGCCCGAAGTATATAAACAAGCTGAACCCCATGAACGACCGGTTCCGCCAACAATACATCAGCAAGTATAACCTGCCTCCGTCGGTGTATGCCTATACAGGTTTTGAGATGCTGTATTACTTTGGTACGATGCTGCAGCAGTACGGAGCGCAGTTTAACAAGCAGCTTGCAACTTCAGGCATCAAAAACGGTGTATTCTATCCAGGCATCGGCTATACCGACAAACAAAATGAGGCGATGCCTGACAACCAGTATGTGCCAATCACTAAACTCGAAAACCTGCAACTTACAGTAGTGAACCCTGTTTTTAATCCTTGAACTTTAAATCAACCGAACCCATACTTACTAAAACTATGCTTCAGGCCCCTATCAGCAACGAACTTTTCCAACGCGCACAAAGCAGCATCCCAGGAGGCGTAAACTCCCCTGTTCGGGCTTTCAGGGCTGTGGGTGGTAATCCTCGATTTATGGTATCGGCTAATGGCCCATACCTGTATGATGAAGACGGCTACCGCTACATCGATTTTATCAACTCTTGGGGACCGATGCTGCTGGGCCACGCTGCTGAGGTGGTGCAGGAAGCTGTTCTGAAAGCCATACCGGACTCGCTCTCATTTGGCGCTCCTACCCGCAAAGAGGTAGAGATGGCCGAGTTGATTGTAAGTATGGTACCAAGTATAGAGAAGGTGCGCATGGTAAATTCGGGTACAGAAGCTACCATGTCGGCTATACGTGTGGCGCGCGGTTATACCGGGCGTGACAAAATTATTAAGTTTGAAGGCTGCTACCACGGCCACGGCGATTCATTTCTGATAGCAGCGGGCAGTGGCGCTATTACCTTGGGTGTGCCCGACAGCTCCGGTGTTACTGAGGGCACAGCCAAAGATACCCTGACAGCACCTTACAATAACCTGGAAGCCGTACAAACACTGGTTGATGCCAACAAAGGACAGGTTGCAGCCATTATACTGGAACCGGTTGCAGGAAATATGGGCTTGGTTATACCTAAAGAAGGCTTTTTGCAGGGTCTTCGCAACATCTGCAACAAAGAAGGCATTGTGCTGATTTTTGATGAAGTGATGACCGGTTTCCGGCTGGCCCCCGGTGGTGCGCAGGAACTGTTTGGCGTAACGCCCGACATGAGTACGCTGGGTAAAATAATTGGCGGCGGAATGCCCGTCGGCGCTTACGGTGGTAAAAAAGACCTGATGGATTTTGTGGCTCCCGCTGGCCCTGTGTATCAGGCAGGCACGCTTTCGGGCAATCCTATTGCCATGTCGGCAGGTATGGCCATGCTGAATTATCTGCAGGAGCATCCTGAAGTATACACGCAGCTTGATAATACAACAGCAGGTTTGGTAGCCGGAATGCAGCAGAACATGCAGCAACTGGGCATTAACTATACCATTAACCGGGTGGGCTCCATGTTCAGTATTTTCTTTACGGAGCAGCCCGTGGTTGATTTCGATTCCGCCAAAACCTCTGACACGGCTTTATTTGGCCGCTATTTTAATGCCATGCTGAACCGTGGTATCTACCTGGCGCCTTCTCAGTACGAAGCACTTTTTGTTTCCACGGCCATCACAGATAAGCTGGCAGCGCAGTATGTGCAGGCAAACCTGGAAGCACTGCAGGAGTCTTTACACCTTCACTGACTCCGCCGGACTTCTGACAAGTAAAAGCTTAATCCCTGATAAGTATAGCTAGCAGGAAGTCGTTCTTTTTTGTGATAACGAACAGCAGCAAGGGCTGGTGAAAATCTTCTATCAGGATAAAATAATCAGTTAAATCAAATTAATCAAAGGTTAAAACCGCAGGATCAGAAGCAATCCGCTTAAATTGTTCCAAATTAGTTACTTTTACAATCCGCTTTAGCAGCTAACATGATATTAACAGATATACATATTTTAGAGGAAATTGAGAAGGGCACCATCCTGGTAGAACCGTTTGATCGCGCCTGCCTCGGCACTAACTCCTACGATGTGCATTTAGGCCGCTACCTGGCTACGTACAAAGACGAAGTGCTGGATGCGCGCAAACATAACGAGATTGATACTTTTGAGATTCCGGAGGAAGGGTTTGTGCTGCAACCCGGAAATTTATACCTGGGCGTAACGCTGGAGTATACTGAAACACACGCCCACGTGCCGTTCCTCGAAGGTAAATCAAGTGTGGGGCGCCTCGGCATCGATATACATGCCACTGCCGGTAAGGGAGACGTAGGCTTTTGCAATACATGGACGCTTGAAATTTCTGTTTCGAAGCCTGTGCGCGTATACTATAGTATGCCGATCGGACAGCTGATATACTTTGAAGTAAGCGGCGGTATCGAGAACTATTATAACACCAAAGCAGACGCGAAGTATAATCGCCGCACTCTTACACCAGTTGAGTCGATGATGTGGCGCAATAAGTGGTAAACATAGTCGTTTTATAAGAGATAAAGTCGTAACAAACGATTTTAAACAGCTTTTTGGCATTATAATTGCAGTATACTATATAAATGATTTATACAGCAAGCAGCTGGAATTTTTCATTCCGGCAGTGCGTTCTATAGATTCAACGCTCTTATATTATACCAAAATAAAACGAAAGGAAAAGACCATGAAAAAGCTAATGATAATAACTTGTATGATGTTCGGATGTATTTATGCAGCCAACGCTAATGGTGACGTAAAAGCTACTGATAGTAAAACATCATCCGCAGTTGAAACCAAAGTAGCTGCCATCATTGAAAAAAGAGCTGAAAACCTTTCCGATAAAATGGTGCGTGAACTTCGCCTGAACAATTACCAGTCCAGGAAAGTGAGAGCGATAAATCTTGAGGTGGTTGCACAAAAAGTAGCTGCGGAGAAAGCATTTGCAGGAAACCAGCAAATAATCAATCAGAAATGCAAAGAGATTTGCGCTACCCGCGATGTAGCTTTAGAGAATGTTCTAAGCACAGAGCAGTATAATGATTATTTCGGCTCCCGTAAAGTTTATGATCAAACTGAAAAAGACTTTATGGCTGCACAGACAGTCAATACAGTCGACGCTGGAGCTTATACTAGTATAAAATAAGTAGCAGGGCTATAATGCCTTTTATAACAACAAAGAAGGGCCGCTTGTAAAGCGGCCCTTCTTTGTTGTTATTACTTGTTGTCTTTTTGCTGCTGCTCTACGTGTTTTGTCAGGTCTTCGCAGAGGGCGCGCATCTTTTGGGCCATTGTATCGTCGCTGGTGGCGGTAGCTATACTTTGGGCCATGGCACCGATGGTATCAATGTAAAAGTATTTCATTTCGTCTACCGGCATGTCTTTTGTCCACAGGTCGATTTTCATGGTACCGGCCTCGTCGCGGTCCCATAATGAGATATTGATAGCCTTCGCAAAGTGGATTTTTTCGCCGGCATCGGTCGCACGCCAGCTAATAGCTTCAGGAACACTTTTATCGTCCAGTGCAATGCTAAAGTATATTTCAGACTTCTTCATTTTCGCAAGTTTTAAACTTTGTTGTATCTATATCTCGTAATATGTTTTATACATATATAGGTACAAAGTTACACGATGCACCACGGAATTAAAACCCTCTTACTGCTTTTTACAATTATCCTTTTTACCGGCTGCTCCAGGCTGCCCCTCAGTTCTTCCAAAAAAGGAAAACCGCAGACCATTGCCTTCTATAATATTGAAAACCTCTATGACGCCACTAATGACCCTGCCACCACCGGCGATGATGCTTATACTCCTACCGGAAAGCTGCAGTGGACGCAGGAAAAGTATAAGCAAAAAATACAACATATAGCTACGGTGATAAAGGCCATCGGCGGTGGAGACAGCCCCGAATTGATTGGCCTGAGCGAGATAGAAAACATAAAGGTGCTGCAGGACCTGGTAAGCAGCCAGTCATTGCGCAAGAGCAAGTATAGCATCATTCACTACGATATGGCAGGCGGGCAGGGTTTGGATGTGGCTTTGCTTTACAAGCCGAAATCTTTTAAACCAATCGCGCAGCAAAGTATAAAAATCAGCAACGGCGGGGCATCGAACGCGCCCGGAGAAATACTTCAGGTAAGTGGTGAGCTGCAGGGGCTGCCTGTTACTGTTTTTGTAACACAATGGCCACCGCGCACAAGTGGTAAACAAGGCGACAACAGCCAGCATGCCGCCGCCGCCGCGCTGCGTAAGTCAATAAGTGCCTTGCAGGTTGCCGACAAAGACGCACGAATTGTTGTGCTGGGAGATTTTGATGCCAATCCGGATACAGATGTAATGCAAAAAGTGCTGAAAGCTACCGGTAGGCCAAACCCTTACTACAACCAGGAACTTTTCAATACATTTTATGTACCCTTCGTAAGCGGCATGGGCAGCTATTTTAGTCGTGGTGATTTCCGGATGCCTGACCAAATCCTGATTTCCAAATCATTGGTAAATGGCCAGGAAATGGGGTATGTGCGTGGGTCGGCTATCATCTATAATCCCGAGAAGATAAAATTTTTGTACGGCAAGTATAAAAACACGCCGCTGGCTACTTTCTCAGGCAACACCTACTTCGGCGGCTACAGCGACCATTTCCCAGTGTATATTCAGGTGCGGAAGGTGAAGTAATAACTTACTACCGCAAATATAAATTAGAATTGTAAAGTGTTGAGGCACAGCTCATAAATAAACAACAATAAACTATACTACCTGTTTGTTATTCTGAAAAAACTTTGGGCAGATTCTTTACAAAAATAGTTTTGGGCAGCATGGCATGGACGCCCACATTACCATCAACCAACTGTGTGATGTTCACATCTACGGCAACACTGCAAAGCATATAAGCATCAGCCTGTGACATCTTTCTTTCATCCACCAGATACCTAATCATTTGTCTTACAGCTATATGAGTGGCAGCATTCAGATCTCTATCGCAGCCCATGGTGATGATGTGGGTAGGTGTTTCAGCGATAGGCCAAGACAGCTCCTTGCCCTTATGAACTACGAACTGCAGCTCACCTTTTAATGAAGTTTCGATGGCAGTAATATCCACTTCTCCATTACCCTGCGCTGCATGGCCGTCACCAATTTCAAACAAAGCACCTTTTACGAAGACAGGAATAAAAAGTGAGCTACCAGCCGTTAACTCTTTGTTATCCAGATTTCCGGCATGCACCCATGGTGGGGCACTGTTCCAACGACCAGCTTCTTCTGGAGGCGCTACTCCCATGCTTCCAAAAAATGGGCGCAGTGGAATTTCTATCCCATCGGCAAAATGACCAATCATCTTTTTCTCATCCAATGGAACAATCCGCATTTTTCGATCAAAAATCTCGTCAGATAAAAATCCGCTTTGGCCTATGGCATTATAGCCGTAAGGTATAGCCAGATCAATAGATTTGATTCGAATTTCTAATACATCACCAGGTTCAGCACCTTTCACAAAAATAGGCCCGGTGAGAATATGCCCGCCAGGTCCACGGTCATTCATACTTTGCACATCACGCAATTCCTTTTCAACCTGGTCTGGCGAAACGCCGGCCTCTTCTAATCGCTGGGGATTAGAGGTGATCAAGGTATGTACTTTAACGTAATCTCCCGATTGAATGCTAAGAACAGGCTTGGTTTCTGACCAATAGTTTCCCCAGGCTACTGTCGTGGGAGAAGGGTTTAAGACATAGGGATTGGCTGCAGACCCTTTTTGCTGTGCAGCCAAAGGCAACGATAGCAAAAGGAAGCTTGATAAGGTAAATATTTTAAAGTGGGTGATGCTAAACATAGTTTTATCTTTTGTTATAATCCTTTTCAGCTATTCTTTCTATCTAACTAATATAGGGATTTCCTTTCACATGCCACAATTATAGTATTCCTGTAACACCAAAACTTATCTGTACGACAATAGTGCGTTGTTGAACTTTCTTGGCCTTTTTTAATGGTATGCTGTTATACTTCCATTCTTTCGCCTTTTATAAGCCATACCTTCTGGTTCTGGGCTCGTTACAACAACTTTATTTCTAACAAGAAAGGCGAACATTTCTGTCCGCCTTTTCTGCTTTGTATTAGGTTAAGTATAAATTTTATACGTAGTTATTCAGCATCACTGGCATTACGAGCATCAGCACGCTTTCGCTGTCTTCGTTAGCCATAGGTGTCAGTAAACCGGCACGGTTCGGCGTTGAAAGTTCAAAAGTGATTTCGTCTGAGTCGAGGTTGTTCAGCATTTCTGTTAGGAACCGGGCGTTGAAACCGATTTCCATGTCCTCTCCTTCATACTGGCAGGTCAGGCGCTCGTTAGCTTCGTTAGAAAAATCTAAATCTTCAGCCGACACCTGTAGTTCTGAGCCGTTCAGCTTCAGGCGAATCTGGTGCGTTGTTTTGTTGGAGTAGATAGAGATACGGCGCACAGAACTCAGCAAATCCAGGCGGTCTATCACCAGTTTATTAGGGTTCTGCACCGGAATCACGTTTTCGTAATCCGGGTAGCGCTCGTCAATCAGGCGGCAAACCATGCGGATGTTGTCGAAGCTGAAGAACGCATTAGACTGATTGAACTCCATGCGGACAGCAGTAGCCTCGGATGGCAGCGTAGACTTGAGCAACGTAAATGCTTTGCGCGGAATAATAAGCGATACTTCCTGATCGGTGCTAATATCGGTGCGGCGATAGCGCAGCAGGCGGTGCCCGTCTGTGGCCACAAACGTTACATTATCTGGCCGCAGCTGCACAAAAATACCCGTCATGGCAGGGCGCAACTCATCAGAACTCACTGCGAAGATAGTTTTGTTGATGGCACGTGCCAATATGTTTGAAGGCACTTCTATGGCGTTGCCGCCTTTTACCACCGGCACGCGCGGAAAATCTGTCGCGTTTTCACCCGACAGTTTATAACGGCCATTGGCAGAACTGATTTCAATTGTATAGGTTTCTTCATCTATGGTGAAAGTAACCGGCTGGTCAGGCAGGTTCTTCAGCGTTTCGAGCAGAATACGGGCAGGAGCGGCAATACGGCCGTCCTCGTGCGCCTCCACCGGCAGCTCCGTGATCATGGATGTTTCCAGATCGCTGGCTGTGATAGTGAGGGTGCTGTTGCTTATTTCAAACAAAAAGTTCTCCAGAATGGGCACCACCGGATTGTTGGTGACCACACCGTTTATGCTGGATAGCTGCTTCAGAAGAGCAGAAGAAGAGACGATAAATTTCATAGTTCTACCTATAACGTTACATGGACAAAGTTATAACTATTTCGCATTTATGCTACTCCTTTGGCAAGTCCTTTTTCAAATTTAACATGGTTTGGTTGCGCCAGCCTCAGAACCGCTCATACTTACGCTTACGCAGGTAAAAACGCAGTACTCCAAATAGCAGCAGCAACACAATGGGAGCTACCAGGTTGAGCAGCTGCCAGTACGTTTTCTGCTCCTGGACGCGCACCTTGTCCAGTGGCCGTAGCGCAATTTCTTTGCTTCTTACGTTAATCAGGCCTTCGGCGTCCAGCAGGTAATGGATGGTATTCATGGCGAGTTCTTTGTTGGCAAACGTGATGTTGTTGAAGCGATCGAAACCCAGTTCATAGGCTTGCCCGCTACGCGGATCTACCTCGTTACGCACCAAATCGCCATCCGGGAAAACAGCAATTTTCGTTTTGGCACCCAGCTCCCGCACTTTTGTATCCCGCACGCCCTGCGGCGCTCTGCGGTTTTTGAACAACGAGGTAAATTTACCTTCCAGCAGATAACCAACTGGCAATGGCCCCGCCTGAAACTGCTCCGGCTTCACCTCCAAGCGCGCTTCCTCCAGCGTTATCGGCACCGGGGGCTGCAATACACGGGAATATCTGGAAGTATAAACCAGCGGCGTCTTCCGGATGCCATCAGCTTTCACCGTATCCATGGTACCAATAAAACGGGTATAAACCGCGTCCAGGTTACGTGTAACAGGGTGCTTGCTGAAGTTGTTGAGCAGCGGAAAAAAGTGCCAGTTCACCATCTCTGTCTGCGGTTTATCGCCCATGTAGCCGGTTACGATGGGTATAAATCCTGAGTTTAAATCCATGATAATCGTCGGGTTGAGGCGCACACCATAGCGGAACAGCAAATCGTCCAGGTTCAGGTTGTAGGGCAGCGCAAACATGCCGCCGGCTCCCACGCTGTCCATGTTGGCATTCAGGGCATCCACAAAAAACACAGCCTTGCCCCCGTTCATGATAAACTGATCTATTTTATACTTGTCGGCTTCGGTAAATGGCTTTGTCGGCTTGGCGATTATGATCAAATCTAGCCCCTGCAGCGACGGAATCTGCGACAACTCGCCACGGGCTACTCGGTAATATTGCTGCAAAGAGTTTATCAGCGCTGTTACCTGCGGCATCTCCAGTTCACCCTGCCCCATTACATAGCCGATGTTTTTACTACCCGGGAAAGCCACCTTACGAACAGCTGAAGCTAATTCATACTCTATACCCTCCACCGACTGGTTCAGGCGCTCGTCCGGAGAGGCTGCCAGATTTCCTTTCAGCAGGTTTACGGCTGTTTCTTTGCCTTTATACTTCACAATGGCTCCCGGAAATACGAGGCGCTCTACCTGTTTGCCTTCTTCGGTGGCGTGCAGGTTGGTCGGGATGATGCCCTTTTTTGCTAAATTCTGATAAAATGCGGTACGCTGCTTTTCGTCCGAAATGGCTGTTGGATCTATAAAATTATAGCGCAGGTTACCGTCAGCATATATCTGGAATTCATCCAGCGTTTCCCGCACCGACTGCTGCAGCCGCTT
>Ga0210040_10000475_pt1 | contig 67530 bp, 46 predicted proteins | sample CryGeyCG12114_NA_FD_185462 | JGI IMG/M metagenome (GOLD analysis project Ga0210040, IMG submission 185462) | Groundwater microbial communities from aquifer - Crystal Geyser CG19_WC_8/21/14_NA (SPAdes) (version 2) | ecosystem: Environmental > Aquatic > Deep subsurface > Groundwater | place: USA...
TCTTACTTCATCTAATTTTTTCTGTACCAGGTAAATATGGTCTTAACCATATTTATACCAAACTTATTGCATCTTTTTAATTTATTGGTACCAACGGGCTCACTCCGGTTAAGTTGTCTCCACGCCGATGGGCCCTTTATAATTTCTTACCGGCGTATTTCTTAATCTTTTTTCATTTCCGCAAATTTCTGTACCCCTGATTAATGTCCCGCGCCTAATTTGTATTCATCACGGTATAAATAAAAACCAGCGTCCTGACGCTTAAGCCTTTACTTAAGATAATTTTAATCTGGTTCCTGATAATTTCAAGTTTCATTTTGTCCGTTTCACCTATTTTAAGCTGGTATTCCGGAGCGGTTCACCCGAAATTTAAGGCGTTAATTGATAAAGCAAGTTTCGGCGGGTAAGTTTTCCCGGAACTATAACCTAAAGTAATGAAACTACAGAAATTAAAAATTTCTAATATATGAAGCGTATACTGTTACTCTTATTTTTGTTTATTGGTGCATTCCGGGCTTCGGCCCAGTCTTTTTCTGTTACCGGCCAGGTAGTAGATGCTAAAGATAATACCGCTCTGCCGGGAGCAACGGTCATTTTAGTCCGCAACCTCGATTCGGAGCAACTCATTACAGTTTCGGATAATAGTGGTCTGTTTAAATTAAATGCGCCGGCCGGTAATTATTCCCTTAAAGTTTCATTTTTGGGCTACCAGACTTTAACCAAAAGCGTCCCGGTACTTAAAGCTGTTGATTTAGGCAAACTAACTTTAAGCGTAAATACCGAGCAACTAAAAGAAATACAAATAACCGGCAAAACCCCAACCGGCGAACAAAAAGGCGATACCACTCAGTTTAATGCCAATGCTTTTAAAACCGCTCCCGACGCCAGTGCCGAAGATTTAGTGCAGAAAATGCCGGGCATTACCGTTACGAATGGTACCATTCAGGCCCAAGGCCAGGATGTAAAACAAGTGCTGGTAGATGGAAAACGTTTTTTCGGCGATGACCCAAGTGCAGCTTTGCGTAGTTTGCCGGCCGATGTAATTGCCAATATTCAGATTTTTGATAAAAAAAGCGATCAGGCAGAGTTTAGCGGCGTGGATGATGGCAATGCAGCGAAGACCATTAATATTGTAACGAAACCCGACAAGCGGGTGGGCCAGTTCGGGAAAGCCTCCGCCGGTATAGGTACCGATAGCAAATATATGGTAGGGGTAGCGGTAAATGCTTTTAATGGCGATCAGCGCTGGACTTTTACCGGCCTTACAAATAATATAAATATGTTGGATTTTTCGGTGGGTGAAACGCCGGGGGGCGGGATGCGCGGTCGCCGGCCGCCGCCGGGGGGCGGCACCACTAGCGGCTTAATTTCTACGAATACCCTGGGTATAAATTACAGCGATATGTGGGGCAAAAAAATAGAAGTAAGCGGCAACTATAATTATACCAAACGTCAGATTACCAACAATCAATTTAAAGTACAAAACTATACTTTACCCGCCGACTCCGGCCAGGTATACACCGAAAACCAGCTGAGTACCACTACTACAGCCGCTCACCAATTTAACCTGCGCCTGAATTATAATATAAACGAAAATAACCGCTTACTGATTACGCCTAGTGTATCGGTGCAGGATAATTTGGCCGATAATGAAGTTACCGGTTCTACGGCTAATATAAACGGTGCCTTAAACGAAACTCAAAACAACACCAGCTCCGATAACAACAGCAATACATTTAATAATAATATTTTATACAGCCATAAATTTGGTAAAAAAGGCCGCACAGTTTCTGCCAGTTTAAATACCAGTTACAGCACCAGCTCCGGCAATAATACTTTATTAGCGAATACCAGTTACAGCGAAGGCCAGACCAGCAATCAGGACTTACTAACTATTCAGAAAAGAACGGCTTTTACCTGGTTAAGCGACCTTACTTATAACGAACCAATTGGTAAAAACGGGCAATTACAAGTGCTATATAATATTGGTAACCAACTCAACGATTCGGATAAGCGGGCTTATAATTACGCCACCGAAACCAATAGTTACAGCCAAATGGATACGGCCCTGAGCAATACTTTTAATAGTTCTTATTTAACCCAACGCTTCGGAACCGGCTATCAGTACAACATGGGCTCGCTCCGGTTACGCGTAAATGCCCGTTACCAACAAGCCACTTTGCAAAACGATCAGGATTTTCCCAGCGATTATAACCTGACCAAAACGTTTACCAGTATTTTGCCTTCGGCCGATATAAATTATAAGTTTTCGCAAACGCAGAATTTCGATTTTAACTATACGGCGGCTACCAATGCCCCTTCGGTCGATCAGTTATCTGAAGCCATTGATAATACCAACCCGCTGCAATTATACCAAGGTAACCCGGCTTTGCGGCAAAGTTATCAGCATAGCTTCCGGACAGGCTTCCGCGATTTTAACCTGGCTACCAATCGTATATTTTTTATTGGGGTATTCGGCAACACGGTCCAGGATTATATCGCCAACAGCATTACCCGGGCTACCGACGGAGAAGTAACATTATCCAACGGCCTGGTTTTGGAAGAAGGACAGCAACTTACCTCGCTGGTAAACCTGGATGGCTACTGGAATGTCCGTTCTTTCTTTCACTACGGACAACCTGTTAGTTTTCTTAAATCTAATTTTGGTTTACAAGGTTCGGTTGGCTATACCCGCACGCCTGGTTTAAACAACAACGAATTAAATTATGCCAGCTCTCCTAATGTAAGTTTAGGCGTTTCCCTGAGCAGTAATATCAGCGAGAAAATAGATTTCAATATCTCTACCAATTCTACTTATAATTTTGTCCGCAACTCCCTGCAAACCCAGCTGAACAACAATTACTTTACCCAAAACACCAACCTGAAATATAACTGGATTTTCGGGAAAGGCTTTGTGTACCGCACCGAATTAAACCATCAGATCAATTCCGGTTTATCGGCCGGGTATAACGCCAATTACTTGCTCTGGAATATGAGCATCAGTAAAAAAGTATTAAGAAACCAACAGGCCGAAGTAAGTTTAAGTGTGAATGATTTATTGAAGCAAAACGTAAGTGTGCAGCGGAACATTACAGCTCAATACGTAGAAGATGTTCAATCGAGTGTGTTGCAGCGTTTTTTCATGCTGACTTTCACCTACAACCTGCGTAACTTTACGGGCAGTGCACCAGCTAATCAGGAAAAAAACGGTGATTTTCCCGGACCGCCGCCGGGCGGAGGCCCGCCTCCGGGTGGCATGCCGTCCGGACCGCTGCCGCAAGGTTAAAATCAGCAAATTATAAACTACCCGGATAGCTCACCATATTAAAGCTATCCGGTTTCATTTTTACTAAAAGCAGGCCACGCTTACTCATTAAACGTGCGTATTGTTAAATAACAGGTTTAATTTATTAGCTCATTACCAAAGCTTGCTGTACGCTCCTGTTTATAATTTCATCTATAAAACTATTGCCTTTCAGAGCAATTGCCCCAATTTATTGATTTAATTTTATATGAAAATATACCGTTACCTGCTGCTTTTTTTTCTTAGCAGTATCCATATCCCGCAACTAATTGCCCAAACAAACCAAAATGCGGCGGAGACTAATCATAACCAGCCGGTAAAAACCAACACCCAATTGTTGCAGAAAGATGCTCAGGATGCCAGGAAAGCATTTAAGAAAAACCATCGGAGCGCTTTGCGGTTTGCCCGGCAAAATAATCTGCCCGTCCGGAAAGTAGAAGCAAACGGTAAAATAACGGAGTTACAAAGCATTGATAAAACCGGCCAGCCCCGTTATTTAACCACTTTTACCGATCCGGTTAAATCGGTATCGGGCACCGAAGCCGCCATTACCACCAGTACAAACCAGGTTTGGGAAGGCGGCAGCCTTAACTTAGGCTTAAGCGGCAGCAGCTCTAATGTAACCGGTAAGTTAGGTATTTGGGATGGCAGCGGCGTACTAACCACGCACCGCGAACTAAGCGGCCGGGTAACCCAACAAGACCAGCCCGAATCGGATGCAGACGGACAGGACCATGCTACCCATGTGTCGGGTATTATGATCGGGGCCGGCCTGAACCCGCGGGCTAAAGGCATGGCTTATAAAACCACCCTGAAAGCTTACGATTGGAACAACGATATATCCGAAATTACCAGTGCTGCCGCTGCCGGCTTATTATTATCTAATCATTCTTACGGATTGGGCTATATCGGTTGGGTTTATAATACCGACCGTACCGGCAATATCAAATGGGAATGGCACGGAAATACCGCTATCAGCACCACCGAAGATTACCGGTTTGGTTATTACGATGATGATGCCCGGCAAGTAGACCGGCTGGCTTTTAACGCCCCTAATATTTTAATGGTATTTGCCGCGGGTAATGACCGTACTTCCAGCGGCCCCGACGATGGTTCTGCTTACTATTTGGGTTTTACGAATCAAACTAGTACCCTGGCCCGCCGGAAACAGGAAGATTATGATTTGCTGAGCTCCACCGGAGTAGCCAAAAATGTGTTAACCGTAGGTGCCGTCGCGTCGATTGCGGGGGGGTACCAAACCCCTGCTGATGTTAGTAACGCTTATTTTAGCAATTGGGGGCCAACGGACGATGGCCGGATTAAACCGGATTTGGTTGGGGACGGGGTAAATATTTTTTCTTCGGTTGCCACCGCCACCGATGCTTATGCCATTTACAGCGGTACTTCTATGGCGGCGCCCAACGTTACAGGTTCCCTCCTGCTTTTACAGGAACAATATGCCAATTTACATCAGGATACCGTTATGCGTTCGGCTACCCTAAAAGGTCTGGCCATCCACACCGCCGATGAAGCCGGCTCAGCCCCGGGACCGGATTACAGCAATGGCTGGGGTTTATTAAATACGGCCAAGGCGGCGGCGGTTATTTCGGATCCCACGCACACCAATCTTATCACCGAACGAACCTTAAACCAGGGCAAAACCTATACCCTGCCCGTAATTGCTTCGGGCACCGAACCAATCCGGGCGACCATTAGCTGGACCGATCCGGCAGCTACCCCCCTCACTATTAATAATACAGTAACGAACAACCGGACTGCCCGGCTGATAAACGATTTGGATTTAAGTATTTCGGATACCACAAATGCCTGGCTGCCCTGGGTGCTGAATCCGGAGCAGCCACAAACAACAGCAACTACCGGCGATAATGTGGTGGATAATGTGGAACAGGTATTAGTTGCCAACCCCGTAGCCGGTGCTACTTACCAGGTAGTAGTAAAACACAAAGGAACCTTAACCAATAATAGCCAGCCCTATTCCCTGATTTTAAGCGGCATTGGCGGACAAGCTTATTGTGTTTCTGCGCCAACTTCGCAACAAGGCGCCCGCATAGCCAGTGTAAAGTTTGGCACCATTAATAATACGCCCGAAAATACCTGCACTACCTACTCCGATTTTACCCGGTTATCTACGGAATTATATATTGGCAGCGACACGGGCGTGCCGCTTACCATTAAGCTGGGCACCTGTGATTATAATGTAAATAAAATGACTAAAGTATTTATTGACTGGAATAATGATTTTGATTTTGAAGACACCAGCGAATTAGTTTATACTTCCGGGGTAATTGCTGGTGACGGCACTTTTACCACCATGGTGCTGGTGCCGGCCGGTTTAACTGCTAATACCTTTACCCGGATGCGCATTGTTTGTGTAGAAACCACGAATGCCGCCGACATAAATGCCTGCGGCACGTACGGCAAAGGCGAAACCCAGGATTACAGCCTGCAATTAGTTAAACCGGGAACCGATGTAGGTATAACAGCTCTGGTATCGCCTACTAGTGATGATTGTGTGGGAGCGCAAAAGGTAAAAGTTAGACTAAAAAACTTTGGCAGTAAAGCAGTAATTAGCATTCCGGTAACTGCGGTGGTACGGCAAAATAATACCTTTATCACTACTTTAACCGGAACGTACGCCGATACGCTGTCCGCTAACCGCGAAGCAGAATTAGAATTAAATGGTTCGTTTGCCGCAACTGCCGGCCTTAGCTACACCATTACCATCACCTCTAATTTACCGGCTGATGGAGTAGTTTCGAATAACTCTTTTACGGCGACCGTTACCTTATCTGCCACCGAAGCGCCCGTTGCACAAGCTGTAAACTGCGGCTCCGGCCAGGTAAGTTTACGGGCTAGTGGTGCCGGCACAGCGTATTGGTACGATGCACCTATTGGGGGTAATTTATTGGCCGTGGGTAACCAAACTACCACTACTACCATACCGGCTTCCCAAACGTACTATGCGGCTTTAAATAGTTTTTATGGCACATTGGGCCCGGCCACTAAATCAGTTTTTGGCGGAGGCACTTACGGGGGCGGATACCAGCCCATGCCACTCATTACCACTTCCGCTCCCGTTGTACTGGACAGCGCCCGCTTGTATATTGGTTATCCGGGCAAACTTACTTTTACCGTAGAAACCGCTACCGACAGCATTGTATCCAGCACTACCATTGCAGTTAAAGCCACCCGCACTACCCCAGTGGCCACCGATGCAGCCGACGATCCGAACGATCAAGGAGCGATGTATCCGTTAAAATTAGTTATTCCGCAAGCCGGCAGCTATCACATCCGCCTGACTTATGAAGATGGCGCTACCATTTTCCGCAGCAATGTAAACGTAAGCGGCTATCCGTTTACCCTATCACCGGTTATTTCCCTGACCGGCGCCCTTTACAATGGCTCTCCGATTACCAGTTCATATTATTATTTTTACAATTTAAAAGTAAAAGCGCTGGATTGCCCCAGTGAGCGCGTAGCGGTAGTAGCCCAACCCGATACCAGTTTAAATGCAACTGTTCAGGCCAGCGGCCCTACTACTATTTGCCAGGGCGATACCGTTACGTTATCGGTACCCGCCCAAAACGGCTTAACTTATCAGTGGCAAAAAGATGGTGTTGATATTTCCAATGCTACTGCTGCCGTTTACCAGGCCACGGAATCGGGTAATTATACCGTAACGTTATCGAATAATATCTGTACGGCTACCCCCGATGCCATTCAGGTTACAACTTTAACGGTGCCCAAACCCACTATCAGCCTGCAGGATAAAACCTTAACTTCCAGTGCAGCTACCGGTAACCAGTGGTATTTAAATGGCGTGGCTATTGCCAATGCGACCGATACGGCGTATGTTGCCAAAAGAACCGGTGATTATACGGTTACAGTCACCCAAAATGGTTGTTCATCAACTTCAGATCCGGTAAATGTATACGTGCCAATTATTCGCGGCTTAACTGTTTATCCCAACCCGGCTACCACTAATATGGTTAAAATCCGGTATACTTCTCCGGGCTCTTTAGAAAACCTACAGGTTAAAATATACGATGTAATTGGTAAAATAATTAGTCAACCAACTTTGGTACAGATAGAAGAAGGTCTTTTTGAGTACGAAATGAACCTGGTCGATATTGCCGGCGGGGTTTATATAGTGCGGGTTACCGACGAAAATGAGGTGTTTACCCAGCGTTTTGTAAAAATAAAATAAGCGAAGCTCTTTTTTTAATGAGTGAATGCGTGAATGGGAGAATAAGTGATTGAGTGAATGCTGGGATTTGTGAATGAGAAAATGCGTGAATGAGTAAGTGAATCACTATTTATCAATGAGCTTTTTATGACCTTATTCAGCTTGAACTAGTTGTCCGCTTATTTTATTGATGTTACGCAAGTATGAATTTTAACTTTCCTGAACCTGTTTATAGACCACGTCTTAACTTGTCGGAAATAAAAAATAAAAAACCACCCCCAAACCCCTCCCGGAAAGCAAGCTTTCTGGAAAGGCAGCTTTCTGGAAAATAAGGAGGGGAGTTAGGCCAACGTTTTCTCAACCGCTTTTCCAAGAAGTTTTGTCGCTGTCTATATGTCATTTCAGAAAATTCCAAAGAATTCTTCTGCAATGACAAGAGTTGGCCCCTGTACTGGGTAACTCCATTGTTTAGCGTAAACAGCGTTTTTTTTGATTTAAAATTTTAAAATATTCGGTACATGTTTCAATCTAAATTATTTTATACCATCATTGGCATATTACTTTGCGCTTTTTTTATCAATACGCCGGCAAACGGGCAATACCACCGCAACAGCCAGTCACTGCCCCGGCAGGGCGAAAGAATTGTTTTTGCCCGTAACCGTCCCGGCGTGGTGGTGGCTTATGGCGGGGTGCCGTACCATTACGACAACGGTATATTTTACCGACCCGCAGGCCCTTATTTTGAAGTAGTGGCACCTCCAATTGGTATTCATGTACGCCTGTTGCCTCCCTACTACCGGCGCATTTATATAGGTACCAGTATTATTTTTTATTATAACGGTATTTTTTACCGTCAAAATAATACCCAGGATTATGAAGTAGTGCAGCCACCGGTTGGCGCTGATGTTACTGAACTGCCGGCCGGAGCGAAAGTATTGGTGCTAAATGGCCAAAAGATGTACGAACTGGATGGCACTTATTATCAGGAACACTTAAATGATGGGCAACTTTGGTATACCGTGGTAGGGAAAGATGGTGTGGTGAACACCGAACCTACAGAGACCTTGCAAATAGGAGATACTTACGCCCAATTACCCGAAGGCTGCAATCTGGTTGTTATCAATAATCAGAAATATTACGTCTCGCCCGATAATATTTATTATCAGGAAATTATAAAAGACAATAAACTCCTGTATGCAGTAGTAGGAAAATAAGTTTCTTACCCCAAAGTTGTATAACCTAAATCAGATTTTGTGCAGAACAAACATCTTCATTCTAGTAAACAGATGAGAAAAATATTTTTTATAGCCGCTTTAGTAATTACGGTCAACAGTACCTTAGCCCAGGTTAAATTAAGTAAAATAAAGGAAACGCTGTTAAACAGCCAGGGACAACTGTCGACGGCAGAAGTAAGCGCCGGTTTAAAAGAAGCTTTGGAAAAAGGCGCTTCCAAAGGCTCCGATATAGTTTCGCAGGTAGATGGTTATTACAAGAATGCCGAAATTAAAATACCTTTTCCGCCGGAGATCAAAAATGTAGAAACCAGGCTACGCCAGGTAGGCATGGGAAGCGAGGTAGATAAATTTGTTTTAGCCCTGAACCGTGCCGCGGAAGATGCCGCCAAAGAAGCCAAACCGGTTTTTGTATCAGCTATCAAACAAATAACCATACAGGATGCTTTTGCTATTTTACAGGGCGAGCCAGATGCGGCAACCCAATATTTAAAACGTACTACCTCCGATCAGCTGGTGATTAAATTTAAACCCATTGTACAGAATTCTTTAAACAAGGTAAATGCTACACATTATTATCAGAACCTGATTACAAGTTATAATAAAATTCCGTTGGTTAAAAAATTAAACCCCGATTTAGACGCTTATGCTACCGAAAAAGCAATGGATGGTTTGTTTTTAATGGTAGCAAAAGAAGAAAAGTCCATTCGCCAGGAGCCCCTGGCCCGGACCTCCGATTTGCTCCGGAAAGTTTTTGGTCAGCAAAAATTATAAAACCGGAATTTACCAATAATTTTCTTCTGATCAGAAGGCTTTAAAAACATCACCATCAGAAATGGCTGCTTTACTTTAACATTTGTCCGTTTGATTTATTTTAAGGGTTTCGGTCGGATTTCTGGCACCTACTTTGAAATATAGCATTTATAGCAGGCAGTTAGCCTTCAAATAAAAAAGAAAAACATAACAATTAAATTAAAAGAAAATGAAAAAGTATTTAGCTATGATCGCATTCGGTTTAATGATAACCGGTACTTCTCAGGCCCAGAATGCCTCACCCAGAAACAACAGTTCTAATAACCGCTACAGCCAGGAACAGAGCGAAAGAAAAGACAAAGACAATTACCAGCCAGGTGATTCCGGTCTAAACCAGAATTCGCCAGAACAGCAAGCCAACCAGCGTACCGAAATGCTAAGCCACCAATTAGGCTTAAGCAGCAAACAAAAGAAGCAGGTGCAAGCCTTAAATCTGAAATATGCCCGTCAGATGGAAAGCGCCGAAAAGCAATATAGCAAAAATAAAGATTATGATAAGAAACAACAGCAGGCAGTATCACGCATCCAGGCAAGTTGGAATAAAGAATTTAAAAGCATTTTAACCCACAAGCAATATGCTAAATACGCAAGCGATATAAAAGAAAAACAGCCTTCGTATGGCGGTCAGTCCGATAAAACAGATAATAACAACAACCGCTCTTCTAAATCCGGCAAATTGTAATTTAAAACCATTACAAAATTAAGAGCAGAGCAAGCTTTTCGGCTTGCTCTTTTTTATGCTTTTCAAAAATGAACCAGCCGCAAATTATCAGCAATATATTTAAGTAGAATTGCTGTTTGAAATAGCTTTATTGGGGCAATCATCTTAATTAAATACTCATTTTGCACAAGGCCGAATATAGAAAAGTTAATGATTCTGCTGCTGACTGATTTTTTGTTTTTACCAGCAGCGAATAGAACTGCTAATATTTTACTTGGATAAAAAATCAAGGCAATATTAATGAATTACTTATAACTGAGTTTACGCAGCACAGATAGAAATTGCGGCATTTACTTAAGTTTTTAGATCAGAGATTTAAATTCATATTGATTGCATATCTGCTTTTATCAAGAAAACAGTTTAGCTAAATGCCTAAGTTAAAAAAGCAGTAGCAATAGAGTATACTTCTAGTCTCTGAAAAGTGGGCCTTTTGGCAGAAGTATCTGCTAGATTTCTGGTGCCGACGCAGGAGGCATTCCGACGAAGGAGGAAAAGAAATATCAGCAGCCCGAAGCCCAGGAACGGGACCCGCCGACCTTGAGGCAACTTAGGCCTAATGAACCAGTTAGCAACAATAAATTGAAAGATGCAATCTTGCAAAAGATAAGCCTATAATACTGCATTCAGCTATAGAGATATTTTCATTGCATAACATGAGTTATAAATATGGCAGTAAGTTTAAATCGATAAAAAAACGTTAAAAAGGCGCCAGCTTTAAGTATTCTTGTTTGTACTTCATGGGAGTAGTTCCGGTAATATCTTTAAACTGCTTGTTAAAATTAGACAAAGTATTAAACCCACATTCATAACAAATCTGGGCAATGTGGCTTTTATCTCCCATTAACAGTTTACAGGCAAAGCTGATGCGCAATTCGCTTATAAAAGCAGAAAAAGTTTTGTTGGTTCTGGTTTTAAAATAACGGCTAAAAGAAGTAGGCGACATGTTGGCAACATCGGCCACTTCTTCCAGCATAATATCGCGCTTAAAGTTTTTCATAATATAATCATAAACCTCCCGCATGCGGTCGTTATCCTGCTCGTTACCGGCCATAGCATAACCCATACTGGAAATACTTGCATATTCTTCTGCATCGGCCAGGCAATTGAGTATAGCCAGCAGCTGAATAATGCCTTCCACGCCTTTTAGCTCCAGCAAATCGTGCATCATTTGCGTAACTTCCGGAACCGTAGCACCTCCAAACCGCAATCCGCGTTTTGCTTTTTCAAATAATTGCCTGATGCTCCACAGCTCTTCTTTTTGAAGCAAGTTATCCCCTAACAAGTTTTCCGGAAAGTATATAACAATGCCCTTCACCCGCAAATTGTTTTCCCGGTTAAAATAAAAATCATCATTCCGCCAGAGATGGGGCACGTGCGGACCGGTAAAAACTAAATCTCCTTCCTGAAAATGACTAATATTATCCCCGATAAACCGGGTACCGGTGCCGGAAAGCACGACAAATAATTGAAATTCGGAATGCGCATGCCAGTTGGTATCGAAAAACGGATCGTCGAGAAAATTAACGATGTAGGCCTTAGACTCCGGAATTTCAGTTTTATGAAGGGCAGTTTTCATTTTAATATAAAAATATCATCAATTTACCAATCTAAATCTTAAATATGGTAAAATACAGTCAGAAGCAGGCAAGAAGTAGAAAGATTTTTAAATAAATTACTAATATACTTGTACAACGATTCTACCACAACTTATATAAATCAGTATGAAAAAATTAGTGTCTTATGGGCTAATCGTGGTCGCCCTCCTGAGCAATAGTTGTACGAAGCTCTCCTCCTCTAAAACCAAGGACGGCAATATGAGTTCGGGCAACGAACCCCGCCGGATTGAAGTACTTTTTCTGGGCCACAAAAGCGAGCATCATAATTCAAACAAATATGCGCCGGGTTTGGCTACCGCTTTGTTTAGCCGGGGCATTAATGTTACCTATACCACCGATCCCGCTGATCTGAATACCGAAAACTTACAAAAGTACGATGGCTTGGTTATTTATGCGAACCACGATGAAATTAAGCCGGAACAGGATAAAGCGTTAACGCAATTTGTAGAAAGCGGCAAAGGCTTTATCCCGATTCACAGTGCCTCATTCTGTTTCCAAAACTCCCCTGCTTACATTAAAATGGTAGGCGGCCAGTTTAAAACCCATAAAACCGGCACCTTTACCGCCGAAATAACCAATCCTCAACATCCCACTATGCAAGGTATTACTCCTTTCGAAACCTGGGACGAAACCTACGTGCATTCGCAACTGCAGCCCGATAACGAGGTGTTAATGGTACGGGACGAAGAAGGCCGGAAAGAACCTTATACCTGGGTAAGAACGCAAGGAAAAGGCCGGGTTTTTTATACTGCTTACGGCCACGATGAGCGCACCTGGGATAACCCATCCTTCCAGAAACTAGTAGGCAACGGTATTTTATGGGCTGTAGGCGATAAACCAAATAAATTATTGGCCAAATACGCCCCTCCTACCTTAGCGTATACCGATGCGAACAATATTCCGAATTACGAAAAAAGAAATCCGGCGCCTAAATTACAAAATCCCTTATCATCGGTCAAGTCACAAAAGTTAATCCAGGTGCCGGTTGGTTTTGAAGTAGAACTGTTTGCCGCCGAACCGGATATTGTAAATCCTATTTCTATGGCCTGGGACGAAAGAGGCCGGTTATGGGTAATCGAAACCATTGACTATCCCAATGAAGTACGGGAAGAAGATGGCGTAGGCGACGATCGCATTAAGATTTGCGAAGATACCAATGGCGACGGCAAAGCCGATAAGTTTACCATTTTTGCCGATAAACTAAATATACCAACCAGCATTGTATTTGCCAATGGCGGCATCATTATTTCGCAGGCCCCAATATTCCTATTTTTAAAGGATACCAACGGCGATGATAAAGCCGATGTACGGCAGACGATTATAACCGGCTGGGGCAAATCCGATACGCACGCCGGTCCTTCTAACTTAAAGTACGGCTTAGATAATAAGATTTACGGAACGGTAGGATACGCCGCCTTTAACGGTAAAGAAAATGACCGGAACATTCAGTTTAGCCAGGGTTTATACCGTTTTAACCCGGATGGCAAAAACCTGGAGTTTCTAGCCAAAACCAGCAACAATACCTGGGGTTTGGGCTTTACCGAAAACTTTGATATTTTCCTTTCAACCGCCAATAATACCCATAGTGCCTTTTATTACATGCCCGATAAATTTACCAAAAGGTTACTAACTCCCGGCAGTGCTCCTTTAGCCCAGGCCGGTAAAGGCCAGCCGAATACCGGCACTAATACCGCTCCGTTCCCGAAAGAATACTGGAACCGTATTGCGTTTGTTTGTGAACCTACCGGCCGTTTAATACACCAAGCTATTCTGGAACCAGATGGAGCTGGTTATACCGAAAAAGATGGTTGGAACTTCCTGGCTTCTTCTGACGAGTGGATGGGCCCGGTACACGCTGAAGTTGGTCCGGACGGCGCCGTTTGGGTAGCCGATTGGTACGATTTTATTATCCAGCACAACCCTACTCCCACTGCCGACTGGGGCGGCTTTAAAGGCGAGAATGGAAAAGGCAATGCCTATATTAACCCTTTACGCGATCGCCAGCGCGGCCGTATTTACCGGGTTAAATACAAAGGTGCAAAACCGTACGCTCCGGTAAAACTAGACGTAAATAAACCCGAAACCTTGGTAGCCGCGCTGCAAAACGATAACATGTTCTGGCGTACTACGGCCCAACGTTTAATCGTTGAATCCAGAATATCAGCGGTGCTGCCGGAACTGTATAAAATTGCTGCCGACCAGAAAGTAGACGAGATTGGCATTAATGCCCCGGCAGTACATGCGCTTTGGACCTTACATGGCTTAGGCGCCTTGTCCGGCACAAATCCGGAAGCCTTACAAGTTGCCTTGCAAGCGCTTACGCACCCAGCTGCCGGCGTAAGAAAAACTGCTTTACAGGTATTGCCTAAAACCCCGGCGGTACAAGAAGCAATATTAAAAGCCAATATCTTAAACGATGCTGATTTAAATACCCGTTTAACCGCTATGGTTACGTTGGCCGAAATGCCTGTTTCGTCCGAAGTTGGAAAAGCAGTATTTACCGCCAGCCAGGTTGCCGAAAATGAAACTGATCCGGCTTTAGGCCAAGCCTTGTTTATGGCTAGTGCCCGGCATCAGGATGGATTTAAAGCTTCGCAGCAGCAACATGCGCACCACCAAATGCCCGGTGGCGCTGGTTTAACTTCGCGCATTGTCGAAAGCCTGGACAAAGATATCCGGGTGCTGGAAAAATGGTCTACTATCCCCGCCGCTGAAACGCCCAATATTGCCGGTAAAGAAGTTATCATCCGGGCTGCCATCACGAAACCCAAAACCGGTGCCACCATCGGGGTGGTTATGGCCCACGGCGATCAGAACAACGGGTACGGTATTTACTTTGCCGACGATAAAATTAACATGCTGGTAAAGCAAAAAGGCAAAACTTACCCCTTAACTGCCCCAATTCCCAATGCTAACCGTTTTCAGGTAGAAGGTATTCTGAAGAAAAATGGTGGTATTGCTTTACAAGTTGATGGTACTACAGTGGCCGAAAGCAAAATGCCAAACGCTTTCACTGGCTCCATTCCGGCTAATATGGTAGTTGGATTCGATGGAAAAAATAACACCAAGTTCGGGCCGTACCCGGAAAGTTTTAACTTCAGCGGCAGTATATCCAATGCCTTTTTAGAAGTAGGCAATGGCTCCAGTAAAGTAGGAGAAGTAAAAGAAAAAGCGGACGTAACCATTACCATGCGCGTTATTAAAGACCAGATGCAGTTCGATAAAAAATCATTCTCGGTGAAAGCCGGGCAGGTGGTAGAATTAGTGCTGGAAAACACCGATTTTATGCTGCACAACTGGGTACTCACCCAAATGGGAGCGAAGAATAAAGTAGGTGCTGCTGCCGATAAATTGGCCAGCGATCCGAAGGGAGCCGCTCAAAACTATGTACCACAAATGCCGGAAGTAATAGCCGCTACCGAACTGGTAAATCCGGAAACCCGTGTGGTCATTCGCTTTAAAGCCCCGGAAAAAACCGGCGACTACCCGTACGTGTGTACCTTCCCCGGCCACTGGCGCATCATGAACGGCACCATGAAAGTAGAAAAAGCTGCCGCATCGGAAAACAAATCGGCCGTCCGGTAAATCACTTACTACCAGCGCTTGCCAAGTATTAAGACATTTCAAATATAACATTATTTGATCTTGCAGAAAAACGCCCCTCCTAATTTAGGAGGGGCTGGAGATGGTGAAAACCCATTCTGAGAAGAATAGAATATATATTTATCATACTTTTTATACTTATTTAAGCGATTAAAAAATCTTTTAACCTTAGCTAAATAACACATGAGTTTAAATATAACTTTTGGCGTGAGCACCTGGCTCTGGACATCTCCTTTTAGCACTGAATCCATTTCACTTTTTCCGAAAATTAAAGCGCTGGGCTACGATAAAGTAGAAATTGCGGTGGAAGACCCGGCTTTAATAGATACGGCTATCGTAAAGCAAGCCTTGCTGGAGCATGAACTGGAAGCCATTATTTGTGGCGCCTTCGGTCCTACCCGCGACTTAACCAGCGATGACGAAGCCTTACAGCAAAACAGCTTCAATTACATAGAAACCTGCCTGGATATTTGTGTAGAACTGGGAGCTTCTTTTTTCGCCGGCCCGATGTATTCGGCCGTGGGAAAAGCCCGTCAGGTATCGCCGGAGCAAAAGCAAAAAGAATGGAACCTGGCCGTTACGAACCTGCGCAAAGCCTGCGAAATGGCTAGTGCCCGCGGCTTGTGCATTGCCCTGGAACCCCTCAACCGTTTTGAATCGGATTTAATAAATACCGCCGAAGATGTTGCCCGATTAATAGCTGATATCAATCATCCGGCTGCCAAAATAATTCTGGATGGTTTTCACATGAACATTGAAGAGCCGGATGTGGAAGCAGCGATTAAAACCGCCGGCGAAAACCTGATTCATGTGCAGGTTGCCGAAAACTACCGCGGCACACCGGGTACCGGGCAAACCCGTTGGGATGCTTTTAAAAGAGGTTTGGAAGCTATTAACTACACCGGCACGGTATCCATCGAAAGCTTTACGCCAGCCAATAAAGAACTGGCGGCTGCGGTTTGTATCTGGAAGCCTCTGGCGCCCAGCCAAGACCAGTTTGCCGCCGATGGCCTTAAATTCTTGAAAAAATGGGCCGGCGAAAAAGATAAAAAAGCAATACCGGCGAATACTTTAGTTCAATTATAATCACCACAAAAATTAAAAATTATGCTCATGCAAAAAGATAAAATTAATATTGCCCTTGTGGGTTTAGGGTTTGGCGCTGAATTTATTCCGATTTACCAGAAACACCCTTTAGCAAATATGTACGCTATTTGCCAGCGTAACGAAGATAAGCTGAACGAAATTGGGGATGCTTTTGGCATAACTACGCGCTACACCGATTATGATGCCCTGTTACAAGATTCCGAAGTAGATGCGGTACATATTAATACGCCCATTCAGAACCACGCCGAACAATCATTAAAAGCGCTTTACGCCGGTAAGCACGTAGCTTGTACCGTACCGATGGCCACTTCCGTAGAAGAATGCCGCCAGATTGTAGAAGCCGTGGAGAAAACCGGCAAAACCTACATGATGATGGAAACGGTAATTTACAGCCGCGAATTCTTGTTTGTAAAAGAAATGTACGAAAAAGGCGAACTGGGTAAACTACAATTTATCCGGGCTTCGCACCAACAGGAAATGGCCGGCTGGCCGGGCTATTGGGAAGGCCTCCCGCCTATGCACTACGCCACGCACTGCGTTGGCCCAGTGCTAGCCTTAGCCAAAGGTCAGGCCGAATACGTATCCTGTTTTGGCTCCGGTCGCATCGACGAAAACCTGATACCAAAATATGGTTCGCCGTTCGCCATTGAAAGCTGCCATATCAAGTTAAAAGATTCGGATTTATCCGCCGAAGTAACCCGTTCTTTGTTTAATACCGCCCGGCAATACCGGGAAAGCTTTGATGTGTACGGTTCTAAAAAATCCTTTGAGTGGACGCAGATTGAACACGAAGACCACGTGGTGCATACCGGCGAAACCCCAACTAAAGTACAAACGCCGGATTATGCGCATTTACTACCCGAAGAAATTCAGGCCTTTACGAAACAAGGTGTTTACGATACCGACGAAAACCAACACTTATCTTTTATCCAGGGCTCCGGCCACGGCGGATCGCACCCGCACCTGGTACACGAATTTTTAACCGCTCTGATAGAAGGCCGGGACTTGTATCCCAACGCCAAGCAATCTGCCAACATTACCTGTGTTGGAATTTTGGCGCACGAATCGGCCATGAAAAATGGCGAAATTATACCGTTACCGGAATTTACTTTTGCCACTACTACAACAGAATCTCCATCCCTGGTCTCTAGCCAACTTTAATTAAGAATAAAAAATAAAGCCCGCATTACTTTAACAAGACAGAAGTAATGCGGGCTTTCTAACTAAAACACGGAGTGAATAGCCTTATTCTTAGACTTCCTTTAACAATATATAGCTATCAAAATCATATAAATTATTTTGATTGATCTTTTCACTGCATTAAGCTGCCAAACCCCGGAAGGAGAATTAAAAAAGCTTCGCACTATAAGCGCAAATCGGGAAATTGTACTTCTGTCGGCTCAACGGTTACCCGGCCCGATTAATAAATTTATTCTTGCTTTGTACTGCAAATTAAGGATTAGTATACAAGCCTGAATTTTGAATACTTTACAAATACATTATCCTTATTTTTATAATAAGTTAATAACCGGCCGGCTTCTATCCCGATTTCAGCATTTGCTAGATTCGCTCAGATTATTGCCTCGTTAATTTTACCTTTTCTTATTTTCCGGGTTTGCCTATTTTTAATAGTAAAGACCTGAAAAGCCGGAAACAAATTGGCAATGTCATTGATCGCCCATTGCTAAAGCTGCTACAAGATAATGTTGCTATTAAATTCTTAAGCACCAAAGTAGCCGGCGGATTTGCAGGTGCGGTATTTGCGTTATATGCCACCTCTTCAGGCCAGCTATCAACAAACAAAGCCGCTTTTAAGTACCTGGATTATAGTGCTAATGATTTGATGTATAAAACTACAAGTAATACTAAAAAATAAAACTGAAGTGTTATAAAATATTTATTGGTGTTTGTTTTTAAAGGTGCTCGTTTGTTAAAAATCCGTTCCTGTGTGACAGGAAAGCTTATAGAAAAAAGAAAAAGGCCCGGTGAGAAGGCTTTTTCTGAACTACATAGATTAGGTAAAGCAGAAGTCTCTTAAACTGCTTCGGTAATAGTCTCAGGTTGGGGCGCAGGTTCGGGTGCAGGCTTTCTAACCGGGGCTTTCAGAACGCGATTTGTTTTAGCAGGAACAATAGCCGCTTTTACTTTATTTGCTACCGCCTTGGTAGTTTCTTTAATGGTTGTGGCTATAGCTGGTTGTTCTTCTTCAGTTAACGCTTTATCTTTCTTAGATTTTTTTGACTCCTTCGTTTTATCGGTAATCAGTTTAGTAATAATACCGGTTACCAAACCCAGGGCCAGTTCTTTGCCATGTACTTTAACCACTTTCTTTAATTGCTTGGTTACTTGTTTAGTAAGCTTCTTTTTGGCTTTTTCTTTTTGCTTCTTTTTAGACATAACTTTTTAATAATATTTGATGCGGGCAAAGTTAAGTAAAACTTTCACTGTTTAATGTTAAGTTTTGTGGGTGTATTCGCCTCTTTTATCAGCCGGTTTACAAGCGCTTTAATAGCAGAAAGGATCTAATAATTTAAAAATTTAACAATAATATAATTTAGTAAAACAGCCAGAGACAGTTAATTAAAGTAATTTGAAAAACATCCGGAGAAAAGAAAATGTTGGAATCCGTATTACTTCCCTTAATAGGCGGCCTGGTTTTATTTTTGTATGCTTTAAACTATTTATCTGATAGCCTGACAGATGTGGCTTCGGATAAGCTAAATTTTTACCTGGATAAATTTACCGGCAATTTATTTACCGGCATTGTTTCGGGTACCATTATTACTGTTTTACTGGATTCATCTTCCGCCGTTATTATCATGACCATTGCTTTGGTGAAAGCCAGGGCTTTAACTTTCAGGCAGGCGATTGGCATTATAATGGGAGCCAATATTGGTACCACTATCTCCAGTCAGATTATTGCTCTGGATGTAGGCAAATATTCTTCGGTATTAATGGCAGCCGGTTTCCTGCTTTTAATGCTAGGCAAAAAGCCGGTTTTTAAAAATATCGGGCGGGTTATTTTGGGCTTTGGCTTGATATTTTTTGGCTTGTACCTGGTAGAAGAATCAGTGGAACCGTTAAAGCAAAACACCGGTTTTACCAAATGGATGCTGGCTTTGGAAAGTCCGTTGAAAGGCGTGGGTATTGGGGCTTTGGTAACGCTTATTATCCAGTCGTCTTCGGCAACGGTAGGCATGGTCATTGCACTAGGGGCAAAAAAGTTGCTGACTATTCAGGCGGGCATCGCTATTATGTTGGGCGCCGAATTAGGAACCTGCTCCGATACCTTGCTGGCATCTATTGGCAAGAGCCGCCAGGCTATTAAAACCGGGTTGTTTCATCTTTTCTTTAATCTTGTTTCTATCATCTTAGGGCTGCTCCTGTTTGATTATTTTGTACAGCTGGTCTTAGCAATATCGGCCGGAGCGCCATTGGAGCGAAAAATTGCCAACGCCCACGTAGCTTTTAACCTGATAGGCGTATTGTTTTTTATACCATGGGTACCCTTAATAGAAAAAATGATTAATAAAATAATCCCGGAAGAGCAGCCCGTGGCAATAAACAACTGATATAGCTGGTAAAAAATTCTAAATATCAGGTTTACCCAACTTTATTGCACTACTAAATTCCCTCATCCAATTTTTGCACCTACTCTTAACTTAACTACCAAGCTGTAGAAATTGCAGCATAAATTACCAGCCTATTATTTTTTGGCTTTAGATTGGTTAAAGTATACTTATCTTCTATTTCTGTCAGGCAGGAGAATATTAATTAAAGATGAGTGCTTATACCAAACCGCATAAACAAGCTGTCATACTGCAAGTAACTTAAAACCCGGTAGTTTTTAAAAGCTACCGGGTTTGTTTCACTTGAAAGGCCAGATTTTTGAAAGGTAGTAAATATGAAATGGATTACTTCATTAGCATGATGCGTTTATGTTCGGTTTTATTGTTTAACGTTACCCGGCACACGTACACGCCTGCTGCTAACCCACTGCCATCCCAAACATATTGCTGTAAACTTCCCATCTTCACCTGACCTTTGTACAATGTCCGGACTAACTCTCCGGTGGTAGTATATACTTCTAATCTCACCTCTCCTTCTTCTGCTGCTACATAATCGATGGTTGTTTTATCGGAGAACGGATTCGGATGAACAACTAAGCCTTTTGGGGTAGTGGCACTTTCTACTGCGTTCATCTCCTGCATCTGCATGCGTAAAGCCTGTGTACTGGCCGCTAAAGCAGCATCTTCTCCATCGCTCACGTACGGCGACAAACGACTGCCCGGAATTGGTCCTTCAAAGGTACCATCGGGTAATTGCCAGGATACTGTCACGTAATCGCCATCCCGGAATTCTGCATGCTGGGCTTCGATGTAATACTTTTTACCCGCTTCTAAATAAATGAGAGCTGATTTCTGAGTAGCGTACTTATTATACTCGCGGAAGTTGGTTGGGTTGAAGGAATAAGCAATTAACTGTGCATTGGCTGGGTTTGCATCGGTACTTAAGGTAAGCCGGGTAGCCTCATCACCCGAAATCCAGAAGGTATAATTACCCGTTTGGGGCGGGCAGATATATCCCAAGATACGAGCCACAAAGAAATCGCCTTGGTTATTGGCTTCGAAAGCTGTTAAGCTAGAAACTACCGGCGTACCAAAGGAGTTAGCTGCATTATATTGTTCCCGCGTAATAAAACCACTGGCCGTACAAGCTGTCGCTGGGACCGTAACTTCAAAGCTCTGCTGCACCGGAGTAGCTGCCAGGTAATTCTCATTGCCCGCCTGGGTGGCGCTGATCACTACAGTTCCCATTCCGTTTAACGTAACTGTATTGCCGGATATAGTAGCTGGTCCCGAAATAACAGTAAAGCTTACCGGTAAACCCGATGAAGCAGTAGCGCTCAGCATGAAAGGTGCATCTCCAAAAGTCTTATTCGGCAGGGCGGCAAAACTAATGGTTTGGGTGCGCGTTTCTATTTCAAAAACTGATATATTACCGCTTACCTCATTGGCAATAATAATATATGGTTTACCAGTCGGGCTATTATCTTTAGAAACATAGATGATGCCTTCCGGGCCTTGATCACCGGCATAAGTAGTAAGATCACGATTGTTCTTATAGTCTACTAATTTGGCGTGGGCCGGATCGGTGATATTATAAACCATTACGCCTCCTATGCGCTCCAAAGTTACAAAAGCATAAGTAGCCCCATTAATAGTTGCCACGGTAACACCTTCCGGCTCCGGCCCTTTGGCGCGGCTTCGGCCTTTGCGTTCATTATCTTCATTGTCTGCATTAAAAATAGCAGAGAAGTCCGGGTGCGTTGCGGTATATCGTTCAAAGTCGTCGCCGCTATCGTAAACCTGCGTTTTGGTTTCGGCATCCCAAATAGAAAAGGAACGCGCTCCTACCATAAACAACTCGTCATAATCGCCATCATTGTCCGTATCACCGGATAAGTTAGTAATGCGCAGACGACCTAAATTTTGGTTTTCTTGTAAAACGGCGGCATTGGGGAATACGGTAGAATCAAGGTTAACTGCTCCCACCGTGGTACGTTCCTCTAAACCTTCGTATTCTTTTTCATCGCCTTCGTTCGCGGTTACCAAATAGGTTCTATTATTAGCCGTAAAGCTGGCAACTGCATCCGGTATATAATAAGACTTAACCGGGTAATTAGAAATATGAACCTCATCAATCTTATCAGAAGCATCAAACCCATGGCCAAAAACATTAAAATCTTTGGTACCTAAGGCCCAGATATTTGTCACCGAATTGGATACCAGGTTTATTTCGGCCACAGCATTATTTTCCTGTAAGGTCGCCCAGGCTTTTTTAGAATCGTCCGAAACGGCAATGTATTCCGGTTCAAAATCCTGCGCCAGGGTACTGGTAGATTTTAGCTTCCGCACCCCGGCCCTTATTAAAGCTGCTTCCTGCGCGTTGAAACCGGCAAACGAAATAGTAGTTACTTTAGACTGATCAACCGATGCCAGCCCGCCTGTAATATCAATCACACTAATAGAACCTTCCGGATCAATGGTATAGGCATTGTTGGGCTGGCCTTCGTTAGCGGTTAGTATTTTGTTACCATCCGGGGAAAACGTAATCATATCCGGAAGGGCACCTACCGTTACTTGCTTCTGGAATTCGCCGTCGGTATTAAAAAATACCACCGAACCGTTATCTTGCTCTACTGGTGCCGGACTGGCCACGGCTACTACCCCGTCCCGAACAGCTACGCTGGTTATGCCCCCGTAAGGAGCCATATTAATGGATTTAACCAAAGTGATAGCGCTGGGATCTGAAAAATCATCAATATCTAAACGCCCTTCAATAGCACTTGTCATAAACAAGCGCTGCGAAACCGGGTCGTGCACCACAATTTCTGTACTACCGGTTGTTGCCGGTTTAAAGCTCTCTACATACTTCAACCGAATCTCCTCGGTAGGTACCGGTGCGGCCCGGTCGTTGTCTTTAATATAAACGGTTAGGTATTGTTTTCCGCTTAAACTAACATTATTCAAATTTTCCAGGCTCAAAACAAAGTATTCATCCATCTCCGCTTCGGCATCATCCTTTACCGGAATAGTAATGATTTGGGTAGTCCTACTGGTTCCGGCTAAGGTTATGGTGGTGCTGGTGTAAGTTATATCTGAAGCATTGGTATTACTAAAAGGAGCTTCTTTCAAAACTAAATCAAACGAGGAGGCAGATGGATTCTCAAGTTCCAAGGTTATGGCAACTGACCCGGCATCTTCCGAAACCGATATAAAATTTTCCTGGAACGAAATGCTGCTGGTATTTGCATCCAGGTTTTGCCTCAGGTTTGCTTTGGCCAGCAGCGTTTGTAAGGGAGCTAAAACATTATTCTGGGAAGAAACTTGATAAAAGTTTAAGTGATGCGGCAGCTTGTAACTAAACCCTCCGGTACTAAATAAAATTACAGCAAATAACAGTAGTACTTTTCTCATTATTTTACATTATTAATGTTTGAAAGACAAAGCACCAAAGTAGAATATCCGTATTACCTAAATGTTATTATTGTATTAATAATAAGTTAAATTTAATATCAAAATACTACAATTAAAGTTTAATTATCGATTCTGGAAAGCAGCCTTTGTTTACTCAGGCGACTATAGCCATAATCATAAGTGCCGAATGAAGCATCTGCTCCGATACCTTGCTAGTATCTACTACCAAGAGCCATCAAGTCAGTTAAACCGGATTGCTTTATTTTTCTTTCATATTATTTCTGTAATTTCAAACTATTCTCGTTTAATTATTTAATAAAACTAATTTCAACCTTAAGAGTCGGAGTGCCATTGAAACGAAAGATTGCTAATACTCACGAAGCTTTTAACCTCTTAGGCATGTTGTTTTTTGTAGCAAGGGTAATCTTAATGGAAAAATGATTGATAAAGTTATCCGGGAACCGGAATGCGTAGCTGTAAACAACTTACATAATAGGTTGAAAAAATCAAATTATCAGGTTATCAAACCTTTGATAGTTCAAAGCTACCGCTGCTATGTTAAGTTTTTAGAAATACTGGTTTTTAATAAGATTATAGCTTTATTTTGTTCCATTAATTAGGTTAAGTTGTGATAAACATTGATTCTGAAACTGAACTGGAAGCTATTGCCGTACGGATTGGTCAATTAAGAAAGGCGGAGCCCGGCACGCCGGAAGCTGCTGAAAGAAAGAAAATGATGCAGGCGTTATTAGCTTTCGAAAAGAAAAGCAACCGGACGATAGATGCTAACATATCAACCCAGCCGAATCTGAATTAAAAGTTGCCTAATTCCAAATAACCGGCAAAAAATTGAATGTAATAATTTACGCCGCTATTGAAATCACTTCAATTCATACCGGCCTAACATTTAGTTAAAAAACATTATTGTAATTGATTAGCGACTCATCCGGCCGCATAAGTATAAATAGCAACCGGTATATCACTAATCTGCCTCATCACCAAGAAGCTAAGACTCTATCGAAAGGGGGATACAGATTCGTCTTGCTTTTTAAGCAATCTGGATTTTACTTTAGTTGTACTGAATATTTTTTGGTTTTTCTGGTTTTCCAAATCCAGTACAATTAAGCACCATAATACAAAAAATACAGAAACCAAGATTAATCCTGTTATCACAGTAAAACACATTGGCATAGTATGAAAAATTTGCATAGTAAAATAGGATAGCTAGATATAAAACATTCTTACGAATAGACTCATATTACAATAATACAAATTACAAACAAAGCGTAGTGTTAATAAATTATTACTTTTTCAATATAGCCAAATTTAAAAGCCCAATCTCATAAGTCATTATAATCATTTATAATGCAAAAACATTTTTTATGATATAATCAGTTAAATACAATTTATGTTATAATAAACATATTTGTTATACTGCTTTTAGCAGTATTTAATTTTAGTAAAGCTTTTCGCCGGGTCTGTTCTTAACAAATTCTTGATATAAGCTTAATTTAAAGGAGAAATACGTTTCAATCGTTTAAGATAATTTTGCTGCATTCTTGACAGCTGCTTTTACATTACTTTATAAGCTCTTTTGGGTGGTTTTTTTGTATACTATTTTGAAAGCAGCCTTTGGGAAATGGTAACCAGCAATTTTAGGTTTTAATATCAACGTACAATTATCGAGCTATAACAGTCTTTTGTTCTGTTTAGCTGCATGAAGATGGGGTGTTTAACTTTTTACTTGTTAGAAAATTTAGAGATTTCTAAACTAAATTACCATGAAAGTATGATTTGGCTTTCGCAGGTTGATTACTGGTTAGAAAGAGAAGAAAGTCCGGAGAGTTTTATCCAATACCAATTACTTAAAATCAAAATTAAGCTTCATATAAAAGATATCAGAAAGAATAACGCTATCAGGAGCATTTAATAAAAGTAATTCTTTTAAAGTTTACTCTATTTCTGCTATAGACCACGTCTTAACTTGTCGGAAATAAAAAATAAAAAACCACCCCCAAATCCCTCCTTGAAAATAAGGAGGGGAGCTAGGCCAGCGTTTTCTCAACCGCTTTCCCAAGAAGTTTTGTCGCTGTCTATTGATGTTTAAAATGCAGTAAAATTCGGTTTAGTTCTCTAATACTATTAACATTTTAGTTATGGAGTAGTTTATCCAAAATACAACAAAGAACAAGTCAGGGCATAATACCCAGCGTTATTATAGTAAGCCTAATCATTAACGTTATCATGTTCGTAAGGCGTGTAAGAAAAGAGAACCGTATAGAATGTCTGGTATTTTTCTTATTAATTTTAATACAGCTGACTGCCTCCTTCGCATATTCCTGCTTTCGTCCAGAAGTTGATTCACAAAAAAGTTAAGAAGTTAATAAATTTGATCTTTGGATCAGTTATCCGCGGCACACGACCTTACCACTCGCTTGGGGCATAGATCAAGGCTGTTATAGTAATTATTTGTGGTTAATAGTATTATTTCTGAAGATGTATCTAAATAATTATTTTGAAACTTCAACAAGTTAAATTAACTTGTTGAAGTTTCAAAATTCTAAATGAAGTTTAGCTGCATTTCCTTTTTAATCTTTTTTTTTTCCCGTTTTTCCGGCTTCTCAGCCGCTCATCCTGATAGTTTGTTGCAAGAACTTAGCCGAACAATTGAAAAGGAGGCAACTTATATTAACGAAAAGAACAACCAGATTAATCAGTTAAAGAAAAGGCTGCAAGAGGATAACCTAACCTTAATAGGAAAATTTAATCTATATAATAAACTTCATTACGAATACCTCACTTATAAATATGATTCGGCTTTTATTTATTCGGTAAAATTGCAGGAAACGGCCCGGCAATTAAAGGAGCCAGTTAGGTTAACCTATGCAAAACTAAAATTAGGCGTCACCCTGAATTCTTCGGGTATGTACAAAGAGGCATTAGATTCTTTGCATACCGTTAATCTTAAGCCCATGCCGGATAGTATTAAAGCAGAATATTATGCCCTAATGGCTAAGGTTTACTACGACCTGTCCGGATATACCGACGAATCTTATTATTCTGGTAAATACAGAAAAGCAGGTGGGCTATATGCCGACTCTTCCCTAGCACTTTTAAACCAAAACAATATACGGTTCTATGAAGTGAGAGGCATGAAACTGAAAATTATCTCATCAGAAAAAGCTCGAGCCGACATTCAAACCATTATTCATAAATTTAATCCCACTATTAACCAGTTTGCCAAGGCGGCAAATTTGTTGGGTAACATCTATTATGAAAACGGAAATACAGATAAGGCCATAGAAATGATGACCAGAGCCGCAATTGCCGATATAAAAGGCTCGGTTAAGGAAGGAGTGGCTTTAATGACCCTAGCAGATTACCTGTATAAGAATGGGGATGAGGCCAGGGCGTATAGCTACATAAAACAGGCAGTGGCCGATGCCGATTTCTACGGCGCAAAGCAGCGGAAAATTAAGTTGGCAGCCATATTACCGATTATTGAAGGAGAGCGATTGGCCTCTGTAGAAGAACAGCATCGTCGGCTTATTATCTACTCTGCTGTGGTTTCTTTACTTACTTTGCTAGGAGTACTATTTGCCGTTATTATTTTCCGGCAACTGAAACAACTCCGGGAGGCCAAAATAACTGTAACCAATGCGTATAATAAATTGCAGGAAACCAACGATAAATTAACAGAAGCCAACCGCATAAAAGAAGAATATATCGGATACTCCTTTAATGTATATTCTGATTACCTGGAAAAGGTAGATAAATTCAAAAAATCGATCGATCAAAAATTGATGGTCCGGCAGTTTGATGATATCAACTATGTCATGAAAACCATCAATTTAAAAAAGGAAAGGGAAGCTTTATATCAGAACTTCGATAAAGTATTTAGCCGGCTGTTTCCAAATTTTGTCCGCGAATTTAATACTTTCTTTAAAGAAGGAGATAAAATCATTCTGAAAGATAAAGAATGTTTAACCATTGAACTAAGGATTTTTGCCCTAATCAGGTTAGGCATCAGCGACCATGAACAGATTGCCCGGTTGCTGGATTATTCGGTAAATACCATTTATACTTATAAAACAAAGGTAAAAACCAGGTCGGTTCTGCCAAACGAAGAATTTGAGCGGCGCGTTATGGAAATTAAGGCGTTTTAAATAAAAATAACCTTTTTTATGGTCATGGCCTTGCCAGTTGTTTGCCTCCGCATTGTAGCTTTCCGATGCAAGTATCGTGTTACCTATTTCTGTCTTTACCGGCCCTTAGTATATTTTGAAAATTCTTTTTTAATCCCATTCTTCCCTTTTCGAAATTCATATAATCTGTATTAGATTCTCCTTGTAGTCTTTTCAGAATTTAAGAAGAGCAGGTTACAAATTAAAATTACTTTCTGTCTTAAAAATGAAATCTAAAAAGCAGATATGAAATATTTTACTATTTAATCCTGCTTTTAAATTTTGCTTAAAAGTGTTTTATCGAATAAAAAAAGAGGGTTAATAGTTAATACATTTTATGTAGTACACTTCATTTTACGCCAAAATACACCTGTAAAATGGTTATATTTTTACAGATAATTTAAACAATAAATATATTGATAGTCAATATTTTACAAAAAAAAGACGGATTTATTTTCTATATTCTACATTGATAAATTGACTTTCTATAAGATACTTTTCAATTTTGTAATTAAAGAGTTGATAGACACAATCCAACAGGCAAACCGGTAATTGCTGGTAAAGCTAAGGATGTATATAACAACGAATAACGTATCCACCAACTTATTTAAATCTAATATGAGAAGTAACCTTTTCAACAGGTTTGTCTATGCCTGTTCCTTGCCGAAAAGTTAAGTTTGCCACTCCCAAATTTCGGTCATTCATTTCCGCATATTAATTCAGAGTTAAGTTATGTCGGGCTTGCCCGAAACGAATTCCTGCAGTTGCCAGCCAAGTGATTGATACAGAATAGGTGAAAGACCTACAGTAGAAAGCTTATACTTTTAAAATCAGCTTTATTGCTTTTTCATTTAAAATTAATCCACTAACTATTTAAGTAAATTATGAGGAGAAATCTATTTCTAACCCTAGAACCGGCATTTATAAGCCTTCTCTACCCTAAAAAACCCCTGTTGACCATTGCCAAGAAGTTTGGCCTCGCAGCTTTGCTATTTGTTGCCTTAATTCTATCCGTACCCGCTGTGGCGCAGAATGGCCTAACGGTAACCGGGGTAGTAAAAGACGAAGCTGGTACCGCGTTGCCGGGCGTTACTGTTTTACTGCGCGGCACCTCGGCAGGTACTGCCACCGATGCAGCCGGTAATTACAGTTTATCTTTACCCGATGCCGGTGGGACTTTAATTTTCTCTTTTGTCGGGTTTGTTACACAGGAAGTACCAGTAAATAATCAGAGCAAAATTAATATTGTGCTGCGAACCGATGCCAAAACTTTGGAGGAGGTAGTAGTAGTAGGATATGGCACGCTAGATAAAAAAGAAGTAACCAGTGCAGTTACCCACGTTAGCAGTGGAGATTTATTGACCGTATCAGCCACCAATCCCTTAATGTCGTTGCAAGGGAAAGTAGCCGGCCTTACTATTTCAAACAGCAGCGCAGCCGATCCCAATTCCGGCCCCAGTATTCAGTTACGCGGTGTTTCTTCTCGCGATGCCGGGTTAGGTCCGCTGATTGTTATTAATGGTGTGCCCGGCGGTAACTTAGAAAATATTAACCAGAATGATATTGAATCAATTGATATTTTAAAAGGTGGTGCCGCCTCTGCCATTTACGGCACCCGGGGAAGCAACGGGGTAATTATTGTTACCACCAAAGCCGGTACCGGCGAGCTTCGCGCGGAATATAATGGCTATTCTTCTTTCGATTTTATTTCCAATCAGGAATTGAAACCACTTTCGGCCGATGAGTTTGTAGCCCGGAACCGGGGTACGGACTTTGGCGCCCGAACCAACTGGATGCAAGAAATAACAAACGACTATGCTTTTGCGCATAAACATACCTTGTCTTTTTCGGGGGGCGACCGGAATAACAGCTACCGGGCAACAGCCGATTACCGCAATGCCAAAGGAGTTGACCTCCGCTCCGGCAGAGAAGAATACGGAGCGCGCATCATGCTAAATCATACGGCTAAAAGCAACCTTTATTCGGTAGGATTTAATATTGCTCCCCGCTATTACACCCGTAGAGATGCCGATTATGGTGTTTTTAGCCGCGCCTTAACTTTAAACCCGACAATGCCGGTAATGAACCCCAATAGCCAAACGAGTTATTTTAATGTTAATTCAGGGTATGATAATCCTTTTAACCCAGTAGAGCGATTAGAAACCGAACTAAGTGGCTCTGAGGCTAAAATACTGGATTGGAATGCTAGTTTTAAGTTAAATATTTTGCCTAATTTAAATACGCAACTAACAGTAGGGCAATTTACGACCGATTATTTTGATTTTTTCTTCCGCCCCTCTACTTCTACCTATGCCCTTCAAAACGAAGGCGGGATGAATTCAGCTAACCGGGCTTATAACAAATACAATCAAAGAAGCCTGGAATGGATAGGCAACTATGATCTTGACCTGGGCGGTAATTCTTTTAAAATCTTGGGCGGCTATTCCTATCAGAATTTTGATAATTCCGGTATATCCGTTTCAAACAGAGACTTCCCGAACGATGCCTTAACCTATAATAATATTGGTACTGGTTTATACGCGCAGGTAGAAGGACGAAACGAAATGGGTAGCTACAAGAATTCGTCTAAGCTGATTGCCTTTTTTGGTAGAGTTAACTACTCATTAAAAGACAAATATCTTGCTTCGGCCAGTTTGCGTTACGAAGGTTCTTCCAAATTTGGGTATACTAATAAATGGGGATACTTCCCGGCGGTATCAGTTGGTTGGAGAATTAATGAAGAATCTTTTATGGCCGGAGCAACCTGGCTAAACGATTTAAAACTACGTGCTGACTATGGGGTTACGGGTAACCAGGATTTTGGCAATTATCTTTCTTTGGATACTTACCAAGGATATGGTTATTACCTTTTAAATGGAGAATACTACCAGGTATGGGGGCCTAACCAGAACACCAATTATGACCTGAGATGGGAAAAAGCTAAAAACACGAACATAGGCATAGACTTTTCCATTTTTGATAATGCCTTATCCGGCAGTGTAAACTACTACACCCGTAGAAATGAAGATTTGTTGGGTTGGTACAACGTACAACTGCCGCCAAACCTGGCGGGGCAAACCTACGCCAACGTAGGTACCATGCAAAACTCAGGCTTGGAGCTGCAGTTAAATGCTAATCTCATCAACAAAGAAAATTTTACCTATAATATTTCATTTGCCGGCGCAACTAACCAAAATAAGTTCGTGTCGTTCTCGAACGAACAATACGAAGGCCAGAGTTTTATTGATGTAGTAGGTATGCCGGCGCCTGGTAGCCCCGGCAATGCACAACGTTTAGAAGAAGGAAGACGGGTTGGTTCGTTCTATATGCTGCGGTCGGCCGGCATAAATGACCAGGGAGCCCTGTTGGTATATAACAAGGATGGCGACATAATAAGCGCCGACCAGGCCGTGAACGAAGACCGGCAGTACGTAGGTAACGGCTTGCCAAAGTTTACTGCCAGTTTGGGCAATACGGTTAAGTACAAGAAATGGGATGCTAGTCTTTTTCTGCGCGGAAACTTTGGTTATGATTTGTTTAATACCCAGGCCTTTTACATCGGTACACCTGCTACCCAGGCTGGCGCCAACCTGCTAGAATCTACTTATAGTGACGGCAAGTACTCCCAGTTAACTAACAGCAGCACCAGTGTAATTCTCTCCGACTACTTCCTGGAAAAAGGCGATTTCGTTAAAATAGATAATCTTACCATTGGCTACACTTTTGCTTTTAACACAAAGTTTGCCCGCTCCCTCCGGGTGTATGCGGCTGGCCGCAACCTGGCAACCTTTACCGCCTTTCAGGGTGGTGACCCAGACCGGTATCCGATAAACGGTTTGTATCCCGGTATAATTGCTTCGCGATCATATTATCCTTCCACCACCCAAGTATTAGTAGGTGTAAATTTTGGTTTCTAACAGCAACTTCACAAAAATGAAAAATAATAATTTTCTAACTTATATAATTATAGGCCTCCTGAGTGCGGCTCCCCTTAGTAGTTGTACTAACCTGGACGAAGAACTGTACGACCGCGTAACCTCCGAAAACTTTATTCAGACGAAAGATGATGTTTACCGCACTTTTTTAAGAAGCTTTGAGCATGGTTACTGGACCGTACAAGGCGCCCAATTTATTATGCAGGAAAATACCGCCGACCAAATCATGACTCCTAACCGTGAAGGTGACTGGTTTGATGGTGGATTGTACATCCGTGCTCATAACCACACCTGGACTCCCCAGGATGGCTACGTGAACGATGCATGGGGTAATCTCTATACCGGGGTTGTGCAGGCTACTAACTCCCTGCAAGATATTCAAGCCCTGGATCCTACTCAATTTGGCATGTCGGTGGACGAGCAAAAGCAGTTAATAGCTGAGCTCCGCACATTACGGGCCTGGTACTATATCCGGTTGTTTGACCTGTATCGCAACATTGAGTTAATAACAGAGGTGAAAGGACAGACGCAGGGTAAGGAACAATCTCCCCCGGCTGAAACATTTGCTTTTATTGAAAAAGAGCTAATGGAGTCAATTCCGGATCTTTTGGCCAAGGGCCAGCCGGGTACCGAGCAGTTTGACGGCCGCTGGACCAAGGCCGGAGCCTTGTCGCTGCTGGCCCGTTTATACCTGAATGCCGAGGTTTATATTGGCCAGCCTAAGTATACTGAATGTGCCACTATTTGCCAGGATATCATTAATGGAACTTACGGCAATTACGGCATAGAGAACAGATGGGACGCTCCTTACGACTGGAACAATAATAATAGTCAGGAAACGGTATTTGCCTTTCCGGGCACATTTGGGCGCTCGCACTGGCAATATGATGGCGGCATGTACTGGTGGATGGGGCCTTTTAACGGGCACCAGTATTTCGGTTTCACCGATTGGGGTGGTATGAACCCCCGGTATGCTTTACAACCGGGCCTGAACGTAGATGAAGTGGAATATTCTTTTGAATTAGGAAAACCGTTTGTAAAGTTTCAGAAATACCCGGATGACGTACGCTTAAATAAGTACAAAAATACCGGCGAAAGCACCCGTGAAGGCATGTTTTTATACGGCTACCTACCTTATAACAACAACCAAGATACTGTTATGACCACCCGGGGATATAAGCTTTACATTCGGGACCAGGTTGGTTGGTTCAAGGATCTTAAACCGGGGCAAGTACTGACCGATAAAGAATCTAACATGAACCATGCCGATCAAAACTCAGGTATTTACCCGGTTAAATATCCGATTTATCCTTCTACTTCACCTAATAAAATAGAATCTGATTACGTGGAGATCCGGTTAGCCGAAATCTATTACACGTTGGCTGAATGTAAATTCAGAGCCGGCGATAAGGCGGAAGCCGCCAGGTTACTAAATGTGGTTAGAAGCCGCTATTATACAGCCGAATCAGCCAGCCTGTACGAGGCTAGTGGAAATGAATTAACCGAGCAAGAACTCCTGGATGAATGGGGGCGAGAATTTCTGGCAGAAGGACGGCGTCGGATTGACCTGATTCGCTTTAATAAATTTACGACCGGTACCTGGTGGGACAAAACCCCGGATGATAAGGAACATTTAAAAATTTTCCCAATTGGGCAGAATGTATTGAATGTAAATCCGCAACTAAAACAAAATCCTGGGTATAGTAATTAGGATTTATTAATTTGTATAAGCTGCCATACCGCCTTGCAGAGATAAGGTAAATGATACTTCCTGTTTTGTACCAGGATTACACCGGGTTCGTGCTTACTCTCCTTAACTTAAAAAGAGAATATCCGCCGATGCAAACCGCACAAGACAGGAGGTATCGGCTTTACATCCGGACCTATTCTGATATTAAGTTTCAAATAGTTTACTAATTTTCAGATTACCTTTTCTGAAGGCATTAAGATGATTGCTTGGGTGAAAGTATTTCATCCTGATCTTCTTTGGGACAAACATTTATCTGGTCTGGACTTACCTAATTCTGAAAAGGTTACTCACTAAATTATTTGATTATTTTAAAGATTACCCGAATACAATTACGCATAAATTTTATTAAAAAGACAAATAACATTGCTTGTTCTTGGGAGTGGCTTCATAAACTCCTGAAGTACCACACAAAATCCTAAATCCTCCGCAAGAAAAGATAGCGTGGACTCCAGCAGGAGCTTACCAAATTGGTAGACCTGAACAAAAACGAAATAATTAATGAGTACCAGATTATCAATGGCTGGAAGGTTTTGGCTAATTTTCACGAATTTGCCTTTGGCCTGGTTTATAAGGATGGCTATTTTAAAGGCACCTTGGCTACGGCTATTAATCAGGGAGGCGCCAATACCAATTTAGGACTGGCTTGATCTGAATCGCATTTCCATGCCTGATCAAGGTTTTCAGTACACAGTTGCGGTTTACTTTTAGTACCTGCTCCATATCGCGTATACCGTTATTCCTTTCCAGAAGCCGTAAAATGAACTGCTTTATAGCCAGATCTGCACCTTTATACTGGTAAGCCGGCTGGAACTGCTTCCCACAAATATGGCACTACAGGTTCTGGGGCCATTCTTTTCTTCCCCTTTTTTCTATCTTGCTGCTCTGGCAGTGAGCATAGTTTATTTTGATGCGAACTTCGAACATTCCATCTTCTTAAACCCTTGGCTGCCTCTTTTTATCTCATCATACTTTCCGAACCTCTACCAATAATTTAGTGGGGCAGGCAAAACAAAAAAGCCTTTAAATCTAAGATTTAAAGGCTTTCGTTGCTATTTGGATAAACAAGCAGCAGAGAGAGAGGGATTCGAACCCCCGGACCTGTTACAGTCAACGGTTTTCAAGACCGCCGCAATCGACCACTCTGCCATCTCTCTAAGTGGGTACAAAAGTATACGCTTGGCTTATTATTTCAAAATGAAATTAAGATTTTTTTATTCTTATTTTCAATAAAAAAGATAAGTAAAAGATATTCAAGAACATTTGCCATTATTTTATCTGAAAAATAATGCTATTGGTCCCGCTTTTTGGTAACCGAATCAATGCTGACGTTTATTTCAAAGCCCAAGATCAGGATCATGGAAACAAAATCAAGCCAGATCATTAAACCTACCAAAGCACCAATAGAACCATAAAAGTGGTTGTAGGTATCGAAAATACTAACGTACAAAGAAAAAAGCCAGGACACCAGGAAAATAAGCATAGTGGCTACTACCGCGCCAAAAGAAAAAAAAGGCCACTTATCTTGTATGGCCGGTACATAATAATAAACGGAACAGGTGGCAACTAAAAACAAAAAGATAACCGCAATATACTTCAGCAATCCAATAAGCGAATAAGTAAATTGTTCGGTAATTACCTCATAAAACACCAAAATATCCAGAATATAAGTACCGAAGAAAATAGACGCGATAGCGGTTAATAAAATAAACGACAAGGCAAAAGTAAGCAGGGTTGCAATTACTCTTTTCTTTAAATAACTGCGTTGCCGGAAAGTTTTGTATTTTTTATCAAAAGCATCCATCAAAGACATAATGCCGTTGGTAGACAAAACCAGCGCAAACAAAAAGTTGACGGATAATAATCCGCCACGCGGAATATTTACAATATCTTCGATGGTACTGGCCGTGGCAGCATACATTTCCTGCGGCATAAAATCCTGCAGAAAGTTTAAGATACTTACATTTAAGTCCGGAATGGGAATATACGGGATGAGCGTAAACAGAAATATAACGGTAGGAAACATGGACAAGGTAAAGTTAAAAGCCATGTAAGAAGCCCGCTTCGTAATAGAATCCAGTTTCAGTTCCCGGATCAGGACATCGGCTACATCGTAGAGATTGGCTTTGCCATGATTCAGGTTATATTTCTTCAGAAATAAGATAAACTGCCGGTAAGGCCGTCTATTTTTTACATATCTCCCGCTTAAACTCATTTTTAATAATAAACCTCCAACTTGCTGAGAATTTCCTGGGGCAAAGGTATAGGCCGTCCCGTTTTCATATCCACAAATACCAAAGTTGTTTCGCCCACGTTCAGCAACTCATTGCTTTCGTTAAATACCGCATATTCAAATAGTATACGAGTACCGACAGGTTTGTTACGCAGCATCATTTTAATGGTCAGCAAATCATCGTAACGGGCCGGCCGGATATATTTGGTGCGCATTTCCAGCACCGGCATCATCACCCCATCTTTCTCCATTTGTTTGTAATGAATACCCAAACTCCGGAAAGCTTCGGTACGGGCTACTTCGTAATAAGCCGCAAAGTTGCCGTAATATACATAACCCATTTGGTCGGTTTCGGCATAACGCACCCGGATTTGCACTTCAAATTGATACACGTTCTTTTATGAATTAAAAATTAGAAATTATAAAATTGGAACTTGTGAATTGTTGTTTAGTTTAAACTGAATATAAACTTCTCCGCTGAACGGAATATATTTTATTAGATATTATTCCTGAAAATCATAAATTATAATTAGAGTATTACTAATTTTTAATTCATAATTTCAAATTCAGTTTACTTACCTCAGAATATTCCGTTCGTTCAGGGCAGCCTGGTACCGGCGGGCATTGCGGAGGTGCTGGGCTTCGTTTTCGGCAAAGCTGTGGTAACCCGAAAAATCTTCTTTTGCGCAGAAATATATATAATTATGATCTTCGGCGTTTAGTACAGCATCGATAGAACGGATAGAAGGCAAATTAATGGGACCAGGCGGTAAACCTTTATATTTATACGTATTGTAAGGTGAATCGGTGCGCAGATGAACATTTAAAACCCGCCGGATACCAAAATCGCCGACGGCATACACTACGGTTGGGTCGGCTTGTAACGGCATGCCTATCCGCAAACGGTTCAGGTAAACCCCGGCTATCCGGGGCCGTTCATCGGGGTGTTGGCCTTGTTCGGCTTGTACAATAGAGGCCAGCGTAGAAACCTGGGCTTTGGTTAAATTTAAAGCTTTGGCTTTTTCTAATCTTTCCGGCGTCCAGAAGGCTTCGTATTCTTTTTTCATGCGCTTCATTAATTCTGGAGCCGACGTATTCCAGTACATTTCGTAGGTGTTCGGAATAAACATGGTCATGATGGTGGTGGTATCAAAACCAAGTTGCTTTACGTATGTAACACTGCCCATTAAAGAATCTAACTGGGTTTGGGTAGCCGATAAATCCTGGCTGAGTTTTTTGGTGAGTTCTTTTTTGAGCCGGATATTGGTAAAGGTAAGTTTTACCGGCGATTGGCGGCCGGCCCGTAAATCGGAAATTAACTGGTAGTTGGTATAATTATTTTTGAGTTCGTAGTGGCCCGGCTTTATCAATTTGGGATAGTCCATGAGTTTGGCCAGAAAACGGAAAGATAACTTATCGACGATTACGTTTTCTTTTTCTACCGAATCCATAACCTGCTCAAAAGAAGCGCCGTTCGGAATCCGGATATAAGCGCGTTGCCCTTTGGTGTCTACATTGGGCACATACACAATCTGGTAGGCATAATACGAGAAACACACAAACAGCAGGCCGAAAATGGCTACTGCAACGGTAAACTTGTTTGATTTGCCTTTATCTTTTTTCTTTCGGGTTGTCATCATGTTGTAAAAATAATAAGGAATAACCAGACCCACGTATTTAGCCGGCAGATATTAACCTTAAAATTATTTTTCTTCTCTGGTAGCGGGCAAAAACTTTTGGCAGTCCGAAAGAGTAAACTATTTAATCTTAAATTTATTATATCATGGCTGTTGCGCAATATTTAAAAATACATCCGGATAATCCGCCTTTAAACAAAATTTTACAAGTAGTAGAAGTACTGCAGAAAGGCGGCATTATCATTTACCCGACCGATACCATTTACGGTATGGGCTGCGATTTGCACCACACCCGGGCCGTAGAACGGCTTTGCCTGCTGAAAGGCATAAAACCCGAAAAAGCAAATTTATCTTTTATTTGTTCCGACCTCACGCATATTTCGGATTATGCCCGTTCTATTTCTACGAGTACCTACAAAGTAATGAAAAAAGCGTTGCCGGGGCCTTTTACTTTTATACTGGAAGCCAGCAGCAAAGTACCCAAGTTAGCCGGAGCTAAAAAGAAAACAGTTGGCATTCGGGTTCCCGACCACCAGATTCCGCTCAGCATTGTGCGGGAACTCGGGCACCCGCTTATTTCTACTTCTATGCGCGACGATGACGAAGTAATTGAATATTCGACCGACCCGGAACTGATTTTTGAAAAATACAAAAACGTGGTAGATATGGTGGTAGATGGCGGCTACGGCAATAACATACCGTCTACAGTATTAGATTGCCTTTCCGGAGAATGCGAAGTTACGCGGCAGGGAGCCGGCGATATTGCGGTATATCTCTAATAAATAAATCGGCTGATTTACACGCAATAATAATATTAGCGAATTGAGTCGGCCGTTGGCCGGCCTAATTGGCGGGTACGCACTTCCAGCGGCTCGTTATTAGGATTATTTACGCTGTTATTTTCAATGTTTTTCTGGCGGTTAATTTCGCTGGCCTGGTTATCGAGCCGGCGGGGCACCGACGATGGCGCACTGGTATTAACGGCCGAACCGTTATTGTAAATGGCACGGCGGTCCGCATCACTTTGGATCGTAGTCGGAACCGCCGCATTAAACTCACTATTTTCTCTTGCAGAAGTACAAGCCATCCCGACTAATCCAACTGCTACGTACATCCATCGGCTTATCTGTCTCATCTGCCTGCTAAGTCTTCTCATCTTACCTTCCCTCCTATTTTAGCGAGTTTCCATTTACCATTGTCAATAAAAATCAGGCTTCTTCTCCCTTTTGCAAAGCATTAAAACCAACTTCCGTTAATCGTAAACCCGTAATGTCGGGGGTAGCCCAGGCTTCTTTGCTTAAATGGTATTCGGCTTCTTTCAGCGAATCTTTGTAATGCTGCGGCTGGTCACTTTTCTCTTCCAGAAAAGGTAACAAATCCTCGTAAGATAACACCTCATTAGGCTGGGTACCAAATTGCCGGAAAGCATCCATAATGAGTTGGGCGGTATGTTGTATATTGTTACTGCTTGATATCAGGTCCATAATTTATAATATTATTATATTTATAAACTAAAAATACGGGTGCCCGGCGCAAAAGATATAAAATTTATCTTTTTATCGTTTTTACTTCTGTTTTGCAAAATCCAGAGCCGCCGAATTCAGGCAATAACGCAAACCGGTTGGCTTCGGACCATCGTCGAAAACGTGGCCCAAATGCGCTCCGCAGCGGCTGCATTCAACTTCGGTTCGCAACATGCCGGCGGTCCGGTCCTGCACTTCTTTCACCAATTCGGGCGCTATTGGTTTGTAAAAACTAGGCCAGCCGGTTCCGGAATCAAACTTAGTAGCCGAGGAAAATAATTGCTGATTACAGGCCACACAATGGTATACACCTTTGGCTTTGTTGTTATTATATTTATTAGAAAACGGACGCTCCGTACCTTCCTGGCGGGTAACATAATATTGCTCCGGAGTCATAATTTTACGCCATTCTGCATCCGTTTTTACCACCGTATCGGCCCGCGGAGTGCGGTTTAGTTGGGCAACTTTTCTGTTCGGTAAAGGAGCATCGCCGCTTTCGGCGGTGGTGGGCTTATCTTTTTGCTGGGCACAAGCAGTCAGCAACAGAGTAGTACAGAAAAAAAAGCTATATACAAATTTCATAAGTTTCGGATTTACATACAATGAGTGAATGAGTTATTTATTAAATAAATATTTAAAAATTAAAGCTTTACTTTTTTTGTTTGTTTTAAATTAATCATGTTTTACTAATTATTTAATAGATGTTACGCCTCATAGACTTAAATTACAGCGTTTATATCAAATAAGATTTAAGTTACAACAGTTTGACTATCTGATATTATCAAGAAAACAGTTTATCTAAATGCATAATTTAAGAAAAGCAGTAGTATAAAGAACTAATTCTAATATCTGGGAAGAGGGCTCTTGAGATTTCTGGTGCCAACGCAGGAGGCATTCCGACGATAGGAGGAAAAGAAATATCAGCAGCCCGAAGCCCAGGGACGGGGCCACGCGGCCGTGAGCGTTTTTAGGCAAAAAGAGCCCGTTAGCACCACTGCCTTGAAAGATGGAATCTTTCAAAAGTCAAACGTTTATCAGCTGTATTCATCTATAATTTGAGTTAATCAGTTTATTCCTTCTCATCCAGTATAACATACGCATCTTTCTAATGTTTAGGATTGCGTGTTTTTGTTATCAACCCCGAAACTTTTCTTTCCTAAATTATCTTTTAATTAACTAAGTCGCAAAGAGAGAGCAGATTGTTCTATATATGCTTAACTTTTTGTACCTTTGCGCCCTGAAAATAAAAGTAGATGAGTCAAAATATCAGAAACATTGCCATTATCGCCCACGTTGACCACGGCAAAACGACGTTGGTAGATAAAATTATCCATGCCTCCAAACTATTTGCGGAACACCAGCATTTCGACGACCTGATTCTGGACAACAATGATCTGGAACGCGAACGCGGCATTACCATTGTGTCTAAAAACGTATCGGTGCGTTATAAAGATGTTAAAATTAATATCATTGATACTCCTGGTCACGCCGACTTTGGCGGTGAAGTAGAGCGGGTGTTAAAAATGGCCGATGGCGTATTGCTATTGGTAGATGCTTTTGAAGGCGCTATGCCACAAACCCGTTTTGTACTGGGAAAAGCCATTGATTTGGGTTTAAAACCCATTGTAGTTGTAAATAAAGTTGACAAAGAAAACTGCCGGCCCGAAGAAGTACACGAGCAGGTTTTTGATTTAATGTTTAACCTGGGTGCTACCGAGGACCAACTGGACTTTGTAACGCTTTACGGCTCCAGCAAACAAGGCTGGATGAGCACCGACTGGAAACAAAAAACAGAAAATATTACGCCTTTACTGGATGCTATTATTGAAGTAATTCCACCGGCACCAGTACGGGAAGGTACTCCCCAGATGCAGATTACCTCTCTTGATTATTCTTCATTTGTGGGCCGTATTGCTATTGGCCGGGTACACCGTGGCACTTTGCGCGAAGGCGATAACATGAGTTTATGCAAAGGCGACGGCACTGTTAAAAAAGTAAGAATAAAAGAATTACAGGTTTTTGAAGGTTTAGGAAAAGCCCGGGTAGAAAGTGTATCCAGCGGTGAAATTTGTGCCGTAACGGGTATTGAAGGTTTTGACATTGGTGATACGTTAGCTGATGCTGAGAATCCAGAAGCGCTGGAGCGTATTTCTATTGACGAACCTACCATGAACATGTTATTTACTATTAATAACTCTCCGTTCTTTGGTAAAGAAGGTAAATTTGTAACCTCCCGTCACTTACGTGATCGTTTGTACAAAGAAACCGAAAAAAACCTGGCCTTGCGCGTTCAGGAAACTGATAAAGAAGATACTTTCCTGGTTTACGGACGGGGTATTCTCCACTTGTCGGTACTGATTGAAACCATGCGCCGCGAAGGTTACGAATTACAGGTAGGACAGCCGCAAGTAATTTTTAAAGACATCGACGGACAACGGAGCGAACCGATTGAACACTTAGTAGTTGATGTGCCCGATGAAAGTGCCGGTAAAGTAATTGAGTTGGTTACTGCCCGTAAAGGCGAACTAACCATTATGGAACCAAAAGGCGATTTGCAACACATTGAATTTAATATTCCGGCCCGGGGTTTAATTGGATTACGGAACAACGTGTTAACAGCAACTGCCGGAGAAGCTATCATGAACCACCGGTTTTTGGCGTATGAGCCGCATAAAGGCCCTATTCCAAGCCGTATAAACGGTTCTTTGATCTCTCTGGAAACCGGACCAGGCACCGCTTATTCTATCGATAAATTACAGGATCGGGGTATATTCTTCGTAGATCCGGGCGAAGAGGTGTATGCGGGTATGGTTATTGGTGAACACAGCCGGGGCAACGATATTACGGTAAACATCCAAAAAGGCAAGCAGCTGACCAACATGCGGGCTTCCGGCTCGGATAATAACGTTAAAATTGTACCGAAAAAGCAGTTTTCCTTGGAAGAAGCCATGGAGTATATCCAGAAAGATGAATTATTGGAGGTAACGCCAAAAAGCATCCGGATGCGTAAAATCTACCTCGACGAAAATGATCGTAAACGGTACGAAAAACGCGACGAGGAATAATTAAAATTCTTAGCCAATAAAAAGAGGGTGCTGCAGTTGTAGCACCCTCTTTTATTTTTTGGTAAAAATATCAGAACTTCATCATCAAAAGCCCGATTAGAAATACATGGTATTATTTAAGGCAATTACGGCTTCTTTAAAGTCTTCGCGGCGAATAATAAATTGCAGGTTTACTTTGCGCATCGAAAATCCGGCACTAATAATATTGATTTCCTTTCCGGCTAACGCATCCGCCGCTTTGGCCAGCACGCCGGGCTGGTCGATATTAGAGCCAATGAGGCACACAATGGCTACCGGCGCGGCGGTTACTTGCTGAAACTGGCCTTCTAAATCCTGAATTAAATCGATATTAAAATCTTTTTCCCACACTACTAAAGAAATGCTGTTGGCGCTAGTCGATTTAAAAATATAGCTGATGCCGTATTTACCAAAAGCCTGCATGATCTTTAAATCAAAACCTACGGTACCCACCATCAGCGGATCATACACATCAATAATCATTACTTTTTCGGTACCGGTTATTACTTCTAAACGCTTATGCGGCGATACATACTCGCGGGTAATCAAGGTGCCGGGATGTTCCGGTTCGAAAGTATTTTTAATGCGCAGGTTAATGCCGTTAATCTCCAGGGGTTTACTAGCTTTAGGATGAATGGCTTCCATGCCCACATCGGCCAGTTGGTCGGCTACATCGTAATTAGTTGATACCACCGGCACGCAATTTTCCAGTCCTACCAAAGCCGGATCGGCTGATGACAAATGGTATTCTTTGTGAATGATGGCCTCCTGCGGCTGTACGGCTACGGCTATTTTACTAAAGGTAACTTCCGAGTAACCACGGTCAAACTCCCGCATAATACCTTCGGTACCTTTGGTATAGCCCGTAACTATACAAATAGTTTTATCGAAGGCAATGTTTTTAAAAGAATGAATAATGCGCTGATCGATGGTATAGGGCTCATGATCGTGAAAGCCGCTTAAATCTACTAAAGTAGCATTAATATTCATGTTTTGCAGGATATTGGTAAAATTAAAAGCGGAGTGCGCTTCGCCGATAGAAGCCAGAATTTCGCGGGCAGCCTGCAAAATACTTTCGGCACTTACATAACCCGATCCCAACACATTTACCAGATTATCGAGGTATTGCTGGGCATGCTGAATGCGTTGCTCAATAAACGCATCGGCGGCGGCTACATCTAAACCCAGGTGCGCGAAAGTGGTATTTAGTTCCTTTAACTTTTGGGTTACCTCGTGTAAAGAATGATGAAAATCTTTGTAATTGGCAATCTGATGATAAACGCCGGGAGCGCCGGTCTTTTTATTTTCCAGCAACCAGTTTGTTACGCCCGAAAAGGCTGACACCACAAATATCCGGTTATACAAAGCATCGCCGGATCTTTCGAACAAGATAATATTTTGGATTACATCCTGCAGGGCACTCATACTGGTGCCACCGATTTTTTCTACTGTTAGCATTATTAAAAAATCAAATAATAACAAGGGCGCCAATGCCAAGCCTTGTGTATAAATAAAAAGATTAAATAATCTGAATAAATCACCTAATTATCTTGCAAATAAAGGAGGAAAAAATTGGGAGTGGAAATTAAAAATGAATTTACTAAAATAGTATTCTTTATTTTCTCTTTAATTTTCGGCTATATAGTACCAATATAGCATTGCGCATGCGCTTTATTAAAGAATTACCTACTAATTAATTGATAAGTTAGCAGTTAGCAATTGCTGGTGCCAGCGTCCTCGCTGGTGCCGGGCTTACTCCGGCCTCTGGCCGCTCCCATTGATTTAGTATAAACTTTGCCCAAGCGTTTATAGCGGCCGGAGGCCGGAAGAAAGTAGGCACGGGCGAGGACGCCCGCGCCAGATAACTTGCACGTCTCTCATTATATCAGTTTAAAATAAAAAAGCTGCTTGATATCGCTCAGGCAGCTTTTTTATTTTATTTGACAATATTTTAAAAATTAGCCAGAGCCGCATTTAAAGTGGCACTAGGGCGCATGGCTTCTTCTGCTTTAACGGTATCCGGATGGTAGTAACCACCTAAATCAACCGGCTTGCCTTGGGCAGCAATTTGTTCGTCCACAATCTGCTTTTCGTTTTCAGTTAATTGCTGCGCCAGGTTAGCGAATTTAGCCTTTAGTTCCTGATCTTTAGTTTGTTCAGCCAGGGCTTGGGCCCAGTATAAAGCCAGGTAAAAATGACTGCCCCGGTTATCGATGCCGCCTACTTTACGGGAGGGCGATTTATCTTTCTCTAAAAATTCTCCGTTCGCCTGGTTTAAAGCTTCGGCTAATACGGCAGTTTTTTCATTTTTAGTTTTAAAAGCCAAATCTTCCAGTGAAACCGCCAAAGCTAAAAATTCACCTAAAGAATCCCAGCGCAGGTAATTTTCTTCCGTAAACTGCTGCACGTGTTTCGGCGCCGATCCGCCGGCTCCGGTTTCGAACAGCCCGCCGCCATCTAACAAAGGCACGATGGAAAGCATTTTGGCGCTGGTACCTAATTCAATAATCGGAAATAAATCGGTTAAATAATCGCGTAGTACGTTACCAGTTACCGAAATAGTATCTTTACCGGCTTTAGCCCGCTCACAAGTGTAGCGCATGGCTTCTACCGGCGACATAATTTTTACTTCCAAACCAGCAGTATCATGGTCCTTTAAGTAACGTTCTACTTTCTGGATCAGGTTGGCGTCGTGGGCGCGGTTTTTATCTAACCAGAAAATGGCCGGCGTATTGGTAATCCGCGCACGGGTTACAGCCAGTTTCACCCAGTCCTGGATAGGTAAATCTTTGGTCTGGCACATCCGCCAAATGTCGCCTTCCTGTACCGGGTGTTCCATTAAGGTATTGCCGGCCGCATCTACCACCCGCACGGTACCGTTTTCGGTCATCTGGAAAGTTTTGTCGTGCGATCCGTATTCTTCGGCTTTCTGGGCCATTAAACCAATATTTGGCACTGTACCCATGGTGCTGGGGTTGAAGGCGCCGTTTTCTTTACAGAAGTCGATTACCTCCTGGTAAATACCGGCATAACTGCGGTCCGGAATCATAAATTTGGTATCGTGCAGTTTGCCATCCGGTCCCCACATCTGGCCGGAAGTACGAATAGCCGCCGGCATGGAAGCATCAATAATCACATCGTTGGGCACATTTAAGTTGGTAATACCTTTCGAAGAATCTACCATTGCTAATTCGGGCTGGGCTTGGTAAATGGCCTTGATATCAGCTTCTATGCTGGCTCTTTGGCCTTCGGGTAAGCTTTGAATTTTATTTAAAACGTCACCGAAACCGTTATTGGGGTCTACCCCAATCTGTTCGAATACCGCCGCGTGTTTCTCGAATAAATCTTTAAAGAAAACGGTAACAGCGTGCCCGAACATAATCGGGTCCGATACTTTCATCATGGTAGCTTTCAGGTGAAGGGATAATAACACGCCCTGCGCTTTCGCGTCCGCAATCTGCTTTTCATAAAAGTCGCGTAAGGCTTGCTTGCTCATTACTGAAGCATCAATTACTTCGCCGGCTTTCAGGTTTAAATTATCTTTCAGCGTTTTGGTTGAACCATTGGCGCCCACAAACTCTATTTTCACGGCACCAGCTTGCTCCATTACCACCGATTGCTCGCTGCCGTAAAAATCACCGTTTTCCATGTGGGCCACGTGCGATTTGGTGTCGGCTGACCAGGCACCCATAGAATGCGGGTTCTTTTGGGCGTATTCTTTTACCGGAGGTGCTACCCGCCGGTCGGAATTTCCTTCGCGTAAAACCGGGTTTACCGCACTACCTAATACTTTGGCGTAGCGGGCTTTAATTTCTTTATCCGCCTCGCTTTGGGCATCGGCCGGATAATCAGGAATATTATAACCTTGTGCCTGCAATTCTTTAATAGCGGCCGCTAATTGCGGAATAGAAGCACTGATATTCGGTAGTTTGATGATATTCGCTTCCGGTGTTTTGGCCAATTCTCCCAGGTAAGCCAAGTCATCGTTTTGTTTCTGCTCATCGGTTAGGTTTTCCGGGAAGGTAGCCAGAATACGGCCAGCCAGCGAAATATCCCGGGTTTCCACTTCAATACCGGCGGCTTTCGTGAAGGTTTGTACAATAGGCAAAAAAGAATAAGTTGCCAAGGCCGGAGCCTCATCGGTTATGGTGTAAATGATTTTAGCTGTTTTTGTCGTCATTTTGTTCCTTTGATTTAAGGTTTTCTTATCACCAGTCAAGGTGATAATACTATTAGTTGATTAAGTTTAAAACAGGTCTTAAAAAGCAAATATACGAGTCTTTTCGATTTAGGGGTATTTCCATTAGATAGTGCATTTAAATTACTGTATTTAATGACCTGTTTCGCCATTTCTCCCTGCTGACAGAAGAAAAAACTCTCGGGCAAACGTTAGTAAATTTGTAAGTGGCAAACAAGTTTCCGGTTCTATAACACCGCTTATTTATGTACACGTATATAAAATCAAAAAAGAAGTTATATTTTACTAAAGTTAGAATTTACGCTTTTATGACCCGCATTACTTTATTCCTGCTGGTAACGTTTGCTTTAGGAGCTTGCGAAACCCAAAATAAGCGTATAAATGAGACCGAAAAAACTAAAGTTAAACTATCGGTGCCAACCGATACTATGCCAGCAACGCAAGTTACTGATTTGAAAACCGCTGCAGATTCCGGCCAAACGGCGGCTCTAACCTCTTCCGACCCTACCCGCTTCAAAGAAGTATTTGGCAAACTTTTTACGACCATTCAAACCGCCGATGCGGCTGCTTTCAACCAGTTCATTCATCCGGATTATGATTTGTATATCCTGGAGCAACCCGGTGCCGTACCAAAGTTCACCAAAGTAGCCGACATCAACGTATTTCAACGTTATTTCGGAGCTAAAACTTTTTTTAGCATCCGCGAAGAGCTTACGGCTTGTAAGTTGCAGGAAGCTCCCTTACCTAATTTTAATTGTGAAGGACAGCCTGGTAATCCGGCGGGTTATGCGCAGCAAGGTTGCTTTGTAGCCGATGCCCAGGCTTTTCGGAAAAACCAGGCTCATTTATACGCCGGTTTGCCTCCAGCCGATATACAGCAAATTGTAGTTACTAAAAAATCACTTACCAAAACAGTTTTGCATACCGCTACCGGCTATAAATTCCATTGGGGCAACATAAAAGGGCAATGGTATGTACTGTTTATAGAATTAATTACACCTTGCAGCGCTTAAGTTCAGTTTATTTATATGTATTATAACCCCCACCCACCCGTAGATCCGGAATTGCTCCGGCAACTAACCGAAAAACAGCGCGAATTAAGCCAACAGGTAATTATCCAGAAACCGGATTTTAAGATCAATACTATTGCGGGTTGCGATTCTTCTTTTATCGGCGAAAATATTCTATCGGTATTTGTGGTGTTAGATTTTGCATCGCTACAGATACTGGAAAAACAATGGCATTACGGCGAAGTAACGTTACCGTACATTCCGGGATTTTTGGCTTTCCGGGAAGCTCCTAATTTATTGAAAGCTTACGAGAAACTACAACTAAAACCCGATGTGATTATGGTAGACGGTCACGGCATTTCGCATCCGCGCCGCATGGGTATTGCGAGTCATTTGGGAGTGCATTTACAAAAGCCTACTATGGGCCTAGCCAAAAATATATTGGCGGGCAAATTTGAGGAACCCGCCGCGGCCCAGGGTTCCGTTAGCCCGGTCATACACCGACAGGAACATATAGCCAACGCCATTCGGACTAAAGAAAAAGTAAAAGCGGTATTTGCCTCCGCCGGGCACTTACTAGACTTAGAAACGGCTACCCAACTGGCATTTGCCACCACCCGTAAATACAAATTACCCGAACCTACCCGCCTGGCCGACCATTATGCCGAAGTATTGAAAAAAGAAGTACGATGAAAATTTTCAGGTATATTCTTTGCTCCTATCATACTAAAAAACCGCTTTACTAATTTAGTAATCAGTTGTTTATTACATATTTTTTTTCGTTCCTTTATAGTAAATATAAAATATAGAGAAATGGAAAGAAACGAAAATGAATTTTGGTCGGCTAATAACAATGACCCCGGTTTAAATATAAACCCCGAAATAAAACATTACCTGCGTGAAACCGCCGGCTGGGGAAAGTTCCTGGGTATTTTGGGTTTTGTTTTTATTAGTTTAATGCTGCTCGGATTACTGGGTTTCAGCATGTTTTTCTCTAATTCTTTTCAGAACGGAGCCAATCCGTATGGGGCCGGACCCAATATGGGCATTTTGATGGGGATTTATTTCCTGTTTTTCGCCGCGTTGTATTTTTTCCCTTCTTGGTATATTTACCAGTTTGCTACTAAAACTAAAACCGCTCTTTTGTATAACCAGGAAACAGATCTCATCCGTGCATTTTCCAGGCTTAAATCTTTCTTTAAATTCTGGGGCATTTTAACCATTGTTTTTCTGGCCTTCTACGGTTTAGCTTTGCTGGCAATGGGATTTGGCATGTTCATGGCCAGGTAACTGCATCCGAATAATTTATATTAATCCCTATTTACCAGATTCTTCCGGATGAATAAGTGTTTTCATCGTTCCGAAATAATATATTTAAGTTCTATAAACCGCTACCGGATAAATTTAGCATAACTTTTACCTGTCTTTTTGGGTTTAAACTTCTGTAAACGAAACTTAAAACTAAAACTATGGAAAATATATCAGGAAAAACGGCTTTAATTACCGGTGCCTCCAGCGGCATTGGCTATGAACTAACCAAGTGTTTTGCCCGCGATGGCCACAGCGTTATTATGGTGGCCAACCAGGAAGACAAATTGCAACAGGCAGCCCAGCAAATTAGCACTGAATTCCCCTTGGTGCGGGTAGAAGCTATTTCGATAGATCTGAGCAAAGATGGCGCCGCCGACCGGCTTTACTCCGAAGTGCAGGACCGGGGCTTGCAGGTTGAATATTTAGTGAACGATGCCGGTTTTGGCGAAAGAGGTTCTTTCCTGGAAACCGAATTAGACAAAGAAATAGCCATGATTCACTTAAATATTATTTCTTTGGTAACCCTAACCAAACGTTATTTAAGAGAAATGGTAACCCGGGGTTCAGGTAAAATAATGCAATTAAGCTCAGTAGCTGCTTTTTTACCGCACCCCTTATTGGCCGTTTATGCCGCCAGCAAATCTTTTGTTAAATCTTTTTCCGAATCTTTACAAGATGAAATAAAAGATACCAACATCACCATTACGGTTCTTTGCCCGCCGCCAACGGATACTAATTTCTTTGAAGCCGCCAATATGGAAAATTCTAAAATTGCGAACTCTTCGCAGGTGCAGGAAGCCAACGAAGTAGCGCAGGCCGGTTATAAAGGTATGATGAACGGCGATGCCCGCGTTTTGCCTACTTTTGTGGCCAAAATGTACGCCGCTCAGGGCATCACCTTACCAGATTCGGTTAATGCCGCCATTGTGCACAAACAACTGGAAGACGAAAAAAAGTAACATCATAATAAAAGCTCCTGACCTTACATCAGGAGCTTTTTTAGTTAAAAAAATAAAGTTATGGAAAATCAATCAGGAAAAATTGCGCTTATAACCGGTGCTTCCAGTGGCATTGGTTTTGAACTAACCCGCTGTTTTGCCCGCGATAACTACCAGGTTATTATGGTAGCCCATTTCCGGGATAAATTACAAGCCGCTGCACAACAAATACAACAGGAATTTCCGACTGTAACAGTTCATACCATTGCTATCGATTTAAGCAAAGATAATGCGCCCGATAAGTTATTTACGGAAGTACAACAGCACGGCTGGCAGTTGGATGCTTTGGTAAATAACGCTGGTTTCGGCGAATATGGTCCTTTTGCCGAATCAGACTGGGCTAAAGAATCGGCCATGATTCACCTGAACGTTATTTCTCTGGTGCACATGACCAAGCTATTCCTGCCCGGTATGTTAAGCCGCAACTCCGGTAAAATATTGCAGTTAGGTTCGGTAGCTTCTTTTATGCCGGCCCCTTTGCAATCGGTATACGGTGCCACGAAAGCTTTTATTTTATCGTTCAGCGAAGCGCTGCAAGAAGAATTAAAAGAAACCAATGTTACCGTTACCGTATTGTGCCCACCAGCCACGGATACGAATTTCTTTAAAGTAGCCGGAGCCGAAAACAGCAAAATGGTACAAGACGGCAGTATGGCATCGGCCGAAGAAGTGGCCGCCGGTGGTTACGAAGCCCTGATTAAAGGCGATGCGCGGGCGGTACCAACTTTTAAAGCTAAAATGGAAGTGGCGCAAGCCAATATTTTACCTGATTCGGTGGTAGCTACTATGATGCACAAGCAATCGGAAGAGAAAAAACCGGAGGAAGCTACGGCCAACAATGAAAGTACCTCTGAGGCTGCGGAAAATCAGGTAACAACATCTGAAACTACGCCAAAGAAAAAAGCCAGTGCTAAATCTATTAAAGCAGAATCGACGGCAGACGAAGCTCCGGCTAAAAAGAAAAGCAGTAAAAAGAAAGAGTAATATGCGCTTATAAGAACTAATTCAATTTAGTTTGTTTAACTGATATTTAGCAAAGTTGCTATACAGTCAATTATTACCATTTATTACAGTTCATGCTGGAAGTATCTTGTGAGTAGGTCATAAGTTTCTTCCTAAATGACGGCTGATTACCAGCAAGCCTTATCTATTTTCTAGAAAAGGCTTGCTGGTAATTATTTATCAAACTTTACTTTGTTCAGTTCGGCTATCAAGGCAAAGCGCCTTTTGTATATTTCCCGGAAATTAGATATAATCTTTTCTACCACCGGTTTTCCGCCTTCTAACAGTAGCATTTGTTTTAGAACTTTGGCTACAGTTTGATAACTGGATTTGTTGGTATTATGGGCCGCACATTCCTGCACGGCTTTCCTATACATTTCTAATAATTGCGGGCTGTAACTTTTAGGAAAATGCGTACTGGTTTGCAGCAGCAGGTCTAGAGTAGGCCGTTTGCTTATATAATGGAAGAGGCGGGGCCAATCCTGCAAGGCGATAAAAGTAGGTGCCAACCGGTATCCCCAAAACGACCAATTGGCTTTTTTTTCCTCTTCCTCTAATGGTTTCTGGACTATTTTTTTATACTCGTCCGGCCACATTTCCGGACTATAATATTCTTTCAGTTTAAGTAAATATTCGGGATTGTACGTACTATAATAAAGTTTAAGCGCCTGTTGCCGTATACCCGGTATGTCTTGTTCCTGTTCGGCAATCCGCATAAGCCAGGAAACCCACTTATTTTCATCTACAATGGTGGTTTTGCGGTCGCTGGCCAGTATTTCCAACACATACTTTTTGGCTAATGCATAATTTTTATCTGTAAGTGCCCGATTTATAAGTATTTCCCGGAATTCCGGCAGATGCTTGTATTCTTCGATTAAATTATCGGCATCTGCCCGGCGGTTCCGGCCGGCTAAAAAGTTGGCCAGAAATAAAGTCAGTTGCTTTTCGTTGTAAGTTTCCGGAATAAATAAAATTTGTTTAAGGATTCCGGCATATAAAGCATTATGTTTAGAACCTTTGCTTTTGGCTGATTTTTTTTGTTTTTGCTGATGCAACAAATCCCGGATTTCCCGGATAAGGTGGTCTTCTTTGGTTTTATCGATTGCCAGCATATCGGCGAGTTCCAGCCAGTTTTGGGCAAAACCCATTTCGTGGTAGGTAACCTGCGGAAGTTCTTTTATAACGTAGCTAAATAAATTTTCTTTGAGGTTTACTGGCACCGGAGCTTTTACTAATTGTACTAATAAAGAAAAAGCCGTATCTACGGCATCCTCAAATTTACCACCGGTTTCTTCCAGGTTATTTGTCTGCAGAATAATCTTTTCAATAATGGCCTGGCATATAAGTACTACTTCGCTGTAATATTTCCGGGCGAATAAATTTTTGGCTTGTGCCAATAATTCCTGCACCGGTTTCAGTACTTTGGTTCTATTAGCATATTCTATAAACCCGGTGCGATCGGCAGCTGCTTTAAAAGCATTATCCAGAATAAGCTCGTACTTTTCTTTTCCTTCTATACCGGTTTGGTCCGGGAATCGGGCCAACAGCATGGTGCCAAATTCATTTTTCTTAAGGGCATAAGCCAGTAAAAAAGCTTTTAACTCCGGGTAGCTTACATTATCCAGAATTTCCTGCACCATTTTTTTGGTAGTGGGCGCTTTGGCGGGTTTAGTAGTAGTAGTAGTAGTAGTAGTAGTAGTAGTAGTAGTAGTAGTAGTAGCGGTCTTGCTTTTTGGTGCAGCGGCTGGTTGAGATTTACTTTCCTTAATAGCATAAATGGTAGCTACCACGTGCTTACAAACCGGACCATATTCGTACGGACAACTGCAATCGTAATAATTTATTTTATTTTTAACCTGATGAATTTCTACTTCGTAAGACTCCGATCCTACTACCACGGCATACCATTTGTTGCTTTCATATTCATCTATATTAGTAACCGCTCCTTCTTCGAAATAAGCTTTGCCTCGTTTTAAGATTGTATCATCTACTTGCTCTGCCAATTTATTCAGGTCTAGTTTCATCATCCGATAAAAGTAATGTTAAAGCATTAATTTATGGTTGTCAAAAAGCAAACGTAATTCTTCCGGCAAAATGTAAATTATTTTTGATATAATTTATCTATAAACAAGTTATTAACGGTTTTAAAATAATGCCGGTTGACATACTTAATTGCTCTTAAATTAAGTATAGGTTTATGTAGCGGCGCTACATTGTAACGCCGGATTGGTAATAGGAACTCAGGCTGGTTCGGGGTAGGGCAAGAAAATTTTAAACATATACTGCTACGACGTTACAAGGAAACGCTGCTACAAGGAAACCGAAACCAATGGAGCTGTTATAATTAGTTTAGATAATTAACGGCTGCTTTTCAAAATAACTTTTACCATTCGTAATATAGCTTTAAATTATATAAAGAATTTAGGTAGGGTCTGCTGATAATTAATGCCATTCTGGCACAATACAAAGAAATAGACTAGTATTAAACCGCCAATATTTCCGAAAAACAACTAAAAACAAGCTTGGCGGGTAATTTGATTAAGAGTTCAACGTAAGAACAGGAAACACCGATAAAGCTATGAACTTTAATAATTATACCATCAAATCGCAGGAAGCTATTCAGAAGGCTACTGAGATTGCCGGTGCCAATCAGCAGCAAGCGGTTGAAACCGGACATATTCTGAAAGGAATTCAGCAGACCGACGAAAACGTGATTACCTTTTTGGGCAAGAAGTTAGGTGTTAACCAGAACATGTTAAACATGAGTCTGAACGCCATTGTGGACGGCTATCCGAAAGTAAGTGGCGGCAGTCCGTATTTGTCGGATGCATCGGCCGCCGCATTGCAAAAAGCTACTTCTTATTTAAAAGAATTTAAAGATGAATACGTAGCCATTGAGCATATTTTATTAGGCTTACTGGCTGGGCGCGACCAGGTAGCTACTTTACTGAAAGACGTAGGTTTTACCGAAAAGCACCTGAAAGCAGCTATAAAAGAATTGCGGGGCGATCAGAAGGTAACCGATCAAAACGCCGAAACTAAATATAATTCGCTAAAGAAATACGCCAAAGATTTAAACGAACTGGCCCGCGCCGGTAAAATAGACCCGGTTATTGGCCGCGACGAAGAAATCCGACGGGTACTGCAAATACTATCGCGCCGTACCAAAAACAACCCGGTATTGTTAGGGGAGCCCGGCGTAGGTAAAACCGCCATTGTAGAAGGTTTAGCCCAACGCATTGTATCCGGTGACGTGCCCGAAAACCTAAAATCCAAAACTTTGATGAGTTTGGATATGGGTTTACTAGTAGCCGGTGCTAAATACAAAGGTGAGTTTGAAGAACGTCTGAAAGCCGTTATTAAAGAAGTAACCGACTCTGAAGGCGAAATTGTACTCTTTATTGATGAGATGCATACCTTAATTGGCGCCGGTGGTGGCGGTGAAAGCGCCATGGATGCGGCTAACCTGTTAAAACCAGCCTTGGCCCGCGGGGAATTACACGCCATTGGTGCCACCACTTTAAAAGAATATCAGAAATACATCGAAAAAGATAAAGCCTTAGAACGTCGTTTTCAGGCCGTAACGGTAGATGAGCCCAGCGTGCAGGATGCTATTTCTATCTTGCGGGGTATTAAAGATAAATACGAGTTGCACCACGGCGTGCGCATTAAAGACGATGCCATTATTGCTTCGGTAGAATTATCGAGCCGGTATATTTCCGACCGTTTTCTGCCCGATAAAGCCATCGACTTAATGGATGAAGCCGCCGCGAAACTGCGCATTGAAATCGACTCCTTGCCGGTAGAACTGGACGAAATTCAGCGCAAAATTATGCAGCTGGAAATTGAACGGGAAGCTATTCGCCGGGAAAATGACAAAGATAAAGAAACTACTTTATCGAAGGAAATTGCCGATTTAAGTGAAAAACGCGATGACCTGAAAGCCAAATGGCAAAATGAAAAACAGGTAATTACCGGTATCCAGACTGAAAAAGAAAATATTGAACGCTATAAATTAGAAGCCGAACAAGCCGAAAGAAGCGGTGATTATGGCCGCGTAGCCGAGCTGCGTTACGGTAAAATACAGGAAAGTGAGCGCAAATTAAAAGATTTGCAGATCCAGGTGGAAGAGCTGCAAAACGGCGATGCCATGCTGAAAGAAGAAGTTACCTCCGAAGATATTGCCGAAGTAGTTGCCAAGTGGACCGGTATTCCGGTAAGTAAAATGCTGCAGAGCGACCGCGAAAAACTGTTGCACCTGGAAGAAGAACTGGGTAAACGCGTAGCGGGCCAGGAAGAAGCCATTGGCGCTATTTCGGATGCGGTGCGCCGGAGCCGGGCTGGTTTGCAAGATCCGAAACGTCCCATTGGTTCGTTTATTTTCCTGGGTACCACCGGGGTAGGTAAAACCGAGTTAGCCAAAGCCTTGGCTGATTTCTTGTTCAACGACGAGAACGCGATGGTGCGGATTGATATGAGCGAGTACCAGGAACGCCACGCCGTAAGCCGGCTGATTGGAGCGCCTCCGGGATACGTGGGTTACGACGAAGGCGGCCAGTTAACCGAAGCCGTGCGCCGGAAACCTTACAGTGTAATTTTGCTGGATGAGATTGAAAAAGCGCATCCGGATGTATTTAACATCTTATTGCAAGTGCTAGATGATGGCCGCTTAACCGATAACAAAGGCCGGGTAACTAACTTTAAAAACACCATCATCATCATGACTTCCAACACGGGTGCCCATATCATCCAAAGCAACTTTGCGGATATGGAAGACTATAACCGCGAGCAGATAATAGAACGGACCAAAGACGAGGTATTTGAGTTGCTAAAACAAAATATGCGGCCCGAGTTCCTGAACCGGATTGATGAACTGATTATGTTCCGGCCGTTGAGCCATAATGAACTGCGGAAAATTGTGACCATCCAGTTCCGGCACATTCAGGATCGTTTACAAGAAGCTGGTATCCGGCTGGAAGCTACCGACGAAGTACTGGATTATTTGGGCGAACAAGGTTACGATCCGCAATTTGGCGCCCGTCCGCTGAAACGCGTACTGCAAACTAGAATCTTGAACGAGTTATCGAAAGAAATTCTGGCCGGTAACATACGGAAAGATGCGGTAGTGGAAGCGGTGCTGGTGGATGATAAAATTCATTTCATCAACATTGATATTGAAATTCCGCTGGACCGGTAATTATATTTTAAATGAAATAAAAAGCCTTCTCTTACTGGGGAAGGCTTTTTTGTTTTATTGCTTTCTTACATGCTATTTTGAAGGAAGATTTAATATCCATAAACATGCTTTTACAATTCTTAATTGTTATTTTGATACTGGGTTTGGGAATGTACTTTAGTGTAAGAACTAATAAACTAACCGAAGCTGGTGCTTTAACAGGTGGCATTTTAGGATTTTGCATTTTCCTGGGTGGCGGCTTTACCGGCTTAATCATGCTAGCTACCTTTTTTATTCTGGGTTCGGCGGTCTCTTCGTATAAAATAAAATATAAAACCAGTCTAGGCTTAGCCGAAGAAAACCAAGGCCAACGCAAAGCTGGCCAGGTGCTGGCAAATGGCGGCGTTGCGGCTCTTGCCGGATTATTGGCCTGGTTGTTCCCGGCTAGTGCCACGCTATTTCAATTAATGCTGGCGGCTGCTTTTGCCGCAGCTACTTCCGATACCTTTTCATCCGAACTGGGTAATATTCACGGCCGGCGCTACTTCGATATTTTAACCTTTAAACCGGGTACAAAGGGCGAAAATGGAGTAATTAGCTTTGAAGGGACTTTATTTGGCTTTTTAGGCAGTTGCCTGATTGGAATAATTTATGGATTTGGGTTTAACTGGGATAAGTCGGTATTTTGGGTAATATTTGCCGGTTTAATCGGCAACCTGGCTGACTCTGTTTTAGGAGCAACTTTAGAGCGTAAAAGAATATTAAACAATGATGCAGTTAATTTCCTGAATACATTAATTGGGGCGTTAGTTGCAGGATTATTTTATGTATTAGTTTGAATACAATATACCTATCAACTTGAATAAACACCTGATGATAAACCGTTAATTTATTGATTCCAATCCAATATTGATTCCAGGTCAATCTTGTCATTCAGCAGGAAACTTGTTAATTTACTGCAAACAAGTTTCCTGCTGAATGACAACAGTAAGGTTGAACGGCAGGAGTGAGCTAAAATAAGAAATCCGGTTTTAATGTTAAAAGGAAATTATTTTGTTTATATAACTACCAACCCTTCCAAAACGGTTTTATATACAGGCGTTACGAATGATTTACCAACCCGTATGCGCCAGCATTATGAAAACCGCGGTAATTCTAAAAACTTTGCCGGTAAATTTTATTGTTATCGGCTATCATATTATGAAAGGTATTCAGATGTTAATATGGCTATTGAACGAGAAAAAGAAATTAAAAATTTAAGCAGAGAAGTTAAAATTGATCTTATAACAACTTTGAATCCAAAATGGAACTTCCTTATTGCTGAGTAATTCAGAATTCTAACAAGTTTCCTGCTGAATGACAAAATAAAGAACTGATATCTCACAAGCGAGAATGCTTTTGGCAGCAGGCATACAATAATTCAAACTATTAGATCTGCTTTAGACTTCCATCTAAAATATAGGCTTTCCCTTTCTGTGTTTTTAAACTGATAACCTGATCTCCGTATCTTACTCTACAAGTATTTCCTAATTTAGATAATATTTTTACTTGCTTCAGTTTACCATTTTCCCAATCTAAGTCTACCTCAAAACCACCGCGCGCTACAATACCATGAATATACCCTTTTTGCCAGGCAATGGGCAGAGCGGGTAAAAGCTGTACTTCTCCGGCATGGCTTTGCATCAGCATTTCGGTAATACCGGCAGTAGCGCCAAAGTTGCCATCTATCTGGAAAGGCGGGTGGGTATCGAATAAATTAGGCAAGGTTGATTTGCGGAGTAAGGCTATTAAGTTTTCGTAAGCAGCTTCGCCATCCTGCAAGCGGGCGAAGAAATTTACAATCCAGGCGCGGCTCCAGCCGGTATGTCCGCCGCCGTGCGACAAACGATAGTCGATGGTTTTGCGGGCAGCCGCCAGTAGTTCGGGGTTTTGCTGTTTCGTAATTTGCCGACCCGGGTGCAAGCCAAACAATTGCGATATGTGCCGGTGGCCGGGTTCCGGTTCTTCAAATTCTTCGGTCCACTCCATTATACGGCCATCGCTGCCGATTTTAGTCGGCGCCAAACGGGATAAGACAGCTTCTAATCTTTTCCGGAAGGCCGCATCGGTTTTCAAAACTTTACTTGCCGCAATGGTGTTCGAAAGTAAATCCCGGATAATCATGTGATCCATGGTGGGCCCCATTACCATGGTAGCTACTTCGCCGGATTTGGTTTTAAAAGTATTTTCCGGCGATATAGACGGCCCCGAAACCAATTGGTGCGTTACCGGATTTTCAACCAGGTAATTCGCACAAAACTCGGCGGCTTCTTTCAGGTTGGGGTAAGCTAGTTCTTGCAGGTATTTTTTATCTTCGGTAAATAAATAATGCTCCCATAAATGTTGCGCACTCCAGGCCAGTCCCATCGGCCACATGGCCCACTGGGTTTGGCCGTAGGTTTCGGTAAAAAGCCACGGATCGGTAGTAAAATGAGCTACCGTCCCCTTTACCCCGTACATGTCCTGGGCGGTTTTGCGGGCATCCGGGCGCAGCTTATCTATAAAATTTAAATACGGCAGGTGCAGTTCCGATAAATTGGTAACCTCGGCGGGCCAGTAATTCATCTGGATATTAATATTAATGTGGTAATCGGCACTCCAGGGCGGGTACAAGCCATCGGACCAAATGCCCTGCAGGTTGGCGGGCAAACCGCCGGGCCGCGAACTGCTGATGAGCAAATAACGGCCGAACTGGTAGTACAAGGCCAGCAACTGCGGATCTAAGTTCCCTTTTTGCATAGCCAAGACCCGCGTATCAGTCGGGAAATATATTGCTTCGGATTTGCCTAAATCCAGATCTACCCGCTTAAAATAAGCCTGGTAATCTTTAACGTGGTCGGTTTTAAGCTGCGGAAAAAGCTTCTTTTGGGCCGAAGCTAGCTGGTTGCCGGCTAAAGTTAGGGGATCGTCGCCTCGGTAATCGGTAGCCGCGGTTACTAACAAGGTAACCGCATTGGCATCCGCAATAGACATGGTGCCGTCATTAGCAGTAAGGGTACCTCCTTCCGGCAAAATTTTCAGGCGCAGCACCATTTTTACCCCCATGCCGTCGTTTATATGTTCACTTACAGTCAGTTCATCTTTTACCGCTGTTATTTTGGCTTTATCGCCGGGTCGGCTGTATTTTAAATTAAAAGCAAGTGCTCCCGGCTTATCGGCGGTGAGCCGCACCACCAACACCTGGTCGGGCGCACTGGAAAAAATTTCGCGGGTAAAAAAAGCTTTTTCCGTGCGATAACTCACTTTAGCTACGGCCGTTTCCAGGTCCAGTTCCCGGCGGTATTCCGATATATTTTGCTGATTTAAAAATTCCAACTGTAAATCGCCCAAGGTTTGGTAACTGCTGTTGGTCTTTTTATCGCCCATCATATTTTCCTGGGCCAGCTTTTGCGCTTCGGCGTATTTGCCGGCAAAAAGTAATTCCCGCACCTGGGGCAAAGCTTGTCGGGAGTTAGGATTGACAAAATCTTCCGGTTTGCCGCTCCAGACAGATTCTTCGTTTAATTGCAGTCTTTCGTTGGTAATACCGCCAAACACCATGGCACCTAACCGGCCGTTTCCTACCGGCAGCGCTTCGTTCCAGTTATTTGCCGGATGATTAAACCATATTTTCAGTTCATCCCCCGATGCCTGGCCTGTCTCTTGGGAAAATGCCGGCAGCGCCAGAAAAAGAATAATAAACCACAAGCAGCCTGGTTTAGAAACAATTCGGTTAAAGAGCATATTTATAAAATTAAACTAATAAGAACTTATTGATAAAAACACCGGAGCAAGTTACGCTAAGGAGTAGTTTGTTGTATTAAAATTTTGGTCCATCAACACTAAATTATTCCAGCCCTCCTGAACTTATACCAACATCAATAGGTTCTTCGCCTTAAAAGTAACGTCGTGGCAATGCCACGACGCTACAAAACACGATTTCTTCTTTTGAGCAAGGATGATGCAGTTCTGAGTAAGCGCATCAATCAAGCAATATTGGTATTATTATTTATCGAAAACTCATGGTTATATAAATTACAGCCTGTTCAGGTAGATCTTCCAAAGGAAACTTCTTTTTAATTTCTGGTTTCCGGCGCGATGCGGGTGGGTGTATCTTTTCCGGCAATAATGCTGGTAGCTGCTTTCGCAATGGCCCGGATTATATTGGTCATGTTCGGGATATTTAAGCTTTCAAACTCATCATCCACCGAATGATATAAAGCATCGGAATCGATTTTATCAGTAGAAAGGCTGTGCGCGGGTACGCCCAGGCGGGCCAGCGTGGCGTTATCGGAACGGTAAAACAGGTTTTCTTTTACATACGGATCGGGTTCGAAGCGGAAGTTGGTGCCGGCTAAGTTTTGCTGTACTATTTTGCCAAAATCAGAGCGTTCGAAGCCCGTAATAAAACCGGCATTTTCGCCAAACTGCGATACTTTCCCGATCATTTCAATGTTAAACATCGCCACTACTTTGATTGGGTCTAGTTGCTTCGAAAAGTATTGGGAGCCGTATCCGCCTATTTCTTCGGCGGTGAAAGCGACAAAAATAAGGCTGCGTTCGTTGTTTTTTTGTTTTTTGAAATGTTTAGCTAAAGCTATAACGGCGGTGGTGCCGGAAGCATCGTCGTCGGCCCCGTTAGCAATAGAATCGCCATTTACGGGTTTTGTAAAACCCAAGTGGTCATAATGCCCGGAGAAAACCACGAATTCTTCTTTTTTGCTTTTCCCGGGCAGGTACCCCACTACATTATTGAGTCTTTGCTCCAGAATTTTATTCCTTGCCGAAACAGTATAACTGCTTAAATTGGTTTGGTCGGTTAACACAAAAACAGTGGCGTACTCACTCTTCTCCGTTTTCATCCCCGACTGCTCCAGGTAATTTTTATATCTTTTAAAAATATCGGCATGAGCCGGATTTACCAGTACCAATCGATTTTTGGTAGCACTCAATAAAGAACCTGCTACCTGTCTAAAATTGTCGGTGGCCCCAATCTGCACTATTTCCGGCGCCGAAACTCCCGTTTTACTCCAATTTAGTTCTTCGGCAGCGGCAGAGATAATGATATTATCAGTGGATACCGATGTACCAGCCAGTTGAACCGTAGCCGAAACTGGCTCTACTTTATACATGGTAAAAGCCTGCTCATAACTGTTTAAACCCGGTAAAGGCTGTAAGCCGGTTTTTTTAAATTCGGCCTGAATAAAAGCACTGGCCTTGGCTATTCCGGGCGTAAAGGTCAGGCGGCCTTGCATTTCGTCGGATGACAGCGTTTTTACAATCCGGCCTACTTCTGCTTCGGTGATGGTCTTTCTCTGCGCCAGCGCGGGTAAAATACTACCCCAGAACAGTACTAGAAGAAATATTTTCTGCATTTTAGATGTAACTTCGATTGAGCGGTTATTTTATGTTGTGACTTTAATAAGTAGCTGTTAGTAATTAGCGGTTAGCTAATAGCTTAAAAATTAGCTATTATATTGTTAAAAATGTCGGTTAAATTTAGATTAGTACTTACTTATTCATTTCTGATGGAAACAAAATTAGAGTTTATTTCTAAATAGTTGGTAAAAGCGCATTTTAATCTCTTTACCAGAGCGTTTGGGTTTACCCAAAATAAGTTTTATCCGTATCGGGTTTAAATAATTACTAGCCATATCCAGAACATGAAAAAGAGTTTACTTTCTGTCATCCTTATTCTGTTAACATTTACCGCCTCCTGGGCACAATTAAAGAAAACCGCCAGTTGCTGTTCTAACCCGTATGCGGCTCCTATGGCCTTTGCCCTGCTTACCCACGACCGACAATTTGCAAGCGGACACGAATCGCCGCTGCCTTATAAACATATAAGTGATGTAGGTAAGATGATCACTTTCGCTACGCCGGACGGCAAAACCGGCAGTGCTTACGAATTAAAAGCAACAAAGCCTTCCGATAAATATCTTTTGGTTTACCAGGAATGGTGGGGATTAAATGAGCATATCAAGAAAGAAGCCGAAACTTACTTTAATGATTTAAAAGACGTGAATGTGCTGGCCCTGGATTTATACGACGGCAAAATTGCCACGGAAGCTTCCGAAGCCGTAAAGCTGGTGCAGGCGGCGCAACCGGAACGGATCGCAAATATTATAAAAGGCGCGCAGGCGTATGCGGGCCAAAAGGCCGAATTTGCTTCTATTGGCTGGTGCTTTGGCGGTAGCTGGTCGCTGCAATCGGCTATTATTACCGGCAAACAAGCCAAAGGTTGTGTCATGTTTTACGGCATGCCGGAGAAAGATGTAGCGCGCCTAAAAACCCTGAATTGTGATGTGCTGGGATTTTTTGCTGGCCGGGAGAAAAACATAAACCCAGCGGTGGTAAAGCAATTTGAAGCCGATATGAAAGCCGCCGGCAAAGACGTAAAAACTAAAATTTACGACGCCGAACACGCTTTCGCCAACCCCAGCAACCCGAACTACCACCGCGAATATGCCGCCGAAACTCACCAAATGGCTGTGGCTTATTTAAAGGATCGCTTCGATCTGAAGAAATAAATGTAATACCAGTTGTAAAATAAAAAGCCTGCATGAATGCAGGCTTTTTATTTTTTAGATTGATGCATGAGAATACATATAGCAACAGGATGACATGGGTTGACTCAAGAATGTTAAATCACATATTTCCATAACATCAATTATTAAATCAGATCACTTAAAAAGGGATTTCAATATTTTTTAAATTTTGTTGTGCATTGTTTTTTAATCGTATCCAAAATCAAAGGTCCTAATTATTTGATTCTCTTTATCAATTTCTATGAATGTTTCAAAATACAAATAAATCCAATGTAGTTCAGCCAGCTTTTCAGGACTTTCATTAATCATTTCTTTTGAAAGATACCAAATTCCATTTTCAACTTTGGTTCTTTTGAAAATTTCATTTTCTGCGCGTGATATAAGAATCTGAGTGTCCTCATCTTCCAAATTATTAATTCTAAACTTTTGAATCCACTCCTTAAATTCATTTAAACTCTTTAGAAAATAGAAATCTTTAATACTTATCAAGTCAAAATCGTAAGGTCTACTAAGATTTTTTAGCCCTTCTCTTGATAACTTAATTTCACTACTGTCCATTTCGGAATGATAAATATCCTCACCCATTACTTTTGTTTTAAGTAATGATGATATTATCTCCTGGTCACATCTTTGGAAAACGGTTGAATCATTAATATTAAATTCATAAAATAATAACCATTGATTTCCGCTTAGAAATGTACTAAAATATTTTAATTCTATGTTAGTATTATAAAGCATTACTTAGATTAGAGCTGACAAGAATATAGAGAAATTTAAGTTTTAATACCTAGGTCTATTTTTCTATTTGAAATTTTACCCTAGTTTCTGTTTCAGCTCAAAAGTAGCTAACAGTTTCTGCACCATGCGTTCCGATTCGGAGAAGTTGAGGGTTTGAGCGCCATCCGAAGCGGCTTCTTCGGGTTTTTCGTGGGTTTCGTAAATAATACCGTCGGCACCTGCCATTACAGCGGCTAAAGCCATAGGCTCAATATAATCCCGGATACCAATACCATGCGATGGATCGACAATAACCGGCAAATGGGTTTTATCTTTTAAAATCGGGATAGCATTTAAATCCAGGGTATTGCGGCTGGCGGTTTCGTACGTCCGGATACCCCGCTCACACAAAATCAGCTTTTCGTTGCCGCCCGAAAAAACATACTCGGCAGAATACAATAACTCATCGATGGTACCCGAAATACCCCGTTTAATCATTACCGGTTTGTCTACTTTTCCCAGTTCGTCCAGCAAATTAAAGTTCTGGGTATTGCGGGCGCCTACCTGAAATATATCCACATAATCCAGCATGGGCGCAATCTGCGAAACCTGCATTACTTCGGTAATGATTTTAATGCCGTTTTCGCGGCACATTTTATAGAATAGTTTTAAGCCTTCGATGCCCAGCCCGCGGAACGAATAAGGCGAACTACGCGGTTTGAAAACGCCGCCCCGCATTATTTTTATGCCGTTGGCTTTCAGGTGATCGATCGTGCTCTGAATTTGCTTTTCGTCTTCAATAGAACACGGACCCGCCATCAAAGTAAAGTTTCCTTGTTTAATCTGAATACCATCGCCCAGATCTACGATTGAAGGATTTACTTTCCACTTCTTCGATACTAATTTATAGTCATCCGAAACCCGGTGTAAATCTTTGATGCCGGGCATCTGGCCAATATTCCGGATGTCGAAATCAGCTTTACCAATACCAATCAGGTAATGGCCGCACTGGGTCTTTACTTCGGTTGCCTTGTATTTAACAGCTTTGAGTTTATCTATAATAGCAGCTTTTTCCTGCTCCTGTATATTTTCCTGCAGTTGTATAATCATGGTTTTTAGCTTTAGCTATTCGCCGGTAGCTTAAGAATTATATATTTGTATTGAGTTTATATGCTGCTAAATGCCAGTTATGAACTGCTTCAGCAGAGAATAATAATTTGCCGAAAATTTTAAAGTTCCGGCTAACCCGCAACGGCGGTTGGAGCTTTAACTTCCTGAATAAATTTTTGAATATTTTCTGCCAGGTTTTCTTTTTCCTGAATTTTCTTGATAAAAGCACTGCCGATAATGGCGCCTTCGGCATAACGGCAAGCCAAAGCAAAAGAATCATGGTCCGAAATACCAAAGCCAATCAGTTTAGGATTGCGCAGCTGCATATTTTTGATGCGTTCGAAATAACGAATTTGCTTTTCGTCGCCGCCAACTTTATTACCGGTGGTACTGGCCGAAGAAACCAGGTAAATGAAAGCATTCGTCAGGTCGTCGATTTTGCGGATGCGGGCTTCGGAGGTTTGCGGCGTTACCAGGAAAATAATGCTTAAATTATACTGCTCAAACACCGGCCGGTATATTTCTTCGAAATCGTGTAAAGGCAAGTCCGGCAATATCAGGCCGTCTACTCCTACCCTGGCCGCTTCAGCGCAAAATTTTTCGACGCCGTACTGCATAACCGGATTCAGGTAGCCCATTAAAATAATAGGTAAAGCAACCTGCTCTTGCACCTGCTCCAGTTGGCTGAATAGCTTCCGAATGGACATCCCATTTTTTAAAGCTACCGTATTGCTTTGCTGAATGGTCGGGCCATCGGCCATGGGGTCGGAATAAGGCATGCCGATCTCCACAATATCGGCCCCGGCGTTTTCTAAAGTTTTTAAAACCAGGCCCGTACTTTCCAATTCCGGAAAACCAGCGGTAAAATAGACATTTAACAGATTTTCTTTTTTGCTTTTTAATAAGCGGGTTAATCTATTTTCCATGGGGATTTTCAATGTTATCCAGGTGTTTGATAATGGTTTCCAGGTCTTTGTCGCCCCGGCCCGATAAGTTCAGGACTACTACATCCGTTGGTTTTAGCGTCATCTTATGTAAAACCGCCAGTGCGTGCGCCGATTCAATGGCCGGAATAATACCTTCGGAGCGGCTGCACAAAACTACTCCTGCCATGGCTTCATCGTCGGTGATGCTGTAAAATGCCGCCCGGCCGGTTTCCCATAAATGCGCGTGCATCGGGCCAATACCCGGATAATCTAATCCGGCCGAAATTGAATGAGGTTCAACAATCTGGCCGTCTTCTGTTTGCATGAGCAAGGTTTTGCTGCCGTGAATAACGCCTAGTGTACCCAGCACCGAAGTCGCGGCCGAATACCCGGAATCAATCCCGTGACCGGCAGCTTCTACGGCTACCAGTTTAACTTCCGGCTCATCCAGGAAATGGTAAAAAGCGCCCGCCGCATTACTGCCGCCACCTACGCAGGCCACCACGTAATCAGGTTTATCGGTGCCTTCTTTCTCCTGTAGCTGCTGCTTTATTTCTTCACTGATAACCGCCTGAAAACGGGCGACCATATCGGGGTACGGATGCGGGCCAACTACCGAACCAATAATGTAATAGGTATCTTCCGGGTTACTGATCCAATCCCGGATGGCTTCGTTGGTGGCATCTTTCAGGGTTTGGCTTCCCGACAGTACCGGCACTACTGTGGCGCCTAATAATTGCATCCGGGCAACGTTGGGTTTTTGGCGTTCCGTATCTTTTTTGCCCATGTAAACCACGCAGTCCAGGCCCGCCAGGGCACAAACCGTAGCCGTAGCTACGCCGTGTTGTCCGGCACCGGTTTCCGCTATAATCCGGGTTTTACCTAAGCGCTTGGCCAGCAAAATTTGCCCTACGGTATTATTTATTTTATGGGCGCCGGTATGAGCCAAGTCTTCGCGTTTCAGGTAGATTTTGGCGCCGAATTGTTCCGACAGGCGTTTGGCAAAATAAAGCGGGGTTGGCCGGCCCACGTAATCCCGCAACAAACCTTGCAGTTCTGCCTGAAAACCTGCATCGTACATTATTTCCAGGTATTTCTGCTGCAATTCTTCTACGTTGGGGTGCAGCATTTCGGGCACATAAGCGCCGCCAAAATTGCCGTAATATCCCCGCTCATCAACTGAATATTTCATGTTAATCTTTTTATATGCAACTGCTAATTAAATCGGTTTTAGTTCTGATCAACCTATGATCAAACTAATCTGACCAAACCTTAGCTTCTAATTTTTTCTATAAAAGTCTTCACTTTAGTAATATCTTTTAAACCGGGACGTAACTCAAAACAACTGTTAATATCCAATCCTTTTAATAATGGCAGGTTTAAGTTTTTGATGGCGGCCGCGTGTTCCAGGTCTAAGCCGCCACTTAGGAAAAAAGGTGTTTTCCCGGTGTAGTTTGCCAGGATATCCCAGTTAAAAGTAGTGCCATTGCCGCCGTATTGTTTTCCTTTGGTATCAAACAAATAATAATGGCAGGTTTCTTCGTAAGACGACAACTTTTTAAAATCAAAAGCATCATCCACCGAAAAAGCTTTTATAACGGTTAAATTACCGGCACTGCTTAGTGTCCGGCATAATGCCGGCGATTCTTCGCCGTGTAATTGTACCGCGTTGAGGCTATAACTATTTACTTTCTCCAGAATAGTTTCGTACTGCTCATTCACGAAAACGCCCACCTTTTTTACCGTAGCCGGAATATGCTTAATTGTTTCGGTCGTCAGTACTTCTCCGGCATACCTGGCAGATTTAGGAAAGAATATAAACCCCATCCATTCTGGTTGCAACTGCACCAAGTCTTGTATATTATCCGTTTCGCGCATGCCGCAAACCTTCAGCAGCAGCGCTTCTTGCTTAGATAAATTTGGTCTATCAGAATGAGCCGCAGACATGGTTTAGGCGTTTACGGGCTTGGCTAAATGTTGCAATTCCTGGATAAACGTGGCGCAGGCTTTTTCGGGCCGGCTAGTTTTCATAAAAGCTTCGCCCATCAGAAATCCCCGGTAGCCGGCTTCTTTTAAAGTCAGGATCGTTTCGGGCTGGCCGATACCACTTTCCGATACTTTCACGAAATTATCCGGAATAAGAGCGGCTAACGCCAGCGAAGTTTCTATGCTAACGGTAAAGTCTTTTAAATTTCGGTTATTCACGCCCACAGCATCTACCTTATCAGTTAGGGTACGCTCCAGTTCTTCCTGATTGTGTACTTCTAGTAACACTTCCAAGCCTAAAGAATGCGCGAGACCTGCTAGTTGCTTTACCTGATCTGGCTCCAGGATGGCTGCAATCAATAAAATCACATCGGCGCCGATCGATTTGGCTTCGATAATCTGGTATTCATCCAGAATAAAATCTTTGCGTAGAATCGGGCAGAAATTATATTTGCGGGCGGTAGTTAAATCTTCGTTCTTACCGCCAAAAAACTGATTATCGGTGAGTACAGATAAAGCCGCTGCCCCCGCCTGCATATAACCAATAGTGGTGCGCTCTACGGAAGCATGGGCATTGATAATTCCCAACGAAGGTGATTTCCGTT